>Ga0335084_10007237_pt1 | contig 11045 bp, 9 predicted proteins | sample Lox_Sample_44_FD_206721 | JGI IMG/M metagenome (GOLD analysis project Ga0335084, IMG submission 206721) | Soil microbial communities from Loxahatchee National Wildlife Refuge, Florida, United States - Lox_Sample_4.4 | ecosystem: Environmental > Terrestrial > Soil > Wetlands | place: USA: Florida...
CGTGCCCGGCCTGGCCGAGAAATGGGAGCAGGCCAGGGACGGCATGTCCTGGACCTTCTTCCTGCGCAAGGGGGTCAAGTTCCACGACGGGACACCCTTCAACGCCGAGGCCGCCAAGTATTTCTTTGACCGGATGATCGGCCCGGAGAAGCCTTCGCGCGCCGGCCTGTATGCTCCCCTGGTCGACTCGGCAATAGTGGTCGACGAATACACGGTCAAGGTCAATATGAAGGCCCCCTTCGCCTTTCTGCTGAACAACATCGCCCACAGCGCCTCCGGCATCGTGAGCCCCACGGCCCACAAGACCATGGGAAAGGACATCGCCCGCAAACCCGTGGGCACCGGCCCCTTCAAGTTCGTGGAATGGGTGCACGGCGACCACCTGACCCTTACGCGCAACGACGACTACTGGGGCGGCAAGCCCAAGCTGGACAAGGTCATTGTCAAAACGGTCAAGGAGGACAGCGCCCGGGTGATGATGCTGCTGTCCGGCGACGCGCAGGTGGCCGTGCGGCTGCCGTCCGAGGATATCCCAAGGCTGGAAAAGGACGCCCACGTCCAGCTCGATTCCACCGAGACCCTGCGGGTGTTGTACATCGGATTCAACTGCGCCAAGAAGCCGTTCAACGACGAGCGGGTGCGCCAGGCATTCAACCTCGCGATGGACCGGGAATCCATCGTGAAAAACATCTACCAGAACCGGGCTTTGCCCTCCAGCAACATTGTCGCCCCGCTTGCCACCGGCTATTTCCCGATGCCGCCCTATCCCTATGACCCGGAGAAGGCCAAGAAATTACTCGCCGAGGCGGGCTATCCCAACGGGCTCAAGGCCAAGTTCATCAGCCCCCAGGGCCGCTACCCCAAGGACTTCGAGATGGCCCAGGCACTTCAGCAGCAGTGGAAAAAGGCCGGGATCGACGTGACATTGGACACCATGGAATGGGCCGCCTATCTCGCCGCCACGCGCAAGCCGGTCGACCAGGCCGATGTCGAAGTTTTCCTTCTGGGGTGGGCGCCGTCTTCGGCCGAAGCCCGCTGGATCCTCTACCCGCTTTATGCGACCGACCAATGGGTTCCCAAGGGCAACAACCGCCTGTTCTATTCCAACAAAGAATTCGACGGCTATGTGGACAAGCTGACCACGGCGACCGACAAAGCCGAGCGCGACAAGTACCTCAAGCTGGCCCAGGAACTCCTTTACAAAGAGGTCCCGCAGATTCCGATCCTGATCACCAAAGAGACCATCGGCTACAGCACGAGGCTCAAGGGCGTAATCAATTCGCCGCTCGAGCTGACCTACTTCGACCAGAATACCATGTTGGAGAAGTGATGGTGCAGGGTTCGGGGGTTCAAGGGTTCGAGTGAAGATGGCTTAAATGCCCCACTTGACCCCTGGGCCCCTTGGCCCTTGAACCCCCATGACGTATCAGCCTGGGAGGGCAAGCAGCGGCGACACCGGGAACGCCGAGAGCGACGATGCGGAGCTCATGATCCAATACATCCTCAAACGCCTGGCGATGCTGATCCCCGTGCTGCTCGGGGTGACGGTCGTCTCCTTCTCGTTGCTGCACGTCGTGCCGGGCGACCCGGCCGTGCTGCTGGCGGGGGAAGATGCCAACCCGGAGTTCATCGAGGCCGTCCGCAAGGAATACGGGTTCGACCAGCCGCTGTATATTCAGTATTTCCGGTTCATTTCCCATGCCGTGCAGGGGGACTTCGGCATCTCCATCCGCAACCGGGAACCGGTGGTCAACCTGCTGTTTCAGCGCTTCGCATTCACCGTGCAGCTCTCGTTTCTGTCCATTCTGATCGCCGCCTTCATCGGTCTCATCGCCGGCGTCGTCTCCGCCACCCGGCAGTATTCCATCTTCGACAACCTCAGCATGATGGGCGCGCTCTTCGGCATCTCCATGCCCATTTTCTGGCTGGGCCTGTTGCTGATGCTGGTCTTTTCCGTAACCTTGCGCTGGTTCCCGGCCGGCGGAAGCGGGGGGTTGAAATATCTCATTCTCCCGGCCATCGCCCTGGGTGCGGCTTCCGCGGCCGTGATCGCCCGCATGACCCGGGCCTCCATGCTGGAGGTGATCCGCCAGGATTATATCCGCACCGCCCGGGCCAATGGACTGCGCGAGTGGGTGGTGATCTACAAGCACGCCCTCAAGAATGCCATGATCCCCGTGATCACCGTCTTCGGCCTGGAATTCGGTTACATGCTGGGCGGCGCCGTGCTGACCGAGACGGTGTTCTCGCTTCCCGGTGTAGGGCGTTTGATGGTGGAGGGTATCTTCCAGCGGGATTACCCCGTCGTCCAGGGCGCCATGCTGCTGGTGGCAACCACCTTTGTGCTGGTGAACCTTCTGACGGACATCGCTTACGCCTTCTTCGACCCGAAGATACGCTATGAGTGACGCCGTTCAAAAAACTACCCAGGCCGCCGAAGTTTGGCGCCGGCTCAAGCGCAACAAGGCGGCTATCGCCGGCGGCGTGATCGTTCTGCTGTTCGTAACCGTGGCGATCCTGGCGCCGGCCATCGCGCCCCACCCGCCCAACGAAGGCGACCTCGGCCTGCGGCTCAAGCCCCCCAGCAGCGAGCACTGGCTGGGCACGGATGCCCTGGGCCGAGACATTCTGAGCCGGATCATCTACGGCGCCCGGGTGTCGCTGCAAATTCAGGTGGTGGCCGTGCTGGTCGCTCTGGTGCTCGGCACCCTGCTCGGGATGTTCGGCGGCTACTATGGCGGCATGACGGACAACTTCATCATGCGGTTCATGGACATCCTGCTCGCCTTCCCGGGGATCTTTCTCGCCATAGCCATCATCGCCGTGCTGGGGCCGGGGCTTTTGAACCTCATGCTCGCCGCGGGCATCTACTCGGTGCCGCAATTCGCCCGCATCGTGCGCGGCTCTATCCTGAGCCTGAAGGAAAAGGAATTCGTGGAAGCGGCCCGGGCCGCGGGGGAAAGTGATCTCAACATCCTTTTCCGCTACCTGCTGCCCAACTCCATGGCGCCCATCATCATCCAGACCACCCTGCGGATGGCGACGGTCCTGCTCACGGCCTCGGGGCTGAGCTTTCTCGGCCTGGGGGTTCAGCCCCCTCACGCGGAGTGGGGCGCGATGCTCTCGACCGCGCGGCCCTATCTGATCACCGCCCCGCACGTGGCCACTTTTCCGGGCCTGGCCATCATGCTGGTGGTAATGGGCTTCAACCTCTTCGGTGACGGCCTGAGGGATTCTCTGGATCCCCGGTTGAAGGACTGACCCGCATGGGGACCCTGCTCAGCATCAGCAACCTCCACACCCACTTTTTCTCGGCCGGCAAGGTTATCCGGGCCCTGGACGGAATCACCTTCGAGCTCCGGGAGGGGGAAGTCTTCGGGATAGTGGGGGAAACCGGCTGCGGCAAATCGGTCACGGCGCTTTCCATCCTGCGCTTGATACCTTTCCCGCCCGGGAAGATCGTGGAGGGATCGATCCGCTTCAAGGACAGCGATATCCTGGCCTTGTCCCCGGACCAGATGCGGGCCTGTCGGGGCAAGGAAATCTCCATGATCTTCCAGGAGCCCATGACGTCGCTCAACCCGGTCTTCCGCATCGGCGAGCAGATGTGCGAAGTGATCCGGCTGCATCAGGGTCTTTCCAAGACCAAGGCGCTGGAAGCCGCTGTGGCCATGCTGGAGCGGGTGCGCATTCCGGATGCCCGCAAGGTGGCGGGCCAGTACCCGCACCAGCTCTCGGGCGGGATGCGGCAGCGGGTCATGATCGCCATGGAGCTTTCCTGCCGCCCGGCGCTGCTCATCGCCGATGAGCCCACCACGGCGCTGGATGTGACCATCCAGGCCCAGATCCTGCGGCTGCTCAAGGAAATGAAGACTGAAATGGGCACCTCCATCCTGCTCATCACCCACGACCTCGGCGTGGTGGCGGAGATGTGCGACCGGGTGGCGGTCATGTACGCGGGGTCCATCGTGGAGCAGGCCGAAGCGCTGGAAATCTTCGAAAACCCCAAGCACCCGTACACGCAGGGGCTGTGGGGCGCCATCCCCCTCGTCGACCAGGAGAAAAAGAGCCTTGCGGTCATTCCCGGCACGGTGCCTGACCTGGGCCGGCTCCCCAGCGGCTGCAAGTTCCATCCGCGCTGCCCGCATCGTTTCGAGCCCTGCGACGGCGAGCGGCCCCCGATGTTCGAGATTTCACCCACTCACCATGCCGCCTGCTACCTGTACGACGGGGGGTCTGTGCCATGACGGCAGCGCTCCTGGAGGTGAACCATCTCAAAAAGCTCTTTGCCGTGACGCGGGGTCTGGCCCGGGAAAAGGTTTTCGTGCGGGCGGTGGATGGAGTGGATTTCACGATTGCCCGGGGCGAAACCCTCGGGCTCGTGGGGGAGTCCGGCTGCGGCAAGACCACGGTGGGACGCCTGATCATCAGGCTGATCGAGCCGACCGAGGGTGAGATCCTGTTCGAAGGCGAGAACCTCGCACGCCTGGACAAGAAGACCCTGCAAGGCCTGCGCCGATTCTTTCAGATCATCTTCCAGGACCCCTTCGCCTCCTTGAACCCGCGCATGACGGTGAGCGAGATCGTGGGCCGGCCCATGGAAATCCACGGCCTGACCCGGCGCTCCGAGCGCGACGAAAAGGTGGGGGAACTGCTCGAAGCCGTGGGTCTGAGGCGGGAACAGCTGGGCCGCTACCCCCACGAGTTTTCCGGCGGGCAACGCCAGCGCATCGGGATCGCCCGGGCGCTGTCCACGCAGCCCAAGCTGATCGTGGCCGACGAGCCCACCTCGGCCCTCGATGTGTCCGTGCAGGCGCAGATTCTCAACCTGATGAAGGACCTCCAGAATCGCTTTGGGCTGACCTACCTGTTTATTTCCCACAACATCAGCGTGATTCGGCACATCAGCGATCGCGTCGCCGTAATGTACCTGGGCAAGATCGTTGAGCTGGCTGAAAAGCGCGCTCTGTTCGAAAAGCCGGCCCACCCATACACCCAGGCGCTGCTGGCCGCTGTGCCGTCGCTTGATCCGCGCCATAAACGCGGCGAGGTGATACTGGAGGGTGATGTCCCCAGCCCGGTAAACCCGCCCTCGGGCTGTCGGTTCCACACCCGCTGCCGGTATGCCATGCCGATCTGCACCCCTGTGGAACCCGTATTCCAACAACTGAAAGACGGCCGCTGGGTGGCGTGCCACTTGTACTAACCCGGGTTCAAGGGGCATAGGGGTCGAGGGGTCAAGTAGAAAATAGAGAAGAGCAGAATTCATTCCCTTGAACCCGGGACCCCTTGAATCCTCGAATCCTTTATCAAAGGATTTATCCATGATACCAAGCGAGGCGCAAGACAACCCCATGTTCACCCTCATCACCGGCGGAACTGTCTATGCGCCGGAAAAGCTGGGGCGCAAGGACATCCTGATCGCAGGAGGCATCATTGCCCGGATCGCCGATCGGATCGACCTGCCCGAAGATTTCAAACCGCGGATCATCCGCGCCAAGAGCCGAAAAATCGTGCCCGGCCTAGTGGATCTGCACGTGCACCTGTTGGGCGGAGGCGGCGAGGCTGGCCCCTGGTCGCGCACGCCGGAGATCACGCTGTCCAAGATCACCCGCGCCGGGGTGACCACGGTGGTGGGCCTGCTGGGGACCGACGATGTCTCCCGCCGGCCCGAGGCACTGCTTGCCAAAGCCATGCAGCTCGAGCAGGAGGGAATCTCCGCGTTTATTTACAGCGGCTCCTACCAGCTGCCGCTCGCCACCATCACCGGGAGCTTGAGAAAAGACATCGCGCTCATCCCCAAGGTGGTGGGTGTGGGCGAGGTGGCCGTCTCCGACCACCGCTCGTCCCAGCCGAGCTATGAAGAACTTTGCCGCATCGCAGCCGAGGCACGGGTCGGCGGCATGCTCGGCGGCAAGGCCGGCCTGGTTCACCTGCACATGGGCGCCGGCAGCCGTCGGCTGGGCCCGGTGATCCGCATGGCGAAGGAGACCGAAATCCCCATCGGCCAGTTTCTGCCGACCCACCTGAACCGCACCCAGACGCTCATGCAGCATGCCATTGAGTTCGCCAAGATGGGCGGCAACATCGACATCACCGCCTCCGGCAGAGATTTGCACTTCCATCCCACGAGCGTCGAGGCCGTCCGGATGGCGCTCGCAGCCGGCGTCTCCGTCGACCAGATCACCATCAGCTCCGATTCGAACGGCTCCATGCCGATCTTCGACGCGAAGGGCGATGTGGTCAAGCTCGGCGTGGGCGACATCCAGTGCCTGTTCGACGACTGGCAGCTGCTGGTGAAGTCCGGCCTTTCCATCGACGACAGCCTGAAGATGGTGACCGTCAACCCGGCTAAACGCATCGGCCTGTTTGCCCACAAGGGCAGCCTTGCCGCCGGCAAGGACGCCGACCTGCTCATTCTGGATCAGGACCTGAACATCGAGTCCGCCTTCGCGAAGGGTCGGTTGATGGTGCACAGGAAAGAAGTCATCGTCAAAGGGACGTTTGAGGAATGAAAGTTAAAGAAAAAGCTCCGTTGATCGCCATCACCTGCTCGCGAGTGAGCGGAGGGGCATGGGGAATGTACTCGCTCGGCCACTTCATGGACTACACCTTTTCCGATTACAGTCAGGCGATCCTGCATTCAGGAGGAGCCCCGGTTATCATCCCGGCGGCCCAGGACCGAAAAAGCCTCGAGAGGATCCTCTCCGCGGTGCAGGGGCTCATCCTGAGCGGCGGCCCGGACCTCCACCCCCGCCGCTTTGGCGAAGAACCCCTCGCCGGATTGGGCGAAGTGGACGAGGTCCTTGACCAAATGGAACTCATGGCAGCCGGCCTGGCCGTCGAAAAGAACCTGCCGGTCTTGGGCATCTGCCGCGGCATCCAGGTGCTGAATGTCGCTCTCGGCGGAACCCTCTACCAGGACATCCCCTCCCAGGTGCCGGAGAGCATCTGCCACACCCCTAAGATGGACAAGGCCGTCAACACTCACATGGTTCGCATCGAAGCCGGCTGCCGGCTGCACAAACTCTTCGGCAAGCGCGAAATCTGGGTCAACGGCAAGCATCACCAGTCGGTGAAAGACGTGGCGCCCGGGCTGGCCGTCACCGCCAGAGCCAAGGATGGGGTCATCGAAGCCGTAGAGCTTCCGGGCAGGCGCTTTGTCACGGGGGTTCAGTGGCATCCGGAGGGGACGTGGCGGGATGATCCCTATTCAAGAAAGCTGTTTCAGGCATTTGTAAATACAGCACGCCACGCCCCCTGGTCCTGAAGGCCTTGGCCCTGCTGAAATGCGCTGGCACGATGCTGCGCCTTCAAAAACGCCGCGCGCCCTGGCTGCCGGCCGGACACTTCTTTTTCAACGCTCTTGCGAGGGCCGGTACAATTGCGCGAGATAGGCGGCCGCCGTGTCGTCCCAGGAGAAACGGGCGGCTGCGGCGTTTCGGCGGATGGCCTGCCATTTCTCCGGCTCGGCCCTCCTCAGCTCGACCGCCCGCAGGCAGGCGGCCACGAAGCGTTCGGCCTGCTCGCCGACCGTGTCGCCCGCGAAACTAAAACCATTCACCCCGTCCGTGACGGTGTCCTTCAACCCGCCCACCCGGTGTACCACGCAGGGCTGGCCGTCGCGCATCGCCAGCATCTGGCTGATCCCGCACGGTTCAAACGAACTGGGCATGATGAAGAGATCCCCGTTGGCGTAAAGGGCCCGGGCCGCTTCATCGGAGTACCCATTCAGGAAAATGAAATTGCGGAATCGGGCGCTGGTGGCCGACAGGAATTGCTCATAACCGGCATCCCCGGTTCCCAGCAGGATGAACAGCCCCCGAGAACCGAGAGCTTCCAGCAGGGCGTGCAGGGCCGGCCGGCCGCCTGGGACGGGCGCCTTCATCAGATAGAGTTTCTGCTCGACCACTCGGGTGACCGCGGTCAGCAACATGGGTGCCCGATCGGGCAGACCCGGGCAGTCGGCCAACCGGCTGTGCGCCACGAAATGCGGGGACGCCAGCCTGAGTGCGCGCCCCGCCCAACCGAGGACCGTTTCTTTCAGCAGGCTGCAGAGCTCCCCGAAGCTCAGGGCGGGCGGCCGCCGTTCGCGGGGGTAGCTGCAACCGTTCAAAATCCCGAACAACCGGCCCTGGGAGCGGGCCGCTTCCAGATCAGACTCGAGTCCTTCTCCGCCGAAGAAGCGCGGCGGGTCGCTCGCTTGGAGAATTTCCTCGGCATAGGTGGGTGAGACTGTGTGCACGACGTCCGATAGCCTGATGCCGGCCGCCATGGGGTTGACACAGTTCGGCCAGCGCCGATCTGCAATTTCGTCGCGGCGTAATGCCAGGCGCGGATACCAGGCCACGAGCGACGACGGGCTGCCTTCAAACGGCCGGATACCCTGAAGCGCCAGGTTGTGGATGGAGAAGACGCAGCGCGCGCTGCGGAGAAACTGGCCGTTGACATCATACTGGCGCAGGATCAGGAGCATCGCCGCATGCCAGTCATGAAGATGCAGGACATCCGGAGCGCCGAGCACCCTCTCCTGGATGGCTGCGGCCACTGCCGCTCCGAAAAAGGCGAAGCGGGTGGCATCCGTGGCGAAGGGCGCATCAGGGGGGTCGATGCAGTAGATGCCATCCGCCCGGGAGCCATCGGGACGCCATGCAAAGATCGGATGATCGATGACGTAGTGTCGCACGCCGGGCGCGGTCGCTTGCGCCTGCACCTCGTAGAGGAGGGCATGCTGATCCGTTCCATAAACCGGAAACGAAAGCGACCGCACCGGCGATGCTCCCTGCCGGCGGTGCAGAAATCCGTAAGATGGCGTCACCACGGAAACGGAGGAGCTCTTGCCGGCCAGCGCCAGCGGGGCTTCCCGGACGACATCCCCCAGCCCCCCGACCTTGGCGCCGGCAAGGGCGCCGTTCTCAGCTGACACCATCAGGATATTCATGGCGACAATTCGGTAGAAGTGGTTTCAAAAACTCGGATCACGGTCGAGGACAAGGCGCAGGCCGATTCGAAAGCGCAGCAACCACGGCAGTATGTGAGCATTTCGTGAGGCCTGCAACGCCGCCATCAGCCGTCAGACGGGGTTATGAAGCCGCTTCTATTTCTTCTTCGGGGTCGCGGGAGTCTTGGGCGCCTCCTTCACCTCGATCTTCGCCGCATGCATGGTGTAAAAAACCGTTACCTTGGATCCCACCTTGAGATCCCCTGCCACGTTGGTGGCCTTGTCGCGGGCAATCTCCCACTTCTCATTTCCCTTCTGCACCACGATGGCATCATCGCGCACCTCCAGAACGGGCCCCGTCACCTGGTACTGAGCCGGACCGGCCAGCGCCGCTGTGGAAAAAAAAAGAACCGCACACAGAATCAGAATGGCCTTTTTCATAAAGCAACCTCCTTTGTTTCAAAGACTTTTTTGACTTCGGCCCTGAACGCCGACAGCAGCGTCAGGGCCGGCTCCCGGTGAACCCTCGTCGTGAGGGTCGCCTCCAGACTCTCGTAATACCATTTTTGTTTTTCTCGCGGGCGGTTGAACCGCTCCCAGAACATCTCCCCGTCGCTCTCGAGCCCCTCGCGGATGGCGCGGATGTTGTCCAGCTTGTCGGCCAGGGCCACCAGCAGGACGTCGTCACTCGCCATCTCCCCCAGGTACTGTATGGTGTGTGCCTTGCGTTTCTCCCACGGCGCCTTCTTGTCGGGTTCGGAAACCGCCTTGACCAACTCCGACACCTTCCGGCCGAAATGGGATTGGATCTCTTCGACGGTGACGGGCGTGTCCTCGAGGACATCGTGGAGCAGCGCGGCGATAACCAGGTGTTCAGGGCATTCGGCCCGGATCAACAACCCGGCCACGGCCAGCGGGTGGACGATGTAAGGGATCTCCGTGCCCTTGCGCACCTGCCGGTGATGGGCTCGCGCAGCGACCTCGATGGCATCGTAAAGCGTCGCGCTGTATGTCTTGGCGGTCTGCGGCATCTGCCCAATGCTCCCCACACGTGCACACCCTCTGCGGCAATGAAAGAAACGAATAGTGGCTGAAAACTATAACATGAGATAGTCAGAGTCAACGAGCGCCCGCGAAGCGGGCGGCCTGGGTTTTCAGCTTCAGGGCGGAAAGACAGGAGCTCGCCCCTGCTTCAGCGATGAACATGCAACCGCGTGCCAAGCACGCGATCGATCTGCATGAACATTTGGATAGGACGCCATAATTTCTTTACATGTGTTCTCTATTGAAGAGCATTCAATTTATATTGACTTCAAATTGTATACATAATACAGAAATTTTATATCATGTATGCACCCCGGCTTAAGCTGGATAAATACTAACTTATTGATATGAAAAGAATTCAAACAGGATACCTCGCCCAAGAGGTCGCTCAGCGAATCCGGGAAATGATTAGGAAAGGAACGCTGAACCAGGGGGATCGGATCCTCGAGGAGCCCATGTGCCGAGCCATGGGCGTCAGTCGCACACCCCTCAGGGAGGCCTTGCGGATTCTCAGCTCCGAAGGACTCATCGAACTCATTCCGAATAAGGGCGCGTACGTCGCCCAGCCATCCATTACCGAGATCGGAGAAATGTTCCACGTGATGAGCATCTTGGAAGGCACCTGCGCGCGAGCTTGCACTGAAAAAATGCAGCCTGCGGGCCTCAAGAGACTCGATGATCTTTATCGGAAGCTCGAAGTGCACTGCCGGGCGGAAGACCGCGAAAAATACATGGCGGTCAACCACCGTTTCCACTCTCTGGTTCAGGAGTTGGCTGGCAACAAAATTCTAAGCGAGGTGATCAACGGTCTACGCCAGAAGATCCTGCTCTATCGGTACCGGCAGATCTATCAGCCAGACAGGCTCCGCGAATCCATGCAGGAGCATCGTAATCTCCAGAAGGCCTTCCGTGCAAGAAACCCGGACGCAGCAGTAAGGTGCATGAAAAAGCATTTGAATAGACAGTTTCAGGCTCTAAAGAGCGTGTATGCGGGTCCATCAAACCCATCCGCTCCGGAAACGCCACGAAAGACGCGTAGAGGGAAAAAAGGAAGTCTCCA
>Ga0335084_10007238_pt1 | contig 11043 bp, 16 predicted proteins | sample Lox_Sample_44_FD_206721 | JGI IMG/M metagenome (GOLD analysis project Ga0335084, IMG submission 206721) | Soil microbial communities from Loxahatchee National Wildlife Refuge, Florida, United States - Lox_Sample_4.4 | ecosystem: Environmental > Terrestrial > Soil > Wetlands | place: USA...
TCGAGGTCGGTGCCGGCGAGCTGCTCCTTGATGCACGCCCGGTTCTGCGGCTCCCACTGCGCGCACCAGCCTTCGAGCTCCTTGCGCGTCATCTTCGCTTCGGCGACGGCATTGGCGGTGCCGAGATGCACTGCGACAGCCAGCCTTGCTGAGCCATCGCGGCCGCCGCGCCGAGCGCGACCGCTGCCGCACTCGGCCAGCGATGGATTGCCGGGCGGAGCAGCGGTCGGGGTGCTTCCGAGCGCTTCGCCGGCAGCATCAGAGCTTGACCTTCTCGTCCTCGACCACGCGCTGCACCGCGGGGCGCGCGAGCATCCGATCCTTGAACGCGGTGTAGTGCGGGAGCTCGCCCATCGGCAGCTCGCGGCGCACGCCCCAGACGTAGAACACGAAAGCGTAGGGATCCAGGACCGAGTAGCGGTCGGAGAACCATTGCTTTCCGGCGAGCATGCCGTCGACCTGCTTCAGATAGCCGTGGAACGCCTTGCGGCCCGCCTCCTTGATCGTCGGGAACGCGGACTCGTCGAGCGCGTACCGCTCCGGCCGGCCGATATGCGCGTGCGCAGGGTGCACGCTGGCGGCGAAGAAGCCGATCAGCGACAGCGCGCGCGCCTCGGCGAGCGGCTCGGTCGGCCACAGCCCGAACCGCTTGCCGAGGTACGGGAGGATCGCGGTGTTCTCCGTGAGCGGGCTGCCGTCGTCGAGGCGCAGGGCTGGGACGCGGCCCTGCGGGTGGATCTTCAGGTACGCCTCGGTTTTCTGGTCCCCCTTGCCGAGATCCATGCGGTGGCGTTCGTACTTCTCGCCGCTCTCCTCGAGGACGATGTGCGCGGCCATCGAGCAGGCGCCGGGGGCATAGAAGAGTGTCAGCAAGATGAGGCCTCCTTCGGTTGACGGGTGTTCGCCCGGGATCGAGGTCGTCGGTGTCGCACAGGGTCAGACGGCCCGGACGGGACGATGCACGATTTTCGCCGCGTTCCGGAGATTGTTCAACGCGCGGCCGGTGGCTCCTGCGGCTGGAATCAATCGATGCAGACCGTGCCCACGACCCGGGCGCTGTCCACCTGGGTCGTGCACCCGAACGCGCTCCGGACCGCCGCGCATTCGCCGGTCACTTCCGTCCCGATGGCGGCGCCGCGGCGGTAGATGCAGAGATACTCGCACTCGGACCGGTTGCGGCAGGGCTTCCCGCCATCGCCGGTGCGGGGCACGCAGCTGTAGATGCCGCACAGGTGGGCGATCGCGCCGAATTTTCCCCATTCGCCCCCGGCGGCGCGACACGCCTCCTCCTTCGCCTTCTGGGCGAGGGGATCCTGTTGGGGGCACTCCTGTGCACCGACGCCGGCGTCGAGTGCCGCCGTCAACAGGAAGAGCGCCGCCCCCGCCGCGATCGCGCGCCGGAGTCTCTTCGTGATCGGGATCACGCGCATTGCGGTGCGTAAAGGCACTTACGGGGATCTTCCACGAGCCTACCTTCGATCTCGTCATCCCAGGCGTCGGTCAAAGGAGTCGAGATCATGTGCAAGCGATACGCCGGTTCAGCAATACTCGCCGCCCTTGTGGCGTTCGGAGCGGCCCTCGGCTGGAAGCCGGTCGACGCTGCGGCGGCAAGACGGCCCGACGCGCCCGGACCCGCGGCGACCCAGCTCGCCGGCGTCCGGGACACCGATCTGGAAGATCTCTTCTGGCGTTGCGACTACGCCGCGACCGTCGAGCGCATCGACGCGGACGAGCGCGCGCTCTGTACCGCCGTCGCCGAGCAGCTCAAGATGGAGCGCTTCGGCGGCGACTTCGAGCGGATGCTGAACTGGTGGCAGGGCAACGAGGCGATCCAGCATCTGAAGCTCGATCGTGACGACGGTTCAAACGCGGCGAAGTGACGCGCCGACGCTCTGACGCAGGCGCGCTCACTTCCCGCGCTTCGGCAACGGCACTAGCGGCACGAAGTCGTACTCCCCGACGCCCTGGAGCACGAGGAAGGTCGCCGAGCGGTCGCCGCCGTTGACGACGAGGTGCGGGCGGCGTGGCGGGACCGTATAGGTCTCGCCCGGTCCGAGCCGGACCTCCTCCTTGGGTTCGCGCAGGAACACCCGGATGCTTCCCTCGAGGACGTAGAACGTGTCCCGGGTGTGATTGTGATAGTGCCAGGGCACCTGCTGCGTCGGCGAGATCTGGAGCTCGTTGATGCGGAACCCCGGCCGCGCAGCGTGCGTCTCGCGGCGCTCGACTTCGTAGAAATTGCTCGCGTCCTTCAGCGCTTCCATTGCAGGCTCCCGCACGACCGGAGACCGAACGTTACGCCCGCGGTCGACGCCGGACAAGCCCGCATCGGCGCACGGCAGGCGCGTCAGCCGAGGAAGTGGCGCGGGATCGAGCTCGACAGGCCCGGAGCGAGGATCACGAGCAGCAGCACCAGGCACTCGGCGGAGAAGAACGGCCACACGTGGCGACAGCGAGGACGGCCAAGCGGACGCCTGGTGCACGCTTCATGATCTGCCTCCTCCTTTAGGGTGACGCTCGGACGTCTTGCGCGGCTGGAACGCGGGCGCGAGGTCGCGGGCGGCGCCGGCGAGCAGCTCGTGCATTGCCTCCTCTGCGTCCTTCGGCGGATGTGAACGGCGGCCGGGAACTCGGCTCGTCCGAGAAAGTCACCGCGATGGACGGAACGCAGCGAGCTCGACCCTCTGCCGCCCCTGCGGATCGAAGTTCTCCGGCGCGAGCCACCGCTCGAATCCGGCCCGGATGGACGGCCACTCGGCGTCGACCATCGAAAACCACGCCGTGTCGCGGTTCTCGCCCTTGATCACCATGTGCTGCCGGAAGATGCCCTCGAACCTGAACCCGAAGCGGTGCGCGGCGCGCATCGACGGTTCGTTGCGGTTGTTGCACTTCCACTCGAAGCGGCGGTACCCGAGCGCGTCGAAGGCGTACCGGGCGGAGAGGAACAGCGCCTCCGTTGCCACCCGCGTGCGCGCGATCGCAGGGCCCCAGAGGATGCTCCCGACTTCGATCACCCCGTGCTCGGGCGTGGCCCGCATCAGGCTCTGCCGGCCCTCGGCACGGCCGGTCGCCGTGTCGATCACTGCATAGCAGAGCGGGTCGTCGGCAGCCGCGGCGCGCTGCATCCACGCGTCGAACCCCGCGCGGTCCTGGGGCGACTCGAAGAGGAAGCGGAACCGGTCCTCAACGCCCGGCGCCATCGATGCGGCGAAGAGGCTGTCACCGTGCCGCTTCGGGTCGAGCGGCTCGAGGCGGCAGTACCGTCCCTCGAGCGCGATGCGCGCGGGGCGGGAGCGGGGCGTCCAGTCGGCGAGGCTGGTCATGATGGAGGTGGCGGGGTTCACCTAGAGCCGATCGGTCACCAGAACCCGGCCCTTCGCGCCCAATGCAGTTTCGCCGTCCTCGCCGGTGATGCGGCCCCGAAGCTCGACGACGTCGCCGTTGAGCTTGTCGTTGGGCGTCACCTTTACGACCAGCCACTCGAGACGGATCCTTTCGTCCGCATAGATCGGCCGCCGGAAGCGGACCGAGAACTCGAGCCCCACCATCGCCGAGTTTTTCGAAAAATGGGCGGCCGTCAGGCCGAGCAGGAGAGCCGTAGTGTGAGTGCCGCTCGCGATCACGCGGCCGTAGCGCGTGGATGCCGCGAACTGCGGGTCGTGGTGAACCGGATTGTCGTCGCCTGCGGCGTGGGCGTACGCCCTGACGGCAGCGGGCGTCAGCACGACTTCGGAGGAAAACCGTTCTCTCGGGTGCGCCCTCACGACGTTTCCTCTCACCTACGAGAACCGCTCTCACGCAGTCCTTCGCAGGGACTGTAGCGCACTTCGATGATGACCGAGCCGCCGGGAAGCGCTCAGGACAGGAAAACGAGAACCAGGCCGATCGCTGCGGGGAGAGCCTGGACGAAGAGGATCTTGCGGCTGGCGGTCGCTGCGCCAAATACGCCGGCGACGAGCACGCACAGGAGGAAGAACACCTTCACCCCGGTGCCGCCGGCGCCGAGACTCAGACCCCAGAAGAGGCCGGCGGCGAGAAAGCCGTTGTAGAGCCCCTGATTGGCGGCCAGCACCTTCGACGCTCTCGCGGCCTCCAGCGTCTGCCCGAACGCCCGCAGCCCGGCCGGCCTGTCCCAGAGGAACATCTCGAGCACGAGGAAGTAGATGTGCAGGAGTGCAACGAGTCCGACTACGACGTTCGCGGCGATGAGCACGTGCCCTCCCTCGGCAGTCCGCTATCCGGCGACCGCCCGCTTCAGCTTGTCGATGTCGAGCTTCTTCATCTGCAGCATTGTCGTCATGGCTCTGCCGGCTCTTGCGGGGTCGGGGTCCTGGATCATGGCGATCAGAACGGAGGGTACGACTTGCCATGAAAGCCCGTATCGATCCTTGAGCCAGCCGCACTGCTGTGCCCGCTCGTCCCCGCCCGCCGAAAGCCGCTCCCAGTAGTAGTCCACCTCTTCCTGCGTCTCGCAGCTGACCTGCAGCGAGAGGGCTTCGTTGAACTTGAACACCGGGCCGCCATTGAGCGCGGTGAACCGCTGCCCGTCGAGCTCGAACGCCACAGTCAACACGGTCCCCGCCGGCATTCCGTGGACCGCGTGGCCGGCCTCTCCATACCGGGAGATGCTCACGATTCTGGAATTCTTGAAGACCGACATGTAGAACCGGACCGCCTCCTCGGCCTGGGTATCGAACCACAGGCAAGGGGTGATCCTTTGTACGGATGGCATGGGGGTTTCTCCTGGTCGGGTCGGATCTCGGCCGGGAATGACGGTGACCGCTAGCGGCTGGTCGTGCGCGGGAGCCCGAAATCGACAGCACCGGCCTGCGACGCCCGGTCTGGTCTACGGCGCGACCGTCGGGCCCGGGATGTCAGCCGCTACGGAGGTCGAGAATGGCCTGTGCAAACGCCTTCGGCGCTTCCTGCGGCGGACTGTGCCCGACGTTCTCGAGCAGGCGGCGCTCGTAGCGGTCGGTGAAGTACTTCGCGTGCTGCTCCGATTTCTGCGGCCGATGGACCCCGTCGACCGCCCCGTGAAGCGCGATCGTTGGCACGCCGATTTTCGGCAGGGCGGCGAGCCGCGCCTCGACCTCCGCGTAGCGCGGATCCCCTTCGGCGTTGCCGAAGCGGTGGCGGTACGAGTGGACGACGACGTCCACGAAGTCGGGATTCCGGAACGACACGGCGGTGCGCTCGTAAGTGGCGTCCTCGAACTTCCACGTGGGCGACCAGAGCTGCCATAGCAGCCGCCCGATCTCGCTGCGCATCGCCGCGAGGCCGGCGCGCCCGCGTTCGGTATGGAAGTAGTACTGATACCAGAAGCGGTACTCCTGTTCGGGATCGGACGGTTTCGCCGACTGGGCGATGTCCTGGATCTGATAGCCGCAGCAGGTCACGAGCCCGCGCACGCGCTCGGGCCAGAGCGCCGCGACGATGCACGCGGCCCGGGCGCCCCAATCAAATCCCGCCAGAATCGCGTCTTTCAGGTCGAGCGCATCGAGCAGCTCGCGCAGGTCGTGCCCGACGGCGGCCTGCTGCCCCGACCGCATCGTGTCGGGCGAGAGGAATCGCGTCCCGCCGTAGCCTCTCAGGTAGGGAACGACTGCGCGCAAGCCCGCGGCGGTGACGATCGGAACGACCTCGTCGAAGCAGCGGGGATCGTAGGGGAAGCCATGCAACAGCACGACCGGGGAGGAGTCCGGCGATCCGCTGTCCTCGTAGGCGATCTCAAGACAGGAAGTGCGGATACGTTCGGGTTTCGCCATGTGCGCCTCCGGGGTCGTCATGCTCCGACCGTCTGGTCGATTGCGATGCAGCGGTGCTTCATGGAGCCCCGCTCACGCCGCGGCCCCATGATAAGAGTGGACCGCGACACCCGTGCTGAACGCCCGAGTCTCCGCGAGGCGCAGCACGGTCTTGTCTTTCGTCTCGGGGAACAGGCGACGCCCGCTGCCGAGGACGACCGGAAAGATCATGAGCCGGTATTCGTCGACGAGGTCCTGCTCGATCAGCGTGTGCACGAGCGTCGGGCTGCCGGCGACCAGGATCGGGCCGTCTGCCTGCTTCCTGAGCCGAGCGACCTCCCCGGCGACATCGGCGTTGATCACCCTGGAGTTGTTCCACGCCGGATTCCTCAGCGTCGTGGACACGACGTGCTTGGGTATGGCGTTCATCTTGTCGGCGAACCCGATCATTTCATCCCGTCCACCGTCCAGGGCGGCGCGCTGCTCGCGTTGCGAGCGCTGCGGCCACGCTCCGGCGAACGACTCGTAGGTCACGTGCCCGATGAGCAGGGACTCGGCCTCGAGCACCTCGTCGAGCTTGTAGCGGAGCTGCTCGGGGCCCATGAAGTCGCCGACTCACCCGCTGTAGCGGATGGCCCGGCTCGCCGCCGGGGGCCTCCATGACGCCGTCGAGCGTCACGAACGCGGAGTCGATGAGCTCGCTCACGATAGTCCTTTCATCCGGTTGGCCGGCTTCAGCTCCACGCGAGACTCGCCAGCCCCAGCAGCGCCGCACCCAGTCCCGCGCCCTTGCGGGCGGTCAGCGGTTCGCGCAGGAAGACGAACCCGAGGAGCGCCGTGACGACGAATCCCATCTGCGCGATCGGCACCACCACGCTCGCCTCGCCCCGTTCGAGCCCCTTGGCAAGGAATGTGAAGGCGACGACGAGCAGGGCCGCACTGACAGGGGCATACCTCAGCGCCGCGCGCGACGGGCGTATGCTGCGATCGACGTAAGCCGTGAATGCGGTTGAAAGCGTCAGAGCGACTGCGCCTTGCGCCACCACCAGCGCAATCGGCGCCGCGCCGCGGAGCAGTCCGAGCTTGTAGGCGAAGCTCGCGAACCCCACTGCGACGGTCGCGATGAGCACGCGTGCGAGCGACGCGTTGCGTTCCCGGTTCGCCGCATCGGTGCCGGCGTCGGGCACGGCGAGCAGCAGCCACACCGCGAAGAACGCGAGCGCGAGGCCGGCGATTTTTGGCGCGGTGAGCGCTTCGCCCAGCACGAGCACCGCAAGCACCGTAGTGACGGCGAAGCTCAACCGGAAGATCGCCGCGTTCGTGCTGACCGCGCCGTGGCGCAGGCTCCAGGCGAAGTTGTAGTAGCCGATCGTTACCAGCACGCCGGCGGCGGCACCCCAGAGCGCTCCCGCGTTGAACGCGAGGGTTCCGGAGAAGATTCCGTAGAGGAGCGCGAGCGCATTGAAGAACCACGTCTGCACCATGAGGAACTGGTGCGGCAGTGCGCCGGCCGCGGCACCACGCTTGTAGACGAAGTCGCCGAGGCCATAGAGGAACAGCGCGCCGAGTGCGTACGCAATGCCCGGGCTCACGGTCGGGGCGCGCTCACCGTCGACCCGCCGCAGGTATCCCTACCCATCCAGAGTCTCCTGCTTTCCCATTCCTTCTCTCGCTATTGAACGAGATTCTCGCCGCCGGATCTCACGGCACTTCCCCGGGACACCCGACGTGAGGAACGGGGAATCGATCTGGACGCCCAGGGCGTACGCTACTTGAGGGTACCCACTGATGCCTCCCAGTTCCGTCCATCGAACTTGGTGATCTCGCAGCCGAGACTCGCGAGATCGACGCCGTCGAGGCAACGCACGTTCACCGTGTACAGCTCGGGAGCCGCGCGCGGACGAGTGAACGTGTGAATGCCGCAAACGGTGCAGAAGTGATGCTGCGCCACCATGGTTCCGAACTGGTAGGTGCCCAGGACCTCGCCGCCGGATCGAAGCCGGAAGTTCCCGGGCGCGACCCGAAGATGGAGGATCCCCTTCTTCGAACAGATGGAGCAATTGCATTCCGTGATGCGATCGATGACGGCGTCGATTTCGAATCGGACGCGGCCACAGTGACAGCTCCCGGTATAGCGCGGCATGTCGGTGCGCCCGTAAGTCGTTCGCGGAGCTGGACGACGCCGTTCGGCGCGTCCGCTGACCGATTAAAACACCCCTCGTCCTAATCGGGGACCCTGTCAAATGCGACAACCAAGATAAACAAGCCGAGCTCCCCGCTAGGGTCCGTGCCGCTCCAGCGCCTCCTGCAACCGGACCATGCCTTCCTCGCTGATGCGGATGAGGCCACGGCGTGGCCGATGCAGATCGACGATGATAGTGAGCACCACACCGATCAACAGCGCGAAGATCACGGTCGCTCCGTGGCGCGGCCGGCCGGTGAGGCCACTGCGACGTCGGCTTTCAGCAGCTCCGTCACTTCCTGCGGCTCCCGGGGCGGCAGAAGTTGCGCCCGCAAGTAGGTCGTGTTGATTGCGCTCACCTCTTCTTGGAGTAGCACCTTGCCGACGCGTTACGCGCGCTTGCGCAGAAAGACGTGGGTCGCGCGTTCGCCCGCGACGTACTTCGCGCATCCATAGCCCAGAGCGTGCGTATCGATGCCGTGCAAGAGATGCTCCCCGGAACCGAGCAGGATAGGTCGGATCGCGAGATGCAGCTCGTCGATCAGGGCGGCGCGCAGATACTGCCGGACAGTGGATACGCCACCACCGAGGCGGACATCGCGGCCGAGCGCTGCAGCGGTCGCCTGCTCCAGCGCGGCGTGAATGCCTTCGGTGACGAAGCGAAACTCGGTCCCTCCCGCCATCCTGAGCGGCGCCCGCGGGTGATGCGTCAGCACGAAGACGGGCGTGTGATACGGCGGCTCGTCACCCCACCAGCCCTTCCAGCTGTCGTCCGGCCACGGGCCTCGGACCGGGCCGAACATGTTGCGCCCGAGAATCCAGGCACCGATTCCGGCAAAGCCCTGCTCCGCAATTCCGTTGTCGACTCCCGTCTCTCCATCGTCCTGGCCGTGCATCCTCCGCCATACGCGTGTGTGGAAGAACCACTCCATCAACTCGGGGCCCCTGACGCCGAGCGGGTTCTGGAGATCCTGGTTCGGCCCGGCACCGTAGCCGTCGATGGAAATGGAGAAGCTTTGGACGCGGAGTTTCGACATCGCATTCCTCACTTATTGGTTACTGGCACGGAACGGCAGTGGGCCATCCAACGCCCACGTTGAACGCCGCGAGCAAGGGCGCGAACCGACGTACTCAGCGGACGACGGCGTGTTGCATCGCCCACAAGGCGGCGGCGGCTCGAGTCGATACCCCGATCTTGGTGTAGACGTGCTGGATGTGGTGGTCGGCAGTCTTCGGCGAGATGTAGAGCCGGTCGGCGATCTGTCGCGTCGTGAGCCCCTTCGCCGCGAGACCCAGCACCTCGACCTCACGACGGGAGAGTCCGCCGGGTTGCTGCGGCCGGCGGGACGCGGGGGCAGGCGGCTCGCCGTGGCCGGCCGCCATGAGCACGGCGTTGGTCGCGCGGTGCTCGAGCACGCCTCGTGAGGCGAGTCGACGAAGCTCGGTTGCGGCGTCCTCGTCGGAGGACGGAGGACGGTCGGCGCGCTCGGTGGTGAGCCCCACGTAGATGTCCGCCGCGGCAAGGACGCCGGCACCGGGATCGGCGGCATCGGCGCGCAGGCGCTTGTGGTAGCCGGACCCGTCGGCCTTCTCGTGGTGCGCGGACGCAAGCGGGTTCAGTGTGGCCAGGGCGGGCGAGCGGCGGAGCATCTGTTCGGTGAGCATCGGGTGAAGCTCGACGCGATCGAACTCCGCACGAGTGAGCGCGCCGCGCTTGTCCCAGATCGAGTTCGGCACGGCGGTCGTGCCGAAGTCGTGCACCAGCGCGGCCCTCCGCAGCGTGGTGACGGCTTCCTCGGTGAATCCAAGCAGCCGGGCGGCGTCTGCGCTGAGCTGCGCGCATCGACGGCTGTGGCCGGCCATGTACGGTGACTTGAGGTCGATGAAGTCGGCCGCCACCGTGAGGGCGTTGTCGAGATCGACGCCGTCCAGGGTGCGGCGTGGTTCCGGTTCGAGGGCGAGCACGGCATCCCACGGCTCCACTTTGCCGAGCCGGTCGAACCAGCCGCGTCCATGCGCAGTGAAGAGGTCGGCAAGCTCCGGGTCGTACGTGCGGTCGCGGCGTTCGCGTGCGGCGTCGAGCGCCTTGGCCGGTGAGAAGAGGCGGCCAATGGCCTCCATGTCGTGGCTGAGGTGCACGACGCGCATCGCGAGCGGAATAGCCTCGCCACGCGCACCGGTGGGGTAGCCGTTTCCGTTCCACCGCTCGAATGTGAAGCGCAAGGCATCCCGTACGCGAGGGCCGAAATCCAGCCGTCGCACCAGCATGTCGCCCACTTCGCACCCCGATGCGAAGTTGTGCACCGCCCACTCGCGGGCACCTTTCTGGATCATCAGCACGATCTGCTCGCGCTCCTCCGGGGCACGACCGGCGGTCGCAAACGCGAGCACGTCGTGCATGACCTCGGCCGGATTCGCGGCATCGTGCACGAGCGTCTGCGCGCGGATGGCGATCTCGTCGCCGAAGACGGTGGCCACCTCGTGGGCGTGGCCGGTGCAACCGACATAGCGCAGCAGCGCGACCCAGTAGGTGGTTTCGCGCGGCACCTTCTCGAAGCCCGCCTCCTCACACAGCCACATCGCGAGGAGGCACGATCGCAGTTGCGACTCCAGCGGCTGGCCGAACGCGTTGTCCTGAGCCAGGGCCAAGGTAGCGACGAATTCACCCAGGCGGAGGGGCGGAGCAATAATGGCGAGGTCCCCAGATCCGCGAGCCCGCGGGCGCGCGGAGGCTCGATCCTACACGATTAGCCTTCCTCGCCAGACCTAGACGCCCCCGACGACGCGCGCATTGCGCCGGGGTCAGCGTGTGGCGCGATTGACTGGCAGCCGCGCCACGAAGCTGAGCGGCGCGACCGGGCCCATCGCGCCTATAACGCCCTCACCGCCGCCCGGTTAGCGGCTTCGCGCCAGCCGATTAAGCGCTCGGGTGGAATCGCCCGGCGACCAGCGACACGCTCGAGGGCTAGGCGGACATCCGCGCTGCTGCCGGCCTTGAGGGCGGCGTCCACGAAAAGCTGCTCGAGCACGTCCTGCTGGGTGTGGCTGCCGCCGAGCCGGTACATGCCGCCGATGGCCGGACGCATCAGGGCGACGGCCTCCGCGTGGCGTCCG
>Ga0335084_10007240_pt1 | contig 11042 bp, 11 predicted proteins | sample Lox_Sample_44_FD_206721 | JGI IMG/M metagenome (GOLD analysis project Ga0335084, IMG submission 206721) | Soil microbial communities from Loxahatchee National Wildlife Refuge, Florida, United States - Lox_Sample_4.4 | ecosystem: Environmental > Terrestrial > Soil > Wetlands | place: USA...
GTGGCGCGGCGATCCCTATCGCATCGACACGCTGATGATCTTCATGGCGAACATGGCGTGGAACTCGACCATGAACACCATGGAAGTGCGCCGGATGCTGAACGACCGCGTCGAGGGCGGCGGTGCGGATGGCGAGTACCGAATCCCGTTCATCGTCGTGTGCGACGCGTTCCAGTCGGAGACGACGGCGTTCGCCGACCTCGTGCTCCCCGACACGACGTACCTCGAGCGCCACGACGTGATGTCGATCCTCGACCGCCCGATCTCGGAGTTCGACGGACCGACTGACTCGGTGCGCGTACCGGTGGTGCCGCCGAAGGGCGAATGCAAGCCGTTCCAGGAGGTGCTGGTCGAGCTCGGCACGCGCCTCAGGCTGCCGGCGTTCGTGCGTCCCGACGGGTCGCGGAAGTACCGCGACTACCCCGACTTCATCGTGAACTTCGAGACCGAGCCCGGCTCCGGGATCGGCTTCCTCGCCGGCTGGCGCGGCCAGGGCGGCGAGAAGTTCATGGTCGGTGAGCCGAACCCGCGGCAGTGGGAGATGTACGCGAAGAACGACTGCGTGTTCCACCACACGCTGCCCGCGTCCTACCGCTACATGCGGAACTGGAACCGCGGCTACACGGAGTGGGCGCAGCGGACGCGCATCCGGCGCTTCGGCGAGCCGATCCTCATCCACCTCTACTCCGAGCCGCTGCAGCGCTTTCGCCTCGCGGCGCAGGGCAAGTGGCCGACGCGGCGGCCGCCGGAGCGCCTGCGCGCGCGCGTCGAAACGTATTTCGATCCGCTGCCGTTCTACTACGAGCCGCTCGAGGCGCAGCTCACCGACCCCCAGAAGTACCCGCTGAACGCCGTGACGCAGCGCCCGATGGCGATGTACCACTCGTGGGACTCGCAGAACGCCTGGCTGCGGCAGATCCACGCGCACAACTATCTCTACGTCAACCCGCGCACCGCGGGGACGCACGGGATCGGGGACGGCGACTGGATCTGGGTCGAGTCGCAGTGGGGCCGCGTACGCTGCATGGCACGCCACAGCGAAGCGGTCGAGGCGGGCACCGTCTGGACCTGGAACGCGATCGGCAAGGCGCCCGGCGCCTGGACGCTCGCGCCGGATGCGAACGAGTCGCAGCGCGGCTTCCTGCTGAATCACCTGATCACCGACGAGCTACCGTCGCCGGGTGGCGCGATCTCCAACTCCGACCCGGTCACCGGGCAGGCCGGCTGGTACGACGTCAGAGTGCGGATCTACAAGGTGGCGCCGGAGGAGCCGGAAGTGACTTCGCCGCAGGTGGCGGCGCTCGGCGCCGTTCCCGGCGTCGAGCAAATGCGCCGCAAGTGGCAGGCATTCGTGGCCGGAGAGAGGATCGGCGGATGACTCAGCTCGAACCGAAGGAACGCTCGCCGTGACCCAGCTCGAGACGGAGGAACGCTCGCAATGACCCAGCTCGCGTTGGTGATCGACCTCAACGTCTGCGTCGGCTGTCACGCGTGCGTGACGAGCTGCAAGGAGTGGAACACCTCCGGCGTGGCCGGCTTCCTCTCGGACGACAACCCGTACGGGAAGGATCCGACCGGGACGTTCTTCAACCGCGTGCAGAGCTTCGAGGCCGGCGAGTATCCGCACACGCAGACGGTGCACTTCCCGAAGTCGTGCCTCCACTGCGAGGATCCGCCCTGCGTGCCGGTCTGTCCGACCGGCGCGAGCTACAAGCGCGCCGAGGACGGCATCGTCCTGGTCGACTACGACAAGTGCATCGGCTGCAAGTACTGCGCGTGGGCGTGTCCGTACGGCGTGCGCGAGGTGGACGAGCACCAGAAGGTGATGAAGAAGTGCACGCTCTGCGTCGACCGGATCTACGACGAGCTGCTGCCGCCTGCGGACCGCAAGCCGGCGTGCGTGATGGCGTGCCCGACGAACGCGCGCCTCTTCGGCGACATCCACGACCCGCAGTCGGGGGTATCGCAGGCGATCCGGGACGCGGGCGGCTACCAGCTGATGCCGGAGTGGGGCACGCACCCGGCGAACCACTATCTCCCGCGCCGGAAGACCGAGATCAAGGTCCGCGCCGAGGATCTCGAGCGCGTCGACAACCCGCTCAAGATCGACGGCCGGCTGCCGAAACCGGCGCTGAAGGACCCGTCGCTCGACGACGTGACGTCCTGGTAGCCGCGGGCCTAGCGGAGGCGACGGCGTGCGCCCGGCCTGGTCGGTGATCCTCCTCACGACGCTGATCGGCGTCGGGCAGGGGCTCTTCGCGGCGCTCGTCGCGGTGCAGGCGCTCGAGCTGGTGCCGGCGGGCGCGGCGTTCTACCGGGTCGGCGCGGCGCTCGCGTTCGGCTTCCTTGCCGCGGGACTGATCGCCTCGTTCTTCCACCTCGGGCATCCCGAGCGCGCCTGGCGCGCGGCCGCGATGTGGCGCACGTCGTGGCTGTCGCGGGAGGTGATCGTGCTGCCGGCGTTCATGGCGTGCGTCGCCGCGTACGGGCTGGGTCACGCGCTCGGGCTTCCGGCGTCGGGTCCGCTCGGCACGCTCGCGATCGGTGCGCTCGGGATCTTCCTGTGCGTGGCGCTCTTCGTCTGCACCGGAATGATCTATGCCGGTCTGCGTTTCCTCCAGGAATGGCATTCGCCGCTCACGATCGTCAACTATGCGCTCTTCGGCTGCGCGTCCGGGCTCATGCTGGCGACCGGATTCGCGGCGCTCGTCGAGCCGGTGCTCGTCCGGCCACTCGCGGCGTGGGCAGCCGCGCTCACCCTCGCGGTCCTCGCGACGCGCGCCGCAAGCCTGCTTCGCAACGCGCGGCTCAAGCCGAAATCGACGCTGCAGACCGCGATCGGCGTGAAGCACCCGCGCATCGTGCAGACCTCGCAGGGGTTCATGGGCGGCTCGTTCAACACGCGCGAGTTCTTTCACGGCGCCTCGCAGGCGTTCGTGCGGTCGACGAAGTGGGCGTTCCTCGTCGCCGTCTTCCCGGTGCCGCTCGCGCTGCTTGCCGCCGGCCTTGCCTGGCAGGTCCCCGCGCTGCTCGTCGCGGCGTTCCTCGTCCAGTACGCGGGGCTTCTCGCCGAGCGGTGGTTCTTCTTCGCGCAGGCGAACCATCCGCAGAACCTCTACTACCAGCGCATCTCGTGAGGACGGGAGCGTTGCGCACGGGTTCTGATATATTGATCATTGCCCCCTGGGCCAGCGGCGATCGCCGCGATCGGCCACAGCAAGAGATGGAGGAAACAGTCATGGACTTCGACAAGGATCTCGACACCCGCGGGCTCAACTGCCCGCTGCCGATCCTGCGGGCGAAGAAGGCGCTCGCCGAGATGACGGCGGGCCAGGTGCTGCGCATCGTCGCCACCGACCCCGGATCGGTGAAGGATTTCCAGGCGTTCTCGAAGCAGACCGGCAACGATCTCCTCGCGCACTCCGCGGCGGGCAAGGAGTTCACGTTCTTCATGAAGAAGAAGTGAACGCCTCGCGCCGCGCGCTGGTCCTGGCCGCGTCCATGCTCGCCGCGACGGCGGCGGCGCAGGATGCGACGTACAGCGTGCGTGTGCTTACCCCGGAAACGGCGTTGAAGGCCGCGCAGGCCGCGATCGCGCGGTGCCGCGCGAACGGCTTCCAGGCAACCGTCGCGGTCGTGGACCGGATGGGCGTCGTGCAGGTCGTGCTCCGCGACCGGTTCGCCGGCCCGCACACGGTCGAGATGGCGCGGGACAAGGCCTGGACCGCAGTGAGCTTCCGCACGAATACCACCGACCTCGCCCAGGCGACGCAAGGCGCGTCGCCGCAGAGCGGGATCCGGAATCGTCCGGGCGTGGTCGCGGCGGGTGGCGGCCTGATGATCGAGGCCGGCGGCTCGATCCTCGGCGGGATCGGCGTTTCGGGCGCGCCGGGCGGGAAGGAAGACGACGTTTGCGCCGCCGCGGGGATCGCCGCGATCCGCGAGAGTCTCGAACTGTAGACATCGGAGGACGACATGCGCCCATGGCCGTTCCTGATTGCGGCAGCGATCGTGGCGATCGCCGGCTGCGACTCGAAGCCGAAGGAGCCGCCGCCCGACATCATCAAGAGCCAGCGGCAGGCGATGGACAAGGCGAAGGGCGTGGGCGAGGTGCTGCAGAAATCCGCCGACGAGCGGCGGGAGCAGGCCGACCAGCAGAAGTGAGGCGGGGCCCGCGGCCGTCCCTCTCCCCGTGGGCGGAGAAGAGGGGGCAGCCGCGGGACCGATCGGTTCCGTTTTCTCGCGTTCTACGACAGCGCCAGGGCGCGCTTCACCTTGCCGGACGACTCCGCCATGATCTGCGTCGACGCGCCCGCGATCCAGCGATTCTCGACCTGCCAGTACTCGGGCGAGCGCTTGCCGGACTTGACCGACTCGGCGGCGATCACCATGAGCGTCGCCACGACCCGGTCCTGCCTGAGCGACGCGTACTCGATGCCCGCCCAGTCGATGACCTCGTCGATCACCTGGCCGTTCACGTCGCGCTCGTAGGCGGAGCGCCAGCCCATCTGCTCCGGCCGGAGGGTGGTGACGATCCCGGTCTCCTTCGACCGCACGCGGAACGGCTCCATCGCGGTGTGCCGGTAGACCACCGCGACGAGCAGGTGGCCGCGCGTCCGCACGTACGAGTAGTCGCCGACGACGACGTAGTGCCGGGCGCGTTCCTCCGGCATGCCCTGCGAGACGAGCAGGCGCTGGAAGGCGCGCGTCGCCTCGAGCATCGCCTCCGGCCGGTTCTGCCCGAAGCCGAAGTGCTCGCCGGCGACCTCGCCGGTGCGTTTGTCGACGCGCGGGTCGGCGAGCGAGGCGACGCCGAAGGTGGCGCGGTACGAATCGTCCAGCGTGACCGCGTTCGCCTCGCGCAGCGAGCGGTTGAAGTCGTCGAGCGCCATGCCGACCGTGTACGGCAGGAAGGCAAGCCCCTGCAGCAACCCGCCGACGATCATGAACGGCGACAGGATGAGGTTCGCGAGCCCGCGGCCGAAGGTATCGAACCCGCGCTCGGCGCCGGGGGCCGCGCACCCGGCGAAGAGAACAGCGCTCGACAGCAGGGCGACGCCCGCGCGTTTCAAAGTGAATCCCATGGATCCCTCCTAGATGTGCAACCCGGAATGGGTCGACGGGCCATCGTGCGGGCGGGGGACCCTACGCCCGGTTACGGAATGGTTGCGGATCGCTTACACGAGATGGTGCGGCGCCGCACCGGTGCGCGGGCCCCGTGCGGGACTCGACAGGGACTTAGCCGGGCTGACCTGCGGTGGCGGCGTGACCGGCGACCGGGAAGCCGACTTCGACCGTCACGCCGCCGACGTCCTCGCGGTTGCGTGCCCGCGCGCTGCCGCCGTGGAACTCGGCGATCAGCCGCACGATGAAGAGGCCGAGGCCGAGATGGGGTTCGCCTCGCGGCTTCGCCGGCGAGTCGGCCTTAGCGCCCGGCGCCCGGAGCGAGACCATCGACTCGAACAGCCGGTCGGCCATCGCCGCCGGGAGCGGCGGGCCCACGTTCGAGACCGACAGCCGGGCCGTGAGCCCGTCCGCGTCGAGCGCGATCGCGATCGGCGCGCCCGCGGTCGCGAAGTCGCGCGCGTTGTCGACCAGCTTGTCGAGGAGCTGCGCGACGAGGTCCGGCGAGCCGTCGATCTCGATCCGCCGCTCCGGCAGCCGCAGCTCGAACTGCGATTGCGGGAAGGCGGCGGTGTAGCCGGCGACGCATCCCGAGACGACGCGCCCGAGATCGAACCGCTCGCGCTCGGTCGTGCGCAGGGTCTGCTCGAGCCGCGTCGCTTCGCTCATCCGCGTGAGGACCGCGTTGAGCCGGCGGACCCCCTCCTCGGCGCGGGCGATGTAGACCTGGGCGTCCCGCGGGATGTCGCGGGTGCGGAGGTTGTCGAGCGACGATCCGACCACCGCGATCGGCGTGCGCAGCTCGTGCGACAGGCGATCGGCCATCCGCTCGAGATACTCGTTGTACTCGGTGAGCCGGTCGACCGCCGTGGCGAAGCTGCGCGAGAGGTCGCCGATTTCGTCCGAGTCGCCGCTCGCGCGGAACCCGCGCTGCACGCGCCCGCGCGGGTCGATCGCCTGCTCGGCCTCGTCGCGCAGCCGCCGCAGCCGGCCCGAGAGGCGCGAGGCGAACACGAACAGCGTGCCCGCGCCGAGCACGAACACCGCGAGCGTAACGGTGAGCAGCTGCTCGAAGACGCGGTTCCTGAGCGTGAGCACGCTGTTCGTCGTCTCCTCGGCGACGACCGCGCCGATCACCTCGGTGCCGCTCCAGATTGGGTGCGCCGCGCCGAGCACCACCGCGCGACCGTCGGGCGTCGGGCGCCAGCGCGAAGCGGGCACGCCGGAGAGCGCGGCGTCGACCTCCTTGCCGCCGGAGAGCAGGTCTTCGGGGATCGCGTCGTCGAAGTCCTCGGGCGGGCGCTCGAGGAGCTGCGCCCACAGCGGGCGTAGCAGCCGCGACTGGACCCAGTTCCAGGCGCCGCCGGTATCGGCGGGCTCCGCTGGTGGATCCTGGCGCAGGCTGCCGGCGACCGCGAGCAGGCGCCGCTGCTGGTCGATGATGAAGATGCGCGAGCTCGCGCGCCGCAGGCCGACGAGGATCTGCTCGATCTCCTGCGTCGCCGCGCGCGCGGCGGGGCGGCGGCTCGAGCCGTCCTCCTCGACCCTGAACTCGAGCAGCCGCGGCCGGTCGTGGAGCGCGGTGGCGACCGCGCGCGCGGTGGCGATCACCCGCTGCTCCTGGGCCGCGCGCAGGATGTTCTCCATCTCGCGCACATAGCCGTAGCCGACGAACGGGATCGCCGCGAGGACGAGCGAGACGAGCACGACCTTCGCGCGTATCGTAAGCCGCGCGCGGGGCGGGGCGGGCGCGTCGGAGACCCTGGTCTGCATCGGGCCGAGTCTAGCGGAGCGCCTTCGGCGGCGTCCGTTCTACCCGGATACCCAGCGGTAGCCCATGCCGTAGACGGTGTCGATCGCGTCGAAGGCGGGATCGACGCCGACGAACTTCTTGCGGATCCGCTTGATGTGCGAGGTGACCGTCGCGTCGTCGACCACCAGGTTCGCGTCCGACATGAGGCTGTCGCGGTTCTTGACGTGGCCGGGGTACTTCGCGAGCGCGTGCACCATCCAGAACTCGGTCAGCGTGAGGTCCACCGGCTGGCCGCGCCAGGCGGCGGTCATGCGCTTGAGATCGAGCCGCAGCGACCCCCGGTCGACCGTTTCCTCGCTCTTCGGCGGCGAGCGGAGCACATCGCTCCGCCGGAAGAGCGCCGCGATGCGCGCCAGGAGGTGCGGCATGCTGATGTTCTTGGTGAGGTAGTCGTCGGCACCGAGGCGCAGGCCGGCGACGAGGTCGAAGTCGCTGTCGCGCGCGGTGAGGAAGATGATCGGCAGCTCCGCCGACATCGCGCGCAGCTCCCGTACCAGCGTGAAACCGCCGTCGACGTCGGTGCCGAGCCCGATGTCGACGATGGCGAGATCCGGCAGGCGTCCCTGGAACGCCGCGAGCGCCTGCGCGCGGTCGGCGTGCGCGGCGATCTCGTAACCCTGGCGGCGGAGCGTGTCGGCGACGTTCTCGCGGATGGCGGCGTCGTCCTCGACGATGGCGATGCGGCGGCTCATGCAGATGGAAGGTGAAGAGGTCGCGGCGACTATACACCAGCGATGTGCGGGCACCGCCCAGCGACGAACGAAAGCCATGCTTTTGCCACGATCTGCCAGCGCCCTTGCATTTCAGGCACTTGGCTTGCCCGCGCGCAGGAACTATGACCGGTGCCCACGCGCGTCTTCAACTGCCGCCGCGATCGTGGTCTGATTGCGCCGCCGCGCCTTCGCGGCTCGACTCGGGGAGCTTTGCGCCAATGACTGACAGCGATCTGGACCAGACACCCGGGCAGGGGAACCAGCTGACGCAGTCGCTCGATCGCCTCACGGATGCGCTGGCCAAGGCGGCCTACGCGTCGGAGCGCTATGCAAAGCGACTGATGTGGGCAACGTGGACGCTGGTATTCGCGACGCTGGTGCTGGCCGCCGTCACGGTCGCCGAGCGGTACTTCGCGCTGCCGCCGGGCGATGACGAGGGGACCGTAAGCGCAGCGGCAGGGTCGCTGTCGGGACCCGTCGCCGAGTTCGTCCGGAAATAACGCACCGGCGCCGCACTCGCCATGCTTTCGCCACCTTCCGCCGCGGCCGTGCCCGCGCGCCTCCTCTCCGCTTCCCGACCGGCAGCGTGCAATGACGACGTTGCCCCTTGCGTCGAGGAGACCGGGAATGGTCGTTGTGGAACAAGTTGCGTTCGCGGTAGCGTCGGCCGCCATGGCCGCGCTCGCAGCGGTGTTCGCTGCGCTGGTCGTCCAGGCCGCCGCGCCGGAGCCGCAGGTCGGTCCGGAGGGCAGGGTGCCCGCCTGGGTTGAGCAGGAACGGGGGTCGTGATGCGGCGCGCCTAGGGTGTCGCCGTCGGTGGGGGTGGGATGATCCCCTGCTTGATGTAGATCGGGCGAATGGATCGCCGCCAGCTCTCGTAGTTGAGCGCGAACAGCCCGGTCGCGAGCGTGAGGCCGACGCCGCAGCCGAAGATCGCCCAGTGCGCGCCGATTGCCTGGGCGACGGCGCCGGCGACGAAGTTCGAGATCGGCGCGAGCCCGAGAAAGGTCATGACGTAGATGCTGATGATCCGGCCGCGCTTGTCGTCGTCGGCGATCGTCTGCAGGATGGTGTTGGTCGAGGCGACCGCCGTGATGAGGCCGAAGCCGAACACGGCGAGCAGCGCGAGCGAGAGCCACAGCGTGTGCGACAGCGCGAAGCCGGTGAGTGCGAGTGCGGCGACCGGGCCGGCGGCGGAGATGATGCGGCCGAGGCCGCGGACGCTCGGCCGGAAGGCGAGGAACCCGGTCGCTCCGAGTGCCCCCAACCCGACCGCGCCGATCAGGAGGCCGAGCGTCTTCGAGTCGCCGGCAAAGGTCTGGCCGGCGTAGATCGGCATCAGCGATTGCCACGGCGCGGTGAACACCGATAGCGCCGCGAGCAGCATGATTAGGCGGCGCATCGCGAGCTCGCCGAAGGCGTAGCGAAAACCGGCGGCGATCTCGTGCCAGAGTGGCTGGTGCTCCTCGGCCACCGGCCGCCGGCCGGCGCGGACGAGCGCGTACGCGATCACGACCGCGAGGTACGCGAGGCCGTTGAGGAAGAAGCAGAGCGCTTCACCCGCCAGCGCAAGGACGATCCCGGCGATCGTCGGCCCGACAAACCGGGCGCTGTTGAAGAGCATCGACTGCAGCGCGATCGCGTTGGGCAGGTCGCTCTTGTTCTCGACCATGTCGAGCAGGAACGCCTGCCGCGTCGGCGTCTCGAACGCGTTGATCGTGCCGAGGACGAGCGCGAAGACGAGCACGTGCCAGATCTGCACCGCGCCTGACCAGGTGAGCGCCGCCAGCCCCATCGCCTGCAGCGAGGCGAGAGCCTGGACCACGATCAGCGTGCGCCGCCGGTCGAGCCGGTCGGCCAAGACGCCGGCGACGGGCGCGACGAAAAGCATCGGCGCCTGCAGCGCCGCGGTGGCGAGACCGAGCATGAACGCCGAGCCGGTGAGCCGGTACACGAGCCAGCTCGTCGCGATCGTCTGCATCCAGACGCCGAGGATCGACACCCCCTGGCCGGCGTAGAAGATGCGGAAGCTGCGATAGCGGAACGCTCGCAGCGCGGGGTGCATCGGGCGGGGATTCAGGCCTTCGCTTTGAGGCGCTCGAGCTGCGCTGCGACCTTCTCGAGCGTCGACTGGAAGTTCGCGAGCCGTTCGCGCTCCTGGGCGACTACCGCCGCGGGTGCGCGCTCGACGAAGCTCTTGTTCCCGAGCTTCGCTTCGGCTTTGGCCACCTCGCCGTTCAGGCGCGCGGCTTCCTTCTCGAGCCGCGCGACCTCGGCGGCCACGTCGATCTCGATTTTCAGCATCAGTCGCGCGTCACCCGCCACGGCCACCGGCGAGTCGAGGTCGGGCAGCTGCGCCACGACCGTCGCCTCGGACAGCCGCCCGAGGAACTGGAGATACGGGAAGAGCGGCGCGAGCCGCCCCTGGTCGCCCTCGACGAGCACCGGCACCCGTTCCCCCGGCGAGAGGTTCATCTCGCTACGGAGGTTCCGGCAGGCGTTGGTCAGCGCCATCAGCGTCTCCGCCTCGCGCTCGGCGGCCTCGTCGCTCTTCGCCGGCTCCGACTTCGGATAGCGCGCGACCACGATGCTCTCGCCGGTTTTCCCCGCTAGGCCCGCGACCTTCTGCCACAGCTCCTCGGTGATGAACGGGATGACCGGGTGCGCGAGCCGGAGCACCGTCTCGAGCACGCGGACGAGCGTCCGGCGCGTGCCGCGTTGCTGCGCCTCGTCGCCCCCCTGGAGCTGGACTTTTGCGAGCTCGACGTACCAGTCGCAGTACTCGTCCCACACGAAGCGGTAGATCGCGGTTGCGACGTTGTCGAGGCGGTAGTCGGCGAACGCCTTCTCGACCTCCGCCTCGGTGCGCTGCAGCCGGCTCACGATCCAGCGGTCGACGAACGAGAGCGTCACCGGCTTCGCTTCGTCCAGCCCGCAGTCCCTGCCCTCGGTGTTCATGAGGACGAACCGGGTCGCGTTCCAGAGCTTGTTGCAGAAGTTGCGGTACCCCTCGCAGCGCTTGAAGTCGAAGTTGACGTTGCGGCCGAGCGTCGCGTACGCCGCCATCGTGAACCGCAGCGCGTCGGCGCCGTAGGCCGGAATGCCGTCGGGGAACTCCTTCTTCGTGCGCTCGCGCACGAGCGGCGCCGTCTCCGGGCGGCGGAGACCGGTCGTCCGCTTCTCCAGCAGCGGCTCGAGCGCGATGCCGTCGATCAGGTCGACCGGGTCGATGACGTTGCCCTCGGACTTCGACATCTTTGCGCCATCGTGGTCGCGCACGATGCCGTGGATGTAGACGTCGCGGAACGGCACCCGGCCGGTGAAGTGGGTCGTCATCATGATCATCCGCGCGACCCAGAAGAAGATGATCTCGTAGCCGGTGACGAGCACCG
>Ga0335084_10007241_pt1 | contig 11042 bp, 5 predicted proteins | sample Lox_Sample_44_FD_206721 | JGI IMG/M metagenome (GOLD analysis project Ga0335084, IMG submission 206721) | Soil microbial communities from Loxahatchee National Wildlife Refuge, Florida, United States - Lox_Sample_4.4 | ecosystem: Environmental > Terrestrial > Soil > Wetlands | place: USA: Florida...
CTCGACGAGGGTCACCGGCGCGTCCGGCTGGTAGTCGAGCACCTTCTGGAGGGCCGCCCGGGCCTCGGCGAATCGCCCGGCGTCGCGCAAAGCCCGCGAGAGCAGCAGCGAGAAGCCCGGTTGCTGCGGGAACTCCCGGGTCAGGATCTCCAGCTCCCTCGCCGCCAGGTCGGGGCGGCGCAGACGCCTCTGGATGCCTGCATAGCGCTCGCGCAGCGACCAGTGCGGGCTCGCACCGGCGAGGGCCCGCTCGTACTCGGCGACGGCCGCGTCCACGCCTCCCGCATCGCCACGAGCCCTGAGCGCGGCCATCTCGTCGGCGAACCGCTTCTGGTGCTCGGCGTGGTCGGGCTGGTTCGTGAACGGCGGCTCGCGCAGCCGCTGCTGCATCGTCTCGGCGATGTTGTAGCGGTCGAGCTCGGTGAACACGAGTCGCCGCGCCACGTCCTCCTCGGCCGGCAGCGGGCCCTGGGAGGCCCGCCGCCGCACGGCCTCCGGCAGCGCCTCGCGCACGGCCCCGAGGAGGGCCGTCGCCAGCAGGTAGTTCCCGTGAAACGTCAGGTGGACGTGGTCGAGGAAGCTCTCGTCGCCGGGCACGCCGTGCGGGGACTGCCGCGCGAGCGCCGCTTCGGCGTCGACGAGCCGGACGCCAGCCTCCCGGCGGGCCACCTCCCTCACGATCGCGTTCGTCCGGCTGTCGGCCCGGAAGCGGAGCGTGTCGAGGTCCCGGGCCCGCTCGAGCAGGCGGCGGGCCTCGTCCTGGCCGCGCTCCGCCGCCTCCCGGCCGAGACGGTAGGCCTGCGCCGCATCGGCCGAGGCGAACGGCCCGGAGTTCCGGAGGTTGACGGCCACCGTGCTCAGGACGACCGGCACGCCTGCGGCCCGCGCCACGGCGCAGGTGTCGGCCAGATTGCCGTCGTAATTCCGGTACGCTCGCTCGAGGGCGGGATCGCCCGGGCGGATCTGCTGCTCGAGGAACATCTTCATGCCGTGCCAGGCCCCGGGCGCACGGCCGCGTCCCAGTCCTCGCGCCGCGGCTCGCGCCAGGTTCAGGGCGAGCTGGCCGAGCCGGGTCTGCTGAACGGCGACCGCCGCCCTCACGAGCGGCAGGGGCGGAGCCGCAGCGGTCAGGACGGTGCCGGCGCCGTAGGGTCCGACGACCTCGTTGTTGCCCTCGTAGACGACGAGGACGTCGGGCTCGAGCCGGAGCGCCGCCTGCGCGACCGCGTACACGTAGTGCGAGTTGACGGCCGTCGCCGCCGCGTTGACGACCTCGATTTCGACGCCCGGGTACTGGTCGCGCAGGAGCACCTCGAGCTGGCGAGCAATCCCGAAGGCGGGCTCGGGGTCGCCCTGCGCCGCGGAGCTGCCGAGGACGAAGACGCGGACGGCTCCCGGTGGCTTGCGCAGGGGGAGCGAGAAGGGCGGCGGCACGCGCGCCACGGCGGGGTCGAAGAAGAGCCAGGTGAAGCGCGGGTTGCTCAGGATGCGGGGCTGTCCCAGGACCTCCTGCCGGATCACGAAGTCCGTCGCCACGCCGTAGCCGAGCCCCCGCAGGAGCAGCTCGAGCAGAAGCAGGACGCCGAACGGGAGGAGGCACAGAATGGCTCGGAACAGCCAACGCCGCCCGGCCGAAGGTGTCGCCGGGCTCGCCGTAGACGGGGGCTGGGACGCTGGCGGGGGCTGCGCGCCCCCGGCCCCGCGCCTGCGGCGCTTGCGACTCACGACTTCGCCTCGGCCGGCGCCCGGCGCACAGTCCTCACGGGTCGAGCCTCGGATGGTACTCGCTGCGGCTGGCTATAATCACGTGTGATCGTGTTCGGGCCCTCCCTCCTTCCGCTCCTCGTGGTCGCCTCGGCCCTCGGCGGCTCCGCCGAGGGGCAGGCCCCCGCGCCGTCGAAGCCTGCCGCCGCTTCGAGCGCGCCCACGACCACGCGCGAGCCGGCGCTGAGCTTCGACGAGGTGGCGAAGCGCGCGGCGACGGCGCGCGAAGCCGAAGCCCCGGAGGACGCCGTCAAGTGGTACCGGCGCGGCGTGAAGCTTTCGCCCTCGTGGGAAGAGGGCTGGTGGTACCTCGGGTCGCTCTGCTACTCGACCGACCGCTACGCCGAAGCCCGCGACGCATTCGGGAAGTTCCTCGCCCTGAAGCCCGAAGCGGGACCGGCGTGGGCGCTCCGGGGCCTCTCCGAGTTCCGGCTGAAGCAGTACGACGAGGCGCAGCGCCACCTCGCGAAGGGCATGTCGCTCGGCAGCGTGGGCAACGGCGAGATCCGCAAGGTCGTCTACTACCACTTCGCCCTGCTGCGGATCCGGGCCGGCCAGTTCGAGCTGGCCCTCGAGCCGCTGCAGACCCTCGCACGCAGCGGGCCCGAGACGCCTGCGCTGCTGGACGCGTGCGGTCTCGTCGCCTTGCGCGATGGGCGGCTTCCCGCCGACATCCCGGCCGAGAAGGGCGAGATGGTGCGCTCCGCGGGCGCGGCCGTGTATTCGGGCCTCGGCTTGAAGCTGGACGAGATGCAAAGCCGCTTCGACGCGCTCCTCGTGCGCTACCCAGCCGTGCCCAACCTGCACTACACCTACGGCCTCTTCCTGAAGGACGTGGACGCAGCGAAGGCTCTCGGCGCGTACGAAAGGGAGGTGGAGGTCCAGCCCGGCGCCGTGCTGCCGCGCCTGGAGCTCGCCTTCGCGCACGAGACGAACGGCCGCTACGCCGAGGCGTTGCCCTGGGCTGAAGCGGCGGTGAAGCTCGCCCCGCGCCTCTTCGCCGCGCACTACGCGCTGGGCCGGGCCCTCGTGGAGCTCGGGCCGCCGGAGCGGGCGGTCCAGGAGCTCGAGCAGGCCGTGAGCCTCGCGCCGGAGAGCCCGGAGGTCCGCTTCGCCCTGGTGCGCGCCTATGGCGCCGCCGGCCGTACGGACGACGTCGAGCGCGAGCGGGCCGTCTTCCGCAAGCTCGTGGCGGAGCGCAAGGGACCGTCGGACGTGCCCGGATTCGCTCGCGACCTCACGGTGCCCCCGGAGCCGCCGTCGAAGCCATGAACGCTGCGCGCCATTCGGCGCTGGTGCTCCTGGCCGTCGCGTCGACGCTGCCATCGGCCTTCGCGCAGGAGCCCCCGCCTCCCGAGCTGCAGCGCGACGTGTTCCGAGTCGAAACGGAGGTCGTGCTGCTGGACGTGGTCGTGCGCGACAAGAAGGGACGGACCGTGCGGGACCTGCGGTCCGATGAGTTGCAGGTCTTCGAGGACGACGCACGGCAGGAGATCGGCGGCTTCCGCTTCCTCGACTCGCGGGCGATCGGCGAGGCGGCGGAGGCTGCCGCCGAGGAGGCGGAGGCTTCCGGCTCCGCGCCTGCGCCGCCCCCCCCGCGGCCCGGCGAGAGCCGGCACCTCAACCTGGTGACTCTGCTCTTCGACCAGCTCGACGTGGACGGGAGGAACATCGCGCGCAAGGCCGCGCTGCATTTCCTCGAGCTCGAGGACCGCCCCGACGTGTACGTCTCGGTGTTCCAGGTCGGGGAGACGCTCAAGCTGCTGCAGCAGTTCACGACCGACCGCGAGGTCGCGCGGAGCGCGGTGATGCGGGCGACCGGCGAGCTCAACACGCAGTACACCTCGGCCACCGACAAGCTCAGCGAGGCCACGAGCCGCGCCAACGACCTGCGCGACCAATTCGTGTCCAGCCCCGCGGCCGGCACGCTCTCGGCGGCACAGCTCGGCCAGGAGGTGGCGATGGCCGACATGGTCGTCAACGCCTTGCGCATGACGGACACGCTCCAGCGGGAGCAGCAGGGCCGCTCGGTGCTGTTCGCGGTCCTGGCCCTCGCGCGCCAGCAACAGCGGCTCGCCGGGCGCAAGACGATCCTCTTCTTCTCCGAGGGCCTGCAGACGCCGCCGACGCTCGAGCACGTGCTGCTCGCCTCCATCTCGGAGGCGAACCGTGCGAACGTGAGCGTCTACGGCGTCGACGCACGCGGGCTGTCGGCCACGAGCAGCGTCGACGCGGGGCGCGAGACGCTCAAGCAGGCGGCCGACACGAGCATGCGGCAGCAGCTCTCGCGCGGGGTCTTGCCCGTCACCCAGGAGGAGATGCTGCTCTCGGACACGACCGAGTCCAGCCTGCGCATGGACAGCGTCTCCACGCTGCGCCAGCTCGCCGAGAGCACGGGCGGGATGCTGATCGGCAATTCCAACGACGTGCGCAAGGGCGTGGCGCAGGCTGTTGGCGACCTGCGCGGCTACTACGAGATCGCCTACTCGCCGACCAACCGCACCTTCGACGGGCACTTCCGGCGCGTCAGCCTGAAGCTGACGCGCCCGGGCGTGAGCGTGCAGACCCGAAGCGGGTACTTCGCGCTGCCGCCGGGCGAGGGCACCGCAACGTTCCCCTACGAGGTCGAGCTGCTCGGCGCGCTGCGCGCCACCACGGTCCCGCACGACTTCCCGCTCCACGCGCGGGCGTTCCAGTTCGGCTTCGAGGAGGACAAGCGGCGCTACACCGTGGTGCTCGAGATCCCGCTCCGCGCGATGCGCTTCTCGAAGGACGCGGATGCCCGCTTCGGTGGCGCGCACTTCTCGTTCATGGGCCTCTTCCGCACGTCGTGGGGCTCGGTCGCCGAGAAGTTCAGCCAGGACGTGCCGGTCTCCGTGCCGCGCCGGCAGGTCGACTCGCTCCAGCTCGGCAACGCCGTGTTCCTGCGCTCGTTCGCGCTGCCCGCGGGGCGCTACCGCCTGGAGACCGCGGCGATGGATCAGCGCACGAAGCAGAAGGCGGTCGAGGTCGCTACCGTCAGCGTGCCCGACGGGCGGCCTCCCGTCGCGCTCAGCAGCCTCGCGCTGATCCGGCGCACCGAGCCCGTTGCACAGGGCGCGCTAGCGTCGGAGGATCCGTTCCGTGTCGGCGAGATGCGCATCGTGCCGTGGGTGGTCGAGCCCGAGGTGACGCCGGCCGACAGCATCAGCCTGTACTTCGTGGCCTATCTGCCGCCCGGCACCCACGACCCCCACGACTTCCTGCTCGAGTTCTCGCGGGACGGCCAGGTCGTCAACCGCTCGGCGCTCGCCTTGCCCGCGCCCGACGCGAACGGTCGGATCCCGTACATCGCGCGCATCTCCGCCGCGCGCTTCGCCCCCGGCCGCTACGAGATCCGGGCGGAGCTCAAGTCCGGCGGCCACGAGGCCGCCGAGACGTGCTCCTTCCGCGTCGCCGCCGTCGCGGCCCGAGCGCCCGAAGTCCCGTGAAGAGCCTCGGGCCGGCGCTCGCCTGGATCTGCCTGCTCGCGGCGGCCCCCTCGTCCGCGCAGGAGCAAGGCCCACCGGCGCCGTCGCACGCGCCGGCCGTGTCGAAAACGCAGTCCCCGGCCGCGCCGCCGACGCCTCTCCCTGCCCAGGCCCCCGAGGCGAAGCCCGCCTTTCCGTCGGAGATCGAGCTCGTCACCGTCGACGCGGTCGTGGTGGACAAGAAGGGCCAGGCCGTCTCCGGCTTCACGAAGGACGACTTCGTCGTGACCGACAACGGGAAGCCGCAGACCGTGACGAGCTTCGAAGCCTTCAACCTGGAAGCCGCGCGCAAGGAGACCGAGCTCCAGGCGCGCCCGTCCTACTCGTCGAACGAGCATGCCGCTCCGCCCGGGCGGACGTTCCTGCTCTTCTTCGACGACATCCACCTCACGTCCACGCAGGCGTACCGGGCCAAGGCGACGGTCAGCGCTTTCCTCGAGGGCGCGGTCGCGGAGGGCGACACGGTGATCCTCGTCGCCGCGTCCGGCAGCGCGTGGTGGCAGGCTCGCATGCCCGAAGGCCGCGAGCAGCTGCTGGGGGTGGTGAAGCGTCTCGACGGCCGCTACGTGCCCGACCCAGCGCCGGACCGCGTCACCGAGTACGAGGCGATGCGGATCGTGGTCTACGAGGACCAGGACGTCGCGTGGAAGGTGCAGCGCCGTTTCGATGCCTATACGGTGAACGGCCAGCAGACCGATCCCCAAGGCGCGGCGCCCCCCGACGTGCGAGCGAACCAGTACGGGATGATCCCGTTCATCGTGCGCGACCGCGCCGAGTACACCTACCGCCTCGCCACCAACCGCAACAAGGTCACCCTGGAAGTCATGGAGCGCGCGATCCGCTCGCTCGCCGGGATCCGCGGCCGCAAGGCGATGATCCTCGTCTCCCAGGGCTTCATCTACGACACGCAGCTCGACGAGCTCCGGAACGTGGTCGACGCGTCGCGGCGGGTGAACGTGCCCGTCTACTTCGTGGATACGCGCGGCCTGCTCTCGCTGCCCGGCGCCTTCACCGCCGAGTTCGGGCGCCCGATCGAGTCGCAGGACACCGTCGCGGTGCTCGCCGACATCACACGCGACGCCGAGGGCTCGGAGAACGTCGCGCTCGACACCGGCGGCTTCGCGATCAAGAACTCGAACGACCTCGTGGGCGGCATGACGCGCGTCGCGAGCGAGTCGAAGACCTACTACCTGCTGGGCTACACCCCGCCCGACCTGGTGCGCGACGGGAAGTTCCGCAGGATCGAGGTGAGCCTCACGCCACAGGCCCGCTCGCGTGCGAAGGGCCTCGAAGTGCGCGCCCGCCGCGGCTACTACGCGCCGCTCGACCGAAGCGTCGTGACGAAGGCGAAGGCGCCGAAGACCACGCGCGAGCTGCCCGAGATCGTCCGGGCGCTCGACTCGCCCTTCCAGCTGCGCGACATCCCGCTGCGGGCGAGAGCGCTCGCCTTCGACGAGACCGGGCTCAACCAGATGAACGTCACGCTCGCGACCGAGATCGACGTCCACGACGTCGCGTTCCGCGAGGAGAACGGCCGCTCGAACGGCAGCCTCGCGTTCGTGATCGAGGCCCAGCACCGCGAGACGGGCGAGTACTACCGCTACGACCAGACGATCGAGATGTCGCTGCTGCCCGAGACGCGCAAGCAGCTGCGCACGAGCTGGTATCAGGTGGCGCGGGAGTTCACGCTTCCGGCCGGCGGCTACCAGGCCAAGATCGTGGTCCGCGACATGGCGACCGGCCGGATGGGCTCGGTGCTGCACGAGTTCCAGGTCCCGGCGGGCGGAGCGCTCCGCATCTCGACGCCGCTCTTGAGCGACGCGCTCGACAAGCCGGTCACACCCGCGGCCGCGGCCAAGCCGGTGCTGCGCGTGCGCCCGACGTTCGTGCCAGGGTCCACGCTCTACTGCCAGTTCGGTGTCTTCGGAGCCAAGCGGGGGGAGACGGGCTCGCTGTTGCCGCGGGTGTCCTCGTTCTACGAGATCCATCGCAGCAGCGACGGGAAGCTGTTCCGGCGCTCGACGCCGAGCGAGATCAAGCCCACGAGTGTGGGATCGCTGCTGCGGCTGGTCGGAATCCCGCTCGCCGGCGCCGAGCCGGGGGAGTACGAGATCGAGCTCCAGGTGACGGACGAGCTGGCCGGGGTGAAGACCGAGGCGCGCGAGCGCTTCGTGGTCGAGGGAAGCTAACGAGAAAGGAAGCAGCCATGCGCCTGCGCTGCCTGGTCCCGGCGCTCGCCGCAGCCGTCCTGCTGCCGGCCGTCGCCTCTGCACAGAACACCGCGAACATCATGGGCATCCTGCTCGGGCCCGACGGCGGCCCGCTCGTGGGCGCCGACGTGGTCGTGCAGTACCACGGCCACATCCAAAAGACCTACAAGATGAAGACCGACAAGAGCGGCCGCTTCATGTACGTGAACGCGTTCGCCGGACCGCACGACATCACCTTCTCGAAGGAGGGGTTGGGCGAGATCACGGTCAAGGGCTACACGTTCCACGACCTCGGCCAGTTCGAGAAGCCGCCCGTCTTCCGCTTCGCCCAGCGCAAGGTCGAGGTGCCTGCGCCCGCGGCTGCCGGTGCGGGTGCGGGGGCACCCGGCGCCGGCGCAGTCTCCGCCGAGCTGCACCAGGTGAACGACCTCCTGGCCGCCGGCCGCGTCGACGAGGCGCTCGCCGGCTACGAAGCCCTGGCCGCGAAAGCGCCGGAGTCGGCTCCCGTGCACCGGATGCTCGGCGCGGCTGCCAAGAAGAAGGGCGACGTGGCGCGCGCCGAAGCCGAGCTGCGCAAGGCGGTGGAGCTCGATCCCCAGGACGCGCTCGCGCACCGCGACCTCGGCGTGCTGCTCTACGAGACGAGCCGCCAGGACCTGGCGCTGCCGGAGGCCGAGAAGGCGCTCGCGCTCGACCCGCAGAACGCCGGTCTGCTGTTCAACCTGGGCCTCATGTACCAGAGCGCCGGCCGCGGGCAGGAAGCCTGGGACACGCTCGTCAAGGCCGAAGCCGTCGATCCCCAGAACGCCGAGCTGCAGTACTACCTCGGCACGGTGGCGGTGGGCCTCAACAAGACCGACGAAGCCGTGGCGCGGCTGCAGAAGTATCTGTCGATGAGCCCCGCCAACGCGCAGAACGTGGCGGCGGCCAAGGGCCTCGTCGCCGCGCTGTCGCCGAAGAAGCCCTGAGCCCCGCCGCTCGCGCTCAGTTCGCCACGACGAAGAAGGTTCGCTCGCGCGCGGCGGCGTCTCCCTGCTTGACGACCGCGGTGAGCTCGTAGCGGCCGGGGGCGAAGTTCGACGGGATCCCCGCGACGTAGGGGATGCGCCCTTCGCTGTCGGGAGCGGGCAGCGCCGCCGTCGAGCGGCCGACCACCTCGCCTTCGCGCGCGAACTCGAGGCTGAGGCCGGCCTCGGGCCCGCCCGATCGCGCGAACGCCACGAGGTAGATCCGGATCGTGTCGCCGGTCTTGAAGGTCGGCTCGCCGACCCAGGGCACGATCCGGTTCTCTCCCACGCGCAGCGGGTCGGGCGAGTTGAGCGCGCCCGCCGGCACCGGCTCCGTGCGCCGGACGAGCGCGAGGCTCGAGACCGCCACCGGCGCCAGAGCGGCCGAGACCATGAGCACGCTCCTGCGCACGCTCACCTTCTTCGCCATCTCGTCGCGCACCACGAGCTCGAGGCTGTAGCGGCCCGGCGGCACGCGGAAGCTGCGGGTGAACAGCACGTTCCCCTGGCGCAGCGCGTCGGCCTTCTCGCTCGCTGCCTCGAACGGCGAGTCCTGGCTGAAGTGCTCGACCACCTGCCCGGCGGAGTTGCGCACGAGCGCCATCACCGCGAAGTGGACGCGCACCTTCTTGCCGTCCGCCTCGATCTGGAGGTTCTGGAGCGGCACTTCCGCGACGAGGGTGTGCCGCACGTTGTCGCCCTCCGCGCCGAAGTGCCACACCGCGGAGCGGAAGTCGAAGTCGCGGGGCAGCGGGCTCGCCTTGAGCGCGGTCACGAGCGGCAGCTGCCACGGGAAGTCGACCGTCGTCTCGCCGGGCGGCAGCGCGAAGTAGCCGGCGCGCGTCTGCACCACCACGTCCTTGCGCGCGAGCCGCACTTCGACCTTGCGGAAAGAGCCGTCGAAGCTCGCGAGCTGCGGGTCGTAGACGATCTCGTAGTAGCCCGAGAGGTCGTCGACCGCTCGCAGCAGGCCGCTCCCGACGTCGTTCGAGTTGGCGAGCAGCCGGCCTCCGGTGCCCTCGGCGAGGCTCGCGAGCTGGCCCTGCAGGTTCATGTTGATCGCGGACTCGGCTGTCTCCTCGGCCATCACGTGCGACTCGCGGATCACCAGGCCGCCGCGTGAAGTCACCTGTTGCCGGCTCGCGTCGGTCGCCTCCTTGAGCGCGGTTCGGGCGTTGTCGTAGTCGGATGCGGAGTACAGGCCGCGCACGTCGACGCTGTAGACGCTGACGTTCGAGCGGTTGGCCTCGCTCACCACGGAGCGGTAGAGCGACTCGAGCTGGCTCGGCACCACGAGGCCCTCGGAGAAGTAGACGATCGCCTTGCGCCCGGCGAGCGTCTGCTGCTGACGGGCCAGCGCGAAGAGCGAGAAGAGCGACGTGTTGCCCTGCTGCTGGTTGGCGCTCGACTCCTGCACGCGCTGCATCTCCAGCTCGACGTTCGCGAAGGCGGCGTCGATCGACGCCTGCGCCGCGCTCGCGCCTCCGCCGGCCCCGCCGGGCCCGCCGCCCGCGGTGTTGGCCGCGGCCAGGTTCGCCTGCTCGGCGCGGTCGACCGTCGCAGCCGACTGCCGCGCGTCCGGCAGCACGGCGCGAGGGTCGAGCCTGCCGCAGGCGGCCTCGACCGCGGCCTTCACCTTGTCGCGGTCCGTGGTGAATTGCTGCAGCATCCGCAGCGTCTGGCCGATGTGGAAGACCGCGAACAGCGTCTCCGGGTTCGTCTCCTTGGTCAGGAGCTCGAGCGACGCGCGGCGGGCGAACGCGCGCCCCTCGCTGCCGAGCGCGTCGAACACCAGCGAGACAAGGATGGGGTGCTTGATCGCTTCAGGGGTCGGCGCCTTCTGTGCCTGAAGCCCGGCCATCGGCGGTGGCAGCTTCGGCCCGGCCACGAAGCGGAACCCCGTGATCGCCTTGGCGACGCCCTCCTCCAGGACGGTGAACTCCTCCGCCCGCAGATCGGTGACGGTACGTCCCTTCTTGTCTCGGGCCACGACGTCGAGCACGACGGCCTGCGTCCCCGCGCGGAAGATCGGCGGCTGAGCGGCGGGCGCAGGCTCCTGCGGCCGGGCGGGCAAAGCCGTCGCCCAGAGCGTGGCGAGCAGGATCAGGCGGAGAGCACGCTGCACGTCGCCCAGTATATGCCGCGACCTATAATGTCGGGACCGTGGCGCGGCCCTGGCCGTCGGTTCTCGTCGGCCTGATCGCCGCCTTTGCCTCGAGAGCCGTCTCGCCCTCACCTGCGCCGCCGGCTCCGACGAAGCCCTTCGACGAGCTCGTGCGAGAGGCCGACGCGGCCCGGCTCGGCGGTCGCCTGGACGAGGCCGAAGCCCTCTACCGGGCGGCCCTCGGGCAGCGTCCGCGCTGGCCAGACGGCTGGTGGTACCTCGGGACGATGGCCTACGACCGCGATCGCCCACGCGAGTGCGAGTCCGCCTTCCGAAGGCTGCTCGCCCTCAAGCCGGAGGCGCTGGCCGCGTGGGCGCTGCGGGGCCTGTGCGCGTTCCAGCTCGGCGCGTACGAGGAAGCGCGTGGCTATCTCGCCAAATCGCTCTC
>Ga0335084_10007242_pt1 | contig 11041 bp, 7 predicted proteins | sample Lox_Sample_44_FD_206721 | JGI IMG/M metagenome (GOLD analysis project Ga0335084, IMG submission 206721) | Soil microbial communities from Loxahatchee National Wildlife Refuge, Florida, United States - Lox_Sample_4.4 | ecosystem: Environmental > Terrestrial > Soil > Wetlands | place: USA: Florida...
GAGCGATGGCATGCCCTCGCCCCCGAGGCCGCGGACGCCTTCGCGGCCCTGCCGGCTACCGACGCGAGGGGCGGGCCGCGCGCCCCCGGCGCGGGCGCGGTGACGCCGGTGGGCCCGGCGCAGGAGGAGGCGCTCTCCGGGGCGCTGGCCCGCGCCGCGTCCGAGGTGGCCGAGCGCAGCGGCGCCGCCTTCGACGCCTCGCGCGAGCGATGGGACCGCGCGGCCGAGGACGCGCTCGCCGCGCCGCGCCGCGCGGTCGAGGATGCCCGGGCCGCCTGGAGTCGCGCGCGGGCCGCGCTGGGGGATCGGTCCGAGCTGCCGCTCCGCGACCGGCGCGCCCTGCTCGAGCGCGCGGAGCGCGAGTACCGGCGGAAGCTCGACGACCTGCGCGCCATCGAGGCGCAGCGCTACGCCGAGAAGGATCGCGCCCTCGCCGAGCTCCGCAGGAAGGCCGAGGTGCGCGAGCGGCGCACGCTCGTCGCGACCGCCTGGTGGCGCTGCTCCTGACCGCGGACGGCGAGGCCGAGCGGGTCCACCGCCGGGAGGGGACCTGATAACTTGTCGCCGTGAGGTCCCTCCTCCTCCTCGCGGCCCTGCTCGTGTCGACGCCGGAGAACGCCCCCGCCCCGGAGGTCCAGGGCCACGTCGTGACCATCTGCTCCGATCCCTGGATGCCGTTCGCCGGCGACGGCCCGCCCGATCCCGACGAAGGGTTCGTCGTCACCCTGGGTCGAGAGGCGCTCGAGCGGCAGGGCCACCGGGTCCAGTACGTGGCCGTGCCGTGGAGCCGGTGCCTCGCCGACGTGAGGGCCGGCCGCTGGGACGCCGTCGCCTGCGCCGATCCGCGCGAGATCCCCGACGCCATCTACCCGGTGGAGCCGGTCGGCGCCTCCGGGCCCAGCCTGTTCACGCTCGCCTCCTCGACCTGGCAGTACCGGGGCCCCGCGTCTCTCGAGGGCAAGCGCCTGGGCGCCATCCGCCACTATGCGTACGAGGACGATCTCGATGCGTGGATCCGGACCCACGAGTCCGATCCCCGGCGCGTCTTCCTGGCCTCCGGGACCGACCCGCTGCGCCGGCTTCTCGAGATGCTCGCCGCCGGGCGCATCGACGTGCTCGTGGAGAACCGCCACGTGGCCCGCTGGGCCGCTCGCCAGCACGGCCCCGGCGTGCACGCCATCCGGGAGGCGGGCACGGCGGGCCGGGCCGTCCCCATCTACATCGCCTTCTCGAAGGCCACGCCTCACGGCGCTGCGCTGGCGAGGGACTTCGATGTGGGGCTACGGGCCCTCTACGCGGAGGGCCGGGTCGCGGCGCTGCTCGATCGCTACGGCGTCGAGCCCTGGGCCCGGCCCATGCACGGGGGGCAGAAGTGACGTCGCGCACGCTCTCGATGCCCGCGCGGATCGCCTGGCGCCTCGGGCTCGTCGTGGTGGTGGTCTCGCTCGCCCAGACGCTCTGGGCCTTGCGGGCCGACCGCCTCCGCGGGCGCGCCGAGCTGCGCGAGCGGGCCGACCGGATCGCCGGCCGCCTGTCGGTGGCGCTCCAGGCCCCGATCTACTCGTTCGACGGCGCCACGATCGTCGACGTCATCGCCGCCGAGCTCGCCTCCGAGGAGGTCGTCGCCATCCGGGTCGAGGCCGGGGATCTCCGGGGCACGTGGGTGCGGCCGCCCTCGGGAACCGGCGTCGTGAACGTGGACCGGGTCCCCGGCGAGGCCGGGTTGCTCGCGGTGCGGGCCAGGGTCATGGAGCCGATCGACGTCCCGTTCCCCCGCGCGCTGGGAGAGGTCACCGTCCTCATCACATCGGGGCCCGTCGAGGCCGAGTGGCAGCACGCCGCAGTCCGCCGGACCTTCGAGACGCTGGCGCTCGTGGCGGCGCTGGTGATCGCCGCGTGGGTCGTGCTCCTCCGCACGGTGGTGCGACCCCTCGAGCGCATCCGCGCGGCGATGGTCTCGGCGCGCGAGGGCCTCGCGGCCGCGCCCGTCGGCGAGCTCCGCCCCCAGGATCCCGTGGCCGGCACGCGGGGCGCGCTGCCCGAGCTCCGCTCCATGGGGCGCGACTTCCTGCACCTCGCCGAGGCCGTCCAGGAGAGCCGGGCCGCGCTCGCCGCACGCGAGGCCGACGTGCGCGCCACGCTCGATTCCATCGGCGACGGCGTCATCACCGCCGGGCACGATGGGCGCGTGCTGGCCTTGAACCCCGTGGCGGAGCAGCTCACCGGCGTGCTCGCCTCGAACGCGCGCGGGCGGCTGCTCGACGAGGTGTTCCCGCCGGCGGCCCGCCTCTCCGGGGAGGCCTCCTCGCCGGCTCCGGCGGGCTCCTGGCTCGGAGCGTTCCTCGAGCGCGGCGAGGCCCTCTCGCCGGCGGACGCGTTGCCGCTCACCGATCGCGCCGGCCGGGAGCGCTGGGTGATGGTGACCGCCGCGCCCGTGCGCCGCCCGGGCAGGGCCGCCGAGGGGATCGTGGTCGTCTTCCGCGACGTCAGCACGCAGCGGGCGCTCGAGGACCGCGTGCGCCAGGCCTACAAGATGGAGGCCATCGGCCAGCTCGCGGGCGGCGTGGCCCACGACTTCAACAACATGCTCACGCCGGTGCTGGCCTACGCCCAGCTCATCGTGGACGACCCGGACGGCACCGAGGACATCCGCCAGAACGCCGCCGTGATCGCCGAGACGGCGGGGCGCGCCGCCGAGCTCACGAAGCAGCTGCTCGCCTTCTCGAGGAAGGGCACCCGCAACCGGTCCCCCCTGTCGCCCGCAGCGCTCGTCGAGGAGACCGCCGCGCTGCTCCGCCGCACGCTCGACCGTTCCATCGAGGTCCGCACGGAGGCGCTGGCCACGGCGCCGGTGGAAGGAGACTCCACCCTCCTCCACAACGCGATGCTCAACCTGGCGCTCAACGCCCGCGACGCGATGCCCGAGGGCGGGCTACTGCGCCTCGCCACCCGGGAGGTGGCGCTCGACCCGGTGGACTGCGCCGCCACCGGGTTCGACATCGTCCCGGGCCACTACGTCGAGGTCACGGTGGCCGACACCGGCGTGGGAATGTCCCCGCAGGTCCAGGCCCGCATCTTCGAGCCGTTCTTCACCACCAAGGCCGCCGGCAAGGGCACCGGCCTCGGCCTCGCCGCCGTCTACGGGACCGTCCGCGAGCACCGCGGCGCCGTGCTCGTGCACTCCGCGCCTGGCCTCGGGACCACCTTCCGCCTGCTGCTTCCCGTCGCCGCCGCCGACACGGCGATGCCCGCCTCGGCACCGGGGGCGTCGGCGCCGCGCCTCGCCCCGTCCGCGCGACGCGGGATCGCGCTCGTGGTCGAGGACGAGCCCCGCATCCGCGAGCTCATGGCACGCCACCTCGGGGCCATGGCGTTCGAGATCGTGGAGGCGGCCGACGGCGAGGCGGCCCTCGCCGCCATCGGCCAGGGTGGCCCCATCGATCTGGCGGTGCTGGACCTCGTCCTGCCGCGCGCCGGTGGGCGGAAGGTGTTCGACGCGCTCCGCGCCGCCCGGCCGGCGGTGCCGGTGCTCATCACCTCGGGCTTCGCGCGCGAGGAGGGCCTCGCTACCATGCTGGCGGCGCCCCGGACTGCGTTCCTGGCGAAACCGTGGCGCCCGAGCGAGCTCGTGGAGATGGTCGAGCGCCTCTGCGGCTGAGGCCGCGGTCAGCGCACGACGTCCGGCTCGGCCGCGTCCGGAGGCACGAGCTCGAACCGGATCGGCACGGCCGCCTTCCTGCCGCTGGGGACTGCCCCGGCGAGCGTCTTCACGACGCAGGCGGAGAGCGCCTCGTCGCCCACGGAATCCGCCGCGATGCCCGCGTCCCCCGTGCCCAGCACCGCCACGAGCACGCCGTCGGTCGTGGGCGCACGGGCGAGCGTCTCCTCGTAGCAGGCCCGCAGACCGTCGGCGCGCGCCTCCACCGCGCTCCTCGCCTCCTCGGGACCGTCCATGGGCTCGCCCACCGACACCGCCGGGCGCGCACCCGAGGCGGCGCCCACGAGCGGCCGCTCGGCCCCGGCACCGCCGCGGGCGAGATCTCCCGTGCCGTCCCGCCAGGCCCAGCTCACGGGCTCGATCGGGAGCATGCGGGGACGCGACCTGCTGCAGCCCGCCTCGTCGGGGAGGTCGAACACGAGGGACAGCTGGAGATCGCCCTTCCTCTGGGCGGCGAGGATGCGCCGGGCCCCCTCGACCGACGCCTCCACCGGCAGACCGCGCTCCATCACCTCGTAGAGGCGGCCGCCCGGGACGAGCAGGATGGCGTCCGCGAGCGAGAGCCGCCGCTCCACCCGGTCCCATGGTGCGAAGGCGAGCTTCCCGGCGGGGACCACGACGGCATAGCGCGCCTTCTCGGCCTCGTCGCGGGCGAGGTCGTGGGCGTCCACGACGACCGCCCGGGTCACGGCGTCCCCCCGCGCCCGCACCCGGTCCGCGGGCTCGAGCGCGCGGCACAGCCTCTCCACGGCGGCCGCGCCCGAGAGCGAGACGGGCACCGCGTCGGGCTCCCCGGTGATGGAGAGGGCCGGCGCGGCGCCGTGCCCGACGCTCGCGGCGGTGGGGCCCGCGGGCTCCGGCGAGGCCTGCCCCAGGGCGATGACGAGGAGGGGCGCGAGGTTCATGCCGGGATCCTACCCACTCGCGGCCACCCGGTCGCCTCCCCCCGTCACCCCAGACGGATGCGGAGGGCCCCCGGAAGGAGATCGAAGCGGGCGGGCAGCGCACCGGGCTGCTCGCCGTCCACGTCGACGAGCACCTGCGCGCCGTCGCGCGGCTCGACCTCGACGAGCCGGCCCCGGTGCACGGCCGTGTTGGAGAGCTTCACGTGGGTGCCGTCGTAGAGCATCGACTTCTTGGTGATGAAGTCGGTGATGCCGAGGCGCGACCAGATCACGATGTCGAACCAGCCGTCGTCGATGCGGGCGCCGGGGGCCACCATCATCCCGCCCCCGAAGTAGCGTCCGTTGCAGACCGACAGCGCGGTGATGCTCTCGTCCCGCCACGCCCCGCCGTCGAGGCGCCAGCGCACCGGCTGGTCCGACCAGCCGATGAGCGCGCGCGCCGAGGCCAGCATGAAGGAGAGCTTCCCGCTGGGGAGCTTCAGCGACTCCACCTTCTGCGAGACCAGGCCCGAGACGCCACAGCCGGCCACGTTCGCGAAGTGCCGGATCTGGGGCACGCCGTCGTGGCCCAGGAGGGCGATGCGCCCGAGGTCGCAGATCACCGTGCGCGTTCCGGCGAGTGCCCGGGCGGCGGTGTCGAGGTCCTCGGGGAGGCCGAGGGTGCGCCGGAAGTCGCCGCCGGTGCCGCGCGGGATGAAGCCGAACGTGGACTCGGGGTCACGCAGGCGGCCGCCGTCGACGAGGCCGTCGATGACCTCGCTGGCGGTGCCATCCCCGCCCACCGCCACGACGAGCTTGCCGCCCGCGTCCACGGCCTCGCGCGCCAGCCGGGCGCCGTCGCCGCGCGCCTTCGTGAAGGCACATTCGAACTCTCCGACCGCGGCGCGGACGGCGCGGGCGATGGCATCGAAGTGCCGGCCGGTGCGGCCCGAGGCCGACTGCGGGTTGACGATGAGCCAGGGTTTCACGGGAGGTGGAGCCTAGCACGCCGGCTGCGAAGGGGGCCCCGTCCGCGGTGGGTCCGTCCACCCCGCGCTGCGTCAGCCCGTTGACGGGGGGCCGCCAGGCCGCGGCGCAACCGCCCGGAACCCGGAGCGGACGGGCACGGCAGGGCCGTTGCAAATCCGCCGGGAGGCGTGCTCGCGCTCCGTGCGCGCGCCAGCTTGCCGGCGTCTCGGCAGGGAGGAGACGGGATGATGGCTGGGCCCGGGCGCCCGAAGGTCAGCGTGGTGGTCCCCTGCTTCCGCTCCGCGCGGTTCGTGGAGCGGGCGGTGCGGAGCGCCCTCGCGCAGACCGAGCGCGACCTCGAGGTGGTGGTCGTCGACAACGCGAGCGACGACGCGACCGTCGAGATCGCCCGGCGCATCGCGCGGGAGGACCCGCGCGTGAGCGTGCACGTCAACCCCGAGAACGTGGGCCCGGTCCGGAACTGGCGGCGCGGGCTCTCCCTCGCCCGCGGCCTGCACGCCTGCCTGCTCTTCTCCGACGACTGGTACGAGCCCACGTTCCTCGCGGAGGCGCTGGGCCTCCTCGCGGGCGACGCCTCGCTCGGCTTCGTCTACTCGACCGCTCGCATCGTCTTCGAGGACGCGGACCTCGGCGCGCGGCGCACCCAGCTCTCCTACCGGCTCGCCGGCCCCCCGGTGCACGAGTCCGGGGAGTTCCTCGCCGAGATCTTCGAGCGGGGCATGCAGGGCGTCCCCGTCTCGCCCTGCGCCGCGCTGTTCCGCCGGGACGACCTCGCCCGCTGGCTCGACGCCGAGCTGCCCGATCCCCATGGCGCCGGCTACCTCGCCCATGGCGCGGGCCCCGACCTCTGGACCTACCTGCAGGCCTGCCGCGAGTACCCACGCTTCGGGCACCTCGAGGCCCCGCTCGTGAGCTTCTCCGCCCACGGCGACAACCTCACCTTCAGGCCGGGCATCCGCGCGGCCTACGCGCTCGCCCGCCTCGCCTTCCTCGAGTCGCACGACCCGCCGTCCGTGAACGCGGTCGCGGCACGGACCCAGGCCTGGCTCTCCCTGCACGGCGCGCGCGACTCCCGCCGGAGCGCCGCCGCGCCCGGCCTCTCGCTCGGCGCGTGGCTCCGGCTGGGACCCGCCGTGCAGGAGGACGCGATCGTGGCCGCCCGGGAGGCGGAGGTGGAGCTCGCGGTGGCGGAGTCCATCGCCCGCGACCCGCGCGCCGTGCCCGGCCTGCCCGGCCACCTCTTCCAGGAGCTCCCGCCCCTCGACCCGTCGTCGCCCTACCGGGTCACCGCCATCGTCTCCGCTTACAAGGCGACGCGATTCCTGCGCGGCTGCCTCGAGGATCTCCTCGCCCAGACGCTGCACGAGCGCGGCGAGCTCGACATCCTGGTCGTCGACACCGGCTCGCCCGAGGACGAGGCCTCCATCGTCCGCGAGTTCCAGGCGCGATCGCCGCACGTGCGCTACCTCCGCACCGAGGACCGCCGCACGCTCTACGCCGCGTGGAACCTGGGCGTGCTCGCCGCGCGCGGCCGCTACCTCACGAACGCCAACGCCGACGACCGCCACCGCCGGGACGGCCTGGAGCGGCTGGCCGCCGTCCTCGACGCGCGCCCCGACGTCGCCCTCGCCTACGCGGACCAGATCTGGAGCACGGTCGCCAACGAGCCGTTCGAGGAGACGACCTCGCGCTGCCGGTGGAGCTGGCTCGACGCCACACCTCGTCTCCTCCGCACGCACTGCATGATCGGGCCGCAGCCCATGTGGCGGCGCGAGGTGCACGCCCGCTACGGCCTCTTCGACGACGGCTACGCCTCGGCGGGAGACTGGGAGTTCTGGATGCGCATCGGCGCGCGCGAGAAGCTCGCACACGTCGACGACGTGCTCGGCCTCTACTACCTGAACGCAGGCGGCATCGAGCACTCGAGCCCCGCCTCCCGGACCGAGACGTTGAAGGTGCGAGAGCGGTACGGCGTGGCCCCCTGGGAGCGGAGCGCCGGCTCCTCGGCCACCGTCTGGGAGCTGCCCGCGGACCGCGAGCGGCCGGCGGCCTCCATCGTGGTGCTGGCCGGGCCGTCGGGCGACCTCTTCACGTCCGCGCTCTCGAGCGCCGCCCTGCAGACCGTGGACGACATGGAGATCGTGGTGGTGGAGACCGACCACCGCGTGGACGCGGGCGCCGTGCTGGCGCGCCTCCGCGCGAGGCGGCCGGGACTCCGCGTGCGGCTCGTCCGCCATCGCGGCACCGCATCCTCCGCCCGGAACGCGGGCGCCGCCGCCGCCCAGGGGCGTTTCATCCTGCCGATGGGTGCGGACGATCTCCTGGACGCGGACTTCCTCGCCCACGCGCTCGCCGCGCTCGCCCGCGACCCGATGGCCGCCATCGCCTACGGCGAGCGCCACGTCGAGGGCGGGACCGTGACCTGCGCGCCGATGGACCCCGGCGCGCTCCAGGGTGGCGTTCCGGTCGCCACCTCCGCGCTCTTCCACCGCCGGGTGCTGACCGGGCCGGCCGCCACCGCGTTCGACCCCGACCGCTCCGGCGACGACGCCGACCGCGACCTCTGGCTCCGCTGCGCCGCCCGCGGCCTGCGCGCCGTGCGGGTGGAGGGCCCCATCTTCATGACCGCCGGGCTCCGCCCGCGGGCGAGGACCGCATGAACCCGCTCGTCTCCCTCCTCGTCCATTCCCGTTCCGGCAGCCGCGACGAGGCCGCGCGCGCCGGGGCCCAGGCCGCGGAGGCGGCGGGCGCCGTCGCGACCGAGGTGGTGCACGCCGGGGCGGACGCCTCGCCCGGGACTCCCCGCGCCGCAGCCTGGAACGCCGCGGCTCGTGAGGCGCACGGCACGCTCGTCGCCCTTCTCCACGCCGACTCGACCTTCGAGCCGGGCTGGCTCACCCCGCTCGTCGAGGCCGCCTCCGGGCCCGCGGCAGCGGCCCGCGGCGGAGGCATCGCCGGGAGCCGCCTCCTCGACGCGCGCGGCGCGGTGACGGACGGCTACCTCCTCGCGTACGCGCGGCCCTACCCGCTCACCGTCGTCGGACAGGCCGACACGGGCGCCCTCGCCGGGACGCGCGGGCCGCTCGAGGTACCCGCCGTCGGCTCCGCGTCGATGGTGCTCCCGGCCGCCCTCCTCGCCGCGCTCGGCGGATTCGACGAGGGCTACGCCGCAGGGCTCGAGGACGTCGACCTCTGCCTGCGCGCCGGGCTCGCGGGCCACCCCGTCTCCGTCGTGCGCGGGAGCCGCGTGCGGCACGCCGGCGCCTGCGCCCCGCGCCGGGACGGCCCCGACCCCGATGCGATCCGCCTCTCGCGCTCGTGGCTCGGCAGGGTCCCCCTGCTCGACGCCGACGGCCTCCGCCGCGCGAAGGCCGGGCCGCCGCGCCCCGGACGCCCTCCGCTCTCGCTCGTCGTCCCCGCGCGCGACGCTGCGCTCGCGCTGCCCCGCACCGGCGAGGTCCTGCTCGCCGCGCTGGGGCCCTCGGACGAGCTCGTCCTCGCCGACGGCGGGTCGACGGACGGCACGCGCGAGTGGGCGGAGCTCCTCGCGCGCGACGCGCCCGCCACGGTGCGGGTGGTCACCGCCGATGGGCTCGAGGCCGCAGCGGCGGCGGGGCTCGCCGCAGCCACCCGCGGCTGGGGCGCGGTGCTCCACCCCGGCGGTCCCGCCGCCGCGGGCCTGCTCGACGACGCCACCCAGGCGCTCCAGCTGAAGCCGGATTGCACCGTCCTCGCGCTCGGATCTCCCGCGGGCACGACCGCGTTCGGGCCCGTCGAGCACCTCCGGCGCCTCCCCCCGGCGAGCTTCCTCGCCGCCGATCCGGGCGCCCTCGAGGCGTCCGCCGGCGGAACGGCCTACGTCATCCGGTAGCGCGTCGCGGGCCTCGCCCGGGAAGCCGCGCCCGGGCGGCATCCCGGTCGCGCGTCGCTCGCTTCGGCCCGCGGCCGTCCCGCTGCCGTCCAGGCCTCCTCGCGACGGCGACCCGGCTATCATCGGGGCGTGAAGTCGGTCCTCCGCTCCGCCGCGCTCGCCGCGGCGTTGCTCGCCCATCCGGCGCTCGCGCGCGCCTCCGGGGCGACCCTGCCCACGGGCCCGGTCACGCTGCCGCCCGACCTGTGCGATCCCGACGAGCCCGCGGAGCGGGGCCGGCGCTTCTTCGTGACGCCCGTGGCGGTGCGCACGACCGAGGACTTCGTGTCCATCCGGCCGGAGCTCCGCCTCACGGGTGCGGTGCTGGGCATCCAGTACCGGACCTCGGACGACCTCACCGTCCAGGCGGCGGCGGGCGTGCTCGGGGGCACGATCGACCCGGGCGGCGGCGAGCTCACCCTCGAACCCGGGCTGACCGTCCAGGGTGCCGCAACCTGGCGCGTCATCGCCGGGTACGACGAGGACCCGTTCGTCATGGCGACCGCGGGCGCCGCGTACCTCCGGACGGCCTCCGAGGGCGGCGAGGCCTACCGGTCCGTCGAGTTCAGCCTGTCGCTCGCCTTCGGCAAGGGGTACGGCGGCTTCGCACCCTACGTCGCGGCGAAGGCCCTGGCCGGCCCCAGCACATGGGATCACGGGAAGGAGGAGCTCAAGGGCAACGTGGGCGCGCACTTCCAGCTGGCGGGCGGCATCGCCGTCCTCCTCGGCCGCGGCTTCGACCTGCAGGCCGAGGTCTCCCCGTGGGCGGCCCAGGCCGTGGTGATCTCGCTGGGCTGGACCCGCTGAGACGGCACCCGTCCCCGATCGGGAGCGTAACGCTCGCGCCTCCTCCGGGACCTCTCCTGGCCGGCCCGGCGCCCATCCGTTAGGAAACCCGCCCGAAAGGAGACGCCCATGTTCGGAAAGCCCACGACCCTCCCCACGCCCGAGCAGGCGCTCCCCGGTCGTGCCGAGGCGATGCCCGTCCCCGAACGGCACTTCGTGAACGGCAACCGGATCGTCCCACCTTTCCCGGAGGGCCTCGTCCTGGCGGACTTCGGGCTCGGCTGCTTCTGGGGCGCCGAGAAGGCGTTCTGGAAGCTGTCCGGCGTGTACGCGACCGCGGTCGGATACCAGGGCGGCGCGACGCCCAACCCGACGTACCGCGAGGTCTGCACCGGGCGCACCGGCCACGCCGAGGTGGTCCGCGTCGTCTACGACCCGAAGAAGATCTCCTACGACGATCTCCTGCGCACGTTCTGGGAGGCGCACGACCCGACCCAGGGCATGCGGCAGGGCAACGACGCCGGCACCCAGTACCGCTCGGCGATCTACGTCCACTCGGACGCCCAGCGCCGCGCCGCCGAGGCCACCCGCGAGTCGTACGGGGTCGCGCTCCGCGGGCGCGGCTTCGGGCCCATCACCACCGAGATCCGCGACGCGCCGCCCTTCTACTACGCGGAGGACTACCACCAGCAGTACCTGGCGAAGAACCCCGACGGCTACTGCGGCCTCGGCGGCACGGGCGTCTCGTGTCCG
>Ga0335084_10007244_pt1 | contig 11041 bp, 8 predicted proteins | sample Lox_Sample_44_FD_206721 | JGI IMG/M metagenome (GOLD analysis project Ga0335084, IMG submission 206721) | Soil microbial communities from Loxahatchee National Wildlife Refuge, Florida, United States - Lox_Sample_4.4 | ecosystem: Environmental > Terrestrial > Soil > Wetlands | place: USA: Florida...
GATCGAGGGCCTCGCCTCGCGGCACGAGCGGCTCGCGGTGGTCTGGATCGACGCCCACGGCGACCTCAACACGCCGGTCTCGTCGCCGTCGGGGAACGCGTGGGGGATGCCGCTGCGGTTTCTGCTGGAGGACGGCACGATCGAGCCGGGTGACGTCGCCCACATCGGCGCTCGCAACCTCGACCCGCCCGAGGTCGAGTACCTGGCAGAGAGCGGCGTCCAGCACGGCCCGGGAGCGGTGAAGCGGGCGCTCGAGGGGGCCGAGGGCGTCTACGTCGCGCTCGACTGCGACGTGCTCCTCCCCGGCGAGATGTCCGTCTTCATGCCGGAGCCTGACGGGCCGACGGTCGGGGAGGTCGAGCGGCTGCTCGGCGACGTGCGGACCCATGCGCCGGTGCTCGGCGCAGGCTTCACCGGGCACACCGCCGACCCGGGCAACGTGGAGCCGCTCGAGCGGTTCGCCGCGGCGCTCGGCCTGTGAGACCTGACTGCAACCGGCGGGCAGGCCTGCCGGTCTAAGATCCAAGCCTCGGCCCATGGCCAGTCGTATCGACGTCTCCATCGAGCACAAGCAGCCGCCTTCAGAGCCGGAGGGGAAGCGGCACCCGAACACGTGCCCGAAGTGCCAGTCCCACTTCCGCGACGAGGAGCTCGAGGCCGCGCTCTGGGTCTGCACCCACTGCGGCCACCACTTCCCGATGCGCGCCCCGGCCCGCATCGAGCACCTCGTCGACCCCGGCTCGTTCCAGGAGGAGGCCGCCGAGCTCCGCTCCGAGGACCCGCTCGGCTTCTTCGACATCCGGCCCTACACCGAGCGCCTGGCCGAGGCCGAGGTCGCGACCGGCCTCGGCGACGCGATGGTGATCGGGCAGGCGACGCTCGACGAGCATCCGATCGAGCTCGCGGTGATGGACTTCGCGTTCATGGGCGGCTCGATGGGGAGCGTCGTCGGCGAGAAGTTCTCGCGGGCGTGCGATTCGGCCGCCGAGCGCGGCGTGCCGCTGATCTCGGTCTCCGCCTCGGGCGGGGCCCGCATGCAGGAGGGGATCCTCGCGCTGATGCAGGTGCCGAAGACGGTCTGCGCCGTGGAGGAGTTGCACGACGCCGGCCAGCCGTTGATCAGCGTGCTCGCTCATCCCACCACGGGCGGGCTGCTCGCGAGCTTCGCGAGCCTCGGCGACGTCTTGCTCGCCGAGCCGGGCGCGCTGATGTCGTTCGCCGGCCCCCGCGTCGTCCAGCAGACGACCCGCGAGAAGCTTCCCGACGACTTCGGCCTCGCCGAGTCCAACCTCCGCTACGGCCACGTCGACGCCGTGGTGCCGCGCGCGGAGCTGCGGCCGACCCTGTCCCGCCTCCTCCGGCTCTTCGATGGCCGGTGAGGCCGAGCTCAGGCTGCGGGAGCGGCTCGGCAAGTTGAAGGGGATGCAGCTGCTCGGCGGCGCCAAGCTCTCCGGCGACCTTGGCCGGCTCGAGCGCCAGCTCGACCGGCTCGGCGCGGAGGTGACCGACGAGGAGATCTGGCGCTCCGTCGAGCTCGCGCGCCACCAGGAGCGGCCGTACACCCTCGACTACGTCGACCGCCTGCTCGAGGACTGGGTGGAGCTGCACGGCGACCGCGCGCGCGCGGACGACGCCGCGGTCGTGACCGGGCTCGGCCGGTTCAACGGCAGGACGATCGCAGTGATCGGCCACCAGAAGGGCCGGGACATCGGCGAGCGGACGAAGCGAAACTTCGGGATGGCCTACCCCGAGGGCTACCGCAAGGGGATGCGCGTGATGGCGATCGCCGAGCGGTTCGGCTTCCCGCTCGTGACGTTCGTCGACACGCCGGGCGCCTACCCGGGCGTCGCTGCCGAGCAGCACGGCCAGGGGGGCGCGATCGCCCGTTCGCAGGCGGAGATGGCGCGGCTCGGCGTGCCGATCGTCTCCTGCATCATCGGCGAGGGCGGCTCGGGCGGCGCGATCGCGCTCGCGGTCGCCGACCGGGTGTTGATGCAACAGCACGCGATCTACTCCGTAATCTCGCCCGAGGGCTGCGCCGCGATCCTGTGGCGGGACGCCGGCGAGGCGCGCAAGGCAGCGGCGGCGTTCAAGCCCGATGCGGCGCACTGTCTCGAGCTCGGGGTCGTGGACGTGGTCGTGGCGGAGCCGGAGGGTGGGGCGCATGACGATCACGACGAGGCTGCGCGCCTCCTGGGAGAGGCGCTACGCGAGGCGCTCGACGACCTGGACGGTGTCCCTGCGGACGAGCTGCGCCGCCGCCGGCGGCGGAAGTTCCGTGCGCTGGGCGTGTTCGCATAAGGGTTTTGCAGGGAATTCCACACTATCCACAGGGTTTTCCCCGGCCCTGAATAACCTTTGTAAACCAGAAATTCACCGCTTTTGCCCCGCCCTGCAACCCCGAAGCTGAGCGAGTACCGCCGCAAGCGCGATCCGAAGGTCACGCCGGAGCCGTTCGGGGGCGCGGGAGAGGGCAAAAAGCTGCGATTCGTCGTCCAGCGGCACGCCGCGAGGAGCCTCCACTACGACTTTCGCCTCGAGCGCGACGGCGTGCTGCTGAGCTGGGCCGTGCCGAAGGGAATCCCGCTCGAGGCGGGGCAGCGCGTGCTCGCGGTGCACGTCGAGGACCATCCGCTGGACTACGCGGCGTTCGAGGGCCGGATCCCGGCGGGCCAGTACGGGGCGGGAACGGTCGAGATCTGGGACCACGGCACGTACGAGCTCGTGGAGCAGAAGCGGGACGGCGGGCTCACGGTGCAGCTGCACGGCGAGCGGCTCGACGGGCTCTGGACGCTCGTGCCGGCGAAGCTGGGCGGCGATCCGAAGAACTGGCTGCTGATCCGCAAGCACGGCGGGGCGGAGCCTCCCGCGGAGCGGCGCGGGTACGCGCCGATGCTCGCCGCCGTCGCGAAGGATCCGCCGAGGGGGGCCGGCTGGCTGTTCGAGGTGAAGTGGGACGGGTTCCGCGCGCTCGCCCGGGTGCGCGCGGGCGAGGCGACGCTCACGAGCCGGAACGGCAACGATCTGACGACCCGGTTCGAGCAGGTGGCGCGCGCCCTGCCCGCGAGCGTGCGCACGACGGACTGTGTCCTGGACGGCGAGGTCTGCGCGCTCGACGAGCAGGGGCGCCCGAGCTTCTCGGCGATGCAACAGGGGTCGGGGGCGCTCGTCTACTACGTCTTCGACCTGCTCGAGCTCGAGGGCGAGCCGCTCGTCGGGCTGCCGCTCACGGAGCGGCGAGCGCGGCTGGAGGCGCTCGTGGACGAGAACGCGACCGTCAAGCTCTCGGCCGTGTTCGACGACGGCGAGGCGCTGCTCGCGGCGGCGAAGCAGCAGGGCCTCGAGGGGATCCTCGCCAAGCGCGCCGATTCCCGCTACACCCAGAGGCGCAGCGGGGAGTGGGTGAAGGTGAAGACGAAACAGAGCCAGGAGTTCGTGGTCGCGGGCTATACGCGCGGTCACGGCCGGCGGAAGAGCTCGCTCGGCTCCCTCGTGCTCGGCGTGCACCGCGGCGGCGAGCTCGCCTACGCCGGGAACGTCGGCACGGGCTTCAGCGACGCCGAGCTCGACCGGCTGCTCGCGCTGCTGCGGCCCCTCGAGCGCAAGGAGACTCCCTTCGCGACTGTGCCGAAGCTGCCGAAGGTCAAGCGCGGCGACGTCGTCTGGGTCGAGCCCGTGCTCGTGGCCGAGGTCGAGTTCGCGGAGTGGACGCACGACGAGCACCTCCGCGCGCCGAGCTATCTCGGCCTGCGCGACGACAAGTCCGCCGCGGAGGTCCGGCTCGAGGAGCCGTTGCCGGACGAGCTCCGCAAGGGCAGCCGCGTGCTCAAGCTCTCGAACCTCGACAAGCCGTTCTGGCCCGACGAGGGCATCACGAAGGGCGACCTCCTCGCCTACTACCGTGCGATCGCGCCCGTCGTCGTGCCGCACCTGAAGGACCGCCCGTTCACGATGAAGCGCTACCCCGACGGCTGGCAGGGCAAGCATTTCTTCCAGAAGGACGCGCCGAAGGGGATGCCGGAGTGGATCCCGCGGTTCCCGTACCCGGCGACCTCGCGGGACACCCGTGAGCGGCGGCTGGTCGACTACCCGCTCGTGAACGACGAGCTGGCGCTGCTCTGGATGGTCAACATGGGCTGCATCGACCTCAACACGTGGTACTCGAGGATCGACAGCCCGCACCGCCCCGACTGGGTGCTGTTCGACCTCGATCCCTCCGAGGGCGTCGGCTTCCGGGAGGCCGTCGAGGTGGCGCTCCTCGTGAAGCAGGCGCTCGACGCGCTCGGGCTCGTCTCCTTCCCGAAGACGAGCGGCTCCCGCGGGATGCACGTGCTCGTGCCGATCGAGCGGCGCTCGAGCTACGACGACACGCGGCGCTTCAGCGGGATCGTTGCCGGCGCGATCGCCCGTGCCCAGCCGGGCCTCGTCACGACGCAGTGGGTCAAGTCCAAGCGGCGCGGCGTGCTGATCGACGCGAACCAGAACGGCGCGGGCAAGACCGTGGCGACGGTGTACTCCGTGCGGCCGCGCGCCGGCGCCCACGTCTCGACGCCGCTCGCCTGGGACGAGGTGAACGAGGCGCTCGACCCGGCCGCCTTCACGATGGACGAGGTGCTCCGCCGCGTCGGCGAGCACGGAGACCTCTTCGCCGGGGTGCTGACCACGCGCCAGCGGCTCGCGGCGGCTCTCAGGTCACTCGGCTAGCCGCGTCGGGCGGCTCTTTGCGATCGGCGCGGCCCGGGGAGAGAATCGGCCCGTGAGCGAGCTGCCTCACGGCACGGTCACCCTTCTCTTCAGCGACATCGAGGGATCGACCCGGCTGCAGCGCCACCTCGGGGAGCGCTACCAGGAGGTGGTGGCGGCGCACCGCCGCCTGCTCGAGGAGGCCTTCGAGCGCCACGGCGGCGTGGTCGTGGATCGCCAGACGGAGTCCTTCTTCGTCGCGTTCACGCGGGCCCGTGATGCGGTCCGGGCCGCGGCCGCCGCGCAGCGCGCCCTCGCCGGCCACATCTGGCCGGACGGGGTGCAGGTCAAGGTGCGCATCGGCATTCACTCGGGCGATCCCGACCTGGCCGGCGACCGCTACGTCGGGCTCGCCGTCTCCCGCGCGGCGCGGATCTGCGCGGCGGCACACGGGGGCCAGGTCCTGCTGTCGTCGTCGGCCCGCGCGCTGCTCACCGATCATGAGCGGACGCAGCTGCGCAATCTCGGCGCCCACCGGCTGAAGGACTTCGGCGAGCCCGAGCCGATCTCGCAGCTCGTCGTCGACGGGCTCCCCTCGCAGTTTCCGCCGCTCCGCACCGAAGTCGCGCCCGCCCGCCCGAAATGGCCCCTCCTCGCTGCCGCCGGGCTGCTCCTCGCGGCGGCGATCGTCGGCGCGATCGTCCTCTTCGGCCGGGACGGTTCCTCCGGCCTCTCGAAGATCGGCCCGACGTCGGTCGGCGTGATCGATCCGAAGACGAACTCGCTCGTCGGCGAGATCCCGCTCGGCTTCAAGTCCAACCTGATCGCGGCCGGCGAGGGCTTCGTCTGGGTCGTCGATCCGAACGGAAGCACGCTCTGGAAGATCGACCCCCGCACCCGCGCGGTCGTGAGCACGATCGGGATCGCCGTCGGAGCGAGCGCGGTGCCGTTCGGGATCGCCGCCGGGATGGGGGCCGTCTGGCTCGCCGTGCTCCGGGGGACCCGGCAGGTCGTGCTCGAGCTCTCGTCCGACGTAGCCGACCTGCGGCGGACGATCCCCTTCGGGGGCGAGGCCAACGGGCCCGTTCTGTTCAAGCTCCATCCACTGGCGGTCGGCGGCGGTGCGGTCTGGGCGATCGACGCCGCCGAGGGACAGATCTGGCGAATCGATCCGCGGACGGGGAAGCTCGTGGAAGGGCTCGACGCGACGGCGCTGGCAGCGGAGCCCGGCGCGGTGTGGGTAGCCGGACTATCGACCGTGACCAAGGTCGACGCCGAAACCGGCCAGGAGCTCGCGCGGGGCTTCAACCCCTCGCAGAGGTTCGCGGAGGTCAGCTCGATCGCGGTCGGGCTCGGCGCGACCTGGGTTGCTCGAAGCTCGGCGAGGATCCTGTGGAGGATCGATCCGCAGACGGCGGCGACGGCGGCGACGGTGCCGGTCGGCCGCGGCCCGAGCGGCATCGCGGTCGACGAGGAGGCGGTCTGGGTCGCCAACAGCGGCGACGGGACGGTCTCGCGGGTCGATCCGCAGAGCGGGAAGACGACGACGATCGAGCTCGGCTCTTCCCCCGGCGGGATCGTCTCGGCCTACGGCGCGGTCTGGACGAGCCCCGGCGAGCCCCGTTCCTGAGCTTTACCTCCCCGCCGCGGAGGCCTACCATGGCCTCCCAAGGAGGCGCCTTTGCCGCATCGCGTCTGGCTCTCTGCGATCGCACTCGTTGCCGGTGTCGGTCTGCTCGCGACCGCGGCGCTCGCCGGTCCCGGCCAGACGAAGGGCGGCACGCTCCGCATTGCCCGGGCTCGGGACGTCGATTCGGTCGACCCGGCCCTCGCGTACCTGACCGACACCTGGGCGATCGAGTTCGCGACGTGCGCCACGCTCTACAGCTACCCGGACAAGCCCGCGCCGGAGGGCGCAGTGCTGATCCCCGAGGTGGCGAAGGGCTTCCCGATCGTTTCGAAGGACGGGAAGACCCAGACGATCGAGCTGAACCGAGGCTACCGGTTCCACACGGGGCAGGCTGTTATGGCCTCGAACTTCGTCGCCGCCTTCAACCGCGACGCGAACCCGAAGATGGGCTCGCCGGCGACGGCCTACCTGCACGACCTCGTCGGCGCGAACGCCGTGATCGACGGCAAGGCACAGACCGTCGCCGGCGTTCGGGCGTTGGGTCCGTACACGCTGCAGATCCGGACCACGACGCCTCTCGGCGACCTGCCTGCGCGCCTGGCGACGCCGTTCTTCTGCCCGATCGCGACGAACACGCCGCTCACCGAGGTCGACGATCCGCTCGGCTCCGGCCCGTACTACGTCGCCTCCCGGATCCGCAATCGGCAGGTCGTGATCGAGCGCAACCGCTTTTACCGGGGCTCCAGGCCGGCGAATGTCGACCGAATCGTGTTCACGATCTCCGCCCCCGACGCCTGCCGTGCCGCCGTCGAGCAGGACGACCTGGACTACTGCTCGTTCCTGCCGCCGACGGCCTACCAGGAGCTTGCCGCCAAGTACGGCGTCAACAAGGGCCGGTTCTTCTTCAACCCGACGCTCGGGCTGTACTACTTCGCGTTCAACCACGACCGGCCGGCGTTCAAGGGCCAGGGACAGATCCCCCTCATGCAGGCGATCAACTGGGCGCTCGACCGCAGGGCGCTCGCCGGCGCGGCCGGCTACCTCCCCGGGATTCGGACCGACCAGATCCTGCCTCCGGCGATGGGTCGTGACGTGAGCATCTACCCGCTCGGAGGAGTGACGGACCGCAGCCTGGCCAGGGCGAGGTCGCTCCTCGCCATGGCGAAGCTCAAGCCCAAGACGCTCGTCCTCTATGCGAGCAGCACCGGCAGCAAGGGAATCGACCCGATCTGGGCCCAGATCTTCCAGTTCGACCTGAAGCGGCTCGGGATCGACGTCGACGTGAGGTACTTCCCCCATCCCAGCCAGTTGGAGAGGGCCGGCATACGGGGGGAGCCGTTCGACGTGGTGATCTCATCATGGATCCCCGACTATGCGGACGGGAACGCATTCTTCGAGCCGCTGCTGAGCGGCGGGGTGATCAAGGCGTCGGGAAACTACAACTTCTCGTACTTCGACCGGCCAAAGTACAACCGCGAGATCGCGCGCATCGGCCGGCTGGCCGGTGAGGCCCGGGAGCAGGCGTGGGCGGACCTCGACGTCGAGATGATGCGGAACGACCCGCCGATGGCCCCGTTCCTGAACCTGGTTGTGAAGGACTTCGTCTCGAAGAGCTTCGGCTGCTACGTCTTCCAGCCGGCGATCGGCTTCCTAGACCTCGTCGCCGCCTGCAAGAAATAGAGGCTCTCTCAGCTCGTAGGCTAGGCATGTGACGGCTGTCGTCTTCTCCGCGCACCTCGACGACGCGATCTTCTCCTGCTACGGCGTGCTCGGGCCCGACACGACGGTCGTCACCGTCCTCGCGGGAGTGCCGCCCGCCGGGGTCGTGGGTGACTGGGACGTCGAGGGCGGGACGAGCGACTCGGCGGCGCGCGTGGTCGAGCGGCGGGAGGAGGACCGGCGGGCCTTCGCGCGCTCGGGCTGCCGTGTCGTGCACCTCGACTTCGCCGACTCCCAGTACTGCGGGCAGCCGGGGGTCGAGACGCCGACCGTGGTCGGGATCGCGGCGGGGCTGCGCGACCTAGTCGACGCGGCTGACGCGGTCTACGCGCCCGCGGGGATCTTCAACCTCGACCACAAGCTCGTGCGCGACGCGGTGCTCTCGGTTGGCCCGGACGCCACGCTCTTCGCGGACATTCCGTATGCGCTCCATCCGGACATGGGCGGCTTCGAGCTCCCGCCCGAGCTGTCACCGGCGGGACGCCAGCGGCGCGAGGTCAGGCTCGACGCCGCTCTCGTCGCCGCGAAGATCGAGTCGGCTCGCTGCTACACGACGCAGCTCGAGCAGCTGACGGCGTTCTACGGCCCGTACCTCGACGTGGCTGGGCTCGGGCTCGAGGTCTACTGGGACGCCGGCAGCCGCTGAAAGCGCCAGCGTCGGCCGGTCGTCTCGAAGCCGAGGCGCTCGTAGAGACGGTAGGGCCAGTCGCCAGCGTCGGCGAGGAGGAACGTGAGCGTGTTCCCCTCCGCGAGCGACGCGTCGACCGCGGCGAGGACGGCCGCGCTGGCGAGCCCGCGCCCGCGGTGCTCGTCGAGCGTGACGACGTCCTCGACCTGTCCCACGCCGCCGCGGCTGTAGAGCTCACAGCACGAGACCGGGACACCGTCGGCGAACCCGGCGAAGTAGCGGGTCGGGACGGCGGCCTCGGTGATCGTCCGCATGTCGACGTCGAAGCCCCGCCTTCGGCGGAGCTCCTCCCAGAGCGGCTCGAGCTCCTCGGCGGAAGCCTCGTGCGCCGAGGCCACGCAGGCCTCGGGTGCGCGCCGGTGCTCCATCACGAGGTGCCGCTCGATGCTCCACGCATGCGCCGGGAACTGGGGCTCGAGCCTGGCCGCGAGCTCCGCGTCGTCCACCACGACTCTCCGGTGGTCGAGGTGACCCATCAGCTCGTTCGCCGCCGTAACCAGCTCGGCGGCATCGGGCTCGCCGTGCTCGACGCGGAGGAAGTTGAAGTCCCAGACCGTCGGCCGGTCGTCGCGAAAGAGCCCTCTGCCGTGCTCGAACGGCTCGATTCGGTCCGCGCGCGCCTCCTCGAGCCGGTGGAGGAACGCGAGCGCCTCATCCATCCCGCAGGCCCTCCGGATGCCCGAGCGTGCCGAGCTCGGCGATGTCGCGGCGGAAGAAGAGCGAGATCGTCCAATCCGCGACGACGCGGAGCTTCCGCGAGGTGAGCGGCAGCTGGAACAGGTGGTACGAGCGGGTCACGAACCAGCCGGGGAACCCCCACAGGCGGACGCCGAGCACGTCGGCGATCCCCTTGTAGCGGCCCAGCGTCGCGACCTGGCCGAGCATCCGGTACCGGTAGGGCTGCGGGCTGCCGCGCAGGTTCTTCGCGAGCCGGCGGGCCTGTCGCAGCGCATGCTGTGAGGTGGGAGGGTCGGGCTCGGGGGCGGCGAGGTTCGGCACCCGCGCGCAGTCGCCGAGCGCCCAGACGTCGTCGGTGCCCTCGACTCGCAGCGTCGCGTCGACCTTCACCCGCCCGCGCTCGTCGAGCGGCAGGCCGAGGCGGGCGAGCATCGGGTTCGCCTTCACTCCGGCGGTCCAGACGAGCGTCGCGGTCGGGATCCGCTCGCCGTCGGAGAGAGTGGCCGCCTCCGCGTCCAGAGAGGCGAGCGTCGTCGCGACGCGGATCTCGATTCCCCGCTTCACGAGCTGGCGGGCCGCGTACTCGCCGAGCCGGCTCGGGATCTCGCTCAGGATCGACGGCGCCGCGTCGACGAGAACCCACCGCTGCTTCGCGTCGCGGAGCCGGGGATAGAAGCGGAGCGCGTCGCCGACCAGGTCGAACAGCTCGGCGAGCGCCTCGACTCCCGCGTAGCCTGCGCCCACGAAGAGAAAGGCGAGCTCGCGGTCGCGCTTCTCGGCGTCGAGTGCCGCGTCGGCTGCCTCGAGGCGGCGCAGGACGTGGTTACGCAGCGCGATCGCGTCCGCGAGCGACTTGAAGCCGAGCCCGTGCTCGGCGAGGCCCGGCACGGGAAGGACGCGCACGACCGAGCCGAGCGCCACGACGAGCTGCTCGTAGCGGACGGCGTGCTCGCCCTCGTCGGTCGCCACCATCACCGTCTTCGCCTCGCGGTCGAGCGAGCCGGCCCGGCCGAGCAGCAGCTCTGCGTGCGGGCACATCTGGCGCAGCGGCACGACGACGTGGCGCGGCTCGAGCATCCCCGACGCGGCCTCGGGCAAGAGCGGCGTGAAGAGCATGAAGTTCTCGGGGCTGACGAGCGTCGCCCCGGCGCTTCCGATCAGTCGCGCCAGGGAGGCTCCGGCGAAGCCGCCGCCGACGATGAGGGTGCCGCCGCGCGCCTGCTGGTCGAGCATGGGAGCGATCGTAAGCGCTCCTCGAGGAAGGCGCGCTCCTGATCGGTCGGCGCCAGACCGAGCGCCTGTTCGTATTCGAGCGCAGCCTCCCCGTTTCGGCCGAGCCGGCGCAAGAGGTCGGCGCGCGCGGCGTACAGGAGGTGGTAGCCCGGAAGCTCGATCTCGTCGATCAACGCGAGCCCCGCCTCCGGCCCTTCGGCCATCGCGACCGCGACCGCGCGGTTCAGCTCGACGACCGGAGACGGCCGCCCCGCGAGCAGCTCGCCGTAGAGCGCGGCGATCTGCGCCCAGTCGGTCTCGTCCTCGAGGTGGAGCGAGGCGATCGCGGCCTGAAGCTGGTACGGGCCCGGCCGGCCGAGGCGCAGCGAGCGGTCGAGCAGGCGGCGGCCCTCCTCGATCCGGGCCGGGTC
>Ga0335084_10007245_pt1 | contig 11040 bp, 8 predicted proteins | sample Lox_Sample_44_FD_206721 | JGI IMG/M metagenome (GOLD analysis project Ga0335084, IMG submission 206721) | Soil microbial communities from Loxahatchee National Wildlife Refuge, Florida, United States - Lox_Sample_4.4 | ecosystem: Environmental > Terrestrial > Soil > Wetlands | place: USA: Florida...
AGCCTCGGTGGGACTGGGGGGAGGGGGAGGAGGGGGCACGAAAATGATCGAACCGGCCGGCCGCTCGGGGAGGGGACCGAGAGAACGAATGTCGCCCGGTTCGACCTGAGAAGCGAGGCGTCCAAGAATGGCCTGCTCGAGTTGTTTGTTTGCGTAGACCTCTACGGTGCGATTTTCGGAAGTAATCGAAGCCACCGCGTATTCGCCAACATTGAAGCCGGCCTGCGGGACCGGCTGGTTGGATTTCCAGTGAGCGACGCGGAAGTCGGCCTCTTCGGTCTCCGCGGACTTGTGTCCGGTGGCGACGAGATGGAGTTGCTTGGGCCAGCGAAACGCGAGTTCGTATCGAGCGAACGCCGAGGTGTCGCCGAAGTGCGGATACCAGCTTTCGCGATTACCGACAAACAGGACGGAGTTGCCGTAATTTTCGATGACGTTTCCGCGGTAGTGGAATTTCAACGAGAAAGTCTCTCCGGGCTGGAAGGAGCGAGGCAGGAAGATGCACAAGGTATCCTCACCGCGGGTACGCAATTCCTGTTCAGTCAGACCTTCGTTCTGAAAAAAGGTTAAGGGTTCACCGGTCCCCAGGGTCAGGACATCGACTTTCAGAGCGCGGGCAAGCTGAACGAAGAGGATGCGGTCTCCTCCGGAGACTGCGCGGAAATCGACGGTTGCCTCTCCTTCGAGGGAATTATCGGGCCGGATCGTGGTGGTGATCTGGTAGCGTGACGCGTCGAAGACGGGACCAGCTGAGGAAAAACCGGGCAGGGCATAGGACGCCCAGACATCGTAGTAAATGACCTTGTTGACGGAGCGCGGCTGGCCAAGCGTGAAGTTTTCGCGGCGGGCGTCGTCCGACAGGACATCGAATGGTCCAGTGACGACGCCATCGACACCCGCGTGAAAGAAATGGCGCACAGGAGTCGAATAGCGTTCCAGGATTATGCGAAGGGAGTGAGTAGCGTTCAGCCGTTCGAGCTGAGGGAGCCATAAATCGGCGAAAGCGGTGTCCTGGGCGGGCTCCACGGCGGCGCGGCCGAGCTGAGCAAGAAGGTCGTCAGCGGTGCCGTCGGTGAAGCGGGCGTAAATGGAGACAAACTGCTGGTCCAAGACAGGCGAGCCGAGAAAGTAGGCCATCTGCTGCTTTTCCGCGGGGTTTCTGGGTAGAGAAAGGGTGTGGCCGAGGCCGGAGAAGACAAAGCCGGTCAGCTTGCCTTCGAAAGGCTGAAAGAACGCCAGCTTGCCTTCTTCGAATGTCAGCAACAGATCGCCATGGCGAAGTTCGAGGTGGTGGGCGGGTTCGATATGGTAGATACGGGTGCCGTCGATGCGCAGAGCATTGAGAGCAGCGAGGACTTCGCGAGGAGAGGATTCGGAGGCGCGCAAGGGGGGACACGCAAGGAACAGCAAGGCCAAGAAAGCGATCCGGGCGCGCATGATTTCAGTGTAGTCACATTCGGCATGAGGGGACAAGGCAAGGCACGACAAGTTCCGCGCGGCCTTAAAATAGAAAGATGCGGTCAGGGAGAATGGCTACCGGGCTTGCCGTTGTTACGGCCATAGCGCTCATGGCGGCACCGTCTGTGCGCGGGGATAAGATTGTTCTGAAGAACGGGCGCAAGATCATCGCCACGAATGTGACGGAAGACGGAAGCAAGGTGTATTACGAGACGGCGGCGGGTCAGCTCTCCATTCCGAGGAGCATTGTCGACCATATCGAGAAGGGCCTGACAGCGATGGCGACTTCGCCGGCGTCTGAAGCTGCGAATTTGCCGGTGGCGCCGCCACCCGTGGAAGCGACCGGGGACGCAGCGGAAATCGACAGCGCGGCGGTGCACGACGGCGCAATCGATCGCGATTACATCGCGCGGATCGAGAACGAAGCGCACTCCGGGGTAGTCAAGGCAAATGACAAGGCCGCGATCGCTCACCACGCGGCGGCACAGTTCGAGCTGGCCCAGGGCGATCTGGAGCATGCGTTGAACGACGAGCGCACGGCAGTCAGCTTCGCGCCGGAGCAGCCGGCCCTGCTGGTGAATCTGGCATACCTCTACCTGCGGCGCAGCGAATTCAAACAGGCCGTGGAGTACCTGGAGCGGGCGAAACGAATCGCTCCCGACAACCCCGACGTCTACAAACTCGAGGGCTGGGCGTACTACGGCATGAACCGACTGGACCAGGCGGTTACCGAGTGGAAGAAGGCGATCTCCCTGAGGCCGGACGCGGATACCCAAGCGGCGCTCGACAAGGCGCTGCGCGACAAGAACGAGGAAGAAAACTACAAAGAAAACGAGAGCGCACATTTCCAGCTGAAATACAACGGCGCGGCGGAACCTGCGCTGGCACGGGAAGTGCTGCACACGCTCGAAGGCCACTACGAGCGCATCGCATCTGAACTGAACTATTCGCCATCCGAGCCGATCGGCGTGATTCTTTACACGCAACAGAGCTTCGCCGACATCACCCGAGCGCCCGGCTGGGTTGGCGCGCTGAACGATGGACGAATCCGCGTGCCAGTGCAAGGTCTGACGAACGTCGATTCCGAACTGTCACGGGTGCTGAAACACGAGCTGACGCACAGCTTCATTCAGCAGAAGACACATGGGCGCGCGCCGACGTGGCTGAACGAAGGTGTAGCGCAGTGGATGGAAGGCAGGCGCAGCGACGAGAATGCCGCGGTGCTGGTGCAGGTCTACGACGAAGGCCAGGCAGCATCGTTGGGGAATCTCGAAGGATCCTGGATGGGGCTTTCGGGGGATGCAGCGCGCTACGCCTATGCCTGGGCGCTGGCCAACACGGAATACATCGTGGAGACACAGGGCATGGGCGACATCGAGCGGATGCTGGATCAAATCGCGGCAGGTTCTTCGGGGCAGCAGGCGGTGAAGGAAGTGCTGCACGACGACTACGACGACTTGATGCGCTCGAGCGCGGACTACCTGAAGAAGACCTACGGGAAATAGCTAACAGGTCGCCAGGAGTGCGGCCAGCAGTGCCGCGCGCTGCGGCATGGTTTTTGCAATGATGTGTTCGTGAGTGGAGTGCGCGCCATCGCCGACGGCCCCCATACCATCCAGGGTCGGGACGCCGAGTGCACCAGTGAGATTTCCATCGGAGCCGCCGCCGGCCGCGGCTTCGCCCAGTGACAGTCCCATCTGCCTGGCGAGGGAACGTGCGCGGTCAAAAAGCGCGGCGCTGTGCTTGCGTTCGAGCGGCGGCCTGTCAAAGCCGCCTTCAATTTCGAGCTTCGCGCCCCGGTGGACAGGTTTCAGACCATGGATGCGTTTTTCAAGGGTCTTCATATCCACGGCGCGCCAAGCACGCAGATCCAGAGTCGCTTTGGCGCGGTCCGCGATGACATTGGTGCGCGAGCCGCCCTCGACGATGTCCGCGTTGATCGTCACGCCGCGGCGAAGATTGTTCCACTTTTCGATACGGGTGATTTGCGCAGCAAGTTCGTGAATGGCGTTGATTCCCTGTTCCGGAGCGAGGCCGGCGTGAGAAGCGCGGCCGTGCACGGTTAGCTGAGCCTCCCCCACGCCCTTACGGGACGTCTTCAACAGGCCACGTGGACCGAGCGACGGCTCGAGGACAAAAACGGCATCACTGCGTTTTGCTTCGGTCTCGATGAGTTCGCGAGAGGTTCCGCTCCCGATTTCCTCGTCGGACGTCCACAGAAAGACGTACTGTTTCTGAACCGGAATCTTCAGTTCCTGAAGAGCCTCGAGGGCGAAGAGCGCCTGGACGATGCCCGCTTTCATGTCGAACGTGCCTGGTCCATAAACCCTACCGCCTGAAATACGGAAGGGCATGTGAGGAAGCGAACCGGTGGGATACACGGTGTCGTAATGGCCGAGGACGAGGATTTGTCCCTTCGCGTGAGAGGAAGTGGGGGGCCAGAGGGCACGGAGATGATTGCCGCGCGATTGCTGCTTGAGGATGTGAACGAGGGTGCCGCGGAGCATCCACTGGTCGGCCAGGAAGCCACAGCAGCGATCAGCGGGAGCCTTTTCGAGGCTCGGAGATTCAAGCAAGGTGAGTTCACGGAGGAGGTCCAACATTTCCGGAAGGCGCGGCTTGAGGAAGGAGAGAACAGCTTTAGGAATGGAATTGGGGCACATAAGGGCCCGATGTTAACAACGGCTCGCTTAGCGAGCAATGGCAGAGGTCACAGGGAAGGGGTGAAGATTCGTCGGCAGGGAAAGCAGGAATTGCTTATAATGAGAGGTTTGCGATATACCGAAGAAGCGCCGCCGGGGGCGTGTGAGCAGCAGAGGAGCGGGCATGCAATTGGACGTAAATGAGATACAGAAGTTCTTGCCGCATCGATACCCGTTTCTGTTGATCGATCGAGTTGTGGAGATGGAGCGGTTCAAGCGCATCGTGGCGATCAAGAACGTGACGATCAACGAAGGATTTTTTGCGGGACACTTTCCAGGGAAACCGGTAATGCCGGGAGTGCTGATCCTGGAGTCGATGGCGCAGGCGGGGGGATTATTGCTGTTGCAGGAGATTCCGGACCGAGATCAGAAGCTGTTGTATCTGGCATCGATCAATGATGTGAAGTTTCGCCGGCCGGTCGTTCCGGGAGATCAATTGCGTGTGGAAGTGGACATCCTGGCGTGGAAGGGCGACCTGTGCAAGATTCAGGCCAAGGCGTTTGTGGGCGACAATCTGGCTACGGAAGCGACGCTCATGTGCGTAATGGTGGACCGCGACCGCGCAAACAACAGCGCAGTGAAATGAGCACGGCAAAGATACACCCGCAGGCAATCGTTTCTCCGGACGCAAAAATCGGGAAAGACGTTGAGGTTGGCGCCTTCGCCGTGGTGGGAGCGCACGTCGAACTGGGGGACGGGTGTGTGCTGTATCCGCATGCGGTTGTATACGGCCCGTCGAAATTCGGAGAGAAGAACGTATTTCACCCGTTTTCGGTGATTGGAGGCGATCCCCAGGACTACACGTTTCGCGGCGAACCCGTGGAATTGGAGGCGGGCGACGGGAACATCTTTCGCGAGCATGTGACGGTCAGCCGTGGGACGACCAAAGGCGGCGGGACGACGCGCATCGGGAATAATAATTTCTTCCTGTCGTATTCACACGTGGGGCACGACTGCCAGATCGGGAGTGGCACGCTGTTCGTCAACGGCGCAACGCTGGCGGGGCATGTATCAGTGCAGGATTTCGTGACGCTGGGTGCGTTTTCGCCGGTACACCAGTTTTGCCGGTTGGGGCGTTACGCGTACATCGGGGCATGTACGGTGATCACACAAGACGTTTTGCCCTTCTCAATGATTGTCACGGAGCGGGAGACGAGGTGTTTCGGCCCGAACGTAGTCGGGCTGGAGCGCAAGGGATTCACTCCCGAGCGGATCCAGACGCTGCAGAAGGCTTTCCGGCTGCTGACGCGTTCGAAAAAAAACACGACGCAGGCGGTGGAAGAGATGCGCAAGACTCTGGCCAGCTCGCCCGACGTAGTGGAGATGATCGAATTTGTCGAGCACGCGGAACGCGGGATCGTGAAGTAGGACAAGCCGATTCATGCCGGACACGCAGAGCACAACGGGTTGGGGACTAATTGCCGGGAACGGCCGGTTTCCGTTTCTGGTGCTCGAAGGAGCGCGCAGCCAAGGCATCGAGATGGCGGTGATTGCGCTGAAGGAAGAGGCGTCGCCGGAACTAGAGAAGGCCGCGAAGCGGGTGCACTGGGTCAGCCTGGGGGAATTGAGCAAAGCAATCTCGCTGATGCACAAGGAGGGAGTGAGCCGCGCGGTGATGGCGGGTCAGGTGAAACACAACAAGATCTTCAGTGCGATTCGCCCCGACTGGAAGCTGGCGAAGCTGCTGTTTTCGTTGCCCCGCAAGAATACGGATTCGTTAATTGGTGCGGTGGCTAAAGTGCTGGAGGAAGAGGGGATTCAACTGGTTGATTCGACCCGTTTTCTGAAGCCGCTGCTTCCGCAGACAGGTGTGCTGACGCGGCGGGAGCCGGATGTCCGGGAAGCCGAGGACATCGAGTATGGGTTGCGGGTGGCGCGGCACCTTGCGGCGATGGACATTGGCCAAACCGTGGTGGTTTCCGACCGCGCGTGCGTGGCCGTGGAAGCGATGGAAGGCACGGACGAAACGATCGCGCGCGCGTCCAAGTATGCGGAGGGCAAGGCGCTTGTGGTGGTGAAGGTGAGCAAACCGAGACAGGATATGAGGTTCGACGTACCTGTGATTGGTGTGCCGACCGTCGAATCGATGAAACGGGCGGGAGCGACCGCGCTGGCGGTGGATGCGGACAGAACCCTGCTGTTCGACCGCGCGGAACTGGTGCGACGGGCCGACGACGCTGGAATCGCGATTGAAGCGGTGGCGCCTCCGGTGGCGGAACCCGAGACGGATTCTCCGGGAATGAGTAAAGAATGAGTTCAGGTCATGGCGTGGACACGGGGGAGCGCTCCGTGAGGGTAGCGGTAGTCGGGTGCGGGGAATTTGGCCGGAACCACGCCCGCGTCTACCGTGAGATGCCCGGCGTCGCGCTGGCCGGCGTTCTGGACCAGAACCGGGAGCGGGCCGAAAAGATCGCGCAAGAATTTCAGACCCACGCGTTCGAATCTCTCGAGGAGCTTCGTGGAGCCGTGGACGCCGCAAGTGTTGCCGTGCCGACGGTGGCGCACCGGGAGACCGGGTGCAAGTTGCTCGAAATGGGCGTCGACATCCTGGTTGAAAAGCCGATGGCGCGCACGGTTGCGGAAGCCGACGGCTTGATCGCTCTCGCAAAGGAGCATTCCCGCATCCTGCAGGTCGGGCACGTCGAACGCTTCAATCCGGCGGTGCTGGCCGTCGAAGCAATCGTGAATCGGCCTCTGTTTTTCGAAGTGCATCGATTGGGTGTGTTCACGCCGCGAAGCCTGGATGTCGACGTCATCTATGACTTGATGATTCATGATCTGGATATTCTGCTGGCCCTGGTGAATGAACCGGTCGTCGAAGTGAAAGCGGTCGGAATACCGGTGCTGACGGAGAAGGTGGACATCGCTCACGCGCGACTGGAGTTTGCCGGAGGCGCGGTGGCCAACGTCACCTCGAGCCGGGTCTCGACCGAGCGCGTGCGCAAGATGCGTTTTTTTCAGCAGCGGGAGTATATCTCGCTCGATTACGCACGACGCGACGCCCTGCGCGTGGGTGTGAAACGCGGCGGGCCGCAGCCAGAGTTTGGTTTTGCTAAACTTCCCGCTCCCGATGTGGAGCCATTGAGAGGAGAGCTCGAAGCTTTCGTGCAAGCGATAAAGAGCCGGGTTCCGCCGAAAACGGACGGAGCCGCGGGCCGAGCCGCGCTGGAACTGGCCGATCGTGTGATGGAAAGCATCCACGAGCACGAAACCCGCGTCCAACCTGTGACACCCGCACAATTGAGAAAAGACCAATGATTCCCCGGACCCTGATTCCGACAGACGCGCGCGGACCGGCCATCGACGCGCCGAGTCAGAGACGGCGTCCTTCGACGCTTGTGTCCCGCACGCTTGTGCCGGCCGAGTTGCCAGTCATCGCTCTGGACGGCCGAACGACGATTCCCGCCAATCTACCGCTCGAAGCAATCGCCACGCGTGTGGTGGTGCCGCGCGACCTGGACATCGAGGTTGTACAAAAGGCCCAGGACTCCGATCTTCCGGCCCAGTCGACGGAAATGGACGAGCGTGTGGCCGTGCCTTTCGGGGCGATGCCGCCGGAGGTACTGCCCGAGCGCCTATACGTATCCGAGGAGCTCGTTGAGCCGGACCTGATGAAGACAGGCGAAGTGGCGCTGTTGCCACCTTCGCGGGCGCAGAAGAAGACGTCGATGCTGGAAATCATCGCTCTCAGCGGGTCGCTACTTCTGAACCTGTTGCTGATTCTGGCGATGATTTACGTGGTTTCCTACCGCAGCCGTTCGCGCGAAGTCGAAGAGATCGGCCGCAAACAGATGGAAGTGCTGTTGCCGCCGGGAGCCCTGGAAGCGCTGAAACCATCTCCGGCGCCTCCGCCGCATAAAGCGGTGCGGGTGAATCCGGAAACTGTGCGCAAAGTGGCGCCAACCCCCGAGCCGGCGGTCCAGCCACCCCCACCCCAGCCTGAAGCTCCGAAGAAGGAGCTGCCGAGCGCCCCCGCGCCGCAGCCGAACGCAGTTGCTCCGACGCCACAACCTTCGCAAGGGGCCAAGGGAGATTTACCCAAGTCGCAGGTCAAGCTGGAAACCCCGAACATGCCGGTGCCGCAAAGTGGTCTAATTTTGCCAAAGCAATCGGAATCCGTCGGTGGCGCCATCCGTGATGCCGCGCGCGCCGCCGGACGCCCGAGTTCACCGTTGCCCATCGGCGGGGGACAGCAGCTCCCAGGGGGAGGAGGCGGAGGAGGCGGATCGCGCGGGCAAGCCGGCGCCGGCGTGGAGATGCTCACGGACACCCAAGGCGTGGACTTCAACGACTATCTGCGCCGCGTGTATATCACAGTGAAACAGAATTGGTTCGCGGTGATGCCGCCGTCGGTGCAACTGGGAGACCAGGGCGTCGTTTCGCTGCAGTTCAAGATCATGCGCGACGGAAGCGTGCCAGATGGCGATCCGCAGCGAGTGTTTGGCTCGGGGAAGGAGCCGCTGGATCGGGCAGCTATTTCGTCGATTCGGGCGTCGAACCCATTTCCACAGTTGCCGCCGCAGTTCAACGGGCCGTATATCGAACTGCGGTTTACGTACTACTACAATCTCCCAATCCCTACGCATTAAGATTGCAGGTATGAAACTTGCGCGGCAACAAGTGCTGGGTAGTCTGATTCTGGCGCTGATTGTGTTGGCCGTGTTGCTGATCCGGTTTTGGCCTTCGCTGTTGCGCCGATGAACTCGCTGCCTGAACTGCCGCTCATTGTCATCGTTGGACCCACTGCATCCGGAAAATCGACGCTGGGTGTGTGGCTTGCCAAGCAGGTCAACGGAGAAGTCGTCGCGTGCGATTCGACGCAACTGTATCGAGGTTTCGATATCGGAACCGCAAAACCTGGCTCACGCGAACGAGACGGCGTTCCGCACCACATCATTGATCTGCTTGAGAGTTCCGAAGTGACCACAGCCGGCGCGTATCGCGAGCGGGCGATTGCGGTGCTGTGCGACTTGGGCGCGCGGAAGAAATTGCCCGTCTTTACCGCGGGAACAGGGCTCTATCTGCGGGCACTTCTTGAAGGATTCGCGGAGGTACCGGAGCGGTCTGAAGAATTGCGAAAGAGGCTGCGCTCGGCGGCATCGGAGCATGAGGCGGGCTACCTTCGTCGCGTACTGAAGAGGATGGATCGCGTGTCGGCGCAGAGGATTGCCGCCGCCGACGAACAGAAACTCATCCGTGCGATCGAAGTGTGCTTGTTGGCGCGACAGCCACTCTCTCAAGTTCATCAAGCCGGACGCATGCCGTTGACAGGCTGGCGCGCGATCAAGATCGGGCTGAATCCCGACCGAGAAACGCTTTACGAACGGATTCACGCGCGGGTCGACGCGATGCTGGCGCAGGGGTGGCTCGAGGAAGTGCGGGCGCTGGTGCAATCGGGTGTCCCGGAGAACGCGAAACCGTTTGATTTTATCGGTTACCGCGAGCTTCGTGCAGTGCTAGCCGGGGAGATGACGCTGCCGGAAGCGACGGCCGCAATTCAGCAGGCCACACGACGGTACGCCAAGCGACAGCTGACCTGGTTCCGTAAAGAGCAAGGGGTGGAGTGGTTGAACGGTTTTGGCGACGAGGAGAAAGTGCAGCGTGCCGCGCTCGAAAGAGTGCGCGCCACCCTTTGAGTCGCGCGGCGGTGGTGGCGATGCGGCGAATGGCAGTATAATGGCGCCGATGAAGCTTTTTCCCTCCGAGCAAAGCGGGTCTGATTCCTCGAAACTGGTTTTTGCAATCCATGAAAACGCAGCATGAGACATCGGTAGCGGAAAGAGTTCTATTAGTGGGAGTGGGCTGGAAGCGCGCTCCACGATTCCCGGGCATGCCCGTCGGCGAAGCCGGGCGGGAATCGCTTGCGGAACTTGAAGAACTGGCGCGGAGCGCAGGCGCCGACATCGCCGGCAGCATTTTTCAGCTGCGGGACACGGCGGACCCGGCGACGCTCGTCGGCAGAGGCAAACTCGACGAGATTCGCGCCGAAGCGAATGGGCGCAAAACCGGACTGATCATTTTTGACGGTGAGCTTACTCCCGTTCAGCAGCGCAACATCGAAGAAGCGACGGAACGGCGCGTGATCGACCGGACGCAATTGATCCTCGATATATTTGCGCGGCATGCCCGCAGCCGGGAAGGTCAACTGCAGGTGGAGTTGGCGCAATTGAACTACATGCTGCCCCGATTGACTGGTCGAGGAACCCAGATGTCGCGGCTGGGCGGTAAGAGCGGAGGAGGTGGAGCTGGAGGGGCCGGGGGAGGAGCGGGACGAATCGGCGTGCGCGGCCCCGGTGAAAAGAAATTGGAAACGGACCGGCGGCGTATTCGGGAACGGGTTCGGAAGATACAGGACAGTATCGACGAAGTGAGACAACAGCGAGCGTTACGGCGCGAGGCGCGCAACGCGGTGCCGTTGGGCACGGTGGCCCTGGTGGGCTATACAAATGCCGGGAAGTCCACATTGTTCAATGCGCTGAGCCGCGCCGAAGCGCTGGTATCTTCGCGAATGTTTGCGACATTGGATCCGACGATCCGGGCGCTGCGCCTGCCGTCGAACCGGCGCGTGCTGGTCAGCGACACCGTGGGATTCATTCGTGCGTTGCCCAAAGGGCTGATGACGGCGTTTCGAGCGACGCTCGAAGAAGTGCAGGAGGCCGCGGTCATCCTGCAGGTCAGCGATATCTCGAATCCTTACCACGACGAGCTGGAACAGGAAGTGGAGAAGATCCTGGAGCAGCTGGCGGTGACCGGCCGGCCGAAACTAAGGGTATTCAACAAGGTGGATCGCCTGACTCCGGATCATCGAAAGGAACTCACTGAATGTTGGGCACGTTCATCGGACGAGCCGCCGGTTCTTGTGTCGGCGCTGACGGGGGAG
>Ga0335084_10007246_pt1 | contig 11039 bp, 13 predicted proteins | sample Lox_Sample_44_FD_206721 | JGI IMG/M metagenome (GOLD analysis project Ga0335084, IMG submission 206721) | Soil microbial communities from Loxahatchee National Wildlife Refuge, Florida, United States - Lox_Sample_4.4 | ecosystem: Environmental > Terrestrial > Soil > Wetlands | place: USA...
TGGACCGCGCATACGTTTTCACGCCGGCGGGGCAGGCCTTCAGGGATGCGACGGCCTCGCTCCGCGATGGGCGGGCCGCTCGTGTCGGCGTCGGTGTCGGTACCGTCATTCCGCTGGGGGCCCTCGCCGTGGCGCTGGCCGCGCCGGCTGCCGCTGCGCCCGCCGCCGCGCTGGCGGGGCTCGCCATGATCGCAGGCCAGGCCCACTTCAAGACCGAGCTGATCGTGAGGGCCGGACTGCTCCGGCCCATCACCGTGGCCACTCTCAGGATGTCGAGGAGGCTTTCATGATCTACGGCGGCGGAGTCGACGTCGGGTCCACCCAGACGAAGGCGGTCATCGTGGATGAATCGCGCACGATTCTCGCGCGCATCCTCATCCCCACGGGCGCCAACGTCTCGCGCGCCGGGGAGAACGCCTTCGTCAAGGCGTGCGAGGCGGCGGGGCTCCCCCGCGAGGCCGTTGGATACGTGGTCGGCACCGGCTACGGGCGCTACAAGATCCTCTTCGGCGACGCCCAGATCACCGAGATCACCTGCCACGCCCGCGGCGCGCAGTCCCTGTTCCCGGCGACGCGCACGGTCATCGACATGGGCGGGCAGGACACCAAGGCCATCAAGGTCGGGTCCGACGGCTCCGTCGCAGACTTCTCGATGAACGACAAGTGCGCCGCGGGCACCGGCCGCTTCCTTTCGGCGGCCGCTGACGTCACCGGCGTGGGGCTCGACGAGATCGGGCCGCTCGCGCTCCAGGCCAAGGTGCCGGTGCGCCTGACCTCCGTCTGCACCGTCTTCGTCGAGAGCGACATCATGTCCTACCTGGCGCAGCGCAAGACCATCGAAGACATCCTTGGCGGCGTCCACAAGGCGATCGCGACCCGCACCATGTCGCTGATCCGGCGGGTGGGCGTCGAGAACGAGGTGACCTTCACGGGCGGCGTCAGCCGGAACATCGGCATGGTCCGGGCGCTCGAAGAGGTGCTCGGGCAGTCCATCAACGTCAGCGACGAGGGCCACTACATCGGCGCGCTGGGCGCGGCGCTCTTCGCCCTCGAGCGCGCCCAGGCGGGCGCCCGCGGCGAACACGTCGCCGAAGGCGCGGGGAGGAGCTAGCCATGCTGATCGCGGGCATCGACATCGGCTCGGGCACGACCAAATGCGTGCTCGTGGACGAAGGCCGCGAGATCCGCGGGCGCGGGCAGGTGAAGACCAAGGCGGACTTCGAGAAGGTCTCGCGCGAGGCCATGGAGGCCGCCTGCGCCGACGCGGGCGCGCCCGCCGACACCGTCGGCTACATCGCCACGACGGGGCTCGGGCGCTACGCCGTGCCCTTCCGTGACATCCAGATCACCGACCTGACGTGCGGCGCCCGGGGCGCCGCGACGCTCTTCCCCGACGCGGCCTTCGTCCTCGACATCGGCGCGCAGTGCTCGCGCGCCATCCACCTGCGCGACGGCGGAAAGGTCAAGGAGTTCCACATGAACGAGAAGTGCGCGGCGGGCTCGGGCGGCTTCCTCGAGCGCGCGGCGAAGTACCTCGAGGTGACCGTCGCTGACATCGGCCCGATGTCGAAGGGCGCCACGCGGCCGCAGGCCATCTCGAGCGTCTGCGCGGTGCTGGCCGAGTCCGAGATCATCAACCACGTCTCGGAAGGCGTGACGGTGGAGAACATTCTCCGCGGCATCCACAACTCGCTGGCCGACCGGGCGTTGTCGCTCCTCAAGCGCGTGGGCCTGGACGGGCCCGTCACCTTCATCGGCGGCGTCGCCCGCCAGGAGGGGATGGTGGTCGCCCTGAGGGACAAGCTGGGCGTCCAGGTCAACGTGCCCGACGGTCCCGAGTACACGACCGCGCTCGGCGCCGCGCTCCTGGGCCTGCAGCGCCACCGCAAGACGGCCACCACCGCGGCTCGAGCCGCCTGAAGCGCGAGGAGACTCACATGGCCCGACTGGACGTGTCGATTCGACCCGTGGAGCCGTCCGACCTCGACGCACTCGTGCGCATCGACGAGAAGCTCTCGGGACAGACCCGCAAGGACTACTGGCAGCGCAGGCTCGAGATCTCGGTGCTGAGGCCGCCCTGGATGTCGCTCGTGGCCGAGACCGACGGCCGCATCGCCGGTTTCCTCTTCGGCTGGGTCAGCGAGAGCGAGTTCGGCATCGCCGAGCCGACCGGCTGGGTGGACATGATCGGCGTCGATCCGCCCTACCGCGGCCGGGGAGTCGGGCACGCCCTTCTTCAGAAATTCCTCGACAGCGGCAGCGAGCTCCGGTCAATCGGGAAGGTCGCGACGCTGATCGACCTCGGCCAGGCCGACATCCGCGAGTTCTTCACGCGGCTGGGCTTTCGCCACGGTCCGATGATCCAAATGGAGCGGGATGTCTAACAAGGAGGACCTGACTATGCGCGCGATGCTGGCCCTGCTGCTCTCCACCCTCGCCCTGCTGTGGGGCAGTCCGGCCGCTCAGGCCCAGGACGCCTACAAGGTCGGCGCGATCTTCTCCATCACGGGCGGGGGCTCCTCGCTCGGCATCCCCGAGCGCGACACGGCGCTCATGGTCGAGGCCGGCATCAACGCCAAGGGCGGGATCAAGGGGCCGGACGGCAAGCTCCACCTGCTGAAGATGGTGATCTACGACGACGCGAGCGACGAGACCAAGGCGGTGCTCGCGGCGAAGAAGCTCATCGACGAGGACAAGGTCACGGCGATCGTGGGCACCACGCTCTCGGGCACGTCGCTGGCCGTCCTGGACACCGTCCAGAGGGCCGAGGTGCCGCTGGTCTCGTGCGCGGCGGCGGCCAAGATCGTCGAGCCCGTCGCCGAGCGCAAGTGGGTCTTCAAGACGCCGCAGAGCGATTTCCTGATCGTGGGGGTGCTGGTGGACTACCTGAAGTCCAAGGGTCTGACCAAGGTCGGCTGGCTCAACGTCGACTACGCCTTCGGCCAGCTGGGATGGATCGAGTTCGAGAAGGCGGCGCAGAAGGCGGGCCTGACCGTGGTCGCGAACGAGAAGTTCGGCCAGAAGGACGTGGACATGACCGCCCAGCTGACCCGCGTCAAGGCGGCCAACCCGCAGGCCGTGGTCATCTGGTCCATACCGCCCTCGGCCTCCATCGCGACCAAGAATTACGCCGACCTCGGCATGACGCTGCCGCTGTTCCAGAGCCACGGCGTGGGCAACAAGACCTTCATCCAGCTGGCGGGCCCCGCTTCGAACGGCGTGATCTTCCCCGCCGGCAAGCTGCTCGTCGCCGAGCAGTTGCCGGACGGCGACGCGCAGAGGGCGACGCTGCTCGCGTACGCCCAGGAGTTCGAGGCCAAGTATGGCCCGCGCAACACGTTCGGCGGCCACGCCTGGGATGCCGTGCAGGTCGTGGTCAAGGCGCTGGAGAAGGCCGGGACCGATCGAGCGGGCGTCCGCTCGGCCATCGAGGGCACACGGAACTTCGTCGGGATCACGGGCGTGTTCGACTTCTCGGCTTCCGACCACAACGGGCTCGACCGGCGCGCCGCCACGATGATCCAGATCGTGGACGGCCAGTGGCGCCCGGCCAAGTGAGAAACAGCGCATGACAGCAGCCGACCAGATGTTCTTCGCCGCCGCGCGGCCAGCGAGTGCGGTGGGGGGGGCTGGGGGAGGAGCGACGGGCGCACCGCGACGGATCGAGGCGGTGGAGGGGTCTGGGGCAGGAGCGACGCCGCTCCCCCCCAGTACCGAATGACCGCCGCCGACCAGCTGGCCCAGTACCTCGCCTCGGGGCTCGTGGTCGGCGGCGTTTATGCGCTCATCGGGCTGGGCTTCGTCATCGTCTACAGCGTCACGCGCGTCATCAACTTCGCCCAGGGCGAATTCGTCATGCTGGGAGCGCTCCTGATGGTCACCTTCGAGTCGCGGGGCCTCGGCGCCGGCGTGTCCTTCGTCCTCACCGTCGCCTGCGCCGCGGCATTGGGGGCGCTCCTCGAGCGCGCGGCCGTCCACCCCATCGCCAACGCCCCGGGCCTGACCATCCTCATCGTGACCATCGGCGCTTCCATCGCGCTCCGGGGCGCTGCCCTCGTCGTCTGGGGCACGGACCCCTTCTCCCTGCCCGGTTTCTCGGCGGGGCCGCCGCTCCACCTCCTGGGCGCCGCGGTCGTGAGGCAGGGCATCTGGGTCCTCGGGGTGGCCGCGGCGGTTTTCGCCGGGCTCTGGTTCTTCTTCACGCGGACCTACCCTGGCACGGCCGTCCGCGGCTGCTCCATCAACGCTCGGGCGGCGCGGCTCATGGGCATTCCCGTCGACCGGATGTGGCTGCTCGCCTTCGCGCTGTCCGGCGCCCTCGGCGCGGTCGCGGGCGCCGTGATCGCGCCCATCACCTACGCGACGTACGACATGGGACTGATGCTCGGGCTCAAGGGTTTCGTGGCTGCCGTGCTGGGCGGCCTCGTCAGCCCGCCGGGCGCGATCGCCGGCGGCTTCCTCCTCGGCGTTCTCGAATCCTTGTCCGCCGGGTATCTCTCGTCCGGTTACAAGGACGCGGTGGCCTTCGTCGTGCTGATTCTGATCGGCCTGGTCCAGGCCGCGGGGTGGCTGCCCTGGCGGGTCGCCGACGAGGGCGAGGCATGACGGCCGGCCGGCGCTGGGCGCTCTTGGCGGCCGCCGCGGTCCTCATCGGCGCGACCGGCGGAATGGTCCGCTCGGGCTACGTGCTCGGCATGCTGATCTTCATCGCGCTCAACGGAATGGCGGCGCTCGGGCTGTCGCTCGTCATGGGATTCGCCGGTCAGGTTTCGCTGGGGCAGGCCGCCTTCTACGCCATCGGCGCCTACGTCTCGGGCGTGCTGACGGCGTCGTACGGCTGGAACGGCTGGCTCTCCATGGTCGCCGCCGTGGTGGCGGGAGCGGCTTCGGCGTTCCTCGTTGGGCTGCCCGTCTTCAGGCTTTCGGGGCTGCTCCTGGCGATGGCCACCCTCGGCTTCGGGATCATCGTCTACTACGTCCTCGTGAACTGGAGCGGCGTCACCGGCGGGCCCTCGGGACTGACGGGCATCCCGCCGCTCGCCATCGGCCGATTCCGCTTCGACACCGACGCGCGCATGCTCTGGCTCGCGTGGAGCTGTCTCCTGGGCGTCCTCGGTCTTGCGGGGAACGTCGTGGACTCGCGCATCGGGCGCGCGCTCCGGGCATTGCACGGCAGCCCCGCCGCCGCGGAAGCCGCGGGCATCGCGACCACCAGGCTCAAGCTCGGGGTCTTCGCGGCGGCCGGCGCGACGACGGCCCTCGCGGGGGCGCTGTACGCTCACTACCTGACCTTCATCAATCCCTCGCCGTTCGGCTTCGCGTTCTCGGTCGAGCTGGTGGTCATGGTGGTGCTGGGCGGCACGGCGAGCCTCTGGGGCGGCGTGCTGGGCTCGGCGATCGTCGTGCTGCTTGCCGAAGGGATCCGCTCGTTCCTGCCGCTTCTCTCCGCCTCTCACGCCGCCGCGGAGTACGAGATCGTCGTCTTCGGGCTCGTCCTCATGATCTTCATGATCCTCCTGCCCGGCGGTCTCGCCGGTCTCACCCGGAGGGCCGCGTGAGCGCGGGCGCCCTCCTCGACGTCCAGGGGCTCGGCAAGGAGTTCGGCGGCCTCACGGCAGTTCGCGCCGTGGACTTCGCCGTCGAGGCCGGGCAGATCAAGGCCTTGATCGGGCCCAATGGCGCCGGCAAGACGACCATCTTCAACATGATCGCCGGCGTGATCGAGCCAACGCGGGGCCGCGTCCTCTTCGAGGGCGAGCCCCTGCCGGTGCGGCGCCCCCACGCGGTCGCCGCCCGCGGCATCGCGCGCACCTTCCAGCTGGTCCGGCTTTTCGGCGACATGACGGTGCTCGAGAACGTCCTCGTGGGCTGTCATGGGCGGGGGCGGGCCGGCTGGGCGGGCTGTGCGTTTCGAACTCGGCGAATGCGGGACGAGGAGAAGCATCTCCGTGAGCGTGCCTGGCAGGTGCTCTCGTGGCTCGGGCTCGAGGACCGCGCGCACGGGCCTGCCGCGCTCCTGCCGTACGGCGAGCAGCGCCTGGTCGAGATCGGCCGCGCGCTGGCCGGCGGGCCGCGTCTCCTCCTGCTGGATGAGCCCGGCGCCGGGCTCAATGCGGACGAGCACGCCCGCCTGGCCGCGCTCATCCGCGCGGTCCGCGAGACGGGGACCACGGTGCTCCTGGTCGACCACCACATGGACTTTGTCATGGGCCTCTCCGACGAGGTGCTGGTGCTCTCCTACGGCGAGAAGCTCGCCGAGGGGCTGCCGCGTGACGTTCGGCGGGATCCGGCCGTGATCGCGGCGTATCTCGGCCAGGAGGCGGCCTGATGCCCGCGGCCCTCGAGGTCCGGGGACTGGACGTGTTCTACGGCCGGGTGCAGGCGCTTCACGGCGTGTCGCTCGAAGTCGGGCAGGGAGAGCTCGTCACCCTGGTCGGCCCGAACGGGGCCGGCAAGAGCACGCTCCTGCGCGCCGTCACGGGGATGGTGCCCGTCCGCGCGGGCGCCGTCCTCTTCGAGGGCCTGCCGGTCGCGGGGCAGCCTACGGAGGCCATCGTGCACCTCGGCCTCTCGATGGTGCCCGAGGGGCGCCTCCTCTTCGGCCCGCTCAGCGTGCGGGAGAATCTGGCGCTTGGCGCCTATGCGCGCGGCCGCGCGGGGCGGAACCAAACGATGGCCGCCGACCTCGAACGCGTCCTCGCCCTCTTTCCCGTGCTGGCATCCCGCCTGAAGCAGCCGGTCGCTACGCTCTCGGGCGGCGAGCAGCAGATGGTGGCCATCGGGAGAGCGCTGATGGCCCGGCCGCGCTGCCTCCTGCTGGACGAGCCCTCGGTGGGTCTGGCGCCGCTGATGGTGGCCGAGATCTTCGCAGTGATCGCGGCGCTCAAGGACCAGGGGCTCAGCATGCTGCTGGTCGAGCAGAATGCGCGCGCGGCCTTCCGCATTGCCGACCGAGGCTACGCGCTCGGCCCGGGCGGACGGCTCGGCCGCGCCGACCGGGCGGCCCACGAAGCGTACGGATTCGAGCTGATCGAGGAGGAGATCCCGCAATGAAGGATCTGGCTCTGGTCGAGCGCCTTCCCCGTGCCGAGCGTGAGGTCGTGCAGCTCGACCGCCTCAGGGCGCTGGTGGCGCGCCTGTCGGAGCGCGTCCCGCTGTACCGCGATCGGCTGCGCGAGGCCGGTGTGAAGCCCGGCGACATCCGCTCCCTAGCGGACCTCGCCCGGCTCCCCTTCACGATCAAAGACGACTTCCGCCAGACGTATCCCTACGGCCTCCTGGCGGTGCCCATGGAGGATGTGATCCGCGTGCACGCCTCCTCCGGCACGACGGGAAAGCCGACCGTGGTCGCGTACTCGCGGCGGGACGTGGATACCTGGAGCGAGGTCATGGCCCGCACGCTGATGGCCGGCGGCGTGGGGCGCGGCGACGTCGTCCACAACGCCTACGGCTACGGGTTGTTCACGGGCGGCCTCGGTTTCCACTACGGCGCCGAGCGGGTGGGCGCCGCGGTCGTGCCGATCTCGGGCGGTTTCACCGACCGCCAGCTGATGGCGCTCCGGGACCTGGGCGCGACGGTCCTCTGCTGCACGCCCTCCTACGCGCTCCACCTGGCGGAAGCCATCGAGGAAGCTGGCCTCAAGCCCGAGGATCTCAAGCTCCGCGTGGGCTTTTTCGGAGCCGAGCCCTGGACCGAAGCGATGCGGGCCGCGCTCCAGACGCGGCTCAACATCATGGCGATCAACATCTACGGGCTCAGCGAGGTCATCGGCCCGGGCGTGTCCGTCGAGTGCCCCGAGAGGGACGGCATGCACGTGGCCGAGGATCACTTCCTGCCCGAGATCGTGGACCCGGCCACCCTCAGGCCGGTGCCCGAGGGCACGATGGGAGAGCTCGTGTTCACCACGCTCACAAAAGAGGCGCTGCCCGTTCTGCGGTACCGCACGCGCGACCTGACCTCGATGACGAACGAGCCGTGCCCCTGCGGCCGGACGCTCGCCCGGATCGGCCGGATCATGGGCCGCACGGACGACATGCTGATCATCCGGGGCGTCAACGTGTATCCATCGCAGATCGAGCACGCCCTCCTCCAGGTCGCCGGCGTCGAGCCGCACTACCTCCTCGTGGTCCGCCGGGACAGCGCGCTGGACACGCTCGAGGTGCGGGTCGAGGCGACCGCCACAGTCGCCGCGGCCGGTTCGGTGGCGATGGAGGGGCTCGCCGCCATCGTGCGCCGGAAGATCTTCGAGACGATCGGCCTGACCGCCGACGTCAGCATGGTGCAGCCCAAAACCATCGAGCGCAGTGCTGGCAAGGCCCAGCGCGTGCTCGACCAGCGCAAGTGAGGAGAACGCCATGACTCAGCCTGCCGCCACGACGGACCGCGACGCCCGGACACGCGCCCCGGGTCCGGCCGAGCCCCTGTCCACGTGTCAGCTCTGCGGCGCGGCCCGCGCGCCCGGGGACCCCATCTTCTGCCGTGTCTGCGGCGAGCCTGTCATCGTCTGGGGGTGGGCGCCGTGAGCGCGCCGGGGCTCATCGGCCGCGCCTGGGACGGGACGGTCGCGAGGATGACGCTGGCGCGGCCGCCGCTCAACATCATGACCATCGCCATGATGGAGGAGCTCAACGACGCGCTCGACGCGGTCGCCGCGCGTCCGGGGCTCAAGTGCGTGCTGCTCGAGGCCCAGGGCAAGGCGTTCTCGGCCGGTGTCGATGTCGAGGACCACATGGGCGACAGGATCAAGCCCATGCTCGAGGCCTTCCACGGCATCTTCCGCCGCCTGCACGCGCTCGACTGCCCGACCATCGCTGCGGTGCAGGGGGCGGCGCTCGGAGGTGGCGCGGAGCTCGCGACCTTCTGCGACCTCGTCGTCGCCTCGGAGAGCGCCACGCTCGGCCAGCCCGAGATCCGCGTTGGGGTTTTCCCGCCCATCGCGGCGCTCCACTATCCCGCCCGGATCGGCCAGCACCGCGCGCTCCAGCTCCTGCTCTCGGGACAAGTCATTGGCGCCGCCGAGGCGCTGCGGATCGGTCTCGTGGACCGCGTGGCGCCGCCCGACAAGCTCGCTGAGACGGTCGAGGCGGAGCTCGCGCGCTTCACCGCTCAAAGCGCGGCCGTGCTGCGCCTGACCAAGCGCGCCGTCCGCGAGGCGGCCGGGCCGTCGTTCGAGGTTGCGCTGAGCCGGCTCGAGGATCTCTACCAGCACGAGCTGATGGCGACCGAAGACGCCCACGAGGGGCTCAAGGCCTTCGCAGAGAAGCGCCAGCCGGTGTGGGTCAACCGCTAGATCACGCGAGACAGGGAGACAGCCATGAAGCTTCGAGGCAAGACAGCGCTCGTCACCGGGGGCGGCCGCGGCATCGGCAGGGCCATCGCTCTGGGGCTGGCGCAGGAAGGCGCGCAGGTCGCCGTGCTGGACATCCTGGGCGATAACGCCGCCGCGGTGTCGCGAGAGATCGAGGCAACGGGCGTCAAGGCGCTGGCGCTCACGGCCGACCTGACCAGGCGCGCGCAAGTGGACCGGGCCGTCGGCGACACCCTCGCCCAGTTCGGCCAGATCGACATCCTCGTCAACAACGCCGGATGGGACCGGATGGAGATGTTCCTCGACAGCGAAGAGGAGACCTGGGACAAGATCATCGCGATCAACTTCAAGGGCATCCTCTACGTCTGCAAGGCGGCGCTGCCGGCCATGGTGGCGCGCGGCCAGGGCAAGGTCATCAGCATCGCCTCCGACGCCGGGCGTGCGGGCTCGACGGGCGAGGCGGTCTACGCGGGCACGAAGGGCGCGATCATCGCGTTTTCGAAGACGCTGGCGCGCGAGATGGCCCGGCACAAGATCACGGTCAACGTGGTCTGCCCGGGCCTGACGGAGACGCCGCTGCTCCAGGGCATCCGCGAGCAGTCGCCCAAGACCGAGAAGGTCATCGAGGCCGTCACGCGCGCCATCCCGCTCGGGCGCGTGGGCCAGCCCGAAGACATCGCCGGGGCCGTCGTCTACCTGGCCTCGCCCGCTGCCGACTTCGTCACCGGCCAGACGCTCAGCGTGAGCGGCGGCCTGACCATGGTCTAACCGGAACGACCTCAAGGAGCCTGCCATGACACCGCGACCCAAGGCGCTCGACATCATGTACTACGTGGCGACACCGGAGTTCATCGGCAAGTGGACCGACGCCAAGAAGGGCGAGCTGATCTGCCGGATGGAGCGCGCGATCGGCAGCCTGCCACAGTTCGACTCGATCCCGACGATGCTCGGCAAGATGGACGAGGCGGGCGTCGAGAAGGTCTTCATCACCCAGACCAAGATGTGGTCCTACTGGAACAAGTGGATGTACATGGACACCTCGCTGGAAGAGGTGACCCAATACACGGAGAAGTATCCGGACCGCTTCGTTGGGCTGGCCGGGTACAACCCCTTCCGCATCAAGGAGAGCCTGGCTGAGATCGAGCTGGCCGTGAAGAAGTACAGCTTCAAGGGCGTGTACGTGCACATCTACGGCTTCGACATCCCGCTCCACGACAAGAAGATGTACCCGCTCTACGCCAAGTGCGCGGAGCTGGACGTGCCCGTGTCCATGCAGGTCGGGCACGTGCTCGAGTCCATGCCGAGCGAGCACGGCCGCCCGATGTATCTCGACCAGATCGCGTCCGACTTTCCGGCGCTCCGGATTCTGGGCGCGCACACCGGGTGGCCCTGGGTCGAGGAGCTGATCAGCGTCTGCTACAAGTGGGACAACGTCTGGTTCGGCGTGGACGCGTGGATGCCGAAATACCTCAAGCCGGAGATCATCAACTTCATCGGCAGCCGCATGGGCCAGGACCGCGCGGTCTGGGGCACCAACGGGCTGCCGTGGAAGGAGAGCCTCGACCAGGTCGACGGCCTGGGGCTCAGAGACGAGGCGCGCCAGAAGCTCCTGCGCGACAACGCCCGGGAGCTGTTCAAGATCTGATGGGGTCTCACATGCCCACGCCAACGGATGTGCTGCGAGACGAGCACCGGGTCATCCTGCGCGCTCTCGATCTTCTCGAGGTGGCC
>Ga0335084_10007247_pt1 | contig 11038 bp, 8 predicted proteins | sample Lox_Sample_44_FD_206721 | JGI IMG/M metagenome (GOLD analysis project Ga0335084, IMG submission 206721) | Soil microbial communities from Loxahatchee National Wildlife Refuge, Florida, United States - Lox_Sample_4.4 | ecosystem: Environmental > Terrestrial > Soil > Wetlands | place: USA: Florida...
CAGCGTCACGCCGAGAACGGCGAGCGCGGCCAGCAGTTCCAGCGGCGCGAGCACCGCAGCCCCCGCGATCGCCTGCTGGGTGGCACGGGCGCCGAAGATCAACACCGGCAATGACAGCGGCAGCGTCAGGAGCGACAGCAGCGCGCTGCTGCGCCGGATGTTGAGCGTAAGGCCCGCGCCGATCGAGCCGAGGAGGCTCAGGGTGAGCGTGCCGAGCAGCACCGCGGCCACGATCGCCGCCAGCGCGCTCGCGGGAGCGCCGAGGGAGACGGCGGCGAGCGGGGTCATGAGGGCGAGCGGCAGTCCGGTGAGCAGCCAGTGCGCGGCCGTCTTGGCGAACAGCAGCGCCGTCAGCGATTGCCCCGAGAGCAGGTACTGCTCGAGAGTGCCGTCCTGGGCGTCGTCGCGGAACAGGAAGTCCAGGGCGAGCAGCGAGGCCAGCAGCGCACCCGCCCAGAGCGCTCCGGGCGCCACCAGCCGCAGTTGCGCGAGCTGCGGGGAGATCGCCAGCGGGAACAGCATGGTCACGAGGGCAAAGAAAGCCAGCGGCTGCAGCAGCTGTGCCGGGCGGCGAAACGCGAGCGTCAGATCGCGCCGCAGCGCCAGCGCCACGGCCGCGAGCGCGCCGGCTTGCCCCCCGTCGAGCTCCTCGTTGAGGGGCAGACCGACCCGGATGCTGGAGCTGCTCACGCGGCCAGCTCCAGCGCCTGCACCACTCCGAGGGTTCCGGGCAACTCGTGGTGCAGCGCCGCCACCGCCAGGCCGCCGCGGGCGAGCTGCTCACTGAGGAGTGCCGCGACCAGGCGCTGGCCGTCGGCATCGAGATTCGTGGCCGGCTCATCGAGCAGCCACAGCGCCACCGGCAACAGCGTCAGTGCAGCCAGGGCGACACGCCGGCGCTGCCCGGCCGAGAGCGTGCGCACCAGGCGGTCGGCAAAGCCCTCGGCTCCCACCCGGGTCAGGGCAGCGGCCAGCTGCTTGGCGCTGACGCGTTGGCGATTGCCGATCCAGAAGCGCAGGTTCTCGCGCGCCGTCAGGTCCGCCTTTAGCGGCGGCTCGTGCCCGAGGTAGGCGAGTCCTGCATGGAAGGCGCGCAGGTCGGCGCGCACGTCGCGCCCGCCCCAGCGCACCTGCCCGGACTCCGGGTAGATGAGCCCAGCGAGCGTGCGCAGCAGACTCGTCTTGCCGGCCCCGTTGGGGCCGGTCACCTTCAGGCACTGCCCGGCGCTGAGGACGAAGCCGACGCCGCGCAGGACGTGCCGCTCGCCCCGCCACAGGTGCAGACTCTCAACTTCCAACATTGCCGAAGCCATCGTGATAAGTGCGTGCCGGTTGGGGCGCGGCTCGCGTGCCGTGCCACGGCGCGCGAGTCTCGCAAATTCATCAGGTTAGCGCTACAAGCTTCGGTGTCTGTGCCGCAGGTCGCGGGTCGCAACGCTGTCGCCATTCGGAGTCGCCGCTCGCGCCCGCCGAGTTCCCGCGTATGCGTGGGGTCGGACCGGCATAACGCACGTAAGTGCCGGATCGCGCTCGTTTGGTTCGAGCGTAGAAAACGCTTACCGGAGCGACCCCCGCTATAGCCTCGCGGCCCCCGCCCATGTCAGCGCACCCGCCCTGCGCCCTGCGTCGGCTTCTCGCCGTTTGGCGATCGTGAAGGCGAATGTGCAGAATAACGCCGTGGCTCGGCGAAAATACCTCGGTACGGCCGCGGACCGGGACGAAGAAAAAGCCGGAATATCGAGGCGAATCCAACGAGCTGCCTGCAGGATTTGCTCTGACACTCGTGTTTCGCTCGACGCCCGATATCGACAGGAGATCCAGCATGACCTCGACACCCTATGCCAGTGTGGCCCCGTTGATCGGTCGCATTCTCATCGCGGGCTCCTTCATCATCCCCGCGGGCCTGAAGAAGATCGCGGGTTTCTCCGCAACAGTGGGGTACATGCAAGCCACCGGCTTGCCGGCGCCTGAATTGGGTGCGGTTGTCGCCATCTTGATTGAGGTCCTGATCGGCGGAATGCTGCTTGTGGGTTTCAAGGCGCGCTGGGCGGCGCTGGCCCTGGCCGTGTTCTGCCTCGTCGCCGCATTCTTCTTTCACAACTACTGGGCTTTGCCGCCTCATCAGCAGCCGATACAGGAAATCAACTTCTACAAGAATCTTGCCATCGCAGGCGGGCTGCTCTTCGTGTACGCGTTCGGTCCCGGCCGCTATTCGCTCGACGAGCGTTCGGGATCCGCCTGAGGAGGCTCAAGGCATTCAGCGTTCGTAGTCGGCCATACGCAGACGTGTGCCCGTCGAGGCTTACCAGTCTTGCAAGTGTCTGGTACGCCGAATCGTTGCTCCATGGTTGCACCCAATAATCCGTGCCAACGCTCTGCAAGGTGACTCGGTGTGCCCAGCGGCTGACTGACAGAGTCCCTCGCGACCGGTACAATCACCCGGTGAGCCGCGCTCTTCCCCAGCCGCGAACGCGACGCCAGTGGCACGCATGGCTGTTGGTGCCCGCGCTGCTGCTGCGGGCGGTAATCCCGGCGGGCTTCATGCCGGTGGCCGGGCCAGGGGGTCCACACCTTGGGTTTTGCCCAGGCGCCGGGCCGCTGCCTCCTGGCGTGGTCGCTCGGGCCAGCCATGCATTACATCTCCAGCATGGACATCCAGCCGGGCATGGGCCGGGTATCCCGCAACCTCCTCACCATGCGGAATGCGTATTCTCCGCGGGCGCCGCGACAGCGTTTGCCGCAACAGCCATCGCCGCGCTCCCCGCAGCGGAACCTCCTTCGCTCATCGAGCCCGTCTCCGCGCCAACATTTTTGCCCGCCATCCTGCGCGCCCAGTCCCCGCGCGGGCCGCCCGTCATTTCCTGAGACTCTGACGACCTAGTCACGCACTGGCTTCGCTCTGGTGCGTTCTCCGTAGCTATGGGGCGGCCGCGGATTGCTTCCGCTTCAACGCATGAAGCGGCACTGCGCTCCGACGGCCGCCTGCACGAGTCGAGGGATCAATGAATACGCAAACCAACATAATTTGGCGACGCGCCTGTTGGCGTTGGCGCGCACGCGCACTCCTGTCGCTTGCGACCGCCTTGATATTGCTCAGCGCCCTCCCGCAGCGCTCCTACGCCTGTGCTTCCTGCGGCTGCACGCTGAGCGCTGATGCGGCCATGGGTTACTCGGCGTTACCCGGTTGGCGGCTGAGCCTCGAGTATGACTACATCGATCAGAACCAGCTGCGCAGCGGCACGCAAGCAGCTTCAGGGGTGCCGCCGGGAACCGAACTCGAACACGAAACGGTTAACCAATACGTGACCGCCGGGCTCAGCTACAGTCCCACCTCATCCTGGTATCTGCAGCTACTCCTGCCGTACGTGATCCGCAGCCACTCGACGTACGGTGAATACGACCCGACCGAGCCGTTGCCCGAGCTCAGCCGTTCCTTCAGCTCAAGCCTCGGGGACGCCAGATTCATCGCCAGTTACCAAGGCTTCCTGCCCACTCACAATCTCGGCGTCCAGCTGGGAGTCAAGTTGCCGACCGGGCGCTACGGGACCGCCGTCAACTTCTACTCAGGTCCGGCCGCCGGCGAGCCCCTGGATGCCAGCTTACAACCCGGCACGGGCAGCACGGATCTCCTCATCGGCGCTTACTACTACCAGGCGATCAGTCAAAATTTTGATGCTTTCGTGAGCGGTCAATTCCAGGCCGCGGTGAAGGAGAAGCTGGACCAGCCTGGCAACGACTTTCGTCCGGGCAACGCCACCAGCGTGATCTTCGGCTTGCGGTATGAAGCCAATCCGCGCTGGGTACCCCAACTGCAGGTCAATCTCTTGCACAAGGAGCCCGACAGCGGAGCGCTGGCCGACGTGCAGAACACGGCGGGCAACGTCGCCTACCTCAGCCCCGGGCTCACCGCAGAGCTCGCGGCCACCCTGCACGTCTTTGCGTTCGTGCAACTTCCGGTGTACAGCAATCTCTATGGCACGCAGTTGTTTCCGCGCTGGACCGGGAGTGTGGGACTGACCTATGCGTTCTGAACCGATGCTGTCGGCCGCTCGGAGCCGCCGCGCATTCCTTAAGGGCTTCACTACCTACCTCGTAGGTGAGGCGCTGCCAACCCGGCCGGCCTGGGGAGGCGGCCTGCGGGTGGGTGCACCCGCGCCTGTGGCCACGCTCGTGACGCTGGATGGCCAGCGCGTCTCGACCAGTGAACTCCACGGGCAGGTGGTGATACTCACATTCTGGGCCACCTGGTGCGCACCGTGCCGGGAGGAACTGCCGCTCCTCTCCGACTATCTCGCATCTCATGCCGACCGCGGACTTCACATACTCGGATTTAGCCTCGACACGCGGGAGGAACTCCCAGCGGTCAGTCGGGTCGCACAATCGCTGCGTTTCCCCGTGGGGCTCATGAGCGCCTCGAGCGCACCCGGCTACGGGCGCATCTGGCGGCTCCCGGTAAGCTTTACGATCGATCGGCAGGGCCTGCTCGCCGAAGACGGCTGGAAGGAGAAGAACCCGGCATGGACGCGCGAGCGTCTCGATCAGCTTGTCACACCGCTGCTGGTCGCCAGCTAGACGCGGGCGCAGAAGCGCCTGCTGGAATCCGCACCTGATCCACGTACCAGGGGGTTTCGCGTTGGCAGGCTGCTTACAACAGATCGAAGGCTATAGTTCTTTGTGACGATTCAGATGCTTGTGTACACCGCTCAGAGCGCGTTACCCCCATGCGTAGCAGACACCGTGCCCAGTAATCTCACCGCCGACTCCCGAGGAGAACGCCGACTACTTTCCCACGACGTGCACGTAATCCGGCTTAAGGCCAGACGAGTCGCACTCAGAAGTTGAGCCGAGCCAAGAGTCGAACGTCTCGACCGGGAAGCACTACCACATCCTTGTTGAACGCCACCGCGTCGCGCTGTGTGCTGTCCGTCAGGTTACGTCCGATCAACACAAACTCCAATCCTGGCCTGCTAAGGGAGCGCCATCCACACTCGGCATCCAGAGATAAGAATCCGCTCGTGGGAGTTTCAGCTGCTGCCACATCATTCTGCGCCCCGCTATATTTGGCGAGAACGCTTGCATCGAAATGCTGATGGCTCCAGTTAAGGCCAACTCCAACGTGGTATGGGGGGATCCTCGGCACATTGCCGCCCTCATCGAACTTCGCCCGAACGTAGTCGCCGAGAATCTCGGAGCCGAACTGCCCCGTGGGCCCGTCGTAGAAGGTCCAGGTCAGCTTGGCCTCCGCACCATAGAATTTGGCAGCGGCCTGCGTGTAGAAAAGTTCCTTGAACTCCTGTGAATCGTCGGATACGCACATGTTGTCCTCGTCGCACGTCCGGCCGGTTAGTCGCCCATAGATGTAGTTGTTGAATTTCGTCCCCCACAACGATCCATCGAACCGCACTGCGTCACCCCGCACGCGAACGGAAGCCTCCAGTGAGTTCGCGCGCTCCATACCCAACGTCGGATCGCCGGTCTCGAACGTACCGGGTCCGTCGTGCGGGCCGCGTGCGAATAGCTCTGTCTGTGCGGGAGCGCGAGCCGCGCTTGACGCGGTCAGACCCAGCCTCACCGCCTCACTTGCATCGAACACCAAACCAAGCGATCCGCTCGCGGGGTTGAAGTCGCGGCTGACCGCCTGATTGGATATCGGGGTTCCATCCACCTTGACGTGTTCAATTCGCGCTCCAAGTTGCAGCTTCAGCGCATGCGCGAGGGGCGCTTCGGTGAATGCAAATAGTGCCTGCGATTCTGTCAATGTTGGGAACAAGTAGCCCCGGTCCTCGCCAAGAGCGGAGAAGTTCTTGTGTTGAAACTGCATACCCAACGCCGACTGCGACAAGGGTCCAATCGCGCCAAAGAGTGTCTCCGCCCGGGCATCCCACTCCTGATCCTTGAAGGTGGAATTGACGCTACCGTCCGGATTGTTCTCGGTGTGCTGGTAGTCCCCGTAGCCACCTTCGACGGTAAGCGTCTTAAGGGCTCCCGCATCGATGGCGAAGGACGAGCGGAGCAGTTCCTTGGTCTGCCTCATGTCAATGTAGGTCGTATCACTCGGAATGCCGTACTTTGCATCGTAGTGAATGACAGCGAGCCCCAAATGGCTTTGGTCTGATTGCGGCCCGAAAAAGTACGAGCTGCCGAACGAGTATCCATCTCCACGCAAGAACGAGTTCGCCTGCGTCCCTCCGGGGATGTCGTAGTCGTCCGCGTGGCGGATGAAGCCATCGGCATGGAGCGCGAAGTCACCGGCACGGCCATCGAGAAGCAACGAGCCCTGACCGGTATTGGCATTCGACCCATAGAGACCGGTGGCTTCTCCGGAAATGGGAGCATCTGGTAGCTGAGTCGGCACCCGGTTGTTAATCGAATTGACCACCCCGCCGATCGCCTGGCTACCGTAGCGAAGGGTCGCGGCTCCACGCACGACCTCAACCTGCTGGGACGAAAGCGGATCGATCGGCACGCCGTGGTCCGGGCCGACATCGGAAACATCGAAACTCCCGACGCCGTCTTCTAGCGTGCGTACGCGCTGTGCATCGAACCCGCGGATCACCGGCCGGCTCGCGCCAGCGGCAAAGCCGGTGCCAGTTACACCGGGCACGTCGCGCAGGGAATCGGCCAGGTTCGCACCCCCTTGTCGGAGCACTTCATCCCGGGCAACAACATCCACGATGGTCGCCAGGGCATCCGGGTCGGTGGTGAGGGGCGAGGCCGTCACGACCACTGTAGCCAACTTGGAACTGGACTCAGCGGAAGTGTCGGCTGGCGTCTCGGCACGTAGGTACGAAGACAGCATAAGCAGCGCAGACGCGCCAAGCGCGCGCAGAATCGGGTCCGAAGTCATCACAATCTCCCTGGCAACAGCCGTACGCGCGTGGTGCCGCGTACACGAGGTAAACGCGCCGAACGATGTCGGACACGTGCCTCAAACGGTGCTAATGGCTAACGCTGAAGGGAGATGGAAGGTGGGCCACGAGGGCGCCAGTGGTGCGCGGCAAGACGAACAGACGGCGGGCGGATATCCCACCGCGGTGGAGCAACGGGAGTTGCGACTTCGAGAGCAGCTACTGCTCGCGCTGCGAGGGCAATGAAACCCGAGGAGAGGGCGCGGCATACAACGCAGACGACTCCAGTGGAGGTGTTGTCACGAACCTCGACGGAGCCACAAGCGGCGTGCCCAGCTGGTAATGCGCCAATTGCGGTGTGGAAATGCGTCTGACCAAGATAGGCTTGAACGCTGGACGTAAGCAGCACAAGCCCGAGCAACGCCACGCGCCACCGGCCGAGCCGTGGCGAAGCAGAGGATGTTTGCTGTGAATCGGTCACTTATCTGCCAGAGTGTGCGGCAACCCTCATCCGGTCCGACTGCTCCATCTTAGTCTTGCTCATCCGAGCTTGGCAACGATGGCGGCATTCGCGTGCTGCGCTTGGTATAACCCGGCGCTGCAGTGGTCTCACCATTGCCAGTCGCCGCGAATGACGAAGTAGTCCCTTTGACCACCATACCGAGGCGCGTTCAGGTCCACCCGCACGTACAGCCGCGCTGTTCCACAGTGCCGCAGATGGCCCCGAGCCCCATGTCGATTGAGTAAGGCAAGGTTGCTTGTGAGTTCAGCGCGCGCGCTGCGTATCCTCGCGATATCCTCCGGCGTCGGCAGCACCCACCAGGTGACGAAGAGCGCGATGCGCGCCGAGCTCACCGTAAGAGCAAGCGTCTAGATGATCAGGCGCGCATTGGCTGCCCGCTTCACCCTCTGCAAGGACTCGACTGCCTTTTGAGCCTCCGTGTGCACGATTCTTATTTCTTCGGTAAGAGCGCCGCGGACTTGATCGCTCACCATAGCCTGCAGACCCTGGGTTTGCTCATCCAGCTCGCGGATGACCGCTGCAGCGAGCTGATGCCTCTCGGCGGTCTCCATCAGGAGCCCGAGCTTCACGCTGTCCTGGTCCATGATCACACCGAACGTTTAGAGCTCGAGAGTAAGCGCTATCGCGTCCGATGCTCGCGATGAGCGCGCGGTCGCGGTCGCGACCGCTCAAGATCGAGTTGCCGCGCGCGATCCAATTGCCGACGGACGCAAGCGAGCCTCAGCAACATCAACTCGCTAAATCTGAAGATAATTTCGAAAGTCTGAGGAAGCCGTCGGACTTCAGCGGATGGCTGAAAAATGCCTGGGGCCGGACTCGAACCGGCACGGGGTCGCCCCCAAGGGATTTTCTTACCACTACAGCTTTCGCTGCTGCCGGCCGCGAAGCCGTGCATTTGTGGTCTGGACTTTACCTTTGCCATCCCGCGCGCCGCTCGCGGCGATGCGGCTTAGGCAGGGGCCGTCAAGTCTCTACACTTTCCCCGGGGACGCCCGCTCGTGCGGCGCCGTCCGGGGCTTAGCTCGGTATTGCAGGCACCGCCAGAGTGCTCCTGTTCCACCGACTTTGACCCCATTCACGTCGGCCGTTTCCGCGCCGAGTGCTCAAGTGCTCTCAAGTCCCTTGCGTCTACCGATTTCGCCACCCAGGCACAATGCGCGCGCAATTCTACCCAAAAGGAGCACGCACCGGTCACAGCCCGGCGAGCTCGCCGTGCACCGCCCGCCCGCCGAACAGCGTGACCAGCACGTGGGTCTTGGCGATCTCGGTCGGCGGCACCGAGAACACGTTCTGATCGAGCACGATGAGATCGGCGAACTTGCCCGCCTCGAGCGAGCCGGTGCTGCGCTCAAGACGATTGACGTAGGCGGCGTTGATCGTGAAGGCGGCGAGCGCTTCCGGCAGCCCGATCCGCTCCTCGGGAATCCAGGGAGTCTTGGTCTCGCCCTGCACGCCCATGCGCGTGAGCGCCACCTGGATCTCCTCGAATGGATTCGGGCTGGAAACCGACCAGTCGCTGCCGAAGGCCACCACGGCGCCGCTGCGGTACAGGGTTCCGATCGGATACATGCGGGCGGTGCGCTCGGGGCCGAGAAAAGGCAGCGTGAGCTTGGTGATGTAGTCGTCGGCGTAGGCCCACAGCGGCTGGAAGTTGGCGGTGACGCCGAGCGCGCGAAAGCGCGGAACGTCGGCTGGGTCGATGAGCTGCAGGTGCGCGATGTGGTGGCGGTGCCCTAGGTCGCCGTTTCTCTCGCGTGCCGCCTGCACTGCATCGAGGGCCTCGCGCACGGCGCCGTCACCGATGGCGTGGAAGTGCACCTGGAAGCCGCGCGCGTCCAGTTGGGTGACCGCCGCCTTTAGCTGTTGCGGCTCAACCATCGGGATTCCGTACACTGGCGGCCCCGGCAGCAGGTAAGGCTGCAGCAGCACGGCGGTGTAATTCTCCATGACGCCGTCCTGCATGATCTTCACTGTATGCGCATCGATCAGGCCCGAGCTGTATTGCCTGCGCAGCCGCTCGATGCGCGCGATCTGTTGCAGGCCCTCGCGGCGTTCCCACCAGATGGCCGCCACCACCCGCAGGCTCAGCTCACCGCGAGCTTCCAGGGCGTGATAGGCCCTGAGGTCCGCTTCGTACACCGCGGCATCCTGGATCGCGGTGATGCCGAAGCCGTTCAGCAGTCGTACGGAGTAGGCAAGGCCGGCCTGCCGTTGTGCCGCCGTCGGTTCCGGCAGCACCGCGTCCACCAGCGCGGCGGCGCCCTCCTGGAGACTGCCGATCGCTGCTCCGCTCTTCGGGTCGCGGTCGATGCGGCCATCGGGCGGATTGGGAGTCGCGTCCGTGATGTGCGCCAGCTCGAGCGCCTTGCTGTTTACCCACACCGTGTGCCCGTCGCTGCTCGACAGATAGACCGGCCGATCGTTGACGACGCGGTCGATCAGCGTGCGACTTGGCGCCCCACCCGGGCCGAAGGCGGACATGAGCCAGCCGCCACCGGTGATCCAGGCCTCCTGGGGATGGGCTGCGGCGTAGGACTGGATGGCCGCGATGTACTCATCGGCCGTCTGCAGTCCTGCGAGATTGCAGCTGTTGGCCTCAATCCCGGCGCTAATGGGATGGATGTGCGCGTCCTGAAACGCGGGCATCACCATGCGGCCCTTGAGATCAATGATGCGGGTCTTCGGACCCACGAACGGCTTGAGGCCCGCATCGGTGCCGACGTAAGCGATGCGCCCGGCGCGTATGGCGAGCGCCTGCGCCCAGCTGCGCGCACCGTCGAGGGTGTAAACCGCGCCGTGTTCAAGCGCCAGGTCCGCCGGCCCGGAGGGCACGGCAGCCAGCGCGCGCGCGCATAACACGATCGTGAGGGTCAGCAGACAGCTGCGGCGCGCGAGCGCTACGTGCATGAGATCACCCGTTGGAAGAACGCTGCGCCGCCCGAAGCTCAGGCGGCGCAGCGTGAGACTCGCACGCTCCCGCGCGCGTGGTCAAACCCTGCGGCGATAGGCTCAGCCGGCGCGCACGGCGTGCGGGGGCCGCAGCAGCGCCAGCAGTAGGCATAGGCTCACGATGAACGACAACAGCAACGGCAGCCAAAAGATGAAGAGCTGCGCGATGATTCCGAGCCCGACGAATGCGGCAAGGTGCGTGAGTGTCATGCCGCGGTAGTTGGTACCGGCGGCGGCCAGGGTTGCGAGCTGCCAGAGCAATACGGCTTCGGCGGCCAAAAAGACGCTAGTGACGAAGCCGAAGCCCTGATAGAACTCCCAGTAGCTGCGCTGCAGGCCCGCGGCGGGGAAGTGCACCGCGCCCATGCCGGCGACCACGCCCTGGGCGAGCGCGTCCTTCGCCGGGGTCCACGGTCGCCCGAGCGTGTGCAGTGCCGCGAACGCGCCCGTGATGAGGGCAGCGCTCCGCAGCCACAGCGGCGCGCGCAGCGCCAGACCGGCGCGCCCCACCTCAGCCGCCCTCCGCGCGCTGCAGTTCCTTCGCATAGAGCTCCAGAATGCCCGGCCAGCCGCCATCGACGGCGCCGCGCATCGTGCTCCCGTCCCTCTCACCCATGCGCTCGAAGTCGCGATGCTCGACCTCGACACGGGTGCGGTTCTCCGCCTCACGCACGAAGCGCACCTCGACTTCGGAGGCGAGTTGAACGCGCGTCTCCGG
>Ga0335084_10007248_pt1 | contig 11038 bp, 8 predicted proteins | sample Lox_Sample_44_FD_206721 | JGI IMG/M metagenome (GOLD analysis project Ga0335084, IMG submission 206721) | Soil microbial communities from Loxahatchee National Wildlife Refuge, Florida, United States - Lox_Sample_4.4 | ecosystem: Environmental > Terrestrial > Soil > Wetlands | place: USA: Florida...
AACCCGTCGAGGACGCTCGGATTCACCTCGGGCACGCACAGCGGAACCTCCGGGTCGTCCCGGAACGCGGGCGAGACGTCCACCACCGGGCAACCCGCCGCCCACGCCCTCGGCGCCCAGGCCCGCGCCACGTCCGCGGGCGCGCAGAAGAGGGCGGCGTCGCATCCGCGGAATGCTCCCTCGGCGAGCGGCGCCACCTTTCGCTCCTCCCCGAGCGCCTCCACGGCCTTCCCCGCCGAGCGCGCCGAGCCGAGCAGGAGCACCTCGTCCACCTCGAGGTCCGAGGCCTCGAGCGCGTCGAGGAGGGACCTGCCGGCCTCGCCGGTGGCGCCGACCAGCGCGAGCCGGAGCGGCTTCGTCATCCCGCACCTCCGAGGAGGTCCCGCAGGGCCTCCTCCGCCGTCGGGTACCGGAACCGGAAGCCGAGGTCGAGGGCCTTCCCCGGAACGGCCCGCTGGCTGGAGAGCGGGATGGCCGCCGCCTCGCCCAGGATCGCCCGGATGGCGAGCTCGGGTGCGGGCAGGAAGCTCGGGCGCCCGAGCACCCGCCCGATCGCGCGGGCCATGTCCCGGCTGGTGAGCGGCTCCGGCCCGACCGCGTTCAAGGGGCCCTCGACCCGCGGATCGTCGAGGGCGAGGAGCGCGAGGGCGAGGTGATCGTCGGCGTGGATCCAGGCCTGCCACTGCCTCCCCGAGCCGAGCGGGCCGCCGACGAGGAGCCGGAAGGGGAGCACCAGCAGACCGAGCCCCCCGCCGTCCCGGGCGAGCACGATCCCGGTCCGCAGGTGGACGACCCTCGCCCGCGCCCGCGCGGGCGCGGCGGCCGCCTCCCAGTCCCGACAGGTGTCGGCGAGGAAGCCCTCGCCGGCCGGCGACGATTCGGTGAGCACCTCGTCGCCGCGGTCGCCGTAGAAGCCCACGGCGCTCGCGCAGACGAGGACGCGCGGCCCGGCCGACCCGACGACCTCGGCCACGCGCGCGGTCGAGCCGACGCGGCTCTCGCGGATGCGGCGCTTCTTGGCGGCCGTCCAGCGGCCCAGGAGCGGGTCGCCCGCGAGGCTCAGGCAGGCGTCGGCCCGGGCGAGCGCGTCCTGCCAGGGCCCGGCCGAGGCAGGGTCGCCGGCGAGGACCTTCACGCCGGGTGGAAAGCGCGCCGAGGGGTTCCGGGAGAGCGCGGTGACGGAGTCGCCGCGCGCCAGGAGCGCGCCGACGAGGCGGCGGCCGACGAGGCCGGTGGCGCCAGTGACGAAGACTTCCATCGCACCCCATTAACGGAGGGGCCCCGGATCCGCTCCCGTTCCTCTACCGCGAGCGGGCGGCGCTCGAGGAGACGATGATCTTGCCCACGCGCTCGCTGTACGCGGAACGGGGCTCGAGCTTGCCGGTGGAGGGGTTCTTCGCCTCGTACTCGGTCCAGCCCGACTCCTTGCCCTGCATCGACGCGAGGCGCGCCTTGATGGCGGACTGGTCCTGGTCCGGCAACGCCGAGAGGGCCATGCCGGCCTTCCGGGGATCGCCGCCGTGCGAGAGCACGCGGCCCTCGGCGTCGATGACCTCGATGTAGGCGTCCCTGAAGACGAACGGGCCGGACTTGTTCTCGTACTCCCGGAACGCCTTGAACTCGCCGTGGCGCTTCACGTACGCGACGGCGCTCTTCACGAGCTCCTCCGCGTCCTGCGGGACCGCGCGGGTCTCCGCGCGGGCGGTGGTGACGATGGCGACGACGGCGAACAGCGCGAGCAGCTTCCTGGTCATGTGCCTCGTTCTCCTTCGAGTCTGTGGTCCTTCGCGTCCTGCAACGGATCCCTGGGGAAGGTCCGGCGGTGGCGGGCCTCCGCGGCGCCGCGTCCGAGCCTGAACGACCCCACCATCTCGGCGAGCTCCTCGGCCTGGGCGTTGAGCTCGCTCGCCGCCGACGAGGACTCCTCCGCCGACGCGGCGTTCTGCTGGGTCACCCGGTCCATCTCGGACATGGCCGCGTTCACCTGGTCGATGCGGCCCGTCTGCTCCCGCGACGCCGCGGCGATCTCGCCGACGATCTCGGAGACGCTGGCGACCCCGCCGACGATCTCGGCCAGCTTCTGGGCCACCACGCGCGAGGTGACCTCGCCCTCGCCGGCCTGCGCGACCGACTGGCGGATGAGCGCCTCCGTCTTCGTGGCCGCCTCCTTGGCGCGCAGCGCGAGCGAGCGCACCTCCTCGGCCACCACCGCGAAGCCGCGGCCGGCCTCGCCGGCGCGCGCCGCCTCCACCGCCGCGTTGAGCGCGAGCAGGTTGGTCTGGAAGGCGATGTCGTTGATGTCCCGGATGATCTGGGAGGTGCTCTCGGCGCCCGCCCGGATCTGGGCCATCGCGCCCTTCATCTGCTCCACCGCGGCGGCGCCGGAGGTGGCGGCGTCGCGCGCGGCGCGGGCGAGGCCATCGGCCTTCTGGGCGTTGTCGGTGGCCTGGCGGGCGACCGACGCCACCGACACGGTGGCGTTGCGCGTGTCGGCCAGCGAGGCCGCCTGCTCCGAGGCGCCGCTCGCCACGGCCTGGGACGAGGCCGCGATCTGCCGGGACGCGGAGCTGACCTGGTCGACCGTGGCCGCCACCTGCTTCATCGCCTCGAGGAGCGAATCGCCGGTGGCGTCGAGGGCGTGCTTCATGCGGGCGTGGTCGCCCTGGTACGCGCCGGTCATGCGGGCGGTCAGGTCGCGCGAGGAGAGCCGGTCGAGGATCTGGGCGGCCTCCTGCGACGGGGCCAGGAGGGCGTCGAGGGTGTGGTTCAGGCGCTCGAGAATGCGGCGCGCCTCGTTCTGGGAGCGGGACGGGTCGGTGCGGGTGGCGAGGTCGCCCCGGGCGAGCCGGTCGAGCACGTCGGCGAGCTCGCGCAGCGGGGCCGCGGTGGCGTCGAGCGCGTCGTTCACGCCCTGCACGATTCGGCGGAAGTCGCCGGGCTGCTTCGCGGCGTCGGCCCGGACGTCGAGCTTGCCGGCCACGGCGGCGCCGGCCAGCGTGGCCGCGTCGGCGACCAGCGAGCGCAGGTTGGCGCGCACGCCCTCCACCGTGTCGTTCACGTAGCGCTTCTTGCCGGGCAGGAGCGCGAGCGGCGCCTCGAAGTGGCCCTTGCCGAACTCCGCCACCACCGCGAGCGCGTGCCGGTTCATGGTGACGTGGCTCGCCACCATGGCGTTGATGCCCGCGGCCATGGTCCGCCAGTCGCCCCGGAAGCGCTCCACGTCGATGGCCGCGTCGATCTCGCCGACCTCGTGCTCGGCGCTCACCCGGTTCATCTCGGCGATGAGGCCCTTCAGGTTGGAGCGCACCGCCTCGACGGTGTCGTTGATGAAGCGCTTCTTGCCGGGCAGCTGCGCGAGCGCGGCCTCGAAGTCGCCCTCGCCGAAGCTGGCCACCACGCCCATGGCCGTGCGCTCCATGGCCACGTGGCTCGCCACCATCGCGTTCACGCCCTCGGCCATGGTGCGGTAGTCGCCCCGGAACCGGGCGGGATCGACCGACGCGTCGAGGTCGCCCGCCTCCTGCGCCTCGCTCGTCCGGTTCATCTCGGAGAGCAGGCTCTCGACCGTGGCGGTCACGGTGTTGAGGCTGTCGCGCACGGCGTTGAAGTCGGCGCCGCGAACGATCTCGATGGGCGGCGGCATGGTCCCGGCCACGATGCGGTCGAGCTGCCTCGCCACGAGGGAGAAGATGCCGGTCACGTCTCGCGAGATGGCCCAGCCCACCCAGAGCACGCCGGCGGCGATCGCCGCGATGAGCGCGATGAGCAGCACGGTGGTGCGGCTGGCGGTGCGGGCGGCGGCCTCGCCGTCGGCGCGCACGAGCTCGACGTTGCTCTCGCGCACCTTGTCCACGAGCGAGAGGGCCGCGTCGTAGGCGTCGCGGTGCGTGAGGAGGGCGTTGAGGATGCGCTGCTGGGCGCGCTCCACGCGCTCGTCGGCGGGCGCGGCGCCCGAGGCGAAGAGGTCGTCGCGCTCCCGCTCGATGGAGAGCACCTTCCTGGCGGCGCCTCGCCATTCCTCGAGCGCGGCCGTGAGCGCGGTCCACTCGTCGTCGGCGGCCTTCGACCGCGTGCGCTTGCCGTACGCCTCCGCGGCGGTGTCCAGGCGGGCGAAGTCCTCCATGGCGCTGCCGTGCAGGAGCTCGCGGTAGTCGGCGTCGAAGCGGGCGTTCGAGAGCGCGTGGACGACGCGGGAGACGTCGACCATGGATCCGTAGACGGTGCTGATCGCCTCGAGGTCGGGGACGCGCACCTGGGCCACCGTGGCGGTGGCGCCACGAAGGCTGCTCAGGGCGAGCAGGGTGATGGCGAGAAGGCCCAGCAGGAGGCCGACGGCGGCGGCGTACGTGCCGACGATCTTGGCGCCGAGGGTCATCCTGTCGAAAAGGCTTCTCATTCGGTGGTGCTCCCCGCCGCGCGCGCGGCGCGGCTGCGATCCCCCCGCCCGTGGAGTTCGGCCCGCGCTGAGCAAGTTGCACGCCACGGGAACGCCCTGGATTCCCTGGGCGCGCGGAGCTCCGCGCCGGACCCGGGGTGGCCCGGGCCTCGCGGCGTCCGCCCGTGGAAGGGTGCGAGACGTGGGAGCGGGGGCGCGCCCCGCTCACCTCGCCGCGATCATCCGCCGCGGCGCGAGGCGGTGGGGATTCCGTCCGGGAACCGGACCTCGGCCTCGCTCTTCCGCACGTAGTGCGGCTCGAGCGCGAAGACCGCCCGGGCGTCCCAGCCGGCGCCGACGAGGCGGGGGGCGGCGAGCGCCGCGATCTCGAGCGCCCCGGGCGCGAGCACGTCGTGCGGCGCGGCGGGCCGCGCGAGCCGCTCGAGCGCCGCGGCGTGGGCCCGTCGGCCCTCGCCGAAGACGAGCGCGCCGTCCACCCCGGCGAGCCGCTCGACGATCACGTCCGGCGCGAGCGCGACCTCGGGCTCCACTGCCTCGACGCCGCCGGCCGCCGCCCGGTAGAAGCCCGCGTAGACCTCGCCCTTGCGCGCGTCGAGGAGCGGCACCAGCAGGGCGCCCGGCCGCGCGCCTTGCGAGGCCGCGAGCGCCATCGCGGCGAGGCTCGACGCGCCGGCGAGCGGCCGCCGGCCCGCGTAGGCGAGCCCCTTCCACGTGGCGAGGCCGATGCGCAGCCCGGTGAACGAGCCCGGCCCGAGCCCCACGGCGAGGCCCTCCACGTCGTCGAGCCGGAGCCGCTCCTCCTCGAGGAGCGCGGAGAGCGCTCCCGGCAGCCTCCCCCCGTGCCCTCCGGTCTCCCCCGCGGGAGGCCGCGGCGCGGCGGGCTCCCTGCGCTCGCGGACGAGCCGGGGCGGCGCGCCGGGGAAGAGCTCCACGAGCGCACAGGAAAGCGTGAGCGTGGCGGTGTCGAGCGAGGCGACCAGCATCCGCGGTGCTAGCCGAGCCAGCCGGCGAAGAGGCGGATGAGGTCGTTCTTCGTCACGAGGATCATGAGCGTGAAGAGCAGGACGAGCCCGACCACGTTGGCGATCTCTCGCGCCCGGGTCGACAGCGGCCTCCGCGTCACCGCCTCCACGAGCGCCTGGGCGATGTGGCCGCCGTCCAGCACCGGGATGGGCAGGAGGTTCATGAGCCCGAGGTTCACGCTGATGAGCGCCATCTGGAAGAAGAACGAGCCCAGACCTTCCTCGGCGGCGTCCGAGGCGATCTGGAACAGCATGATCGGCCCACCCACGGTCCGGAAGCTGATCTCGCCGGTGGCGATGCGGGAGATACCGACCACGGTGAGGCGGATGACCGCGGTGAGCTGCTCGACGGAGAGCGCGATCACCTCGGAGACCCCGCGCTCCATCCGCACGTGGGGAACCGCGAGCCAGGCCGGGTCCACCGGCGAGCGGCGCCCTGGGTGGAAGCCGATCACGAGGCGCCTGCGGGACTCCCGGGTGAGCTCGTCGACGTAGGACTCCTCGACCGGCGAGAGCGCGACCGTCCGGCCGTCCAGGAGCGCGAGCTCGACCGTCCGGCCGGCCTGGAACGCCCGGCCGGCTGCGTTCACGTCGCGGTAGTTCCGCACCGGCGCACCATTCACGGACAGTATGGCGTCGCCCCGGCGCAGTCCGGCCCTCTCCGCCGGGCTGCCCGGCGTGACCGAGGCCACGAACGTGGAGAGCTCGTCGTCGGCCGCGAGGAGCGTGCGCGCCCCGGCCGCGTCGCAGGTCGGAACCGCCAGGACCGTCACCGGCTGCCAGTCGGCGAGCGAGGCGCCGGGGAGCGCCAGCGGCCGCTCGCGGAGGACCGTGAGGTCGAGGGGCTTGCAGGCGGCCGCATCGAGGGCGCGGTCGAGCTCGGCCATGTGGTGCACCGGCTTCCCTCCCGCGGAGACCACGAGATCGAACGCCTCGACTCCGCCCGCGGCGCCCGCGCGCGGCGGCGCCACGACCGCGGCGGTGTAGGAGAACCCGACGCCGATGAGGCCGCGCCTCGTCGTCTCGACCGGGTTCGTCTCCTCGAACGTGGCGGGCACGATCCGGAGCGGCGGGAGCTCCCGCCCGTCGCGCTCGACGGTCAGGGTGAGCGGCTCGCCGGCGTGGGGCGAGACGAGCTTCCGGACGTCGTCGTGGGTCCGGACGGCCACGGCAGCGTGGCCCGGAGGCGCGACGGCGAGGATGCGATCGCCCGGGCGGAGGCCGGCCTCTGCGGCCGGCGAGCCCGGCGCCACCATGCCCACCACCGGCGCCGGCACCATCCGGCCGTTCTCCGCCACGACGAAGGCGAGCAGGACGAGGCCCGGGAAGAGCAGGTTCGCGGCCGGGCCCGCGAGCGCGATCACGAGGCGCTTCCAGGGCGCCTGCTCGAGGAAGCCCCGGCCCTGGTCCTCGGGCGCGATCTCCGCGCCGGGCTCGTCGCCGGCCATCTTCACGTAGCCGCCGAGCGGCAGGACCGCGATGCGGTACTCGGTCTCCCCCCGCATGAACCCGAAGAGCCGCGGGCCGAAGCCGACGGAGAACCGCACCACCTTCACGCCGAGGAGCTTCGCCACGACGAAGTGGCCGAGCTCGTGGATGAAGATGAGGCCCCCGAGGAGGACGACGATCGCGGCGACCTTCACGAGGATGTCGGGCAACGCGTCTCTCCTGCGCGGGCGGCGTCTCCCGGGACGGGCCCGCAGACGCCTCTACATAACGTTTTCCGGCCCCGTCCACCATGGCCCGCGGCGCGGGCCTCACCTCGCCCGCGCGACGCGCCGCTCCGCCTCGCGCCGCCCGGCGTCGCTGGCCGCGAGCGCCTGCTCTACCGACCGCACGGGCTCGACGGGGTGCGCCTCCAGCACGTCGGCGCAGATCTCGGCGATGTCGGTGAATCGGCACCGGCCCGAGAGGAAGGCCGCCACGGCCGCCTCGTCGGCGCCCGAGAGGGCCGCCGGGGCGGTGCCGCCCCGCTCGAGCGCGCGGTAGGCCAGTGTGTACGCCGGGAAGCGCCCCGGGTCCGGGGGCTCGAAGGTGAGCTTGCCCAGGCGACCCAGGTCGAGCGGCGGGAGGTCCAGCGCCACGCGCTCGGGATGGGCGAGCGCGTACGAGATCGGCCCGCGCATGTCCGAGACGCCGAGCTGGGCCACCATCGAGCCGTCGACGTACTCGACGAGCGAGTGGACGATCGACTCCGGGTGAACCACGATGTCGATGCGGCTGGGCTCCACGCCGAACAGCCAGCGCGCCTCGATCACCTCGAGCCCCTTGTTCATGAGGGTGGCCGAGTCGATCGTGATCTTGTCGCCCATGGACCAGTTCGGGTGCTTGAGCGCCCGCTGCGGGGTGACGTCCGGGAGCTCGGAGGCGGGCACCAGGCGCAGGGGCCCGCCCGAGGCGGTGAGGAGGAGCCGGCGCACGAAGGCCCGGTCGTGGCCGGCGAGCGACTGGTGGATGGCGCTGTGCTCGGAGTCGACCGGCAGGATGGTCACGCCCCGCACCGCGGCGCGCGCCATGAGCAGCTCGCCCGCGAGGACCATCGACTCCTTGTTGGCGAGGCCGACCTGCTTCCCCGCCTCGACGGCAGCGGCCGTGGAGCGCAGCCCCGCCGCGCCGGAGATGGCGGCCAGCACGAGGTCCACGTCCGGGTGGGCCGCGGCGGCCACGACCCCGGCCTCGCCGGCGACCACCTCCACTCCCCGGGGGACGACCTCGCGCAGCCGGCGCGCGGCGGCCTCGTCGGCCACGGCCACCAGCCTCGGCCGGTGCTTGCGCGCCTGCTCGGCCAGCCGCTCCGCGTTCCGGCCCGCGGCGAGCGTGGTCACCTGGAACCGTTCGGGCGCGCGCGAGACCACGTCGAGCGCCTGGACGCCCACGGAGCCGGTGGAGCCGAGGATGGCGAGTCGCTTCACGCGCGGGATCTCTAGCACGGGCCGCGCGGCCCGGACGAGCGGAGCACCCGTCCAGTCCGGGGGCGGACCGTGCCAGCCGCGTGCTAGCGGAGGTACGTCGCCACCAGGTAGACCCAGGGCGCCACGAAGAGGAGGGAGTCCACGCGGTCGAGGAGGCCGCCGTGCCCGGGGATGAGGTGGCTCGCGTCCTTCACCCCCGCGGCCCGCTTGATCATCGACTCCACGAGGTCGCCCGCGGGGCCCACGACGGAGGCGCCCGCGCCGACCCAGAGCGCGGTCGAGAGCGGCGTCGCCTCCCTCATGAGCACCCACCAGCAGAGCGCCGCCCCCACGAGGCTCCCCAGGATGCCCCCGGCGAAGCCCTCCCAGGTCTTCTTCGGGGAGATGCGCTCCATGAGCTTGTGGCGGCCGAGCAGGTGCCCGGCGAAGTAGGCGAAGGTGTCGTTGCCCCAGGTCACCGCGTAGGCGAGGAACACCCAGGCGAAGCCGTGCTGCCTGCGCAGGCCCACCGCCACCCCGAGGAGGAGCCCGCAGTAGAGCCACGAGAGGGCGACGACCGAGACCCGGCGAGGGATCTCCTCGGGCGGCCCCCTGCGGAAGAGGAAGAGGACGAGGAGCAGCACCGTCGCGCCGGCGAGGGCGAGGCCTCCCCAGGGCGGGAACATGACGCCCTCGGGGGCGAGCACCGTGCAGAGCGGGATGACGCCCGCCACGCCGACGCCGAAGACGCCCGCCACGCCGTAGCCCGCGCCGAACATGAGGAGGAGCTCGGCCGCCATCCCGGCGGCGGCCACCGCGGCCACCGTGGCGAAGATGACGCCGCCCTCGACGGTGGCCCACACGAGGCCCGGGACGAGCACGACGGAGGTGGCGATGCGGACGGCGAGGTTCCTGCGGTTCTGGGCGTCGAGCGCCATGCCGTAGGCCTAACCGCCGTCCCGGGACGCCTGCGCACCGGTCCGGCCGAAGCGGCGCTGCCGGCCCTGGAAGTCCTCGATCGCGAGCAGGAGCTCGCGGTCGCGAAAGTCTGGCCACAGCACTTCGGAGAAGTGGAGCTCCGCGTACGCGCACTGCCAGAGGAGGAAGTTGGAGATGCGCCGCTCGCCGCTCGTCCGGACGAGGAGGTCGAGCGGGGGAAGCCCTGACGTCCAGAGCCCGGCCTCGATGTCCTCGGCCGCGAGGTCGGCGCCGCGCCGCCCGGCGGCCGCGCGGGCCGCCGCCACGATCTCCTGCCTCCCGCCGTAGGAGAGCGCGAGGTTCAGGATCATGCCCTCGTTCCGCGCGGTCTCCGCCCGCACCGCCGACAGCCGCTCCTGGACGTCCGGAGGGAGACGCCCGAGCTCGCCGATGGCGGAGAGCCGGATGCCGTTCGCCATCATCTCCGGCCGCTCCGATTCCAGGAACCGGGCGAGGAGGTGCATGAGCGCGTCCACCTCGTCGTCCGGGCGGGCCCAGTTCTCCGAGCTGAAGGCGTAGAGCGTGAGGGCGCGGAGCCCGACGCGCCGCGCGGTGCGGGTGACCGCGCGCACGGCCTCGGCTCCCTCGCGGTGGCCGGCCACGCGGGGCAGGCCGCGCGCCTCCGCCCAGCGGCCGTTTCCGTCCATGATGATCGCCACGTGCGCCGGCAGCGGGCGCGCGCGCACGCGGACCTCGAGCTCGGCGACGGAGACGTGGTCGGTCACGCGCGGGCTTATAGCACGGCGCGGCGAATCCGGACGCCCGGGCGTGATCCGGACGCACGGTGCGGGGCGACCCCCGCTCCGGGCCGCCGCCGCGGGCCGCCGGTTTGCCCCCGGCTTCCGGGGACCCGTATGCTGAGGACGTGCCTCCGCGCCGCGTCGGTCCGTACGAGATCCTGTCCGTGATCGGGCGCGGCGGGATCGGGACGGTGTACCGCGGGCGCCACCTGGAGTCCGGCCGGCTCGCCGCGGTGAAGGTGCTCGGCCCTTCACCCGTCGTGGACCCCACCGCGGCGCGCCGCCTGGCGCGCGAGTACGAGGTGCTGCGCACCCTCGACCACCCCAACGTCGTGCGCGTCTACGACGCCGGGGTCTCGGAGGGCTACTCCTACCTGGCGATGGAGCTCGTGCTCGGCCTCGTCCTGCGCGCCTACCTCTCTCCCGAGCTCGACGGCGGGGGCCCGCCCGAGGACTCGCCGTTCCTCACCGGCTCGGGAGAGGGCTCCGCCCCCGACGGCTCGGGGGCGGAGGCCATCCGCGCGCTCGCCTCGATGATGGACGAGCCGGAGACCGAGCCGGAGCGATGGCCGGGGATCGCGCGGACCACGGGCGAGGCGCCCCAGGGTCCCATCCCTCCACCCGGGCCCGAGGCGCTCGAGGCGCTCAACCGCCCCGACCGCGTGTCGCGCCTGCGGGTCGCCCTCGCCCAGGTGGCGGAGGCGCTCGCCTACGTCCACGGCCGCGGGCTCGTGCACCGCGATCTCAAGCCCTCGAACGTGATGGTGGACGACGACCGGCGGGCGCGGCTCATGGACTTCGGCCTCGTGAAGGGGTCGGCCGAGGGCGACGACGAGGCGCTCACCGCCACCGGCCGCATCGTGGGCACCTACCGCTACATGTCGCCCGAGCAGGCGCGGGCCCGCCCCGTGGACGCGCGCAGCGACCTCTACAGCCTGGGCGTCATCCTGTACGAGCTCCTCGCCGGCGTCCCGCCGCACCCCGCCCGGGATCCGGTCCTGCTCTGGCGGG
>Ga0335084_10007250_pt1 | contig 11037 bp, 7 predicted proteins | sample Lox_Sample_44_FD_206721 | JGI IMG/M metagenome (GOLD analysis project Ga0335084, IMG submission 206721) | Soil microbial communities from Loxahatchee National Wildlife Refuge, Florida, United States - Lox_Sample_4.4 | ecosystem: Environmental > Terrestrial > Soil > Wetlands | place: USA: Florida...
CGGCCAGCGACATGCCGCTGGCGCGGGACAGGTCACGCATAGAAGCTCCCTCATAGCCCTTTTCACAGAAGATCGCAGTGGCATGTTCGAGAATCTTGGCCAACCTGCGATCAAAGCGTGTAGCGGGACGCGCGCCGGAGAGTTCCGATACCGTGGAAGTGGTACCCATATCTATCGAACGTTCGTTCTCGATATTAGCGCAAATCCCTAGTTGGGACAAGGGTTTACCGAAGAGTCGGGAGCCGTGAACAGGGCTCGAATTCGGCCGAGCACGTCGGCCAAGAGCTTGGGATCGGTAGCCCCGGGAACATCATCCGTCGAAGTCAACAGAACCAGCTTCCCGCTTTGGGGTAGTCTTTTGAGCGACTCCTCTAAGTCGTTGTGATTCAGTTGATTACCTTCAAAGACACTGAACGGCAGCGCCACTCCTATGCTCTGGCCCGGTGACTGCCTAGCGACAATCTCGCTGCTGTTAAGGCTTGGACATACCACGCAATCCCATCTCCTTCCCAGAATGGCCGCTTGGGTTTCAGGTCCCAGTGGAGCGGGTAACAGCAGAACCGGCAGGGCTTCGTAGAAGCGGATCACATTGAAAATCGGGGCCAGCAGTGCCGCATACCATTCGCACGTCTGCGGCGAGACTTCCGGCAGAGTGGGTTCGGTGAGCAGTATCACGTTCGCACCTGTCTCCAGGAAAACCTTTGCTACCGAAGCCGCGACCTCAGCGGCGAACTCCACCGCATCTTGAGGTAAGGGAGGTTCAGCGACGCCTTCCCTGCCCAACAACTGCGCCGCTAATGTGAAGGGACCGGTCACCCGCGAGACCAGCGCGGGCTCATCTCTCAACATAACCTTGAGCCGCTGTAGCACCTCGCATGCGACTGGGATGCGGCCCTTCCCGGAAAGAGACTCCGGAGGGTTCAACTGCTGGCGCAAATCGTCAGCGGAAAACGAAGGATGGACGAGACCGCAGGATCCGTCCGCACGCCACTCTCGCGTACACCCCAGGGCTTCGGCTTCGAGAAGAGGATCGAAGTAGCAGGTCAGACCATCCACCTTCAGGACGGTACGAATCTGCCGCAGGGCGTTCGCGATCTTAGTGGGATTGGATTGAAAATCACGGAGAGGCAGATTCTCCAGGCGGGCTCCGAGCGAAAACAGGACTGGCATGAGCAAGGGCCGGGGCAGCGACTCGCCTTGCAGCCAAGCCTTGATCATCGCGCGGGGAGTCATATTCTCAATACTTCCTACGGCCGGAAAATAGGACGAACCGGCTTCGCATCGGGCCAGGAACCGTACCATTCGAGGATCTCGGCGGGCGGAGACTTCTTGCTCCACTCCGCCATGAATTCGCCGTACGGCTTGCCACGAACCAGCCGCGCCTTCCGTTCTGCAGCACGCAAGCTATCTGTGCGTGCGACGTCGACCTTTCGTCCTTCAGGATCCAGCGCGACCCGGTAAACGTTTTCCGCGGTCCGGCTTGAGATAATGCTCTTCTTCAGGTCTTCCACCACCAGTTCAGGCTGGCGCTCCAGGGGATCGCCATAGCCGGGTCCACCGCCACTGAAGCCGAAAAGCAAATCTCCCTCGGCGTACATGTCCGGAGTACGCGCGATCAGTTCGAACTTCCAATCGCCGTTGATGTCGTGTTGCTCGAAGATCTGGCGGTGATCGAGGGTGAGAGTGGGATCGCCGTCTTTCATTCGTTGCAACAGATCAGCCTTCTTGACGCTGATTCCGGGAATGGGCGTCGAAGCATATCCGCCAAACAATGGCTGTCCAAGCGGAACCTTGCTGCCGTTTCCCATGCACAGCGAGAGCAGCTGCGGGACTTTGTGGATCATCCACTGCTGCACTGCGCCGGAGCCTCCGCGATGCAGGCCCGGGCCGGAAGAGTCTTTCCAATGCTGGGACAGGGTGACGGTCAAGGGGAGTTCGCCCTCAACCTGCTCGCAGTCCGGGGCGCGACCGAAAGCGCACCAGGCAAAGCCGTAGGCGTCCATACCATCGGTGGCGGCGCGCCCGCCCTGGCCCTGGGTGTTCAACGAAAAAGAGAGCACATCCGAAACCGACAGGTTCCACTGCGAATGGCCGCTACAAATCTGCGCGGTGTGCTGACTTCCCGGGGCCGAAGCAACCTGCGTCCAGCCGTTGCGCGTGGGGAACATCATCTTGGCGAAACAGTTGTGCGTCGCGCAACGCGTCTGCATCCCGATGTAGACGCAGCAGCTGGTGGCGGCCAGCTTGTCGGGATTCAGAAGGGTTCCCGGTTGAAACACAAAGTCGATGGGGGCAAAAGTCGAACTGCAAATCGGCAAGTCGTGGAAAAAGTATTCGTACATGAAGTTGGCAATGTGTCCCACGACCGCCTGCGGATGCACGTTATAGGACGAGGGCGTCTCCGGAGAAGTGCCGTCAAAGTCGAAGATCAGGCGATCGCCTTTCTTGGTGATGGTAAGGAAACAGGCCCGCACGAGAGCCGGTGTCCAGCCGATCGCATCGTTGAACACAACGCTGCGAAACTTGCCATCCGGCAGATGCTTCACTTTGAGGAAAGCTCCGGCCTCAGCTACGTCCAGCATCCTGCGCATGAGACCGACGACAAACTCCACGCCCCGCTTCTCTACCTGTTCCAGGAGACGGACCCGAACCCGGTCAGCGGTCGTGCACCGCGCCCGCAAATCGGAGATGAACATGGCAGGTGCGCGCAGTCCGTAAACCGAATAGAACTCCAGGAAGTCGTTGCGCAGCTTGAAATTCTCGCCAATCTTGATCGGCGGCAGGTTCAGCCCCTCTTCGAAACGAGACTTCGCAGTCACGGGCATGCCACCCGGCTCAGTCGCTCCAGTCTCGGTGGTGTGCAAAGCCGCGGTGGCCCAGGCAATCAGTCGGCCCTCGTGGAACACCGGCATGATCGCCACCTGATCGGGATTGTGGATGCCTCCGTAGAGGGCGTCATTGGTGTACCAGATGTCGCCGTCATGGATGCCGGGATTCTCCGTGTAATACCTGCGAATGAACTTGATGATGATGGGCTGGATGATGGCGTGCAGATAAGTTCCGCAGGAGGCATTGATCAAATCACCCTCGGCGGTGAAGATCGCAACCATGGAGTCACCGGAGACGCCGAAGTAGCTTCGCGACGAGCGGACGAAGATCTCCATGGCTTCGTCCAGGATGTCGTTGGTGATCTGGACGCCGATCTCATATTCTCCAGGCCGGATGGTCTTTACGCATTCCTGCTCAAACTCCGTAGCCGGCGCGGGTTTCAGCCACTCCAATTTCTCCGCTAATGTGGGTATGGCCATGGTTCGCTCCTACTCCAGAATTCCCAAACCGTGCTCCTCGATCGAAAACCTCAGCGGGAAGGGAACCACCATGGTGGTGTATTCGCCTTCGATGACCGCGGGACCGGGAACCACGTTGCCAGGACGCAACTTTTCAAACGAGTAGAACTTGGTTGTACTAAAGTCCTTTTTGTCCGGCCAATAAACCGGCCGCGTACCCTTGAGGGCTGCTTCCGGGCTGCTTTTCTCCATCGGCAGCTTGGGCAGCGTCACCTTCTTTGTGGGAACGATAGCTTTTAGAATGAAGCTCTCCACAAAGACTCCACCCTCAGGATTTACGACAAATGGACTGAAAGCCTCGCTGAATTCCTTTTCGAAGGCATCGCAGATGGAGTTAACGTCATTCTGGTCGCGTATGAACAGTAGCGGCGACAGTGTTCGCTTCACGTGGAACTGCCCGCCGTAGAGCATGTCGAGTTCGAGCACGAAGCTGGCGCTGGCGGGATCCAGTCCCTCGCCGGCCAGGTCTCGTCGTGCGTTCTCCATCAGGGACTCGACGGCTTCATTGAAAGGCTGGTAATCGTCGGAAAGTTTGCGCGATGCCGGCTCCATGAGCGTGAGCTTTCGGGAGAGTTCATAGACGTGCATGATGTCCATGGTGGACGAACCGTAGGCGCAGAACACCGGCGAGAAGGGGAAAATCACCGCTTTAGGAATGTCGGCCCGGAACCCTTCGACGTGCGTCGCACCCGCGCCTCCGGCCGCGAACAGGATGAATTCTTCGGGACTGTATCCGCGCAGATGAACTTCCTTCATAATGGCCGACGACATGTTGCCATCCACGATCTTGCGTATGATCGAGGCAGCCTGCTCTACCCCCATCCCCAAGGGTTTCGCGATCTTGTCGCGGATCGATTGATAAGCCTTTTCCTTGTTGAGAATGAGCTTGCCGCCGAAGTAAAACTCGGGATTGATGTAGCCCAGGACCACGTCGGCGTCGGTCACGGTGGGCTCGGTGCCGCCGCGGTTGAAGCACACCGGCCCCGGCATCGATCCGGCGCTCTTGGGTCCGACTTGCAGCTGATTGTTCAGAAGCTTGTTGAGCCAGGCGATCGAGCCTCCGCCTGCTCCGACGGACAGCGTCTTGATCATGGTGATGCCCACCATCCAGCGGTCGATCACCGGTCGAAAGTCGTAGCTGCGTACGCTGTCTTTCACCACCAGGCCGACATCGAAACTGGTGCCGCCCATGTCCGCCATCACCACGTTATGGAAACCCAGCAACTTCGCCACATGATGGGCGCCCATCAAGCCAGAAACCGGGCCGCTGTTAAAAGTGCGACTGGCGGCGGTCTTGAACACTTCCGCGATTCCACCTGAACTTTGAATCATCGAGAGCGAGCGTTTGTAGCCCCGGTCCCGCAGTTTGTCCCAACAGGTGGAAAGCTCGATCTGCATGGAGCGCTGCAGATAAGCATCGAGGATGGCGGCCATGGTTCTCTCGTACTCGCCCAGCTTGCCCACCACTTGTCCCGCGAGCACCACCGGCATATAGCCGATGTGGAACTCCTGGTATTCGCTGCGAATGATCTCCTTCACTCTTTTTTCGTGGACCGGGTTCAGGAATCCCCAAAGCAGCGAGACCACGAAAGCCCGAGCGCCTTTGCCGACCAGGTAACGAGCCTTCTCGCGCACGTCGTTTTCGTCCAGCGGACGGATGACCTGACCGCTGGAGTCAACCCGCTCCTTCACCCCCACGATCATTTCACGTGGGATGATCGGGTCTGGCTTCTTCTGGATGCTGAGGTTGCGCCGCTCCTGCACGCGGGTGCCGTCGATCCATTGCGCGCCACGGCCCAGCAGGGTGGCGTCCTCGTGGCCTTCGGTGGTGATCAGACCAAGCCGCGGACCTTTCCGCTCAATGAGCCGGTTCAGGGCGATGGTAGTGGAATAGCGGATCATGTCAATGGAAGGCAGCAAGGCCTCCATCTTCATGCCCAGTACCTGTGCGCCTTCCTGGATGACGTTGGAGAAGCAGACCGACAAGTCATAGGGAGTGGTGGGAACTTTGCGGATGATCGTCTGGTCCCGGTAGTTCAGCACCATGTCGGTGAAAGTCCCACCCACGTCGATATCAATCGAGTTCATGCTACGGCCTCGAGGCGCTGGTCTTTGATGGTCAGTTCGCCGCTGTCGAGTCTGCGCTTCAACGAATCAATGTCAATCTCGATGTCGTGAGTGATGGGATGGCCTGGCGGTAGATACTCAGTTTCCATCTGCGTTCCACAGCCGGGGCAATAGAATTCGACGATCTGCACCCAGAGCGGATCGGGGGAGAACGTGAACTTCCCGTCCACGATGGGCTGGTGGATTTCTCGTGGATCGCGATCGTAGAGCAGGCAGAACTTCTTGTAGTTGTCCCGAGCCGGACCGAGCCTATGGCCACAGCGGTTGCATAGCCACTGTTCCCGATCGAGATCCAGATCGAGATACTCCGTCATACGAATGCGGCGATCAGCGTTTGCCATGGAACTGTGCCTCCTGCACGTTGCCCGGTGCTGAGTTGACGTTGAAGTCCGCGCGCGATATTTGCGCGTTGCCGTACTGATCGATCTCCAGATTCCAGCCTTCCGGCACAAAGTACGTGCTGTTCGCGGACTCGAGAATCGAGCATCCTTGTACCTTGTTCCCCGGCCGCAGCGATTCCCACTTGTAAATCGCCGCCTCTCCCGTAAGGCTGCCGTAGGCCACTTTTCGTTTGCCCAGGAAAGCTGCGCTGGGATCGGCCGGTCCGATTTCCCGCAAAGCGCCCAATGGTTTCGAGATCGCCTTCTTTACCCGCACCCGAACCAGTTGGAGGCTGGTGTCTCCTGCGGGCAAATCGGAGCCTAGCTTGCTGCGCAGGTCGGACACGCTGGCAAAATGTAACTGCGGACACTTCGCCGTGACACCTGGATTCCCAGCCCGAGACAGCTCCAGCTCAACCGAGCATTCCGCGCCATCCGGCTTGATGCCCTCTCCCAGCAGATCGCGGATGCCCGCGTTTCGCATTTCCTCCACCAGCCGGTTGAGCGGGCCCACGTCCGCACCGTCACGCAGCATCAGGTGAAACGAGCGCTCGTAAACGTGGCTGATGTCGGAGACCGATGATCCAAACGCGCTGAACACCGGTCCCAGAGCAAACAGGTAAACATCCTTGAGCGCGGCTAGCTGCGCCACGCTACAGGCGAACAATCCGCCGTTGCCTCCATAGGCGAACAAGACGTGATCTGACAGATCCTGCTTGAGCTCCTGCGCCGCAGTGGCGATCATGTTGGCCACCATCCCGTAGGCACGATCGATGACCGCGCGGCAGGCGTCTTCCGCCGAGCTGCTACGAGCGGCCGCTATGTTCCGCTCAATGGCCTCGCGGGCTGCCGTCAAGTCCAGCGCCTTGGTTCCTCCCAGGAAGTATTCCGGATCGATCAGCCCCGCAGTCACGAAGGCATCAGTCAGCGTCGGTTTGTCGCCGCCGAGCGCGTAACAAACTGGACCCGGAAAGGATCCCATGCTCTCTGGTCCGAGCCGGACAGCATCACCCTGCAGGCTCACCACACTTCCACCGCCCAGAGCGATTGATCGCAAATGGGGAAGGCTGACATGTAGCGGAATCCCGAACAGATCACTGGTCTGCGAATACACCGGCTCACCGTCATGAATAATGCCCAGCTTGGCGGTGGTCCCCCCGACATCAAGCGCAATCACCCGTCTCAGGCCGTAAACCTTGGCTAAGTGACTGGCACCGTAAATCCCAAGAACCGGCCCTGACTCCATGGTGTCGATAGCTCGTGTCTTGGAAACCCCGGCGACGCCTCCGTTGATGTGGCTAATGAGAAAGGCCCGAGAGTATCCCTGCGCGTAACGCAGTTCGTCTTCGGCCTTGAACAGCGTCGCCGCCAGAGCGCTGTGCGTGTAGGCATTGATGACCGCGTAGTACGTCCGCGTCATGTCATCGCTGTTCTGGCAGATGTCACTGCCGGTAAGCACCGGGACGGAGCCCAGAAAGTGATCGGGGTATTGGTCGTCGATAGTCTTTTTGATATGTCGTTCGTGCTCTGGGTCCTGCATCGCTCCCTGCAGGCTGATGCAGATTCGTCGCACGCCGCCTTCCAGCAACGACCGTACCGCACTCAGAATTTCCGGGCCCCCGGAGTGCTCGATCCCGATGACGTTGTGTTCATCGACAACCTTGTTCAGGATCGGGCTGACTTTTGGCTTACCGTACAAATCCTGTTCGTGCCCTCTACTGACAATGAGACCGATCTTTGGTCCGCGCAGTTCCGCCAGCACGTTCGAGGTAATGGTTGTGGACCAGCGCAGTAGTTCGACCTGCTCTAGAAAACTCTCGAGGTCGGCGAAGCCAAGCTGCGTTGCTCCTCGGGTCAGGCAGTCGAACAGACAAACCGTCAGATCGTGCGCAGTGGTGTCCACCTTGGCGCAGACCTGGCGGCTGCCATCGCTGAACAGGCCGTCCGTCAAAGTACCGCCGACATCGATGTCTACGCTATACACGTGCGCCTCGGAGCCGGGATTGGTTCACAGTTTGTATGAACTCAGACGTGGTCAATGTCCAGCCCAGATAGTTCTCAACATTCTTGATGGTTGCCTCTTGCAGCAGGGGAGGGCCGGCCTGCATGGTCGCGTCGTGCAGGAGGATCGGCCAGTAGTCCAGGAAGAACGCATCGCGCAAAGTTGATTCGACACAAACGTTGGTGGCAATGCCGGCAAAGAACAGCGTTCGAATACCGCGTGTGCGCAACATGGAGTCGAGGGGCGTGCCGTAGAAGCCGCTGTAGCGGGTCTTGTTGATCACCAGGTCCCCGGGCTGCGGTTGGAGCTCGTCCACCACTTGCCAGTCCCATTGCCCCTGCGTAAGTACTTTTCCCTTCAGCTCTGGCCGCTTCCTCACCAGCCTAAGCGCCAGCTCCTTGTGCCAGTTGGGAGAGTCGGGGCCGCCACAAGTGGTCATGGCTTCGTCGTAGCCCATCACCAAATAGACCAGCTGGATGCCTGCAGACCGGGCCACGTCGAGTGTTTCCCGGATGAGGTCGATCACCCGTTGCGCACCGCTGATGTCGAGGCCCGAAAGATCGAACATCCCGCCCTTCGAGGCGAACGCATTCTGCATGTCGACGACAATGAGGGCGGATCGCGTCGGATCGACTTCTCTGGGCTCGGGTTTGGTGGGAAAGATCATCGTGTTCGGTTGTTCGGAGACTTGCAAGCAATGTCTCTACTCGTAGCTTTTCTTGACCATCTGGCCTTTCATCTCGTAGCGCGGCAGTGTGCCCGCCGGAACCAAATCCAGTGAGGCCGCCACCGTCAACGTTGCCTTGATCTTTCGTTCGATCTCTTGCTTGAGGGTTGGCAACTCCGAGCAGCCGTTCGCGTACTCTGCCACGACTTTCAACGGAGGCGCAACCTTCGGTCCCGGCTCCGTGAGCACAATTTGGATCTCACCCGTGGTCTGCGGACGAAAGCTGGAGACCACGTCCTTCACCGCTGACGGGAACACGTTGACCCCGAGCACGATCAGCATGTCATCGGTGCGGCCCACGCAGCGTAATTTGAAGCCGGTGCGCCCGCAAGCGCAAGACGTGCCGAGTACAGTTACACGGTCGCGGGTGCGAAATCTCAGCAAGGGAACACACTCCCGCTCCAGGCTGGTGTACACCAGCTCGCCCGAGACCCCGCTCTCTATTGGCAGACTTTCGCCGCTCTCGGAATCGATGATTTCTGCCAGGACGTACTCCGGCCCGTTGAAGTGCATGCCCGACTGCTGCGGGCACTCGCTGAAGATGATCGGCGCCATGTCGGCGTTACCCAATCCTTCAGTCACACGCGCGGCCCAATCCTCTTGCAGCTTCGCCCGAACCGCAGGAATTCCTGCGCCCGGCTCCGCCCCACAAAACAGCTTCTTCAGGCCCAGATCGCGCGCCTCCAGCTTGGCTTCGCGCCGGATCCACTCCGCAAAATAAGCGGCGTACGAGGGCGTGCAGTGCATGGCCGTCGCCTTCAACATCTGAATCGCCATCAACGCTTTCTCGGACGCGCCCGTGCCAATGGGAACAAACATGGCGCCGACGTGTTCGATGGCATCTTTCGAGGAAAGCCCTGCCACAAACAGGGTGAGCCCGGCGGCATGAATCACCACATCCTGCTTCCTCAGACCCTGCGTGTAGAAGGATCGCGCCGTCAGCCTGGTCCACATCCTCGCGTCGCGGCGCGTGAGCCCAACAAAGCTCGGCTTGCCGGTCGTGCCGGTGGAGCTGTGCACTCGGATGACATCGTCTATTCTGGCGGCGATGTGCTTTCCCAATGGCGGGCAGATGGCCTGACTCTCGCGCAGTTCCTCTTTGGTAGTGAATGGGAACCGCTCCAGATCCCGCACCCGGCGATAATGTTTGCGCTGTAGGCCTGCAGCTTGAAATTTCTCTTGATAGAAGACCGAGCGCGCAAACAGGTAGTCGAGTTGCTTACCGAGCTTTGCCTCCTGGAGTCGCTGGACGTACTTGGGGCGGGCGGTTTCGATCTCCCTATCCAGATACTCGCTGCTTCCCATTGACTGAGCCCGAGGTCGTTCGTCCGTGCGGCGATGCCGTAGCACTCTATCGAACGTACGTTATAATTTGCAAGTCCAAAGTGCCCGTTCTTCCTCCTTAATTAAGGGATGAGGGCAAGCAGCGCAACGGCCGGGAATCGTCTACGGAGAGAAGCTCCCAATGCAAGGCACGATGATGAACTATCCGCTGACGCTCATCCATATCCTGGAGCGTGCCGGAAAGCTCTTTCCGAAGCAGGAGATCGTGTCCCGCCTACCGGATCGCTCGTTGCATCGTTGCACTTATGGTGACATTTACCGCCGTTCACGCCAACTGGCGGAGGCGTTACAGAAAGCCGGGCTGCGAAGGGGCGAACGCGTGGCCACGCTGATGTGGAACCACCACGCCCATCTCGAAGCCTATCTGGGAATTCCAGTCTCAGGCGCGGTGATGCATACGCTGAATCTCCGGCTGGCGCCCAGGGACATCGCATACATCGCCAACCATGCCGGGGATCGATTCGTCATCGTGGATGACATCCTTCTGCCCCTCTATGCCCAGATCAAAGATTCCGCCAAATTCGAGCGCGTATTCGTAGTGCCGCTCAGCCGGACTCCACCGCCCCCGGGGACCGAAAGTTATGAAGACTTGCTAGGCACTGCAACCGGAGACTTCACTTATCCACAACTCGACGAGAACGACGCGGCCTCGCTTTGTTACACCTCGGGAACAACCGGCGTCCCCAAGGGGGTTGCCTACACCCATCGCTCGGTCTTTCTTCATACCTTCCTGCTGACGACCGCGGACAATTTCGCTATTCGCCACGCCGACGTTCTCATGCCGGTGGTCTCCATGTTTCACGTCAACGGCTGGGGGCTGCCGTACGCGGCGGCAATGGTCGGGTGCAAGCTGATTCTTCCCGGACCATACCTGGATGCCGAGAGCCTGCTGGAACTGATCACCCAGGAGGGCGTCACAGTAGCAGCCGGTGTGCCTACGATCTGGCTCAGCGTACTTGCTTGCCTGGAAAAACACCCCGGCCGTTGGAAGCTGCCGGCGATGCGGGTCCTGGTGGGTGGGGCAGCGCCACCGCTGGCCGTGATTCGCAAGCTTGATCAGCTGGGAATCAAGCTGCAGCAGGGGTGGGGGCTGACAGAGAGCAGTCCACA
>Ga0335084_10007251_pt1 | contig 11037 bp, 11 predicted proteins | sample Lox_Sample_44_FD_206721 | JGI IMG/M metagenome (GOLD analysis project Ga0335084, IMG submission 206721) | Soil microbial communities from Loxahatchee National Wildlife Refuge, Florida, United States - Lox_Sample_4.4 | ecosystem: Environmental > Terrestrial > Soil > Wetlands | place: USA...
TCACGCTGCCGTTGCTCGGACGCGATCTCGACGCCGCCGGCATCGCGGCCGACGCCGAACTCGCGCGGCAATTGCGCGAGGCGCTCGTCGCGTTTCGCGATGCGATCGTACAACGGGGGCGCCAAGGGGCGTAGGCGAGCCTTTGCGATGTAGGGTGTCCGATTGTCGTCGGGCGCTCGCTTTGCAGGACACGCGGCCACGCGGATAGGTTTTGGCCTCCAACTTCACCGCGATTCTCCGACCCGAACAGAGCGATCAACGACTCAACGCCTGCCGCAATCGCTCCTGCATGTCCGCCCGCTCCTGCGGCGTCGCGACGATGTCGAAATGCCCCGTGTAACGCTGCAACCGCAGGTAGTCGATCAGGAAGTCGTACACCGCGTTCGCGGCATTCTGATCGGCGTTGAACGCGGAGAATTGCGCATCGACCAGATCGGTCACCGTCATCACGCCGCGCTCGTACGCTTCGGTGACGAGTTCGAGATTGTTGCGGCCCGCTTCGGCCGCGGTGCGCGTGTAGCCGATCTGGTCGAAGCGCGCTTCGGTCGACAGCGACTGCTGCAGCACGCCCGACTGCAGGGCGAGCACGAGGTCGTCGTAGCGCAGCTGTTCTTGATCGAGCTGCGCTCGCGCGCGGTCGCGTTCGGCGGTGCGTTGGCCGCCTTGATACAGCGGTAGGCGCGCTTCGAGGCCGAGCGCCCAATTCGTCTTGTCGGTGACGCCGCCGAGCGCGCCGGGAAAGAGCTTCGAGAAGTCGACTTGTTCGGTGCCGGCACCGCCGCGGCCAAGCTCCTGATCGACGCCGGCTTGCGCGGAGAATTCGGGCAAATAGAACGCGCGCTCGGTGGTCGTCAGCCGGCGGTTTTGCGCGTCGATGCGTTGTTGCATCGCCTTGATCTCCGGCGCGCCGGCGAGCGTCTCGTCGAGGAAGTATTTGCGCAGCAACGCGCGCGAGCCGGGCTTCGCGAGCTCGGCGCGGATCTCCGGCGACGACACCATGAAATACGATTCCTCGATCGACGGCGTCTCGGTCGCGTATTGGCTGCCCAACGGTTCGTTCATGGTGCGGTTGAGCTCGATCCGCGCTTGATTGGCGGTCGCTTCGGCGGCGACGACGCTGCCCTTCGCATTGGCACGCGCGGTTTCCCAGCGATAGATCTCCGATCGCGTTCCGACGCCGAGGTCGACGCGCGCCGTTGCGCGCTGGAAGTTCGCCTCGGTCACCTTGAGATTCTTGCGATCGACCTCGAGCAGCGCTGCGGCGCGCAACAGATCGAGATACGCGACGGCCGTCGCGAGGATCGTGTCGAGCACGCGCGCTTCCTGATCCTGTTCGCGCGCGACTTGCAGCAGGCGTTGCACCTGGTAAGCGGACCAGACCTTGTCGGAATAGACGCTCTGGTGCAGGCCGAGGGAGGCGAATGATTGGTATTCCGGCTCCTGCCCGACCGCCGCTCTTGCGCGATCGCTGTCGATGCGGCTGCCGCGCAGGCCCGAGTCGACCTGCGGCAGCAGACCGGAACGCGCGACGCCGACGTCCGCTCGACCGATGACGACGTCCTGCGCATCGGCGAGCAAGCGATAGTTCTGCTGCAGTGCGCGGTCGATCGCTTCGATCATCGTCAGTTGGCCGGTCGCAGAGACTTCGGCATTCGCAGTGACGTCGGTCGGCGGCGGTTCGGCTGCGCCGGTGAACGATGCAACGGCGAACGCGACGACCGCGGCCGCGGTTCGGCGGCGGGCGCGGCCGACCGCGTTCACGGCCAGCCCGCGCCGGCGTGCGGCGCGCTCACCACTTCGACCCGCCCGTCGCGCCGTTCCTTGCACAGCGCCGGGTCGCTGGTCGACGCGGTCAGCACGTAGAGTTGCTTGCGATCGTTGCCGCCGAGCATGCACGCATACGCGCCGCGGTCGAATTGCACGCGATCGGTGACGCGCCCACCGCGCTCGACGCGCAGGCAGTTGTTCGTCGACGGCGACGCGACCCACACGCCCATCGCTTGATCGAGGCAAATGCCGTCGGGCACCGCGTCCTGCGGCAGCTTCGCCCAAATGCGGCGATTCGACAGATCGCCGTTGCGCGCGATGTCGAATGCTGTGAGGCGGGCGGCGAAGCTCTCGGCGACGATCAACGTGGTGCCGTCGGGGGTGATGACGGCGCCGTTCGGAAACGCCATGTCGGTGGCGACCACGCGCGCGCTGCCGTCCGGATCGACGCGGATCAACTCGGCGGGCTTGAACGGCGCAGACGCGAACAAATCGAAGCCGAAATTGCCGATGTACGCGCGACCGCCGCGGTCGACGACCATGTCGTTGCAGTGGAAGCTCGCGAGCGTCGACAAGTCCGCGACGGTGGATAAGCGCGCACCGTCGAAGCGCAGTAATCGACGATCGGTCACCGATACGACGAGCAGGCTACCGTCAGGCGCCCAGCCGAGACCGGACGGCCAGTGTTCGACCTCGACGACGGTGTGCGGCGTGCCGGCGGGGTCGACCGCGAGCACTCGGCGGTCGTGGATGTCGGACAGATACAGTCGGCCGGCGTGCCAACGCGGCCCTTCGCCGAAGCACAGACCGGTGAGAACAGTCGTCGGAGTCATCGTCGTAGTCGGTGGGCAAAAGAGCGTGCATCATCTCCGAACACGAATGCGATGCAAGCCGCGGCACGCCACGGCTCGCCGCGGTTTTGGCTAGTTATCGAGATGAACTTTTCATGTATGCTCGCCAGCACCGCGGAGGGCGACCAGGGTACTGGCCTCGACGAGCAAGGTGACGACGCGGAACACTTAGATAACGAGACCCCAGGAGAGAAGGACATGAACATGATTCGATTGGTCGCCGTGGCGATGCTGGCGATTTTGGTGGGCTGCGGCGGCGGTAAAGACGCGACCCCGGCCTCGAAGGCCGCAGCGGACTCCGCTCAGAAGGCGATGGATTCCACGGCTGATGCAGCCAAGTCGACGGCCGATGCTGCGGCGAACGAGATGAAGGCGATGGGCGACGAGTCGAAGAAGGCGATGGACAGCGCCGCCGATTCGGCGGGCGACATGGCCGAAGACGCGACAGCGACCGTCAACGACGCGATGGACAAGGCGGGCGATGCGGCATCGAACGCGGCCGACACCGCCGGCGCCGCGATGCAAAACGCGCAGGACGCCGTCAGCAAGAAGACCGGCGGCTGATCGGCTCGTAGTCGAAGCACCGACGAAGCGGCGCACGAGCGCCGCTTCTTCTTTTGCGCCACCGGAGCACCTGCGCGCCTTTTCAGGCGTCGGAGAATCCCGGTAAGATCCGCCGACTTTCGCCGGCATTTCTGCCGCATTCGCATCTCACGTGGGGGTTTCCAGCATGAAAGACGTCGTCATCATCGACAGTGTTCGGACCGGACTCGCCAAGGCGTTTCGCGGCAGCTTCAACCTGACGCGCTCCGATGACATGCTCGCGCATTGCATCGACGCGTTGCTCGACCGCAATCCGAAGATCGCGCCGGACGAAGTCGAGGACGTCTACGTCGGCTCCGCCAGTCACGCGGGCGAACAAGACGGCAACCTCGCCCGTCTCGCTGTGGTGCTCTCGAAGCTGCCGATCACAACGGGCGGCGTGACGATCAACCGCTTCTGTTCGTCGGGCTTGCAGTCGATCGCGATGGCGGCGAATCAAATCGCGTCCGGGCAAACCCACGTCGCGATCGCCGGCGGCGCCGACTCGATCTCGATGCGGCAACGCCAAGAGCCCGCGAAGTCGAAGCCTAACAAGCGCCTAATCGAAGAGAAGCCGGCGATCTTCATGGCGATGGGCAACACCGCCGAAGTCGTGGCGCGTCGCTACCAAGTGACCCGCGAGATGCAGGACGAGTATGCGCTGCAGAGCCAACAGCGTTACGCGGCCGCGGCCGACAAGGGCTACATCCGCGAAGAGATCGTGCCGATGAAGGTCACGATGAACCAAGTCGACAAGAAGACCGGGGCCGAGAAGTTGGTCGAAGTGATCGTCGACAAGGACGAGTGCAATCGTCCGGACACGACGCTGGAGGGGCTCGCGAAATTGCCGCCGGCATTCGAGGAAGACGGCACCGTCACCGCGGGCAACGCGTCGCAACTCTCCGACGGCGCGTCGATGACGCTGCTGATGAGCGCGGAGCGCGCCGGGCAATTGGGCTTGAAGCCGATCGGTGTGTTCCGCGGTTTCACCGTCGCCGGCTGCGAACCGGACGAAATGGGCATCGGTCCGGTGTTCTCGGTGCCGCGACTGCTGAAGAACGCAGGGCTGAAGATGGACGACATCGATCTGTGGGAACTGAACGAAGCATTCGCGTCGCAGTGTCTGTACTGTCGCGACGCGCTCGGCATCGACAATGCGATCTACAACGTCAACGGCGGCAGCATCAGCATCGGCCATCCGTTCGGCATGACCGGCTCGCGGCAGACCGGTCTCGTGCTGCGCGAACTGAAGCGACGCAAAGCGAAGTACGGCGTCGTGACGATGTGCATCGGCGGCGGTCAGGGGGCGAGCGGACTGTTCGAGTCGCTCTAAACGACTTCACTGGGGCGCTGCGGCGCCCCAGTGTCATGCGCGGCGGTAACACACTGTAACGATTTCGCTTGGGCCCGACATGCATCGGAAACGCAGATCGCAGACACTCATACCGCTGGATCTCGCACGCACACCTGTGATTGCACGAGCGCTCTCCGTCATCGCCTGGATCGGTCTGGCCAGTTGGGCCAACGCCGATACGTTGTACGGCGACAAGACCGATCGCGAGCTGACCGAGCTCGCGGCCGGCTGGGAATCGTTGTCGGAAGACGAGCGTCGCGCGCTGCTCACCGAGATCAAGGCACGCATGCACACCAACTCGGACAAGGCGCCGGTGCTGACGATTCAGACCGAGCGGCGCTACGGCCGCATCGTGCGGCAACCCGACGGATCGTTGGTGCGCATCGAGACGACCGAGCACATCGTGCGCTTTCAGCCGCAGCCGGAAGACGCCGGCGATCGTCCGTTCGGGCTCGGTTTCGAGCAGCGCGCCGTCGCCGGCGGCACGCCGCCGCCGGCCGCGCAGACGCCGCCGTCGCCGCCGCAGACCTCGCCGCCCGTGCCGGTCATGCAGGTCGGCACGAAACCGCACTGATGGCCGCCGCGGCCGAGCGCGCTCGTCTGCTGGTCGTCGACGACGACGCCGAGTTGCGGGAACTGGCGCAGGCCTACCTCACGCAACAAGGGTTCGACGTCGAGACGGTCGCGGACGGCGCCCGGATGGACGCCGCGCTCGCGACACACGCGTACGACTTGATCATTCTCGATCTGATGTTGCCCGGCGAAGACGGTCTGTCGATCGCGAAGCGTCTGAAAGGCCAACGCGACGTGCCGATCATCATCGTCTCGGCGCAGGGCGAAGACGTCGACCGCATCGTCGGGCTCGAGATCGGCGCCGACGACTACATTGCGAAGCCGTTCAATCCGCGCGAATTGCTGGCGCGGATTCGCGCGGTGTTGCGCCGTGCGCAGAGCCGCCCCGTCGTCGAGGCGGAGACTGTCACCCGCTTCGGCCCGTTCGAACTCGACTTGAATGCGCATCGCCTGACGCGCGACGGCAAGCCGGTGCCGCTCACGTCCGGCGAGTTCGACCTGCTGGTCATCTTGGTCGCCCATCCGAACAAAGTGCTCGACCGGGATCGGTTGCTCGATCTCTTGACCGGCGCCGAACGCTCGCCGTTCGACCGCTCGATCGACGTGCGCGTCACGCGCCTGCGCGGCAAAATCGAACAGAATCCGTCGGAACCGGTGTACATCAAGACGATCTGGGGCAAGGGCTACATGTTCTGCCCCGACGGCGCTTAGCCGAAACCACTTTCCACGAATCGAGAATCTTCAGTGGCGCGTGCGGCATCGCTGCTCGTTCGTACGACGCTGACGCTGTCGGTCAGCGCCATCGCGATCGCCGCGACGGCGATCATCGCGCTCAACATGTTCGTGATTCGGCCGATCGCGGAACGGTCGGCCGACGACGAGGCGGCGCTGCTCGTGCTGTCGGCGCAGACGTGGGTCGAGTTGCCGCCGAATGCGCGACCGTATTTCGAACTCGAACTCGCGCAGAACCACGACCTGATCATCTCGCCGCAGGCGCGCGCTCTGCCGCCGGCCGACCTGTCGATGTCGTACCTCGATCTGCTGCAGGCGAAGCTGTCCGAGCGGCTCGGCACCGACGTGCGCTTGATGCAGGGCGACGACCTGATCTGGGCGAACGTGCCGATGGGCGGCTACACGATGCAGATCGGTCTGTCGCCGAACCGCAAAGATACCCAGCCGCTCAACGTCGGATTCATCATCGTCGTGATGGGTGCAGCGATCGTGTTCGGCTCGTCGCTGCTGATCGTGCAGCGTATCGCGCGGCCGTTGGTGCGGGTCGCGCAACTCGCGGAGACGTTCCGCGGCGGCGAGCAATTCACGCCGTTGCCCGAAAGCGGGCCGAGCGAGCTCGTGACGCTCGCGCGCAGCTTCAACACGATGGCGCGCGAGATCGCGACGCTGTTGTCGAATCGCACGACGCTGCTCGCCGGAATCTCGCACGACCTGCGCACGCCGCTCGCGCGCATGCGGCTCGCCCTCGAGCTATTGCCGCCGGAGGTCGACCCGAAACTGATCGAGCGCTTCGAGCGCAATCTCACCGTGATGGACGGCTTGATCGGCGACGCGCTGCGCTTCGCGCGCGGCACTCGCGAGGCGCCGCAAGAAGTGGACTTGCACGGCTATCTCGACGAGATCGTCGGCGCGATCGACGACGGCGTGCGCGTGCAGTGGCGCGGCCACGGGCCGTCGCGGCGGTCGGTTGCGGTCGGTTCACTGCGACGCGTGCTGCAGAATCTCTTGTCGAACGCGCGCCAGCACGGTGCCGGCGTGCCGGAAGTGGTGGTCGATTCGGACAAGGCCGTCGAGATTCACGTGATGGATGGCGGCCCCGGCATTCCGGCGGACAGTCGCGAAGCGGTGTTTCAGCCGTTTTTCCGACTCGATCGTTCACGCAGTCAAAGCACCGGCGGCAGCGGGCTCGGTCTCGCGATCGTGCAGCAGCTGTGTCAAGCGCACGGCTGGTTGATCGAGATTCGCGACCGCAGCGGCGGCGGGACCGATGCCGTGCTGACGCTATGCCGTTGAACGTGTGCCGCATGACGGTGCGGCGAACGCGAAACAAAATGTCACAAAAATTCGGCGCGGAGAAATTCGAGCGAAACAGCTGTCCGGCAAACTGACGCCGAAGTCGGGTTGATCCAATCGGCTCGGCTTCACCCCATGAGGCAATCTCTATCCCCTTGAGACCTTGTGCTCATTTAGGTCCTACAAACCGCTGATCCGTCAAAAGGCTCAGCGGTTTTTTTTCGTGCCGACTTTTTCCGCGCGCCGATCATCTCGAGCCACCCAGTCGAGTCGTTAGATCGGGAGGACGCGAGTGCGCGTCGCGCGACGTGCCCGGCCTTGTCGGCGTGAGCAAACCGACCGGGGCGGGAGGCCGCGAATTCTCTACGGGGCCGGCTGTACAAGGACCCGCGATTCGCCTTAACCTAGGCCCCCCGAAAAAATAAGATCAGCCTTGGGCTACTGCGGGAGAAGGCTGAAAAAGGGACACCCCTGATGGAGAAGAGGAGCACACCAGAGTGAGCAGCCGCTTGAGGTTTTTGATTTCTATCGTCGCATTGTGCAGCGCGACGAGCGTGTGGGCAGCCGACGGCGGCGCCCCGGAGAAGGGCCAGTTCTACATCCACCCGGAGTTCGTCTACTACGATCCGCCAGGCAAGCTGGGGTACGACGACTACGCCACGGCGCCGGGCATCATTTTGGGGTGGTCGTTCCTTCCGAACTGGTCGGGTGAGGGCCAGTTCTACCGCGTCGACCCGGCATTGAAGGATCCGCCGAGCGGCCCGGGCGGCAAAGGCCAGGTCGACTCCTGGTCGGCCAACGTCTTGTATCACCTGCCCGTCATGGGCGGTTGGTTCGCTCCGTTTGCGACGATCGGCGGCGGCCGCGGCGACTACGACCGCGACTCGTACGGCAAGACGTCGACGCAAAACGAGTACAACTTCGGTCTCGGCGCGTATCTCGGCACCAGCAAACGCTTCGCGTTCCGGTTCGACATCCGCGGGATCTACCTGAACGACGCCGAGAAGCTGCAGCCGTACGCCTCGGCCGGCCTCGTGCTGAAACTCGGTCGCGTCGAAGCGCCGCCGGCACCGCCGCCGGCGCCGCCGCCGGTCGTCGATACCGACGGCGACGGCGTACCGGATTCCGCTGATGCGTGCCCCGGCACGCCGCACGGCGTGAAGGTCGACGCGCGCGGCTGCCCGCTCGACAGCGACGGCGACGGCGTACCCGACTACCTCGACAAATGCCCCGACACGCCGAAGGGCACGAAGGTCGACGCGGTGGGCTGCCCGATTCCGGTCGCTGCCACGTTCGATCTGACCGTCGAGTTCGCGTTCAACTCCGCCGAGATCAACGACCTCTCGTTCCGCGAGTTGCGCAAGGCGATGACGTTCATGCGCGACAACCCGAACACGAACGCGGTGGTCGAAGGCAACACCGACAGCATCGGTGCCGACGCGTACAACATGAAGCTGTCGGAACGCCGCGCAGCGGCCGTCAAGGACGTGCTGGTCAAGTCGGGTATCGACGCCAGCCGGCTGACCACGGTCGGCTACGGCGAAACGCGGCCGATCGCGACGAACGATACCGAAGAGGGGCGTGCGAAGAACCGTCGGGTGTCGATCGTCGTCAAGTGACGGCTGATACGTAAGGCTCTCACGGGCCTCGAAACGCCGATGCGCCTCCACGGGCTTCGGCGTTTCGCTTTTGTGGGACGGGGATTTTCGGAGGCAGACGAATGAAAGTGATCGGCGCCATCGTGGCGATCCTGCTGCTGATCGTGATCGGCATCTTCGTGTACGTCGGCTACAACACCAACGCGATCGTGAAGAACGCGATCGAAACGATCGGTTCGACGTACCTCGGCGCACCGGTGCGCGTCGGCAAGGTCGACATTTCGCTCGCCGACGGCAAAGGCACGTTGACGGAACTCGAGGTCGGCAATCCGCCGGGCTACGCAGGGCCGTTCGCGCTGCGCGTCGGAACGATCTCGGTCGGCCTCGACGTTGCCAACACCACCGCGCAGTTGATCGTGCTGAAGCAACTGACGATCGACGGCACGCGCGTGGCAGCGGTCGCGAATACGCCGAAGGACACCAATCTGAAGGCGCTGGCGGCAAACGTGCCGTCGTCGAGTTCGCCGTCGCCGCTGAAGCTCATCGTCGACAAGCTCGATGTAACGCACACGCAAGCGACGGTCTCGTCGCCGCTGGTCGCGAAGTCGTTCAACGCGAACGTGCCGGACGTCCATTTGAAGGAGGTCGGACGTTCGACCGGCGGCGCCGCGCTCGGCGACGTGATCGGGCAGGTCCTCGCGCCGATCGTCTCGGCCATCTCGCAGTCCGTGGCGCAGCAAGGCATGAAGGAGCTCGGCGTCGATTCGGACCGGTTGCAGTCGGATGCGCAACAGAAGGTGCTCGACGCGTTGCACGGGCTCCACAACTAGAGGTCACGTCGTGTCGAGTACGTCGCCCAAATTCGAGCAGTTGTCGTACGAGGTCGCCGACGCGCTCGCACTGATCACCATCAATCGGCCCGACAAGATGAACGCGATCTCGCTCGCGACGCTCGACGAGTTGCACGCGGCCGTCGACGCGGCTGCGGCCGATCCCGACGTTCGCGTGATCGCGATCACCGGTGCGGGCGACCGCGCCTTCGCGTCGGGATCGGATTTGTCGGAGGTATTGCACCGCGACTTCGCGAAAGCGTTGGAGCCGATCGTGCAAGGCCTCGCCGATCGGCTCGAACGCACGCCGAAGCCGACGATCGCTGCGATCAACGGCGTGTGCATGGGCGGCGGACTCGAAGTCGCGCTCGGCTGCGATCTGCGCGTGGCGTCGACGACGGCGCGATTTGCGACGCCGGAAGGCAAACTCGGCATCATCCCCGGCGGCGGTGCGACGGCGCGCCTTCCCCGCATCGTTGGGCGCGGTTGGGGCATGGAGATGCTGCTGATGGGCGAACCGATCGACGCGCAACGCGCTCTGCAGATCGGGCTCGTCACGCGTGTCGTCGAACCGGACGAATTGCTGCCGGAAGTGCGACGGATGGCCAAACACCTCGCGAGCTTTGCGCCGTTCGTGCCGCGCACGATGAAGGCGATGGTGCATTTCGGCATGGACGGCAGCCTCGCGGCCGCGTTGATGCTCGAAAAATATGCGCAAGGCGCGCTGGTGCAGACCGACGACAAGGTCGAAGGCATCAGCGCATTTCTCGAGAAGCGCAAGCCGGAGTTCCGCGGTAAATAGGCGCAGGTTCGCCGGTTGATACCGTGTTTTTGCTGGTGGATACTGCGACCCTTGCTCCGCATGAAGAGCGCCGCGCGAATGCGCGAGCACGACGATTTCAAAATGAGCAGAGGGGGAAGCGATGGCGATTCAGAAATTTCCGATCGAAGCGAGCCACATCCTGATGTTCGCGCGTTCGGTCGGCGACAATAACCCGATCTACTACGACGCGGAGTACGCGAAGAAGACCGAGCCGAAGACGATCATCGCGCCGCCGACGTTCGTGCAATCGAGCGCGCAGTTCGACCCGGACTATTTCTTGCGTCCGAAGATCGGCGAGCCGTGGTTCGGCTCGGGCAAGGAACCCACCGGCATCAAGCGCTCGGGTGGTGGGGGTGGCGGTGGCGGTGGTGGCGGCGGCGGATTGCACGCCGAACAGCACTACGAATATCACCGTCATCCGAAGGTCGGCGACGTGTTGACCGCGACGACGAAGCCCGGCAAGACCTGGGAGAAGGAAGGCAAGCGGTCCGGCAAGCTGGTGTTCTCCGAGTCGATCACCGAGTACCGCGATCAGAACGGCGAACTCGTCGTCACGGCGCGCGGCGTCGGTGTGCGCACGGAACGCCCGGTCGATCAGAAGTAGGAGAGGACGCGATGGCACTCAAAGCAAGTC
>Ga0335084_10007252_pt1 | contig 11035 bp, 9 predicted proteins | sample Lox_Sample_44_FD_206721 | JGI IMG/M metagenome (GOLD analysis project Ga0335084, IMG submission 206721) | Soil microbial communities from Loxahatchee National Wildlife Refuge, Florida, United States - Lox_Sample_4.4 | ecosystem: Environmental > Terrestrial > Soil > Wetlands | place: USA: Florida...
CATGGGAAGGGGAGAGTTTAGACTCGAACGCGCCGAAATGAGCTCCGGAATCTTCGAGACGCCGCTCGGGCCGATGGTCGCCGTCGTGGACGCCGACGGAACCTTGAAGCGGCTCTCGTTTCTTCATGGCCGGGAGCGGACGGATCCCTCGGCCGTGCCCGACGCGCCGCGGTGCCGCATCGTGGCGCGGCAGGTGCAGGAGTATTTTTCGGGACGGCGGAAGGCGTTCGATCTGGCGCTCGCGCCGGACGGCACGGACTTCCAGCGGAAGGTATGGAGCGCCCTCGTCGGGGTGCCGTACGGCGAGCGCGCGAGCTATTCCGACATCGCGATCGCGGTCGGCCGGCCGGAGGCCGTGCGCGCCGTCGGCGCCGCCAACGGCGCGAACCCGATCGCGGTCGTCGTCCCGTGCCACCGCATCGTCGGGCGCGACGGGTCGCTGACGGGTTACGGCGCGGGCCTGCCCGTCAAGCGCTGGCTTCTCGATCACGAGTCCGGGCTGCGGCCGCTTCCGTTCGGGCCCGCGCGGCGCAGCGGTCCTCGCTAGGGCGACTGCGGGACGGCGATCCCCTCGAAGCCCGCGGCCTCGAGCGCCGACAGGCTCTTGGCGGCGAGCTCCCGCGTCGCGAACGGGCCCACCTTCACGCGGGTCAGTCCGCGGTACGGCTCGAGCGTGACGTCGCGCCCGGTCGCCCGTACGCGCTCGGCCTGCTTGCGCGCGCGATCGGGATCGGCGAACGACCCGACCTGGACGAACCACGGCGTCGCGATCGGGACCGGCGTCGGCGTCGGGCCGGGGGAGACGACGGAAAGGCGCACCCGCCCGGTCCCGGGCCCGATCAGGTCGAGCCGGCGCGCGGCCTCCTTCGACAGATCCACGACGCGGCCCTTCGCGAACGGCCCGCGGTCGTTGATGCGCACGCGAACGCTCCTGCCGTTGTCGACGTTCGTGACCTCGACGATCGTGCCGAGCGGCAGTTCGCGATGCGCCGCCGTCAGCTGCGAGGAGTCGTAGATCTCGCCCGAGGCCGTCGGCTTTCCCTCGAAGCCGTCGTCCCCGCCATACCAGGAGGCGACCCCCTCCTCGGACCAGGCGGCGCCCGACGGCGCGGCCGCCGGCGAGGGCGTCGGGGAAGGAGCCGGAGGCGCCGCCGGCGAGGGACGGGGCCTCGGAGCCGTCGCGCAGCCGGCCGCGAGGACGATCGCGAGAACCGCGGATCCGAGACGAAAGCCGCGGCGGCTCAAACCCGGACCGGCGCGCTCTCGATCTCGGCCACGCCGGCGAGGGCCGGATCGAGCTCCTCGCGGACGAACTGCTCGACCTGCGCGGGGCAGCGGCCGACGAGCTTCTCGGGCCGCGACGCCGCCTCGAGGTCTCCGGCCCTCAGGCCGAATGCCTCGTCGGAGGCGATGCGCTCGAAGAGATCCGGCATGCCGCCCTCGCGATGCATCCGGTCCGCCGACGCGCGCGCGTGCACCCGCAGCTTCTCGTGGAGCTCCTGGCGGTCGCCGCCCCGGCGCACCGCCTCCATGAGCAGGTTCTCGGTGGCGAGAAACGGCAAGTGCTCGAGCAGGCGCCGGCGCGAGACCTCGGGATGCACGACGAGGCCGCCCGCCACGTTCTCGAGCAGGATCAGGATCGCGTCGGCCGCGAGGAACGCCTCGGGCACGGCGATGCGCTTGTTGGCGGAGTCGTCGAGGCTGCGCTCGAGCCACTGGGTCGCCGCGGTCATGGCCGTGTCCATCGAGAGCGCGATGACATGCCGCGCGAGCGCGCAGATCCGCTCCGCGCGCATGGGGTTTCGTTTGTACGGCATCGCAGAGGATCCGACCTGGCCCGCCTCGAACGGCTCTTCGAGCTCGCCGTCGTGTTGCAGCAGGCGCAGGTCGGTGCCGATCTTGTGCGCGGACTGCGCGAGGCCGGAGAGCGCATGGACGACGGCGTCGTCCTGCTTGCGCGAATAGGTCTGGCCCGAGACGAGCTGCCGGCGCGCGAAGCCGGCGCGGCGCGCGAGCGCGGCGTCGAGCTCCTCGACCTTTCCGGCGTCGCCGTCGAAGAGGAGGAGGAACGAGGCCTGCGAGCCGGTGGCGCCCTTCGCGCCGAGGAATCGCAGGCCCTCGCGGGCGCTCCGGATCGCCTCGAGGTCCATGAGCAGGTCCGATGCCCAGAGCGCCGCGCGCTTGCCGACGGTCGTGGGCTGCGCGGGCTGGTAGTGGGTGTAGGCGAGCGCCGGCAGGTTGCGGTGCGCCAGCGCGAAGTCGCGCAGCCGTCGCAACGTCGACACGAGACGCCGCTCGGCGAGCGACAGGCCCTCGCGCATCTGGATGAGATCGGTGTTGTCCGCGACGTAGGCCGACGTGGCGCCCCAGTGCAGGATGCCGCGCGCCGCGGGGGCCGCCGCCCCGAAGACGCGGACGTGGGCCATGACGTCGTGGCGCGTCTTCTCCTCTTCCCGGGCCGCCGCTTCGAAATCGATGTCGGAAAGGTGGCTCCGCATCTGAGCGAGCGCCTCGTCCGGGATGGGGAGGCCGAGCCGGCGCTGCTCTTCGGCGAGCCAGAGCCAGAGCCGCCTCCAGGTCTCGAACTTGAACCGGGCCGAGAAGATGCGGGACATCTCCGCCGAGGCGTAGCGCTCGGCGAGCGGATGGCCGGCCCGGTCAGCTCTGGTCACTGCCGGTTTCTTCTCCCGGGGAGAACTGGGCGGGCTCGTCGTTGCCGCAGACCAGGCACTGCGCTTCGGAGATCCGCGACCCGTCCATCTCGAAGACGTAGGAGGGCGTCATGCAGGTCTGGCAGATGAGGTAGTCGATCTCCCGGTCTTCCGACGGCTTGGGCAGGCGGGGATCCTGGCGTTCCATGCGCCTATTTTCGCACGGGGGCGGCCCAGAGGACTAAGGACCGAGGACCATGGGTAGGGACTCCGGAGCAAGGACTCGGAGGCGCTCGCTCGGACATCATCTGTCCCCCCCGGCGCGGAGAATCCAACCGTGCCCTCATCGGGATTCGGCTGGGCTTCGGCCCTCGCCGCCGCTGTTGCTCTGGGCATCGCCGTCGCGGCGATCGCGGCGCTTGCCGTGCGCCTGGCGAGGTCGCGGAAGGGGCCGGACGAGCTCCTGGCGCGCGTGCTCGCGGAGTCGGCCGCGTCGCGCCAGGCCGCCGAAGCCCTCGACGGGCGGCTGGCCGAAATGCGCCGCGCCGTCGAGGAGCGTGTGCAGGGCGTCGAATCGCGGTTGACCGAAAGCCAGCAGAACCTCACGGATCACCTCGGCCGGTCGGGGCGGCTCCTCCAGGACGTCGGCGAGAAGATGGGCCGCATCTACGAGGCGTCCCAGAAGATCGAGAAGCTCGCGGGCGACGTCACGCGCCTCGAGGACCTGCTGAAGCCGCCGAAGCTTCGCGGGGCGCTCGGCGAGACGTTCCTCGAGCAGGCGCTGCGCCAGGTGCTGCCGCCGCGCTGCTGGCAGATGCAGTACCGGTTCGGCGATGCCATCGTGGACGCCGCGATCTTTCTCGGCGAGCGGATCGTGGCCGTGGACAGCAAGTTTCCCCTGGAGAACTTCCGGCGCGCGCGCGAAGGCGCCGAGGAGCCCGAGCGGCGGCGCGCGCAGCGCGAGTTCGGCGCGGACGTGCGCCGTCACGTCGAAGCGATTCGCACGCGGTACATCCGGCCGGAGGCCGGCACGACGGACTTCGCCCTGATGTACGTTCCGGCCGAGGCCGTGTATAGCGAGATCGCGAGCGAAGCCGTCGCGGGCGAGGGGCCGTCGCTCGCCGACTACGCGGTCGAGCGCCGCGTCATCCCGGTCTCCCCGCGTCTGCTCTACGCCTATCTCGCGACGGTCGCGATGGGCCTCAAGGGCCTCGAGCTCCAGCAGAGCGCGCGCGAGATCGGCGAGAAGCTCGCGGAGCTCGGACGTCTCTGGGACCGCGTCGAGGAGCCTTTCGGCAAGCTCGGCGCGCACCTGCAGAACACGCAGAAGCAGTACGAGCTCGCGGCGCGCGCGCTCGACCGCTTCGCCGCGCGGCTCGAGGGCATCGGCGAGCGCGCGGAAGGGGAGCTCGCGCAAGCAGACGCGTCGCTGCCGCTGCTGCCGCCCTCCTGACGGTCCGGCGGGTGGCCGCGCTGCCGGCTCGGCCGCAGGCCCTCTGATAGAATGCCCCGTTTTTCGCGGGTATGAGCCTTCACGTCACCTCCGAGATCGGCAAGCTGAAGTCGGTCCTCGTGCACCTGCCCGGGCCCGAAATCGACCGGATGGTGCCGTCGATGATGGAGGAGCTCCTCTTCGACGACATCCTCTACGGCAGCCGCGCCCGCGAGGAGCACCGCCGGTTCCAGCAGGTCCTGAGCTTCGTCGCCGACGAAGTCGTCGACATCCAGCAGCTGCTCGAGGAAGTCCTCGCGGTCCCCGAGCAGCGCGCCGCGATCCTGGGCGATCTCGGGCGCGCGCTCTCCTGGGGGCCGGATATGGACTACCGCCTGCAGGACCTCGCGCCGGAGGCGCTCGCCGCCACGCTCATCACCGGGATCGAGCGCCCGCCGCAGGAGATCGCCAACTCGACCGAGGACCTCTACTATCTCCCGCCCGTCCCCAACTACTTCTTTCAGCGCGATCCGCTGGTCGTCGTCGGCGACCGCGCGATCCGCGGCTCGATGGCCACCCCGGCGCGGCTGCGCGAGCCGCTGCTCTCCGGATACGTCTTCCAGTTCCATCCCCGCTTCGAGAGCGACGGCGGCCGGTTCTGGTTCCAGGAGTTCTCGACGGATTACCGGCGGCCGTCCTCCTATGCGCGGATGCGCCCGACGCTCGAGGGCGGGGATATCCTCGTCCTCCGCGACGACCTGCTGGCGATCGGGTACTCGGAGCGCACGGAGAAGACGACGATCGAGCGCCTGGCCGAGTCCTTCAAGAGCCGGCGCTCCCCGATCAAGCGCATCTTCGTCGTCGCGATTCCGCCCGCCCGGTCCTTCATGCATCTCGACACCGTCTTCACGGTCGTCTCCCGCGAGGAGTGCCTGGTCTACGGTCCGATGATCCTTCCCGACGGAGCCGAGGAGGCCGACGTCTACGAGTGCGATCTCACGAAGCGCGAGATCACGTGGACGACGGAGAAGGACCTGCTCTCGGCGCTCCGCGCGCAGAAGATGGACCTGAAGCCGATCCTGTGCGGCGGGACCGATCCGATCGCCGAGCGGCGCGAGCAGTGGACCGACGGGGCGAACGCTTTCGCGATGGCGCCGGGCGTCGTTCTCACCTACGACCGTAACGAGCGCACGGCGGAGGAGCTCGCCCGCCACGGCTACTCCGTCGTCGACGAGGCGGACCTGCTGCTCGGCCGCGCCGAGCTCCAGATGCGCAAGAAGAAGAAGTACGTCATCCGCCTCGCGGCGCACGAGCTGTCCCGCGCGCGCGGCGGTCCGCGCTGCATGGCGATGCCCCTGGTCCGCGAAGACGTCCCGGCCTGACGCGGTCCGAATGATCAACCGCACGCCGTTCTTTTCGTTCGTCCGACCCCTCGCCGTGGTGGCGTTCGGCGGGAACGCCCTGCTGCGGCCGGAGGACTCGGGCACGATGCAGGAGCAGCTCGGGCGGGCGCGCGAGGCGGTCCGAAAGCTGCTTCCGATCCTGGGAAAGGGATATGAGCTCGTCGTCGTGCACGGCAACGGGCCCCAGGTCGGCAACGTCCTGATCCAGGCGGAGGCGGCGGCCGATCGGGTTCCGCCGCAACCCCTCGATTTCTGCGTCGCGCAGACGGAAGGGTCGATCGGCTTCCTGCTCGAGCTCGCCTTCGGCAACGAGCTCTCCCGGGCGGGCTTCCGCAAGGAGGTCGTGACGATCGTGACTCAGGTTCAGGTGGACGCGGCCGATCCGGCGTTCGAAAAGCCGACGAAGCCGGTGGGCCCGTTCTTCTCGAAGGAGAAGGCGGCGCACTTGATGGACGAGCTGGGCTGGACGATGGTCGAGGATTCCGGCCGCGGGTGGCGCAAGGTGGTCGCGTCCCCGCGGCCCGTCGCGATCCGCGGTGTCGAGGTCACCGCCGCGCTCGTCAATCGCGGGCACATCGTCATCGCGGCCGGCGGCGGGGGAGTCCCCGTCGTCGTGACGGAGGAGGGCGAGATCCGCGGCGTCGAAGCCGTCATCGACAAGGACTACGCCGCGTCCATGCTCGCGGCGTCGCTGCAGGCCGATCTCTTCATCGTTCTGACGGGGGTCGAGCGCGTCTCGCGCGATTTCGGGAAACCGACGCAGCGCGAGCTGCCGGAAATCTCCGCGCGCGAGGCGAAGGCGCTGCTCGCGGAGGGCCAGTTCCCGCCGGGGAGCATGGGCCCCAAGGTGGATGCGGCGATCCGATACATCGAGGCCGGGGGGCGCGAGGTGCTCATCACGCGGGCGGAGTCGCTCGCCGGAGCGCTCGAAGGGACGACGGGCACGCGCATTCGGGAGGCGAGGGCATGAAGCGGGACTACGTCAACGAGAACGACTGGAAGGGCTCGGAAATCGCCGCGATCCTGGATCTCGCGGCGCGCGTGAAGAAGGATCCCCGCGGCTACCGGGGAGCCCTCGCGGGACGGACGCTCGCCATGATCTTCGAGAAGTCCTCGACCCGGACGCGCGTCTCCTTCGAGGCGGGCATGTTCCAGCTGGGCGGGGTCGGAATGTTCCTGTCCTCCCGCGACCTGCAGCTCGGGCGCGGGGAGCCGATCTCCGACACCGCACGGGTCCTTTCGCGATACGTCGACGCGATCATGGCGCGAGTGTACGCGCAGGCCACGGTGGATGGTCTCGCCGCGCACGCGTCGGTTCCCGTCATCAACGGCCTCTCGGATTTGCTGCACCCGTGCCAGGCGCTCGCCGACTTCCAGACGGTTCGCGAACGCTTCGGCGGGCCCAAGGGATTCCCGCTCTGCTACGTCGGCGACGGGAACAACGTGGCCCACAGTCTCCTCGTCACGGGCGCGAAGCTCGGCGCGCGCGTGGCCGTCGTGACGCCCAAAGGCTTCGAGCCGCAGGCGCAGGTCGTGGGGTGGGCTCGCGCCGCGGCCGCCGAGAGCGGCGGAACGATCCTCGTCACGACGTCCCTCGAGGAGGGGCTCTCCGGAGCGAAGGCCGTCTACACGGACGTCTGGGCGTCGATGGGCCAGGAGGAGGAAGCCGCCGCCCGCCGGAAGGCCTTCGGAGCGTACGCCGTGACGTCGCGGATCTTCGGCATGGCGGCTCCCGACGCGATCTTCCTGCACTGCCTGCCCGCGCATCGCGGCGAGGAGGTGGAAGCCGCGGTGATCGACGGGCCGTCGTCGGCCGTCTTCGATCAGGCCGAGAACCGGCTCCACGCGCAGAAGGCTCTGCTCCTGACGCTCCTCGGAGCCGCATGAGCGAGGCGCCCGCACGGCGGGCCCGGCCGGTCCGCTTCTCGCGGCGGGCGGTGTTGATCGCGTCTCTCGCGGTCCTCGTCCTGTCGATCGGGGCGCTCGCGACCCTCTTCAAGCCCCGCGCCGCTCCCCGCGCGGCCGCTCCGCCTCCCGTCTCGGCGACCGTCACGGCCGACGAAGCGGACCTCAAGTCCGACGCGTCGGCCGGCGCCCGCACGGTGGCGAAGCTGGCGCGCGGCACGCGCCTCGAGATCCGCCGGGACGCCGGCCTCTGGGTCGAGGTCCAGTCGCCGTCCGGGACGGGCTTCCTGCGCGCCGAATCCCTCGAGCGCGATTCGGATCGCGACGCCCGGAAGCGTCGGGCCGCCACGGTCTTCTCGTTTCCGTCCGTCCCGGGAGTCGTCGCGGAGGACGCCGAGCTTCGCGCGGCGCCGTTCCCCGTGGCCGCGAAGGCGGGGACGCTGCCCAAGGGCACCGTCGTCTCCGTGTACGCGGTGGACCACGGCTACTACGCGCTGCGCGGAGAGGACGGCGGCCTCGCGTTCATCGAGTCGTCGAATGTGGACCTGATTCCGGCGGACCCCAGGCAGCCCGCCATCGCTCCCGCGCACGAGCGGGTGCTGAAGAATCTCGAGGTGAGCGAGCTCGCGCAGCCGCTTCCCCTGGCCGGTAGTGCGGACGGCGCCGGGAGCGAGCCGCCGCCTCCCGCCGTCGCGCCCCTCGCTCCCGCGGACGGAGGCGCGGTCGAGCCCGCGGAGCTCCGGTCGAAGGTCGATCCGACGTATCCGGACGCCGCCCGCCGCGCCGGCGTCTCGGGCACCGTGGTGCTCGCGGTGACCATCGACGCCGACGGACGGGTGACGGCGGTGGACGTCGTCCGCGGCCTGCCGATGGGGCTCACCGAGAGCGCCGTCGGCGCGGTCCGCCGCTGGCAGTACCGGCCGGCGCGGGGCAAGCAGGGGCCCGTCGCCTCCCGCAAGGAAGTCCGCATCGAGTTTCGGCTGCGGTAGAAAGCCGTCCGGTCGCGCCCGACCGTCCGCCGCGTTCTATACTTTTCCGATCCGATGTTGCAGGTCCTCTACGAGGCGGACGGCAGGCCCCAGGCCTTCAATCTCACGAGCGATCAGGCGACGATCGGTCGCGCGACCGACAACGACATCATCCTGAACGACTTCTCCGTCTCGCGGCGGCACGCCTATCTGCGACGCGAGAACGGTGTTTGGATGCTGCGCGACAACCACTCGACCAACGGCGTGCGGGTCAAGGACCGGCCGGTGCCGGAGTGGGCGGTCACCGACGGCGACGAGGTCGTCATCGGAACCTTCCGGCTCCTGTTCCGTGACGTCGAGTCCACCGAAGCCGCGGCTCCCCCCGCGGCGCTCGACTCGACCTCGACCTGCATCCGCCCGATCTCGGAGTTCAACCTGGACTTCGGGCTCGAGAAGGATGCGCCCCGGGTCGAGTCCACCGAGAACCGCAAGCGCGTCGTCCTCGACGTCGCCTACAAGAACAAGGTCTTCGAGATTCTGATCCAGGTCGCCAAGACGCTGATCTCGGCCGACGACATCGAGACCGTGCTCGAGAAGGTCATGGACCTGATCTTCGAGTACCTCCCCGTGGACCGCGGATTCCTGCTGCTCGAGGAGGACGGACAGCTCCATCTCCGCATCAACCGGCTGAAGGAACGCCCGCGCGCGACTTCCGACGGCTCGGCGCCCTACTCCCGCACGATCGTGGACATGGTCATGCAGAAGAAGGTGGCCGTGCTCACGTCCGACGCGCAGGTGGACGAGCGCTTCGGCGCCGGCATGTCGATCCGCATGCAGCAGATCCGGTCGGCCATGTGCGCGCCGCTCTGGTATCGGGACACCGTGATCGGCGTGATCCACGTGGACTCCCCGCTCCACGCCGGGACCTTCACCGAGCGCGACCTCGATCTGCTCACGGCGCTCGCCAATTTCGCCGCGGTCGCGATCGAGCGGGCGCGCCTCAACGAGCGGGCGGCCGAAGAGAAACGGATCCGGGGCCGGCTCGAGCGCTACCACTCGCCCCAGGTCGTGCAGGAGATCATCGCGGACGTGGATGCCACCGGCGACCACGAGGTCGCGCGGACGAAGACGGTCACGATCCTGTTCGCCGATCTCGTCGGTTTCACGACCTGGTCGGAGAAGATGGCCGCGGAGGCGCTCGCGGCGCAGTTGAACCGCTTCTTCACCCTGTGCTCCGACGCGATCTTTTCCCAGGACGGCACGATCGACAAATTCATCGGCGACGCGGTGATGGCGTTCTTCGGCGCGCCGATCGATCAGCCGGATCACGCGGCGCGGGCCGTCGAGGCGGCGCTGCGGCTGCGCGCCGGGGTCGAGGCCTGGAACCGCGAGCGCGCCGAGGCCGGGGATCCGCCGATCGAGGTACGCATCGCGCTCAACACCGGTGAGGCCATCGTCGGTGATCTCGGCTCGAAGACACGCGTGGACTACACGGTCGTGGGCAACGCGGTCAACGTCGCCGCCCGCATGGAGGAGTTCGTCGCGACGGCCGGAGACATCGTGATCGGACCCGCCACCTACGACGCGGTCCGCGAGCTCTACAAGGTGGCGCGGCTCGGGCACTACTCGCTCAAGGGGCTGTCGGCTTCCGTGCCGATGTACAAGGTCCTCGGCCCCGCCTCGCCGGAAGAGACGATGGACCGCTCGTCGACCGCCGCGCGGCCGCGGGAGGGCGCGGCCTAGCTGTCAGTTCGGGTTGGCGGGGCCGGCGCCCGGCCGGCCGCCGCGGGGAAGGGGCAGATCGGCGAACCGCCGGTCGAGCGCCGCGTCGGCCGGGGCGAAGTCGAGCTCCTTGTAGGCCGCGTAGAAGCGCAGGGCCGACCGTCGGCGGCCGAGGTCGAGCTCGCGCAGGGCCGCGGCGCGAAGGTCGGCCGGCAACCGCCGGCGCAGATCGGCCGTCAGGGCGTCGTCGGGATACGCGCGGACGAATCGATTCGCGGACCGGGCGAGCGCGCGCGCCTCGAAGGCCTGCCGCTCCGGCGGGAGATCGCGCCAGGCGGAGAGGAATTCCCGGAACCGGGCCGCGCCGCGCTCGTCCATCTTCGCCGGTGCCTCGACGAGTTCGTCGGCGGCCTCGCCGGAAGGCTCGGCGGGCTCGGGCGTCGCGCGCGGCGTCGGCGCGGGGCGGGCGGTCTCGACCCGGCCGGCTTCCGACGGGTCCGCCACGCTGCGGCTCGCGGCGCGGGAGCGCTCGGGCGCGGCGGGAGCCGGCGTGAGGGCGGCGGACGAGGCCTCGTCGGCCGGCGGGACGGAAGCGGCCGTCGGCGTGGCCTCCGCCGGAGCGGTCGCGCCGCGGGGCGGTCCCGCCGCGGCGGGCGCGACGTTGCGCGGTTTGGTTCCGTGGATCACGGCGTAGATGGCAAGCGCGCCGGCGAGAAGGATGAGGCCCGCGGCCGCCGCGAACGGGAACGCCCGCTGCTCGCGAGGCGGCGGGCCGGCCGGCATCGCGACGGCTGAGCGGGCGGCCGGCTCCAGCTCTTCGATCGCGCGCCGGAATTCTTCGGCGGTCCGGAAGCGCCGGTCGCGATTCTTCTCGAGCGCGCGCTTGAGGATCGCGGCGAGCCGCGGCCCGACGGCGGCCGGCAGCCGGCGCGTATCCAGAGGCGGCGGCGCCGC
>Ga0335084_10007254_pt1 | contig 11034 bp, 7 predicted proteins | sample Lox_Sample_44_FD_206721 | JGI IMG/M metagenome (GOLD analysis project Ga0335084, IMG submission 206721) | Soil microbial communities from Loxahatchee National Wildlife Refuge, Florida, United States - Lox_Sample_4.4 | ecosystem: Environmental > Terrestrial > Soil > Wetlands | place: USA: Florida...
GATTCCACGACTTGCTGCGACACTGTCGCCTCCCGACGATCCCACTGCAGACCGCGTGCCACGTTGTCGGGATCTCAACTTGCTCACAGCACGGGATCCGCGGAGCATCTGGACAGGAAGACCGCAAGACCTGCCGTTCGGTACCGTTACGGCGTTCGGAAACGAATCAACCGAGGTCTGCCGACCTCCCCTGCGGGTCGAGGCAAGGTGATCGCTAAGCGCGTTGACAGAGGCAGCCTTCTGCGGCTCCCTCGCGGCGAGATCCGACAACCTTGATGACGGCGGTCGTCGGCCGCGAGCACCCCGGGGAGCGCAACAGCCTGAGCCGTCGGCTTCGAGAGAACGGGCTCGGCGCAACCAACGAGAGGGCTTGGCGATCGCGGGTCGCAGACTCGCCTTCGACCGCGCAACCCCAGGCGGGGGCAAGCGCTCAGCGGATCGTGACGGCGAGTCCCGCTGCCTTTGTCCCGGTATAGGTTCCTGAGTCGCGACGCAGAAGATGGCGCTTGGCTGCGCCCACGAGCAGGAGATACGCCACTGTTGCCGCCCCGAGGAACAGGAAATAGCGAAGTGGCAGCGGCGTGAAGCCGAGAGGCTGTGCGAGCGAGCTGAAAGGCAGCGCGACCCCCGCGGCCACGATCGCGAGCGTGGTTGCCGTGAGCGCTGGGCTCGGCCGGCTCCGCAGCGGGTTCTGCGCGGTGCGGATGACGAAGATCACCAGAGTCTGCGTCGCAAGCGACTCGACGAACCACCCGGTGTGGAAGAGCACTGCATCCGCATGGAAGAAATGCAGCAGGACATAGAAGGTCAGGAAGTCGAAGATCGAACTGATCGGACCGATCCGCACCATGAAGTTGCGTATCAGCTGGATATCCCAGTGCTGCGGCTTGCGCAGGTAGTCATCGTCGACGTTGTCGGTCGGGATGCTGATCTGCGCCAGGTCGTACAAGAAGTTGTTCAGAAGGATCTGGGTGGGCAGCATGGGAAGGAACGGGAGAAGGACCGAAGCCCCGGCCATGCTGAACATGTTCCCGAAATTGGAGCTCGTGCCCATCAGCAGGTACTTCATCACGTTGCCGAAGGCCTTGCGCCCCTCGACGATGCCACTGTGAAGGACCTTGAGACCGGGCTCGACCAGGATGATGTCCGCCGCCTCCCGCGCCACGTCCACGGCAGTCGAGACGGAGATCCCCACGTCGGCGGCATGGAGCGAGGGTGCGTCGTTGATCCCGTCGCCCATGAAGCCCACGACGTGCCCGTGACGCTTGAGGGCGAGGAGGATGCGGTTCTTCTGTGCCGGCGAGACGCGGGCGAAGATCGTGGTGCTCTCGGCAACGTGCGCCAAGGCGGCGTCGCTGATGCGATCCAGCTCATCGCCGAGGACGATCTTTCCCGGGTCCAGGCCGACCTGGCGGCAGACATGATCGGTGACGAGCTCCCCATCGCCGGTGATGATCTTCACCTCCACGCCGTCCCGCCGCAGGGCAGTGAGGGCTCCTTCGGCATCTGCTAGAGGTGGATCAGCGAAGGTGAGGAAGCCAACCAGGGTCAGGCCGCGCTCGTCCGCGACCGAATAGCTCTGCCGGGGCTGCACCTTCGCGCAGGCGACGGCGAGGGCGCGAAAGCCCTGCCGGCCCAGATCCTCGTAGATCGCCTTGCAGCGCGTCAGCGTCTGTAGGTTCATCGGCAGCGTTCGACCCTCGACCTCGTAGGAGGTCGCCAGAGGAAGAATGCCTTCCGGCGAACCCTTGGTGATGAGGAGCCGCTCGCCGGCGCGCTCCACCACGATCGACAGTCGCCGGCGCTCGAAGTCGTAGGGCAGCTCGTCCCGCTTCTCGTAGCCTTTCGTCCGCTCTGGCTCTGGGCGCTGCAGAATGGCCGCGTCGAGCGGACTTCGGATCCCACTTTCGAAACGGCTGTTGAGATACGCCAGAGCGAGGGCCCGCTCCGCAGCCTGACCAAAGGGATCCAAGGAGCGGTCGAGAACCATCTGGCCGGACGTGATCGTGCCGGTCTTGTCGCTGCACAGCACATCGATGCTGCCGAAGTTCTGGATCGCGGAGAGGTGCTTGACGATCACCTTCTTCTCGGCCATGGCCCTGGCACCCTTGGCGAGGGTCACCGAGGTGATCATGGGAAGGAACTCCGGGGTCAAGCCCACCGCCAGGGCGACCACGAACAGAAGCGACTGGAGCATCTCACGGTGTAAGAGGACGCTGGCGCCGAGCAGGAAGACCACCAGGAACAGCACCGTTCTCGCCAGCAGCAGGCTGAAGTCCTTGAGGCCGCGATCGAACGCCGTCTCCTCCGGGCGAGTGGCCAGGCGAGCGGCGACGTCGCCGAAGGCGGTCCTGGCGCCCGTAGCGACGACCATGGCCGTCGCGGTTCCGCTGACGACTGAGGTGCCGAGGAAGACCATGTTGGCGGCGTCGGGTCGAGTGGAGGCATCCGTGCCGGCCGCCTGTTTCTCGACGGGGAGCGATTCGCCCGTCAACGCCGCCTGCTGAACGTAGAGGTCACGGCCGGCGAGGAGGCGGGCGTCGCCTGGCACCAGGTCTCCCGCAGACAACCGCACGACGTCTCCGGGTACCACATCTGCTCGACGAATCTCCCGCCATTCCCCGTCGCGCAGAGCATCGGCCGTGGGCGCCACGCGCTCCCGCAGCTGCTCGATCGCTCGCTCCGACCGGTAGGTCTGGACGAACTCGACAGCCACGCTCAGCAGGACGATGGCGGCGATGATGCCGGCATCAAGGGCTTCCCCGAGAAAGGCCGAGACCACGGCGGCAATCAACAGGATCAACACCAGGGGATTGAGGAACAGGCGCAGGAGCTCCCGAATGGCGGAGCTCCGCCGGCGGGGAGCAGGATCATTGGGACCTGCCTGCTGACGCCTCGCCGCCGCCTCGACCGAGGTCAAGCCCGCAATGGCCGCGAGCTCATCCGAGCCGGACGTCATGGTGGGCATGTCACCTCCCATGGACACCTGATTGGTCCTGCGGCACGTCACGTCCCGTCGGCATTGGGCTCGAGGCGTCTGCCGATCTCGGCGGCATCGAGAGCACCGTACGGGGCGGGCCTGCGTCGCCACGCCGCACTCTAGGTTCGGCGAGCGCGCGACGCGAGAGCCAGTACCCCGGCAGCATGGGCAGCCAGAAGCTGAGGCCGCGGAAGAGGAGCGTGGCGGAGAGCGCGAGGCCGACGTCGACGCCGACCATCCGCAGCGTCAGCACGGAGGTGGCCTCGAAGGTGCCGAGCCCGCCGGGGACGACGCCCATCGTCCGGAACAGATTGGCGACCATGAAGCTGGCGAAGACGCCCGTCACGCTGGCGCGCTGCCCGAGCGCGAGGATCAGGAACCAGACGGTCGCGGCGTCGAGAAGGAAGATCGACTCCTGAAGCGCGATGGTCTCGGCGAGCACCCGGGGGCTGCGGACGAGCCGCGGATCGGCGCCGGCCACGAACTCCAGGACCTTGCGAACCGCAGGGATCTTCTGAACGGCCGCGGCCAGGCGCTCGCGGGACCGTCCGACGAGAGCCAGAACCCCCGCGCTCAGCCCCATGCAAACGGCCAGGACGAGCACGGAGGCGATGACGATCGCCACGTTGCTCTGCCCACGGGCGACGACGATGGCCAGGGCCGCCGAGAGCGCGATCGCGTAGGCCAGGTGATAGGAGACGATGTCGACGAGGACCGACGCCTTGACCGCCGGTGACGGGACCTGGCGCTGCTCGAGGGCCTTCGCGACGAGGATGCTGCTGCTCAGGCCGGCCGACGGGATCGCCTGATCCGCGAACAGCTTGGCGAGGCTGAGGTCGAAGGCAGGCCCGCGCCCGAGAGGGTATCCGCACGCCGAGGCGACCCGCCGCCAGATCCCTCCCTGCGCCAGGTAGGTCGTGGCCTGGAGGAGGACGGCCACCGCCACCCACCACGGCTCCGCGTCGCGCAGGAGCCGGAAGAACGCCCGCTGGTCGGTGTAGTGGACGGCGGCGACCACGACGGCGGCCAGGAGCGCCGCGCCCAACAGCCACGACAGCCCGCCGGCGCCGTGAGGCGCCCTCTTCGTGTCATCCGTGTTCGTCATCGGCCGAAGCGCCTCCGGGTCCTCGAGTCAAGGGGCGGGTTCCTACGACAGGTACAAGGCCACGATGCCGGACAGCAGGATGCCGTCGAACGTCCCGGCGCCGCCGATGCTGAGCATTCCCGCGTCCATCTGGTCCATCTGCCGGATGTGCAGGAGATCGGCGCCCACGAGGGGCCCGATTGTACCGGCGACGAACGCCACCGGCGTCGCGTGGGCGGGCGCGAGCAACAGCGCGCTGGTGGCCGCGACCAGGGGTGGAAGCAAGCCGGGCATTTGGATACCCACGCCTCGAACCGGCCGCGCGACGGCGTAGCACACGGCCACGTTCAGCAGAACGGCTCCGACGATGCCGAGGACCGCGTCCGTCCCCGCCAGCCGGACCACCTCGTACGTCGCCAAGCCGGTGGGAATCAGGCACCCGCCCACGTTGACCGCCACCACGGTTTCCGCACGCGTGCGTGTCCTCTCCGGCCACCACCCCCCGAGCCCGAGCATCGCCAGGGGATGGACCGGAACCATCCGGTCACGCGTGACGCGCTTGACGGGGATGTTGATCAGACTGCCGATGAAGATCCCCGCCACGATGAGGGCGGCTGCTTGAGGGCTGATCTGCAGCTTCAGCAACGCCGCCTGCATGAGGTCGGCGTAGACGAACGGCATCAGCAGCATCAGGACCATCGCGACGAACAGGGACAGACAGCCGATGGGCATGGACATCCTCCGTCAGGAGCCGAGAGTCGCACCGGCGCGAGCCCGGTGCGACTCCCTCCTCGTCTGAGACGTCGCTCGAGCGCTTCCTTCGCTCCCGAGCGGTCACCCGGCGATCTCGAGCGGTCGGCCGGCCGCGCTCTGCGCGGCGGGCATCCGGATCTCGAGCACGCCGTTCTTGAACGAGGCCTTCGCCTGGTCCGTCACGGCCCCCGCCGGGAGTGCGATCGTCCGGCAGAAGGCGCCGTAGTTGCGCTCGGTCCGGTACACGCCGTCGCGCTCCTCCTGCTCGGCGCGATGCCGTTCGCCGCGGATGGTGACAGCGTCCTCGGTCACGCTGACCTTGACGTCCTCCTTCTCCAGGCCGGGCAGGTCGGCGCGGACCAGCAGCTCGTCGTCGTGCTGTGTCACGTCCACGCGAGGCACCCAGGCGATGAGCTCGCCGGAGGCCGGGATGCGGCTCCAGGCGTGTCCGATCCCGAAGTCGTCGAAGAACCGCGTGACCTCGTCCGCGAACCGCTCGAGCGGCCGGAACGGGCTTGTGGTGGCCGGCTCGCGGCGAGCCGGCGGCGGTGCCGTCGTGGCGGGCTGCACCTTCACGGGCGTGGCATTCGTGTCTTTGGCAGGCATGTTCGCTCCTTCCTTGCGAGTGCGATGCGCGGCAACATCGTGCGCACGCGGTAGTGGTAGAGGCAACCGTGGTGCCACCCGGCCTGGATCGCCGATCCCGCGGACCGTCAATGGGTTGGGGGCCGCCGGCCAGAGTCGGCCCTCTGGCCCGCCGACGAAATGAAGGCACATGCCGCCCGGTGATCGCGGCCGGAGAGATCGTTCCCCGAGCGCGCTGATCCCGCGTCCGCAGCGCCCGTGTGTCCCAGCGAGCCGCTACGCTGCATTCCTGGGTCGTGCAGCCCACTGCCCCTTGTTTCCCCGCATGCCTGGTGGCAGTGCGATGCCGACGCGGTGGCCCGTCATCGGTCCACGAGGGCTCAGGTTGGCGAGCATCGCGGACGCAGCATCGGCGTACGGGACGATCATCTCGGGAATCCTGGCTGCGAACAGAGGCAGCAGCAGCGGCGCGGGAAGCAGGCGCGCGAATCGGGGAAGCGGGACAGGAAGCCGATCGCACGACACGCGCAGACGTTCCAGCCCGACTCTCGGCTGATCCACCATTGGGCCAGGGCACAGCAAACGCCAGTCGAGATTCGACCGCCGGAGGCGCTCGAGGTTCGCGCCGTGCGGCCAGTACGTCGTCTTCACCTTGGGCAACTGGATTCCTCGGCGGCCTCTCTCGTCGAGATCGAGCAGCGCCGCCCCGGCAAGAAACCACGAGACGGGCCGCTCGGCGTCGGACAATGTCTCAGCACTGGACACGACGCGGTCGAAGAGCTCGACGAAAGCCTGGCCTTCAGTGACGAGCCCCGCGCAGTTGATAAGGACATCGTGTCCCCTGATGAGATCGGCGAGCTCGGCCGCGGCCAGTCTGGTCAGGTCACCCTGGTGGATAGACGCCTGAGATGCGATTCCCGGGGGCAGCTTCGACGGCGCACGCACCAGGAGCGATACCTCGTGACCCGCCGAGACCGCTTCACGAGCGACGGCGCTTCCGAGCGAACCCGTCGCGCCAATGATCATGAGACGGGGCATGGTCGCTCCCTTCGTGCGACTGCGAGCTTCCTCACCTGTCTTCTCGCGGCCGTTCCGATCGCCGGATCCTGCCCAGCAGGGTCACGCCCATCACGAACGCGAGGGCATAGCCGATGGCGCCGAACAGGGATACGCCTTTCACCAGCGGCTCTGCGTGCATGCTCCAGAGCAGGGACGAGCCGAGCAGCAGGGACGAGGTCAGCAGGCCGAGCACGAGCCGGTTGACGACGGGGTCGAGGCGACGATGCTCCAGGTGCACGCTGAGCGTCCCCGCGCGCAGGCGCCGCAGCAGGTCGTTCAGGTCGCTGGGGACGGCGCGCGCCAGCCGCTCCCATTCGCGCACGCCCCTCTGGAGCTTCTGCCAGACCCGCCTGGGCGCGAGGCGGTGGGTGGCGGCTCGTTCTGCATAGGGCTCGATGAGCTCGATCAGCTCGAAAGACGGGTTCAGCTGCTTGGCGGTGCCTTCGAGCTGCGCCAGCATCCGCAACAGAAGCGATGCGCCAGGAGGCAGGAACAGGTGGTTGTGGTGAATGATCTCCGTCAGGCTGTTCAACGCCGCACCGAGGTCCAGGCCGCTCACCGTCTCCCCCGCGTAGTCGGCGACGAGCTCGGCGACGTCGGACTGCAGCCGTTGGCGCCCGCCGCTGGGCGGCTGTGTGCACAGGTCCCATACGGCATCGGTCATCGCCTGCGCGTCCGCGCGCACGAAGGCCAGCAGCAGCTCCTCCACCATCTCGCGCAGATCCTCGTCCAGCGACTGGACCATCCCGCAGTCGAGCACCCCCACGACCTGGTCGGCGAGGACCATCAGATTCCCGGGATGCGGATCCGCGTGGTAGAAGGAGTCCCGGAAGATCATCTCCAGATACACGTTGGCGCCGCGCCGCACGAACTCGTCCATTTGCGGGTTCGGCCCGGGGAGCAGCCTGATCTGTGACAGGAGCGCGCCTTCGAGCCGCTCCATGGTGAGGACGCGGCGCGTGCAGAAGTCCGGGAAGGGCACCGGGAAGTGGACGGTGGGGTCGCCGGCGAAGTTCCTTTGGAACTGCTCGATGTTGCGCAGCTCGCGCCGGAAGTCGAGCTCGCCCCTCATCATCCGGGCGAATTCCCGGACCACGGCGACCGGGTGGTACAGCCGCAACTCGCGTACGTGCTTTTCCGCCAGCGCCGCGAGATCGGCGAGGATGCCCAGGTCGGTGTCGATCTGGCGCTCGGTTCCGTCCCTCTGGATCTTGACCACGACGTTCTCGCCGGTGTGCAGACGCGCGTGGTGCACCTGCGCGATCGACGCCGACGCGAAGGGCTTCGAATCGAAGCTGGCGAAGACGGCCTCCGGCACGCCTCCCAGCTCCCTCTCGATCGTCGCCTCGGCCACCCCGGGCGGGTCCGGTGGCGCGTCGCTCTGGAGGTGCGTCAGCTCCCGGGCGACGTCCTGGCCGACCAGGTCGGCCCGCGTGCTCAGCATCTGACCGAACTTGATGAAAGTGGTGCCGAGCTCGGTCAGCGCCAGTCGGAGGCGCACAGGAGCGCCGAGCTCCATCAGGTCCTGCCCGGCGGACCCGCGCAGCCAGCGCTGTATCTGCCGGCCGGGCAGCCTCCGGAGCTGGTCGGCGAGCCCGTAGCGAACGGCGACGCTCACGATCTGGCGCAGCCGCCGGGTGTTCCGATCCAGGCGGCTGCGCCTATCCGACCGGTCGCCCGCGGCGCGCAGGCTCATGACACCGTCGCCGGCCCCGGCGTCGCCAGGAGCGCACGCACCGCGCTGCCGTCGAGGCTCTCGGTCTCCAGCAGATCGGCCGTCAGCCGGCTGTGCACGTCCCGGCGCCCCGCGATCAGCGCCGTGGCCCGCTGGTACTGCTCGCCGACGATGCGGCGCACCTCGGCGTCGATCGTCTCGCGCGTCGCCGCGCTGGTGTCGCCGGCGTCCTCGACCTCTCCCCCGAGGTATTGCAGGCGCTGGCCGGCGTAGCGGACCGACCCCAGCTTCTCGCTCATGCCGAACTCGGTGACCATGCGCCGGGCGAGCTGCGTCGCGCGCTGGATGTCGTCCACCGCACCGGTGGTGATGGAGCCGAACACGACCTGCTCGGCCGCCCGGCCTCCCATCATCACCGCGATCCGGTCGAGGAGCTCCTCTTTCGAGAGGAGGTAGCGGTCCTCCCTGGGCATCTGCATCGTGTAGCCGAGCGCCCCACGGCTGCGCGGGATGATGCTGATCTTGCTGACGGGGTCGCCGGTCGGCACCAGGCTGGCCACCAGCGCGTGGCCGCACTCGTGGCACGCGACGGCCTCGCGCTCCTTGGGATTCATTAGCCGGCCGTGCTGCTCGAGCCCTCCGACCACGCGCTCGATCGCCGCCTCGAAGTCCGCGAAGGTGACGCCCGCAGCCTTGCGGCGCGCCGCGAGCAGCGCCGCCTCGTTGACGACGTTCGCCAGGTCGGCGCCGCTGAACCCCGGGGTGATGCGCGCCGCGCGCTCGAGGTCGAAGTCGGGCGCCAGGGTGACGTTGCGGCTGTGGATCTGCAGGATCTGCAGGCGTCCCTTCAGGTCCGGGTTGCCGAGCGCGACCTGGCGGTCGAACCGCCCCGCCCGCTGCAGCGCCGGGTCCAGGATCTCGGGGCGGTTCGTCGCCGCCATGATGATGACGGGCTTGTCCGCGCCGGTCTTGAAGCCGTCGATCTCCGCCAGCAGCTGGTTGAGCGTCTGCTCGCGTTCGTCGTTCCGGCCCAAGGCGGCAGTGCCGCCCCGGCTCTGGCCGATCGCATCGATCTCGTCGATGAAGACGACCGCCGGCGCGGCGGCGCGCGCCTGCTCGAAGAGATCGCGGACCCGGGCCGCGCCAACCCCCACGAACATCTCCACGAACGCCGAGCCGCTGGTCTCGAAGAAGTGGACTCCCGCCTCGCCCGCGGTCGCCTTGGCGATCAGCGTCTTGCCGGTGCCCGGGGGCCCGACCAGGAGCACGCCCTTCGGGATCCGCCCGCCCAGCTTCGCGAACTGGCCCGGCGCCTTCAGGAACTCGATGATCTCCCGCAGCTCGGCGATGGCCTCGTCGGCGCCGCCCACGTCCTTGAAGGTGACGCCGACCTGCTCGGGCTTCACCTCGGTCGCCTTGCTCTTGCCGACCCCGAAGATCCCGCCTCCCGCACGAGACCCCAGGCTGCGGCCGGCCATCGACCAGAGCCCCGTCATGACCACGAGGGGGAGCACCCAGCTGATCATGAACGTCGCAATGGGGCTGGGCGGCGTCTTGGCGCGGTACGTCACGTGGGCGGCGCCAAGCTCCTTGATGAGGTCCGGGTCGCCCTGGGGCGGCGGCTGGGTCGTGAACCGGGTCGTCGCCGGCTGCGGTGACTTGGCGTCGGGGCTCTTCATGACTCCCTCGACGGGCGTCCCCAGGGTCACGTCGGTGATCTCGCTCGCGGCGAGCTTAGCCTTGAAGTCGCTGTAGGGGATCTCCGTCGTTCGCAGCATGAGGGGAGCGACGAGCAGCTGCAGCAACCAGACGCTGATCATGGCGGCGGGGAGGTACGCGAGCCAGTCCGTGCCCTGGCGCTTGTGCTCTGGGTGCTTGTCGTCGGGAGCACCCGCGGGGGCGTTGCTCCCACGGCGGGGCGTCGGCGGCGGCTGAACTACGGGTGCCATGGGGAGGTCTCCTTTCATGCGGCGACCGCGCCGCATTCGTCTCCAGATCCGGCAATCGTCGTTCCAGGCCTCCAGGAGGACGGGGACCCCCCGATCGCGTTGTGTCCAAACGGGGTTGCGCAGCGCGGGGCGGAAACCGACCCGTCAGGGCGGTGACGACATCGAGGCACGAGCCTTATGGCCGTCGCCCCGGCAGCTGGATTCGCCCTGCTGGCTCAGGCGTGACGCCGGCAAGGCGCCTGATTTCATCCCGTCAGGGCAGGCTCGACCGCATCGAGCGCTGACATGGGCCAAGGAGCTGATTGTGCGTGCGATCGGCAAACAACCGCCCTGCCGGCTCGCCCGGCATCCGTCTTGCTCCTCCTGGCGCAGGGCTGAGGACGGCGGCGGCCGAAGCGGCCACTCCGCGTCCCTGCCCAAGTGGCACATGAACGGATGGCCCGGCAGGAGGCCACCATGTACCGAGTGCTTCTGATCGCGGTCGGGCCGGAAGTGACGGAGTGGATGAGGGGCGCCTCCGCGGTCGCCGATTGTTCCTTCGAGGCCGCCGCGGGACCGGTCGACGCCATCGGCCGCCTGCGCCGGCGATCCTATGACGCGGTCCTCATGGGCCCCTGCGCCACGGTGGCGGAGGACCTCGCGCTTCTGGAGGAGATGCGCGCGGTCCGCCCGGGGATGAGAACCATCATCCTCTCTCCCCGCACGACTCCGGAAGACGTCGTTGCCGCGTTGCGGGCACGGGTGTTCGCCGTCTTCAGTGAACCCTTCGAGCCCGCCGAGGCCGCCTCCATGGTGAGGCGGGCGGTGGAGGAGACGGACGCCGGGCGGGGCATCGAGGTGGTCTCCGCCCGCCCCGGTTGGCTCTCCGTGCGCGTGGACTGCCGCCTCTTGAGCGCGGAGCGGCTCGTCGGGTTCCTGAACGCGTTCCCCACCCCCGAGCTGACGCAGT
>Ga0335084_10007255_pt1 | contig 11034 bp, 7 predicted proteins | sample Lox_Sample_44_FD_206721 | JGI IMG/M metagenome (GOLD analysis project Ga0335084, IMG submission 206721) | Soil microbial communities from Loxahatchee National Wildlife Refuge, Florida, United States - Lox_Sample_4.4 | ecosystem: Environmental > Terrestrial > Soil > Wetlands | place: USA: Florida...
GTCGAAGTGGGCGATCACGGTCTTGTTGGTGTTCAGCGTGACGGAGACCGGATTGTTCGTCCCCGTCGCCGCGCCGCTCCAGCCAGTGAACACCGAATTCGATCCCGGCGTGGCCGTGAGTTGCACGACGGAATTGGTGCTGAAGCCGGCGCTGCATGTCGCGCCGCAATTCAGACCGGCCGGCGAACTGGTAATCGTGCCACTGCCCGCGCCTGTCTTAGTGATTGAAAGCTGGACGATTGGGGTCGGTAGTGCGGCCAGGGCGTTGATGAGGTTGGTGCCGTTCGGTGTGCCCCAGCCGGTGCATAGATCGTAACCGGTTGTGGCGGGAAACTTGGTGCCGCTGCCGGGCCTCTGGTTGTTACCGGAGGTGATATCGTGGAAGCAGGCGTTGTAGTCGGCGCCCTTGCCGATCGCGTAGACGGCCGGGTTGAGAAAGCCGACCGGCGACAGGCCGCCGGCGGCAGCTTGTTGATTGACCAATGCCGTGAAACCCGCCCAGAGCGGCGCCGCGCAACTGGTGCCGCCGAAGGCACCTATGCCGCCGTTGTTGTAAACGACGTACACATTGTCAGCGGTGAGGGCGACATCCGGAACGTTGCGCATGGTGGTCGAGCCGAGGTTGGCGGTCATGTCGATGCCTTGTTGGTAGGACGGGATGGAGAAGTGCGTGCTGACGCCGCCGCCGCTGCCGGTGCCGCCGCCCCAATTCCAAACGGTCTCGGAAGAATACGTGGCGCCGCCGCCGGTCGTCAACGTCGTGCCGCCCACTTGGGTGATGTTTGTGCTCTCCGACGGAAACGGAATCCCGGTCGTGAACGCATCGGAGTCGCCGGAGGCGTCGAAGAACGACTGTCCCTGGACGGCCATCTGTTGAAAGATTTGCTCGGAGGTCAGGTCGGGAGAACTGACGAATTGGTTACCCCACGAGCAACTGACTTGCTTGGCCAGATTGTCCGTGGCGATCCGATTGAGCATGGTCGCCCAAGAGACGAGAGCAGAGTTGTTGGTCGCCTCGTAAACGATGATCTTCGAGAGACCCGGAGCCATCGAAATCGCCATCTCGATATCCAGACAGACTTCGCCATTGCCGCTGCCCGGCGAGCTGATCGCATAACCGCCGACCGTGACATTGGTCAGGATGACGCTCGTTGAAATCCCGGCTTGGCTGATGTAGGTCGCAATGTCGTTGGTGTAGTAGCTGTCAAACTGCACCAAAGCAACGTTCTGACCGGCACCTGTCAGGGTCGTGCCCGGGACATACGCCGTGCGGAAATCGCTCCCGCGATACGTGCCGCCCGGCCCGGAACCGGCATTGGGTGTGGCATTGGCCGTCTCACCAGCGGTCCGTTCTTTGATCCTCGGCACGCGGTGCGTGTAGTTGTTCAAGCCACTGATATGCAGAATTGGAACTGCCAGGTCCAGCGAGGGCTCAACATCTGGCGCATAGAATGTCCGGGCTTCTTTTGGATGGTTGTAAACGCGCATCGTCACATGCAGCATCCTCTCAACGTCGGAGACTGCGCCCTCCACATCCAATACCACGCGATTAGGATGTGTCGCCGTCACGGTCAGCCCGTTGGACTTCACGAAGGCGATGACCGCTTGGTAGTCATCTTCTGTCGGGCCGAACATCTCCGTGAATTGTTCCGGTGTGAGATAGCGATGGTAATTGGTGCTGGTGGGGTCGTAAATCTGTCGGAGCAACCTGGCGAGCACTTCGTTGTTCCGAAGTGGCAGCCCGATGGTCAGGTTCAAGTGGTTTGTGCTAGAAAGTCGTTTCACTGACTGCAGCTTCAGTTCCTCCACCGCCCCCGGAACCTCGCCGCTGAGAACTTGTCTCCCCACCCCTTGGGCCAGAGAGCTGAATGCGACCAGGCATAGTTGTGAAGCGGCCAGAACCGAAACAACCGAAATCAGGTGCGCATCGCGGTGCTGTAAAGGCGTAAACCTTGGCTTCAAGGCAGAATAGTTACCTCAAAACCCGCGAATTCGCAACCGCAAACCCGAACGATCTACCCTAGGGGCGTTATGTTTCAAGGCCCAGGAGGCTTCAACCCCGCTAAACGCTACTTCGCCATCAGGCGGATGACGTCGACGCAGCGGTTCGAGTAACCCCACTCGTTGTCGTACCACGCCACGAGCTTGAAGAATCGGCTGTTCAATTCAATGCCTGAGCCAGCGTCGAAGATGCTGGAGTGGGAATCGTGAATGAAGTCGCTCGACACAACCTCATCCTCGGTGTAAGCGAGGATCCCCTTCAGATATGTCTCGCTCGCCTTCTTCATCGCGGCGCAGATTTCCTTGTAGGACGTTTCCTTGACCGTGCGGACCGTGAGGTCAACCACACTGACCGTCGGGGTCGGCACGCGGAACGCCATGCCCGTAAGCTTGCCTTTGACCTCAGGAATCGCCAGCCCAACGGCTTTTGCGGCGCCGGTGGTCGAGGGGATGATGTTTTGCGCCGCCGTACGCCCGCCTTTCCAGTCCTTCTTAGACGGACCGTCGACAGTCTTCTGTGTGGCCGTGTAGCTGTGAATCGTGGTCATCAGCCCTTCCTCGATGCCGAAGCCTTCCTTCAACAACACGTGGGCGACGGGCGCGAGACAGTTGGTCGTGCAACTCGCGTTGGAAACAATGTGATGCTTGGACGGATCGTACTTCGTGTGGTTGACTCCGAGTACGAGTGTGATGTCCTCGCCCTTGGCCGGCGCGGTGATCAACACCTTGCGAGCACCGGCATCAATGTGGCCTTTGGCCTTGGTAGCGTCTGCGAACAGGCCAGTCGATTCTACGACGAGTTCGACACCGAGCGCTTTCCACGGCAACGCTGCCGGGCCTTCTTTCACGGCGAGGCATTTGATCTTGTGGCCGTTGACCACCAGTAAGTCATCTTCGGCGGCACCGGGGTTGGATTTCTCGCTACTGACTGAGCCGTTGAACCGGCCCTGAGTCGAGTCATACTTGAGCAGGTAAGCCAGATTGTCTGCCGGTACAATGTCGTTGACCGCCACGACTTCGATGTCTCGACCAAGCATGCCTTGATCGCAAATGGCGCGAAAGACCAGCCGCCCGATTCGGCCAAACCCGTTAATCCCGACTTTGATAGCCATCTCTAGTTTCCTCCCGAGTTCGACGAGGTGACATTTAAACGTGAAGCAGAAACCCCTCGCACCGACTGCGGAATGCTAAACGAACCGGGTAAGAGCGTCAAATCAAACCTTCAACCCGCCGGCGACTCGCCAGCACGGGGCCCGGTTTGCCTCCAGCCATCGGCTGCGAAAATTAACTTGAATGTAACGTCGATTTTGGCACACTACCAGTGGTTGCGGTGCTTCTACGGAAGGAACACCAGTGGTGGAGGCGCGCCCAAAACGTGCACGCGCAATTGAAACCAGCGGAACGACAGACACTTTCCAGGCACCAGATCGACCAGTGGCCGGTGGCCAACTCCGGTCTGAGCGCCCGAGTTGTCCATTGTCTACAGGCTGCAGGGGTCAAAACAGTGGGTGAGTTGCGAACGTGGAGCGCCGACCAGTTGATGGCCTTACGGAATTTCGGCATCACTTCGAGCCGGAATGTTTACTGGTTCTTCACTTGGACAAGGAGGCTCGAAGCCAATGACGGCGACGGGACGGTCTCAAACTTTCGCGCATTGCTCCGCGAGTTTCTCAGCCGCCAGGAAACCTACGTTCTCGAACAGCGCTATGGCCTGATTGACTCGCTGTTCCGCCCACACATGAAGCGGCGCACGCTCCAGGAAATCGCCGAGATGCGCGGCGGCGTTACCCGCGAACGCGTCCGCCAGATCGAAGAGTCGGCCATCGCGGCGCTTCGTTCGAAGCTATGCCGTGCCGTTGCGGAGACCCAGGAGGTCTACTGGGCCAACCGCATCCAGTCGCGGAGCTGCGTCGTGACATCGGCGGAACTGGCCGAGTGGGCAGACGATCCGATGCTCGGAGGCTATCAACCGTGGGGCGTGCTGCTGATGCTGAGCGAAGTGATGACCCGCATCACGTTCCGCTACGATTACTTCACCACGTTGCCGCCGCAGATCATGAACCAGGTGGAGAAGCAAATCCTGCAACTGCTCAACGACGCGAAACAGGCGGTGCCTTTCGAGACGATTCTCGCATCGGTCTGCGATGAATTGAGTTTCCTCAACGGCCAACGACCGCGACTCGTCACGGTCATGCTGGATCATCATCCCGACATCAGTGGCACGGTGGATCGCCGTTATTTTCTTCCCCCAGTCGGCGTCCCGCTGCTGATTGCCGATATTCTGCGGGGTGAGGATCGTCCGTTGCACTTTCATGAACTTACGCGTCTCTACAACGATCGCATGCTACCGCACAGCAGGCGCGGCACGGGCTACATCTTGCGCGTGCTCAATCTGATGGACGACGCCGAACGCGTGTCGCGCGCGGTCTACGCGCTTAAGCCAGATTAGCGTAGCCGCAGCCCACCGTTCCCGGATTTTTCTAGCGTGCTCCGTCTTCGTTGCCTAATGTGCACGCGTGCGCATCATCGACAGGTATCTGCTGAAGGAGTTCGCGATGCCGCTGCTGTACTGCTTCGACGCGTTCTTGATGCTGTGGATTGTGCTCGACCTGCTCGATAACCTCTCGGACTTCATCCAGTACCACGCGCGTCTGACCGACGTACTGCACTACTACCTCATTGTGCTGCCAGAGGCCATCGTGCTGATCCTGCCGATGTCGCTGTTGCTCGGGGTGCTGTTCTGCCTGTCGAACCTCGGCAAGCACAATGAACTGATCGCCATGCGGGCCAGTGGCCTGAGTGTCACGCGCCTGGCGATGCCGCTGCTCGCCATCGGCGCTCTCGCCGCCACCGTCGTGTTCGCCGTCAACGAAGCCTTCGTCCCCCGCGCCAAGGAACGTGCCGACGCGTTCATGAGCATCCTGCGTGGTCGTGGCGAAAAATACGTGCTCGAGAACTTCTTCTATTTCAACGCAGCCGAGCATCGCGATTGGTATGTGCATCGGTTCAACACCCGCAGCGGCGAAATGGATCATGTCGAAGTGCGCCAGCAGAAACCGGACGGCTCGCCTGACATCGAGATTTTCGCGGACCGTGCCCATTGGGCCGAAAGCAAGTGGACGTTTTACGATGCCGACATTTACGACTACAAGCAGACGAAGCCCATCCATGTCGCTGAAACCAATTTCCCGGCCATCAAGGAGTCGCCGAAGCGACTCGCGGTCGAGGCGAGAAAGCCTGACCAACTGACCACGTCTGAGTTGCGCCATTACATCCGGGTGATGCTGCGATCGGGTCGCAAGGCGCGCCTGGCCGAGTATCAAGTCATCTATGACTATCGCTACGCGTTTCCGTTGACCAGCCTGTTGGTGGTGTGGATCGGCATCCCGCTCGGCATGCGTGTGAGTCGACGCGGACCGATGCTCGGCGTGGGCATGGCGCTGCTGTTGGTGGTGGCGTATTACTTCATGTCCAACATCGCCCTTGCGATGGGGAAAGGCGAACGCATCCCCCCGCTGCTGGCGGCGTGGTTGACCAATGTGGTCTTCAGCGTTGTCGGTGGCGTCCTGCTAGCGCGCGCTCGTTGAGCGACCCACAATCACCGCGTGCGCCGCCGCGTATTCCCTGCAGTGCGAGAGGCTGACGAAAATCTCAGCGACGCCACGCGCGCGCGCCAGGTCTTCGCCCTTGTCGTGGAGCGCAACGAACGGTTCGCCGCTGTCGCGCCTGCGAATCTCCATGTCCCGCCAGCCAAGTTCCTTTCCGATCCCCGTGCCAAACGCCTTCGAAATTGCTTCCTTCGCCGCGAACCGGGCCGCGAAATGCAGCGCGGGAAACTTCATGCTCAGACAATACGCCACCTCGTCGGGCCAGAAACAACGCTTCAGAAACCGCTCGCCGAATTTGTCGAGCGAATCCTGAATGCGCGCCGTCTCGATGATGTCCACGCCCGTGCCGAGAATTGTGTGCTCGCTCATGGATTCATCAAGGCGAGCATCTCCCGCACCGCCTGACGCAAGCCGACGAAAACGGCGCGCGAGATGATGGAATGACCCGTGTTCAGCGTTTCCAAATGGGGCACTGCGAGAATGCCGGGCGTGTTTTGGTAATTGAGCCCATGCCCGGCGTTCACATGCAAACCGAGTTTGCGTGCCAGTTCGGCCGCGGCAATGAGCTTCTGGATTTCGGCATCGCCTGGATGGTTTGCGTACGCTCCGGTATGCAGCTCGATGAACTCTGCACCGGTATCGGCAGCGGCCCGGATCTGTTTCGGATCCGGATCGATGAACAGGCTCACGGCGACGCCGGCTTTCTGCAAGCGCGCGATCGTCCGCGGCAACGATCTGCCGGTAATATTCAACCCGCCTTCGGTTGTGACCTCGGCGCGTTTCTCCGGCACGAGACAGACCTCGTGGGGGCTGATCTCCTCGGCAATCGCAACGATCTCGGGAGTGTCCGCCATCTCGAGATTCAATCGCGTACGAATCAGCTCGCGAATCAAGCGGACATCGCGGTCCTGAATATGACGCCGGTCCTCGCGCAGATGAATCGTCACGCCGTGCGCGCCCGCGAGTTCGACTTCGAGGGCGGCTGCGACCGGTTCTGGCTCAGGGATCGCGCCGTCGTGCGCGCCCTTGTAGCGGGCTTCACGCAGGGTCGCGATGTGATCGATGTTGACGCCGAGCTTGAGCATGACAAGAGACTACACGCGTGGAATTCGGTGCGCAATTCCGATATGGCGACCGGTCGTTGTCGGGGGCGGCCCGGCGGGCCGCCCCAGCAACAGGTTTCAGGATCGAGTCGGTCAGTTCAGACTGTTCTGCTCGCTGAGTGCCTCCTGGACTGCGCGGTTCCAGCGATAACGCTTCCACTCGGGAAAATACTTCTGCATCCATTCCCGCGTGGCGCGTTCCCAACCAATGTCACGGCCGAGCTTCTCACTCTCGATCCATTTGTACTTCTTAATCTCCTCTGCCTGGGACCGAACGATGTCAGCCAGAGGATTCTGTTTTCTAATTCTCTGTGTCATCCCTACCCCCCTCCTTCGGGAGTAAAAACTGGCGGAACGATACACCACCGCAGCGGGATTTCAACTGTTGACAGGCAAACTTTTCCTTCCCATGTAGTTTTCTGCGCTGCAAGCGGTTGCGTGGGGGCTTTCCGCTTGCGAGCGGCGCGCTTGTCCCGTATTGTCTGCCGCATGTCCCAGCAAGGTCATCTGGAGAAGGTACTCCAGCACGCCGAACAACGGCTGGTGTTGAAGCCCGGCACCCGTCCCGCTGAGATTCTGAACCTCTACAAGAAATTCCTCAAGGTCGAAGAACACCGCCTGCGCATGGCGCATCGCGCCGGCACAGGGGGGCGCGAGATCGCGCAGGGTCGCGCGCGGGTCATGGACGTGGTGCTGTGTCACATCTTTGACGCCGCCACCGAAAACCTGCGCCAGAATCACTCTGCTGGGGCGGTGCCCGTTCTGCTCGTTGCCATTGGCGGTTACGGTCGCGGCGAACTCAGCCCGTTCTCGGACATCGACATCATGTTTCTGCACAATTCACCGACGCGCGGATCAAAACTCCATCCGTACGTTGAGGCGATCGTCGAGCAAGTGCTTTACATGCTCTGGGACATCGGCCTGAAACTCGGCCACTCAACTCGTACGATCAGCGAAGCCGTCGCGCAGGCCAACGAGGATATGCAATCAAAAACGTCCCTGATCGAATCGCGCCTGCTGGTTGGGGACAACTCGCTGTACGAGAAGTTTCGCGAAACCCTCGTCAAGCAGTGCATCAAGGGCCACGAAGACGAATACATCGCCGCGCGCATGGAGGACCAGCGCATGCGCCACGAGAAATTCGACGACACCGTTTACCTGCAGGAGCCGAACGTCAAAAACGGTTGCGGCGGGTTGCGCGATTTCCAGAACCTGATTTGGATGGCGTTCTTCAAGTACGGCGTCCTCACACTGTCGGACCTGCGCAAGAAAGGGTTCCTCGAATCCTCCGAGCAGCGCGCGCTCGAATCCGCGTACGATTTCATTCTGCGGGTGCGCAACGCGATGCACTACATGACCAACCGTGCCTGCGATGCCATCGGCCTCGGGCTACAACCGCAGATTGCGACTGAGTTCGACTACCGCCAACACGACCTGTTGCGCCGCACCGAGGCGTTCATGCGCGATTACTACGTGCACTCGCGCAACATCTTTCTGCTCACCAGCGCACTGGCCGAACGCATGGCCATCAAGCCGCCGAGAACGTCGCGCCTAGGCGCGTTGCTCGGCCGGCGCGTGCACAAGGAAGAGCAAGTCGATGGGTTCGTGGTCCACGACGGGTTGATCGGTGCCGCGTCGCCGAACCTGTTCAGGCAAGCGCCCCAGCGATTGCTCCGCGTGTTTCTGTGCGCGCAACAACGGGGAGCGGAACTGCGCCCGGAGTTGCGCACTTTGGTTCGGCAGAATCTGAGCCTGGTGAATCGCGCGTTTCAATTCGCACCCGAGACCCGCGAGACGCTGCAGGCGATTCTGCAGCGCAAGGGACAGGTCGCGCGCGTTTTGCGGATGATGCACGAGACGGAGTTCCTCGGGAGATTAATCCCCGAGTTTGGCCGGCTGACATGTCTGGTGCAGCACGAGTTCTACCATCGGTACACGGCGGACGAACACACGCTGCAGGTAATCGAACATCTCGACCGCATCATCGACGCGACGGAGCCGCCTCACGCCAGCTACAAGAAAATCTTCCAGCAACTCGAGCATCCCCACGTGTTGTACCTGGCCCTGCTGTTGCACGACGTGGGCAAGGCGGCCAACGTCGAGCATCACGCCGAAGCCAGCAATGAAATGGCGCGCAAGGTCGCTCAACGAATGAAACTTAGCGCCGATGACACGGCGCAGTTGCTGTTTCTGGTGCGCAACCATCTCAAACTCAGCATGCTGTCGCAACGCCGTGACATCGACGACCAGGCCACCATCGACGCGGCGGCGCGTCTCGTGGAAAACGAGGTCTACCTCGACAACCTGATGTTGCTGACGTTTGCCGACGCAGCGGGCACGAGCATCAAGACATGGACGGAGTGGAAGGAAGCGTTGCTGTGGGAGATGTATCATCGCACGAAGCAGGCGCTCGCGGGCCAAGAACGCGCCAAGAACATCCTGTCGCACCGCATCGAACAGCTTTACAAGGAAGTCAGCACGAATCTGAAGGGTCAGTTGCCGCTCGAGGAGATTTACTCGCACTTCGAGCTGATGCCTGCCAGCTATTACATCAACACCAACCCCGATGAGATTACGCGCCACTTGCAGATCATCCATCGCTTCCTGATGCAGCAACTCGAAGTCGAACAGCCCGAGGATGCGCTGGCGCCCGTCGTCGAATGGGAAACGCTCCCGGCGCAAGGCTACTCCCAGGTGTCCATCTGCACGTGGGATCGATTGGGGTTATTTTCGAAAATCTGCGGCTCGTTCGCCTCGGCGGAGTTGAACGTCCACAATGCGCACATTTACACGCGCGGCGACCACGTGGTTCTCGACATTTTCCACGTCAGCGACAAACATCTTGCGGCCGTCAGTGAGCCGCGCATGATCCAGACCGCCGAGACGATGCTGCAGCGGACGCTAACCGGCAAGGAAGAGATCGACTTCCGAAAAATCCTGGAACGCATCCGCGCCACGCGCGGCGAGCTTCCGCGCATTCGCGAAGTGACGATTCCCACGATCATCGAATTCGACAACGAGATCAGCAAAAGCCGCACAGTCGTCGAGGTGCAAACCGAGGACCGCATCGGCTTGCTGTATACGATTACCAACACGCTCACCCACCTCAGCCTCGATATCAGCTTCGCGAAGATCTCGACCGAGAAGGGCGCGGCGATCGATTCGTTCTACATCCAAGACCAACTCGGCCAGAAGATCACCGACCCTGACCGACTTTCCACCATCAAAGGCAGACTGCTCACCGCGATCGACCTGCTCGCCAGTTGACCATGCACCGGAAACGGACAGCTCCGCCCCGACGCGCGCGTGGTTCGTCTCAGGCCGCCCGGCTCCACCGCTTCGAGCTGTTGGCTCGCGTCGGTCACATCATCAACTCCTCGCTCGAACCCACGAAAGTCCTCGACCTCGTGTTGCGGGAAGCCGTCGAGATCATGAACGCCACCAGCGGATCGTTGATCCTGATCGACCCACACACGCAATTGCTCGAAATCGAAGTTGCCATCGGCCTGAGCAAAGAAGCCCAACAGCTCAGGCTCCCGATCGGCCGCGGCGTCACGGGCTGGGTGGCGAAGACGGGCAAACCATTGCGGGTCCCTGACGCGAGGGCAGACCGACGGTACATTTCCGTCCGAAAGGACGTGCGGAGCGAGTTGGCGGTGCCACTGCTGGTGGAAGGCGCTCTAATCGGTGTGTTGAATGTTGACTCGACGCGCCGGAACGCGTTCAGTGCCGACGATGAAGAGCTGCTCGTCGCATTGGCGAACCAGGCCGCACAGGTGATTCAGAACTCGTGGCTGTACGAGGCGGTCGCCTACAACGCGCGCAAGCTCGAAGCCCTGTTCCGCATTGCGCAGTCGATCATCTCGTCGCTGAATCTCGAGGAGATTCTCCAGCGCGTGACCGCCGACGCGTGCGAACTCATGCAGACGAAGATCTGTTCGCTGATGCTGCTCAACGCCACGCGGGACCGGCTCGAATTGCGCGCCTGTCACGGCGCGAGCCCTGATTATCTCAACAAACCGCCCTTGAGCGTCGACGACAGTCTCATCGGCGCGGTTGTGCGCCGCCGCAAGCCCGTGCAAGTCTACAACGTCCAGGAGCACGACGCGTATCAGCACATCGAACTGGCGAGCCGGGACGGGCTGGTCTCGCTCCTGTCCGTGCCGATGGTGTTCGGCGAATCCGTCATCGGCGCCCTCAACGTGTACACGGGCGAGCCGTACCGTTACTCGACCCAGGACATCAAGATACTCTCGACACTGGCCAGCCTCGCCGCCATCGCGATCGAGAACGCGCGATTGCACGAGAAAATGGTGCAGGTC
>Ga0335084_10007256_pt1 | contig 11034 bp, 9 predicted proteins | sample Lox_Sample_44_FD_206721 | JGI IMG/M metagenome (GOLD analysis project Ga0335084, IMG submission 206721) | Soil microbial communities from Loxahatchee National Wildlife Refuge, Florida, United States - Lox_Sample_4.4 | ecosystem: Environmental > Terrestrial > Soil > Wetlands | place: USA: Florida...
GGCAAGCGTATCCGGATCGACTGCTGTCCGGGTCGACTGCTTGCCAGAGTGCAGAAACCGCGCTAGCGTTATAGCGTATGAACGATTTGCGAAGCCAGATCGATAGCCTATCCCCCGCGGAGAAGGCGGAACTTCTGGATACGGTCTGGGAGAGCCTGGAAGCGGATGCGGCATCACTGACAGATGCGCAGCGGGCGGAGCTTGATCACCGAATCGCTCGGCATGAGCAGAACCCTTCCGATGTCATCCCGTGGCAGCAAGTCAGGGCCGGCCTGTTCAAAAAACCGTGACACTCCCGGTTGTCTGGATACCAGAGGCGAATGAGGATTTGCTGGAAGCGCGGGCATGGTATGAGAACATCCGCCCCCAGCTCGGGGAGCGTTTTGCACTGGCGGTCGAAGCCAAGGTTGAAGCGATTACGGAACATCCGCTGCAATTCCCTGTGGTCCACCGCGGCCGTCGCCGCGCCGGAGTGTGGCGCTTTCCCTACGGAATATTCTTCGAGGTTCAGGAGCATCGGATCGTGGTAATCGCTTGCTTCCACGGCAGGCGCAATCCGAGGCGCTGGCAGTTGCGATAACCAGGCGGTCTGATGGCGCGGGCAAAATGCAGGTCCCTCGCTTTGCTCGGGATGACAAGCCTTGGCATAGAATCGGAGACCTATGGAAATCAAGAAAGTTGGCGTACTGGGTTGCGGGCTGATGGGCTCCGGCATTGCGCAGGTTGCGGCGATGGCCGGGTTCGATGTCACGGTGCTCGAACTCGATCAGAAGTATCTCGACAAGGGCTTTGCCGGGATTGAGAAGTCGCTGGCGAAGTTTGCCGAGCGGCCCGTCGACAAGGGCGGGATCACGGCGCAGCAGAAAGACGCCGCCCGAGCGCGGCTCAAGGGCACGACCAACCGGCAAGACCTCGCCGACTGCGACATCGTGATCGAAGCCATCATTGAGAACGTGCAGCTCAAGAGAGACATGTACGACTCGCTCGATGGGATTGTGAAGCGCGAGGCGATCTTTGCCACCAACACTTCGTCGATCTCGGTGACCGAACTGATGGCGGCGACGAAGCGTCCGGAGCGGTTTATCGGGCTGCACTTCTTCAACCCGGTGCCGCTGATGAAGCTGGTGGAAGTCGTGCGGACGATTGCCACTGCGCCCGATGTCTACGAGACCGCGTACGAGTTTGGGAAGAAGCTGGGCAAGGTGCCGGTACGGACGTCGGACAAGACCGGATTCATCGTCAACCGGCTGCTGGTGCCGTATCTGCTGGATGCGATCCGGGCGTATGAAGAGGGTGTGGGCTCGATCGAAGACATTGACAACGCCATGAAGCTCGGCTGCGGGTATCCGATGGGGCCTTTTACGCTACTCGATTTCGTAGGCCTGGAGACGACCTACTACATAACGCACGTGATGTATGACGAGTTCAAGGAGCGGCGGTTCGCGTCGCCTCCGCTACTGAAGCGATTGGTGATGGCGGGTTGGTACGGGCACAAGTCCGGGCGCGGGTTCTATGATTACTCGAACCCGGAGAAGCCGGTGGCGGGAAAGTTTTGAACTTCTTTTCCGCGGATGCACGCGGATAGAAGTGGATTCAGAACGAGACACGGAGAAAGGCTCACTATGAAGCGTCCGCTGTGGGTCACAATTGTGATTGTGCTGCAGGCATTGCTGGGCGTGCTGCTGGCGGCTACGATCGTGTACCTTCTCGTCCTGACGCGGTCCAAGGAGATTCTGGCGGAGCCCGAAGCGGCGGATACGATTCACGGATTGCTGATCGGCGCGGGCGTGCTGGCGGCGCCAGCTATGATTACGCTGATCGCGGCATTTGGCTTGTGGCGGGGACGATTCTGGGGCTGGCTGCTGTCGCTCGCGACCGATGTCGGGATGGTGGCCGTTCTGGTCTACAGCATCATCGATGACCATGAAATCGATGGTGAGATGGTTGCGCTCGCGATGGGGTTTCTGGTGCCGCTGATCCTGCTGTTATTGCCGTCGGTGAGGAAGTTCGTCTGGAATGCGGCAGGCCCGCAACCGTCAACGAATTTGGGATAGGTCCGTTCTTGATCTGCGACATCCGGGCAGACCCGCGGAAAGGGATTCTTTCGATGAATTTCGAGAACATTCTGGTCGAGAAGAAGAACGCCATTGCCTACGTGACCGTCAATCGCCCCAAGGTCCTTAACGCGCTCAACATGGCGACGATGGAAGAGCTGCGGGCAGCGTTTCATGACATCAAAAGCGATGCGGCGATCCGTGTCGTGATCTTTACTGGTACGGGCGAGAAGGCGTTTATCGCGGGCGCCGATATCGGCGAACTGGCCAAACATGATGCGGTATCGGGCAAAGAGTACACACATCGTGGGCAGTCGGTGCTGAACCTGATCGAGAACCTGGGCAAGCCGGTGATTGCCTGCATCAACGGATTCGCGCTCGGCGGCGGCTGCGAGATTGCCATGGCCTGTACCATGCGTCTGGCGAGCGACAACGCGAAGCTCGGGCAGCCCGAAGTGAAGCTGGGGATTATTCCCGGTTACGGCGGGACGCAGCGATTGCCGCGGTTGGTGGGGAAAGGCGTGGCCATGCAACACGTGCTCACCGGCGAAATGATCACGGCGCAGGAGGCGCATCGCATCGGACTGGTCAACGAAGTGACGGCTCCGGCCGATCTGATTCCGCGGGCAGAAGCGATTGCTGCAAAGATCGTAGCGAACGCGCCCCTGGCTGTGCAGTATGCGATGGAGGCAGTGAATAAAGGGATGGAGATGACGCTGGGCGAAGGGCTCTATCTCGAAGCCGTGCTCTTCAGCGTGGCCTGCTCGTCGGAAGACAAAAAGGAAGGGACGACGGCGTTTCTGGAGAAACGGCCAGCGGTGTTTAAAGGCAAGTGAAAGAATTTGGTAATTGGGTAATCGGGTAATTTCGTAATTTGAAAACCGCAAGTCCGCCGGATTTTGCGACACCCTCGCGTCCGGCTTGCTTTCAAATTACAAAATTACACAATTACCAAATCCATGCTGAAATCTCTCCACATCGGCCGCTACGTGGGCGATGCGAAAGATCTGCGGACGCTCGCGGAATTCCTGCAGTCGATTGGGTTTGAGACGGCTGCTGGATCGGATGGGCGGCGGTCGGCAATTCTTTCGGCGCCCCTGGGCCTGCTTAGCCTGAATTCGCTGGCGAAGGAGTATCCGCCGGAAGTGCGCGAGCGGCTCAAAGATGTGAACCGGTTGCTGGTGATCGAAGTGACGAACCCCGACACCGTGTTCGAGATTGCAGCGAAGCGCAAGTTCAAGGTGTTGGCCGACGCCGGCAATCCGAAGACAGGAGAGCGGAGCTTCTCGCTCGAACTGCCGGGCGAGATTGTCTTGACCATTCACGGCCAGCCGGAGGAGCCAGTTTCGGCTGTCGAAGGGGATTTGCACGCGTCGGGGAAGCGTTTTGCCATCGTGGTCTCGCGCTTCAATGCGTTTATCACGGAGCGGTTGCTGCAAGGGGCGCTGGATGGGTTGCGGCGTTCGGGAGCGGCGGAAAACGATATCGTCGTGATGCGTGTCCCAGGCAGCTTCGAAATCCCGTCCGCCGCGCGGACGCTGGCCGAAACCGGCAAGTACAACGCCATCCTCTGTCTTGGTTGCCTGCTGCGCGGCGGAACGGCGCACTACGATGTGATCGTGAATGAAGTCACGCGCGGGATCGGGCAGTCGGCACAGGAGACGGGTGTGCCGCACGCGTTCGGCGTGCTGACCTGCGACACACTCGAACAAGCCATTGACCGCGCCGGACTGAAGATGGGCAACAAGGGATTCGAGGCGGCGTTGGCGGCGGTGGAGATGGCGAGTCTGAAGACAAGTGTCAGGTCTCAGGGGCCAGGTGTCAGGAAGAACGCTGATCGTCGTTCGTCGTTCGCTGTTCGCAAAGGCAAGACCAGGTCGACATCCAAAAGCAACTCGAAGCGTTGAAAGTCTGCGAAGACTCCCATTCCAACCTGTAAACTGAGATTGGTCGAGAGCCGTGGAAAAAGCTGCGTCGGCTTCTGTGTGGTGCAAGCGAACAGCGAACGACGAAGAGCGAACCGCGGATGACGGACGACGAGCGACGACATTGGGAACCCGTAGAAAATCCCGCGAACTGGCTCTACAGATGCTGTTTCAGGCCGATATGGGGAAGCAGGAGCCGGAGACCGTCCGGAAGACCTTTTGGGCGGAGCGATCGAATGTTGACAAAGAAGCGCGCGGTTTTGCCGAAGACTTGTTTCGCGTAGCCTGCGAGAAATCGGCGGAAGTCGACAGTCTGATCGAAAAGCATACGCAGCACTGGCGCATGGACCGCATGGCAGCGGTGGATCGGAACATCTTGCGGGAAGCGGTGGCGGAGTTCCTCGGTTATCCGCAGACGCCGCGGGCGGTCGTGATCAATGAAGCGCTCGAGATCGCGCGGAAATTTTCTGCGCCGGAATCGGTGCAGTTTATCAATGGCGTGCTCGACAGTGTGGGGAAAGAGTTGGGGTAGAGCCAGAAGGCAAAAGTCAGAGTGCAGAAACTGCACAATCTGACGACCGTCATCCGACACCGGACAACCTGGTTTCATTATTGCGGGCGGACAGCAACCAGGTTTGGCGTGCAGGGATGGGCCGCGTCGAGGTTCGCGCACATGCTATCGCCGGTATTCACGTTGGTGTAGACGACTTGTTGAATGTCCCCTCCCTGCAAGGGCTCCACAATATGAACAGCGCCGCCACTGGTACACCTTTCATAGGGCGGGACTGCGTCATCCTTGGCAAGTGTCTCACATGCGGCTACGAAGATCTGGGTACCGTCGAGGGTGGCGGTGGCAGCACGTGGAACGGCGCCATCGATGAGAGGAAATGCGGAAGTGGTGCCGCTGGCGACATCAACGACGAGTACGGCAGGAACATTCTCGGCTACTACGATCACCTGCGAGCCGTCACCGGTAAGTTTCGTGTAGAGCGGGGTGAAGGTACCCTGGCCCAGATTCAGCGAGGAACCGGCGGCGAAGCCATGGAAGCCATTCGGCGGATCCGACCAGAAAAACGGAGGGTTGCAGGTGAGTTGTGCCGGGTTGTCGAGCACGTCGCGGGTAAACTGCGCGGTCAGCAACTGGAGATTGGGCGGTTCGAGGGCGATGAGGTTCTGCGTGATGACGGAATGTTCCGGAGTGGTCTTCCCACTCATGATGATGTGATCCTCGCGGATCTCCGGCAGCGGGAAAATCAGGAGTGGATTCGCAGTCAGATCGGGTGAACTCCTGCCAATGTCCTGCAGGTCGCATGTAGCAATGCCGGACACCGCCTTTTCCGGGGCTCCGGCAATGTAGGCAAAGCTGCCGTCGGCCGAGAAAGCAACATCGTTCGCAGGAGCCGCTACCGCGACCGAACGCAATGCGTCGACAGTAGAGTAGACGAGCAGCTCGCCTTCATTGTTCTGGATGAATATCTTCATCTGGTCGGGCGAGAACGCGGCGGAGGTCGCGCCATTGATCAGCAGGTCGACCGGGGGAGTGGTCGCGTGTGCGGCGTCAAAAATGTAGACCTGGTTGGGGCTGGTCTTGGTGTCAGACACCACGACCTTGTTGCCATCGGCTGAAATCGCCAGGGGCTTGCCGCAGACCGCGACATTGCACGGCGTCGTGTCGGGCGATACCGTGCTCACGGACAATGTGGTCGCGGTCACATCCACGAACATCAGGCCTTGATCGCTGCCGAGATAGACGTGAGTTCCGCCCGGGTTGAACAGCATCGAGTTGGGCGTATAGGGCAGTGTTACGCCGTTGCCGATAGGGGTATTGCCTGAGGTCACCGGGAACATGACGCTGGTGCAATCGAAGAGGTTGTTGCAGTCAGTCGTAGCAGTCCAGGCGGTGCCTATTGGAGGCTTAGCCTGGGTGACGTGTGTCGTGACAACGCCGAAAGCGGGCTGGCCGTTTTGAGCGGTCCCGCCTGTGGAATAGATCGGAAGGCCGGGCTCGATGCCAATGTTGCAAGTTGGAGGGTTGCACGAAGCGGAGATATTGGCCGTTCCAGCCTCTTGGCGTCCGGTCACAACGCCGGCGGTGCTGACGGTGGCGACTTCGGGGTTGGAAGTGCTCCAGGTCAGAGGCGGCTGGCTGAGTGGAACGTCGAGGGTGTCGACGACTTCGGCAACGATCGTCTTGGTGCCTCCGGCATTGATGGTCACGGAGTTCCCCGACCCGTTCTGAACCTGCAGCTTGACGGACTTGACGAGACACGTGATGTAGTCCAAGGGAACACTGGTCGTCCCCGAGACGCTGGCGAAGATCTTCGTTACGCCGGGAGCCTTGGCTGTGACCTGGATCTGGTTGTTCGCCAAATCCTTGTTGTCGTCGACCGTCAGGACACCGACGTTGCTGCTGGCCCAGATGAAGGTGCCCACCGTGTTGGTGACGTCCACATGGTTGGCGCTGTAGGCGGTGGCCTGGAAATCCCAGGTAGTGTCCTGAGAAAAGCACGCATCGGCCGGGGCGTTGATGGGCGTAACCGTAATGTTCTGAACGTGTTGATGAACGTAGATCTTCGTCGGCGGACTGCTGACTCCGTCGACGGTGGCAGTGACATTTGCAATGCCGGCCACGCCGGGCGTGCAGATCACAGGATTGGTCAACGAATCCCAGGAACCCGCACAGGCCACGCCGCCGGTGGAGATGGTGAGCGATGCGTTGTTGTCGGAGGAGTACTCAACCGTTCCGAAGACGGTGCCCCCAGAACTGTTGCGAGCCGTCGCGGCGAAGGTCTGCGTATTGCCCAAGTCGAGGGAAACATCGGTGTTTGGGTTCAGGGTGACGTTTTGCACACCGCCACCCTCCTGGTTGGGGGTACCATTTCCGACGCAACCGGACATCAGTCCGAGCGAGACAACAGCCACTACTGTGACAAGGAAGCCGGAACTGCGATGATGCATGAACCCTCCGCGCGGCCGTTCGGCGAGCGCGAGCACACTGTGATACGGAAAGTTGTCAGTGTAGAGGGTCATTGTCAGTTTGAGCAAGGGTTGCAACGGGTCACAGGTTGCCTGGCAAAGGCGTAGGCGCCTCGGGTGCCCCATTGCCGGGATTTCGTGATGAAATAAATCACTCGAATCCTTTTCACATGATGTTAGGAGCCAACGACCCTTTCGGCCGTTGCATTGAGAGCGAATGCTGCTCTTGGTGAGATGCCGCCAGTAATGGTTGACGATGTGCAAGCCAGTTGCTATTATCAAAAGGTTCCGCGAGTTAAGTCTGGCTTGCCTGTGTATACGGGCCTGGTCTGGAGTTAAATCCGCAGGCTTCGGGAAAACCTTGGCTGAGCTCTGAAGAAACACGGCCTCGGTCTGGAAGACAAGACTGAGGACGCCCTCGCTGAAACGTCCTGCGAAAAACCTCTGCGCCTGAAGTCGAGGAGTCACGCGAGGCTATGCAGGGAAGAACCGACGAAACGGAGCGCCTCCGAACCTCGAGGTGAGGCTTGGCGTCACCGTCGCCGGCAACAGTCAGAACGGGAAACCGAACTCATTCCTCACCGGCGGGCTGTCGTCGATAGAGCCCGCACGGGAGAGTATGGCTGGGCAGTAAGCCTGTGCCAGATTGGAGACGAGGCGAGCCTCGTCTCCGGCGAATGTGTGACGCGGCGGGCCGCGTCTGGAGCTGCGAGAGTGCCTACGTTCAATCAGCTGGTGAAGGCAGGGCGGGAACGGACCCGGTATAAGACGGCGAGTCCGGCGCTGCAACAGTGTCCGCAGAAGCGCGGGGTCTGTACGCGCGTGTACACGCAGACGCCCAAGAAGCCGAATTCGGCGTTGCGGAAAGTGGCGCGTGTGCGGTTGACCAATGGGATCGAAGTGACCACCTACATCCCCGGCGTCGGCCACAACCTGCAAGAGCACTCGATTGTGCTGATCCGCGGGGGCCGCGTGAAGGATCTGCCCGGCGTGCGCTACCACGTGGTGCGCGGAACGCTGGACGCTACGGGCGTCGCGAACCGGCAGCAGGGACGGTCGAAGTACGGCGCGAAGAGACAGAAAAAGGGCTAAGAACCAAGTTTCAAGGTCTCAGAGTTTCAAGGTTTCCAAAGAAGGTCAGGGGGTTCCAAGTCTTTGAAACCTTGAAACTTTGAAACCTGGGGAGCGAACAGGAGCTAAAAGCTGAATGCCACGCAAAGGATATATCGCGAAGCGGACAGTTGAGCCGGATCCGGTGTACGGGTCGGATCTGGTCACGAAGTTCATCAACTCGATGATGTGGCAGGGCAAGAAGTCGACGGCTGAGAACATCTTCTATAAGTCGCTCGAAAAGCTGCAGGAAAAAGGCGGCGACGAAGCGTTGAAGCTGTTCAAGAAGGCGGTCGAGAACGCCAAGCCGTTGCTCGAAGTGAAGACGCGGCGCGTCGGCGGCGCGAACTATCAGGTGCCGATCGAAGTGGGTCCGGACCGGAGAACGTCGCTGGCGATCCGCTGGATCGTGACCTACTCGCGAGGCCGCGGCGAAAAGGGAATGATCGACAAGTTGACGAACGAGTTGCTCGACGCCGCGAACGGCAAAGGCGCCGCGATCAAGAAGAAGGAAGACGTGCACCGGATGGCGGAAGCGAACAAGGCGTTTGCGCATTACCGGTGGTAGGGATTTTGTAATTTGGTAATCGGGTAATTTTGTAATTTCAAACCCGAGGCTCGATTGGAGTGGAGCTTTTCGAATTACCCGATTACACAATTACCAGATCGAGCAGTTTGGAGCCCAGGAAAGAGATTAGAGCTGTGCCTAGAACAGTCCCATTAGAACGTTGCAGGAACATCGGCATCATGGCACACATCGATGCCGGGAAGACCACGACGACGGAGCGCATCCTGTTTTACACGGGACGGACGCACCGCATCGGCGAGGTCCACGAAGGGACTGCGACCATGGACTGGATGGAGCAGGAACAGGAGCGCGGCATCACGATCACCTCTGCCGCAACGACCTGCACCTGGCGCGACATCCGCATCAACATCATCGATACGCCCGGCCACGTGGACTTCACCGCCGAGGTGGAGCGATCGCTGCGCGTGCTCGACGGCGCCGTGGCGGTGTTTGACGCAGTGCACGGCGTGCAGCCGCAGTCGGAAAAAGTGTGGCGCCAGGCTGACAAGTACGGCGTCCCGCGCATTTGCTTTATTAACAAGATTGACAAGATGGGTGCTGATTTCGAGCATGCCGTCGACACTCTCCGCAAACGCCTCAATGCAAGACCCGTCGCGATCCAGATTCCCATCGGACAAGAAGACAAGTTCAAAGGCGTGGTCGACCTGATTGCCATGAAGGCGATCGTCTGGAACGACGAGACCATGGGTGCGGAGTACGACACGGAAGAGATTCCCGCCGACCTGAAGAAGAAAGCGGAAGCGTTCCACGCGCAGCTGGTCGAGACGATCGCCGAGAACGACGACGAGATCCTGCATAAGTTCCTGGAAGGCGAAGCGATTTCGGCGGAGGAGTTGCGGGCGTCGCTGCGGAAGTCGACGATCGGTTTGAAGCTGTTCCCGGTGGTCGTGGGCACAGCATTCAAGAATAAAGGCGTGCAACCGCTGCTGGACGCGGTCGTGGACTACTTGCCTTCTCCTCTGGACACTCCTGAGACTCACGGAGTCGATCCGGAAACCGGCAAGCCGATCACGCGCCACGCAGAAGACAAAGAGCCGTTCTCGGCGCTGGCATTCAAGATCATGGCCGATCCGTATGTGGGCCAGTTGACGTTTATTCGCGTGTATTCGGGACAGCTCAAGTCGGGCGACTCGGTAATGAATGCCCGTACCCAGAAGCATGAGCGCATCGGACGTCTGCTGAAGATGCACGCCAACAAGCGCGAAGACATTCAGGAGATTCTGGCGGGCGACATCTGCGCGGCTGTGGGACTCAGAAACGTCGGAACCGGCGACACCATCTGCAATGAGCAGCACCCGATCCTGCTGGAGTCGATCGAGTTTGCGGTGCCAGTGATTTCCGTGGCGGTTGAGCCCAAGACCAAGGCTGACCAGGAAAAGATGGGCATGGCGCTGCAGAAGTTGGCGCAGGAGGATCCTACCTTCAAGGTTCACACCGATCCCGACAGCGGACAGACGATCATCAGTGGCATGGGCGAGTTGCATCTGGAGATCATCGTCGACCGCATGATGCGGGAGTACAAGGTTGAAGCCAACGTCGGCAAGCCTCAGGTCGCGTACCGCGAGACGATTCGCAAGCACGCTGAAGCCGAGGGCAAATACATCCGGCAGACCGGCGGCCGCGGCCAGTACGGACACGCCAAGATCCGGCTGGAGCCGAACGAGCCGGGCAAAGGCTACGAATTTATCGACGAGATTGTGGGCGGCTCAGTGCCGAAGGAATACATCAAGCCGATCGATCAGGGAATGCGGGAAGCCATGGAAGGCGGCGTTCTGGCGGGCTATCCCATGGTCGACATCAAGGCGACGCTCTACGACGGCAGCTATCACGAAGTCGATTCGAACGAAATGGCGTTCAAGATCGCCGGTTCGATGGCCTTCAAGGAAGCCGCTCGCCGGGCAAGTCCGGTGATTCTCGAGCCGGTGATGGCCGTCGAAGTGGTGACACCGGAAGACTATGCCGGCGTCATCATGGGCGACTTGAGCGCCCGCCGCGGACGGATCGAGGGCATGGAGCATCGCGCGGGGTCGCAGGTGATCAAGGCGATCGTGCCGCTGGCCGAGATGTTCGGCTACGCGACGCACATGCGTTCGTCGACCCAGGGCCGCGCCGAGTACTCGATGCACTTTGCCCGGTATGAAGAGGCCCCGCGGTCGGTGGCGGAAGAGATCATCGCCAAGACGCAGGGGAAGACGACGACGAAGTAGTTTCTGGTTGCTCGTTTCTGGTTTGAGCAGCAAGCTGGCAGCTAAAGGCTAAGAGCTGAGGACAACATGGCAAAAGAGAAATTTGAACGGACCAAGCCGCACTGCAACGTAGGGACGATTGGGCACATTGATCATGGCAAGACGACGTTGACGGCGGCGATCACCAAGGTTCT
>Ga0335084_10007258_pt1 | contig 11033 bp, 6 predicted proteins | sample Lox_Sample_44_FD_206721 | JGI IMG/M metagenome (GOLD analysis project Ga0335084, IMG submission 206721) | Soil microbial communities from Loxahatchee National Wildlife Refuge, Florida, United States - Lox_Sample_4.4 | ecosystem: Environmental > Terrestrial > Soil > Wetlands | place: USA: Florida...
GCGGCCTGCTGCTGATTGGCCTGCTCTTTCTCGCCACTGCTGGTTATTTCATGATTACTTATCCACTGGCCTCCCAAGTGTGCTTTGACTTTTCGGTGCGAGAATTGATCTTCACGGCCAGTTTCTTATTGCGGCGATCACGGCATGTGGAATGGAAGGTGTCGTTCCATCAATTTTCAAGTCTGACCTTGCGCCCTCAACTATTAGGTAAGCGTCACGTTGCGCAGCTGCGCTTGCAAGATGGCGCTGAGCTGGTTATGGATTTTGGTCGTCGCACTGCCGATGCAGCACAGCTCATCCAGCGCTTTGCCGCTACTACGGCGACCGATCGGCCGGCGGCTATCGGCCCAGGCATTACCACCATGTCAGTGGCCGATGCTGTCATGACCCACGAAAAGATGGAACGCCAAATTCGATCGTGGGGAGTCTGGTTGCTGATCATGGGCGTGCTGCAGATGATCGACGTGCGTGGGTTATCGCCGTGGGGTATTGTCTTATTGCTGGTAGGCGCAGCTTCCTTCTATTTCCGAGAAGCGGCTATGTATGTCATCTACGCTGTCACCATTGGTTGGGCCGGTTTACTCAATTTCTTGAACAACACAACGACCTTGTGGCGGGGCTATGCTATCGTCCAATTCGTCATCATGATTGCGATCTTCTGGCAGTTTCGCCAATATCGCCGCGCGGAGAAGCTGGCAACCAGTGCATCCACCGACGCTGCTTTAGCAGATGCTGCCGCAGACGCTGCCCCAGCCGTGCCCACACGCACACAACGTTGGTTTCCGCTCTTTGCCCTGGTGCTGGGTGGCGTGGCACTACTTTTATTTATCGCTGCGATCGGCAGTGCGTTCCTGCTGCATAATCGTGCGTTGTTGCCACTCATCACGGTATCGGAAACTCTGGCCGTCAACATGGCGGTGCTCGGAGTCGCCACGGGCTTGGCCGGCTGGTTGACGATTCCCTTCAACAAGTGGGTATCGATCGCGGGTTGCCTAACTGGCGGCTTGACTCTTGCGGCCGAGCTGCTCATTCCCGTGATCCTCAACGCGTTTCTCTAACTGACGTGCCTATATCCGCAGTCCGGCTCTCGCTCATCGAAAGCCGGACTGCTCACTGTCTCTCAGTCCTTCTATTACCCTATCGCATCAGGCCGCTGCCGATGACACCTTCAAACTACCATCGGCTTTATGCCCATTGCCCGTATCTTTCAGGCCGTTGCCGCTGACCGGCTCTTGCCGCCGGAATTGGCTCATATACAGATCGTAGAAGAAACCCTTCGCGTCGAGCAGTTCGTTGAACTTGCCGCGCTCAATGATCTCGCCGTCCTTCAGTACTAGGATTTGATCTGCATGCTTAATGGTGCTCAAGCGGTGGGCGATGACGAAGCTGGTGCGGCCTTCCAACAGCTGCTCCATCGCGGTCTGGATCAACTTCTCGGTGCGCGTATCCACGCTCGACGTGGCTTCATCCAACACTAGGATGCGAGGATTCGCCAGTGCTGCGCGTGCGATCGCCAGCAATTGGCGTTGACCGGAACTCAAGCCGCGTCCACGCTCACCTAGCACTGTGTTGTACTTGTCGGGCAAGTTCTCGATGAACCCATCGGCGTGTGCCAACTTAGCGGCCGCGATCACTTCCTCATCAGTTGCTTCCAGTCGCCCGAAGCGGATGTTGTTCATGATCGTATCGCTGAACAGGAAGTTGTCTTGCAACACGATGCCGATCTGCTCGCGCAGCGACGCCGCGCTTACATCACGCACGTCGACGCCATCGATCTTCACCGAGCCGCTCGTCACATCGTAGAAGCGCGGCAGCAAGTTAATGATCGTCGTCTTACCGGCGCCAGTCGGGCCGACGATGGCCATCATCTGGCCGGGCTTCGCCTCAAAGCTCACACCGCGCAGCACCGGCTCGTCCTTCTTGTACTCGGAAGAAACGTGATCGAATGTAATCGCTCCTTGAATCTTCGGCATCTTCTTGGCGTCGGCTTTATCTTGAATGTCCGGCACTTCGTCGAGCAGGCCGAAGATACGCTCGCCGCCCGCGATGGCACTCTGCACGGTAGCCCACAGCACCGCGATTTGCTGAATCGGTCCGTTGATGCGCTGGACGTAGGCCAGGAAGGTGATCACTGTGCCGATCGAGATGACCGCTCCAAAGAGCGTCTGATTCGCCAGCAGTAAAAAGCCGCCTACGCCCGCCACGATGGCAATCGCCACGTAACCCAGCGCTTCCAACGCCGGCGCCAGCGCGCTCGTGTACGCCACCGCTCGGATGTTGGCATCGCGGTTGGCCGCGTTCACATTGCGGAACGACGAGATGTTCTCACTTTCCCGGCTGAAGGCCTGCACTTCGCGCACGCCGCTAATGCTTTCTTCCAACTCGGCATTGACGTTGCCCATTTGCTGGCGGCTCTTGCGGAACGCCTTGCGCGCCTGATTCGACAGCCACAGCGTGGTGAAGAACATGAACGGCACTACTGCCAGGCTGATCAACGCGTACGCGAAGTTCTCGCGGAACATGCTGTACGCAATCCATACGATCAACAAAGCGCCGCTCAGCACTTGCACCAACGCAAAGCCCAGCGCCTGACTGATCGTGTCCGAGTCATTGGTGATGCGGCTCATCAGATTACCCGCGTCATTCTCGCCGTAATAGCCCAGCGACAAACGGTGTAGATGTTTGAACAGATCGACGCGGATGCTGCGCAGGGCGTGCTGTCCCGACCAGCTCACGGTGTAGAAGGTCAGGCCGCTGAACACGGAGCCGATGATAAACAGCCCCAGCATCTTCAGGACTAATCCGCCCAGCCCGGCGATGCGTTCATCGGTCGTCAACTGCTGATAGCCGGGGTCATACCAGCACGAGCTCTGAGCTTGCACGGCAGGCACAAAGCCGCCGGTGTTCGCCACCGTTGGCGGCGTCAGATAACAATCCGTCGCCTGCCCCAACAGCTGTGGCACTGTCACCTGTGCCCACGTAGCTGTGATGATGAAAATGGCCGCCAGCAACAATACCGGCCAATAGGGTCTCAAATAGCGTCCAAAACGACGCAGCGTTTCACTCGTATTTTTAGGCTTGGACGCTTCGCGCTCCAGCACCATCATGCGTCCACCGGGTCCACCCATCATAGGGTCATCTCCTCTACGGCCACCGCCGTTTCTTCTTCGCTCAAATGCACGTCTTCTACCAGTTGCGACTGATAAATCTGTGCGTAAATCTCGCTGTCTTCCATCAACTCTTCGTGCGTGCCGCGCGCCGCGATCGTGCCTTTGTCGAGCACCAGGATCTGATCGGCGTTGAGCACCGTGCTGATGCGCTGCGCGATCACAAAGCTCGTCCGGCCCTTCATCAACCGATCGAGCGCCTTCTGAATCTTGTACTCCGTGACCAGATCGACGCTGCTCGTCGAATCGTCGAGGATCAAGATGTGCGGATCGAGCAGCAGGGCGCGTGAGATGGCGATGCGCTGCTTCTGTCCGCCCGATAGGGTGGTGCCGCGCTCCCCGACCGGTGTGTCGTACCCCTGTGGAAATTCCAAAATGAAGTCATGGGCCGCTGCCGCCTTCGCCGCCGCGATCACTTCTTCGTCGGTCGCGTCGGGCCGCCCGAAGGCGATGTTATCCCGGATGGTACCTGTGAACAGATTCGTTTCTTGCAGCACGATGCCGATCTGCTTGCGCAGCGAATCGATCGTGACGTCGCGCAGATCGTGCCCGTCGATGGTGATGACGCCGCTCGTCGGATCGTAGAAGCGCGGAATCAAGTTGATGATGGAACTCTTGCCGCTCCCCGTTGCGCCGAGCAAGGCGACTGTTTGTCCCGGCTTGGCGACGAAGCTCATCCGGTTCAACACATTCGCGCCGCCCGGATATTTGAACGATACATCTTTGAACTCGACCGTGCCGCGAATTTCGGGCAGGGCGATCGCGCCAGGCTTGTCGACGACGTCGCTCTTCGCGTCCATAATCTCGAAGACGCGGCCGGCCGAGGCCGACGCCTGCGCCATCTGCGTGATGATGAAGCCGAGTTGGCCGATCGGGATGAAGACGAACAGCAGGTACAGGCTGAACTCTTGATACTGGCCCAGCGTCATCGTCCCGTTGATGATCTGGGTGCCGCCTGCATATAACACAATCGCCTGGCCGATATTGGCGATCAAGAAGATCAGCGGGAACAGGAAGGTCATGATGCGCGACACCTTCAACATCTGAGTCATCAGCTCGTCGGCCGACTTGTCAAATTTCTTCTGCTCCGACGGTTCGCGCGCAAAAGCCTTGACGACTTTGATACCGGCCAGGTTCTCTTGCAGCAGCGTGTTCAACTTCGACAGCCGGATCTGCACGGCCATGAACAGGGGCTGGGTCACTGTGCTGAACACCATGAAGATGACGATGGCGATCGGTAATATGGGTAGGATCGCCAGGGTCAACTGAAAGTTGCTGAGCGAGATGATGATCAACGTACCCACTAACAGCACTATGGCTTGCAGCGCGATGAGCAAGCCCTGCCCGATGAAGAGACGCACCTTCTCCACGTCGTCGGTGGCGCGTATCATCAATTGACCGGTTTGATTTTTGTCGTGATAGCTGAACGACAGCCGCTGGATCTTGCCGAAGATGTCATTGCGCATATCGAAGGCTACGCTCTGCGACAAGCGCTCCGCGTTGTACGACTGCAAGAACGAGAATACGCCGCGCACCGCCGCAAACGCGATGATGATCAGCGCGGCCCCGATGATGTTGCTTTGGGCGTTGGTCGCATTCGCTTGCACTTGTTCTGCGGTCAGGCCCAGCTTTTGCAGCGCCAGCGATTGAAACTGCGCCGGCACTTGCAAGACATTCTGCGCGATGACGCCGTTGGTCACCGCGTCGATCAAGCGGCGCACCAGGGCCGGCACTGCCAGCTGCGCCAGCGTTGCGATCATTAACGTGCCATAGGCAATCAACATGATTTTACCGTAATGGCTGTTGTAGCCCATAGCCCGCCGCAGCGCGCCCCAATTGGGCTTGGGTCGTTCAGGCTTTCCGCCCCGATTAGGTTGCCCCATCATAAGTTTTCTATCCTTTCCTCATCTTGGCTAACGTGATTGTGTTTCCACACCTTTTAAGAATATTTCCACAACCGTCTCCACCTCATGGGCAGGCACTTTGTGTGGTTTGTCCGACCGGTTTCCATACGTCAACGCGTTGATCATGCCGTACAACAGGCGCGCATACAACCGCGTCTCGCCAGACTTGATCTCGCCGTCAATCTGAGCTTGCTCTAGCCGCTCGACCAGCGGACGCATGATCTCGTGCTGCATCTCGCCGAATAATTTCCGCGCACGAATGTCTTCCATCTGCTTCACGTCCCGCCACAAAGTCTGAAACGACTGGCGCCGCTCACACGTAAGCTCGGCATACCGCACGATCAGCTGTTTCAGATCCTCGCGCAGATCGCCAGGACCGTGCGCCGCTTCGTGCAGCGCTTCAAGGGATTTAGTATGATCCCGCTGCAGCATCGCCAGGAACAAATCTTCTTTGTTCTTGAAGTGATAATACAACGCTGCGTTCGTCATGCCGCAGGCCTGCGCAATGTCGCGGATCGACACTTCTTTGTAGCCGTGCTGGCTGAATAACTTGGCAGACGTATCCAGAATGGTATCGCGTCCGCCGCTGTCCGGGGGCATAGGTAACTCCTGTTTGAATTTACTTACCAAACGTTCAGTAAACAGCGTAAGTGTACCCGATCGCGCATGGTCTGTCAGCTGATCGAAAGGACAGGCCAGCCGGCCGGAGGTTATGCTGGATTATGCGGGAAAAATGTGAATTCGTTGTGAAGAGAATAAGGATACGTTGCGTAGAAAACAACCTTGCCAAGCCCGTGCCCAATCCATAAAAGAGGGGAGCCGTTTCCGCGGCTCCCCTGCCAACAGCTGCCTATTCATAACTAACCGCTAATAGCGCAACAGCGCCGCCACGCCCACTTCATTCAATTCCGCATGCCCATGCACGATGTCCACTCGACCACCCTGTTCCAGCACTTTGCTGATCGCGGCTTCCACTGCGTCAGGGATTTGCTCGAACGCGCCGCCGCAGAACTGGCACTGCGCTCCAGGCAGCAAGGTCACATAGCCGCATTGTTGGCAACGATGCCCCTTACTGGCGTAGCCTTCTGCCACCAACAACGTTTGAACCTGCCCCGCATGCGCCGCCGTCAACACCCGCTCGATCCTTATAGCGCCATGACTGTTCTTGGCCGCCGCCGTAATCGCTGCATCGGCCAAGCCGAACTCGCGTCTATGTTCAGCTTCCTCCACCGTCTTCAGAGCGCGATCGCGAAGGACCAGATCGGCCTCATCGATGTCGCCCGGGATCGTGCCGATGACGCGATCGGTCCAGGGCTGCCCTAGATGGGTGCGCACTTCGTTGACGATCTCGGCATTACCGCCCAGCACCACGTAACGCGGCGTGTGCTTCTCGCAGAACTGCTGCAATCCATACGCCACATCCTTCACATTGCGCTTGATCACTTCTTGCACATGGCGATCGGTCGGCTCATCAGGGTTGCGCCGCCGCCCGGTGGGAGTGGACCCTGCACCGGCTTTGACGCGCCGCACTTCCTCGCCCAACACGCCTTCGCCATCCACGACTTCGCCCATCTGCACAAAGATGAAACGCGCTCCCTGCTTGTCGACCACGGCCACGACGAAGCGGCCATACACATCCCATAAGTTAGCTAACGGTGTCAGGTAAGGTTTTGGTCCGATCGTTACTGAATCAACTATCGGGACAGCGAGTGAATAAACCTTCCAGAAATTCTCCTTTTGATTGGAGAAGATCGCCAGGCCGCGCCCGCTCCAGTCATACTCGCTCTCAAAGAAACGCTCGATCAACGCGATATCGCCATTGGCCCGACCCTGGACGCTGTGTAACAAATGGCGCAGAGCCAGGCGATACTCATCTTTAGTGCGGTGCGTCGGATCGACGTTGAGGGTGAGGCTCAGTACAGCATGTTGCCCTTGATACTCCGCAAGCTGCTGCAGATCGTCACGACTAAACATGACACGCCTCCTATAGAATTGTTAGGTCTGGCGCCAGATAGCGACGAGAGGAGAAACAACCGGTGCCAGGCCGAAGGTGCTAACGAGGGCGCTCGTCGAGCGTCAATGGCACTTGCAGCGTTTGAGCGCCACGCAGGACGGTGACCGTAACCGTCTGACCGACTTGCTTCTTAGCGGCCAGATAAGCGATCATTTCGTCGAAGCTGTTGATGGGATCGCCGTCGATAGCCGTAATGATGTCGCCACCCGATCGGACGGGGATGCCCCGCACGGTCACCTGTTGATCGCCGCCCTTCAGACCGGCCCGCTCCGCCGGCCCGCCATCGACGACGGTGGCGATCACTACACCTTTCGCCACCGGCAAATTCAAGGCCAGGGCCAGCTCGCCAGTAGTGAAATGACTATCAACGCTCACGCCCAAATATGGATAAGACACACGGCCATTCGCCTGCAACTGCGTCACCACACGCTTCACGGTATTGGATGGCACAGCAAAGCCCACACCGGAGTTAGCGCGATTGGTGCCATCGGTGCGAATGGCCGAATTGACGCCGATCACTTCGCCGGCGGAATTCAACAACGGCCCGCCCGAGTTGCCGGGATTGATCGCCGCATCGGTTTGGATGATGTCCGGGTTGGAGAAATTATTGCCGCTGTTCGTCGAGGTATCGGCCGGCAAGGTGCGGCCTTTGCCGCTGACAATGCCCACCGTCATCGTGCCGACCAGTCCGAAAGGATTGCCAATGGCGATCACGCGTTGGCCAACCTTAATCTGGTCGGAATCGCCCAGCGTCAGAGGATCCAATTTCGCCGGATCCACATCAACTTTAATCAGCGCCAGATCGCTGTAAGGGTCCGCGCCAATCACCTTGGCCGTGGCAACGGTGCCATCCCAGAACGTCACATCGATCTCGTCGGCGCCGTCGATGACATGGTTATTGGTAACGATATGACCGTCTTGATCGACGACGAACCCGGAACCCGATCCGAGTTCCGTGAGATCCGAGCCGCCCGCCACGTCGATGTTGACCACTGCCGGATTGGCGCGTTCGTAGATATTGGACAGCAATTGATCGACTGCATCAGATTGAATAACAAGTTTGTCCGGTGTGGCGATTGCTTGCGGCAACACGGTCGGCGCATTGGCAGGAAGGTTTGCCAGGGTTACGGGCTTGGGCGGCGCAGGGGGTTCTACCACGGTAAATTCACGACAGCCTGCCGCCAGTACCATCACGATCAACAAGACACCCAGCCACTTTATCGCCTTCATGATCATCATTCCTTTTAAATCTGTCCGAACTCACACCAGTATTTTTACTGTTACGAGCAAGCACTGCTCATTACCTACGGTTTACTTCCTCAGCTTCGCCAACTGCTCAAACAATTTCTTTTCCTCACTGCTCAAATGCTGCGGCAGTTTGGCTTGTACCGTCACGTACAGGTCGCCGCGCTGCTGCGGGTCGCGCAAGTGGGGCATACCCTGGCCGCGCAGGCGGATGACGCGGCCCGGCTGCGTCTCGGGCGGAACCTTCATGCTGACCTGGCCGTTCAACGTCTTGACCGTTGCCTCACCGCCGAGGATCAACGTGTAGAGATCGACCGGTGCTTCCGTTTTCAGATCGTCGCCGTCGCGCACGAAGCGGGGATCGGACTGCACGGTGATCGTCAGGTAGAGATCGCCCGCGCCACTGCCCTGTCGTCCCGCTTCACCTTGTCCCGCCATGCGAATCTTCGAGCCAGTCTTCACCCCGGCGGGTATTTTCACTTCCAATTTCTGCCCGTCTTTTTGCAGCGTCAACGTCGTGCCGGTGAATGCATCGCGCAGCGGAATCTCGATCGGCTGTTCGTAGTCTCGACCACGCATTGGGCCGTGCCGAACACCACCACCAGCTTGCCCGCTCCCCATACCGCCAAAGATGCGCATGAAAAAATCGGAGAAGCCGCCATCGCCGAAAAGGTCGTTAAGATCGCTGGCGTCATAGGACTGCGTCTGCGTTGACCACTGAGTCCAGTCAAAGTCGCCGGGGCGCCCGCCGGTGCGTTGATACTGCTGCCACTGTGAGCCGAGCGCATCGTATTTCTGACGCTTCTGCGGATCGCTCAGCACTTCGTTGGCTTCGTTGGCTTCCTTGAATTTGGCTTCGGCTTGCTTATTGCCCGGATTGTTGTCAGGGTGATATTGGCGCGCCAACTTGCGGTACGCTTTTTTGATGTCGTCCTGCGTGGCTGTGCGCGGGACGCCGAGGATTTGATAATAATCCTTGTATTCCATTGTCGCTCGCTTGGTTCAATGTCATTATACCCCGCTTGGCAAGAGTTGCCTTGTACGGGGGATTAAGATTTGGTAACGATTTTCAACCGTCGGGCAGCTCCCAGCCGATCGGGTGGGGGAAAGCCCCCCGGCTTCAATCCTTATGATAAGACATTTGTGCTAGAGGGGCATTAGAGGAGGATGATCATCGGATTTTATGCTTTACGTCACTCCCCCAAAGTACCCCATCGGTGCGATATTTAGATGGTTTGAAAACAAATTCCCTCACGGCAGATTAGCCGGTGCAGAGACTCAGAAGGAGAAACTGTTATGGCACGAGAGATGGTTACTTTAGAGGGCAACGAGGCTACGGCCTACGTTGCCTACCGCGCAAGCGAGGTGATCGCCATTTACCCGATCACCCCGTCATCCACGATGGGCGAATATGCCGATCAGTGGATGTCCGAAGGCAAGCGCAACATCTGGGGCACGATTCCGCTGGTGCAAGAGATGCAAAGCGAAGGCGGCGCAGCCGGCGCGGTCCACGGCGCGCTGCAAGCCGGTTCGCTGTGCACCACGTTCACGGCGTCGCAGGGCTTGCTGTTGATGATCCCCAACATGTACAAGATCGCGGGCGAATTGACGCCGACGGTGTTCCACATCGCCGCGCGCGCGCTGGCCGCACAGGGTCTCTCGATCTTCGGCGATCACTCGGACGTGATGGCCGTGCGCCAGACCGGTTGGGCCATGCTGTGCAGCAACAGCGTGCAAGAAGCGATGGACAGCGCGTTGATTGCGCATGCCGCCACGCTGGAAGCCCGCATCCCGTTCATTCACTTCTTCGACGGCTTCCGCACTTCGGCTGAAGTCATGAAGATCGAGCGGCTGGATGAGAGCGACATCCGCGCGCTGATCGACGACGATCTCGTGCGCGCTCACAAGGCCCGCGCGCTGTCGCCGGATCATCCGGTGATGCGCGGCACGGCGCAAGACCCCGATGTGTACTTCCAGGGTCGCGAAGCGGTCAATCCGTTGTACACCAAGGTGCCCGAAATCGTCCAGAAGACCATGGACAAGTTCGCCAGCCTCGTCGGCCGCCAGTATCATCTGTTTGATTACTACGGTGCGCCGGATGCCGATCGTGTGATCGTGGTCATGGGCTCGGGCGCGGAAATCGTGCAGGAAACGATCGATCATTTAAATGCCAAGGGCCAGAAGCTGGGCTTGATCAAGGTCCGCCTGTATCGCCCGTTCTCGGTGGAACACTTCCTCGCCGCCATGCCGAAGACCGTCAAGAGCATGGCCGTGTTAGATCGCTGCAAAGAACCCGGCAGCGCCGGCGAGCCGCTCTATCAAGATGTGATCACAGCACTGACCGAGTCGTTGATGGCTGGCAAGATCAACTCGATCCCCAAGGTCATCGGTGGCCGCTATGGTTTGGCCTCCAAGGACTTCACCCCGGCGATGGTCAAGGCCGTTTACGACGAACTCGCGAAAGCGCAGCCCAAGAATCACTTCACTGTCGGCATCATCGACGATGTGAGCTTCACCAGCCTCGATGTTGATTACACGTTCAGCACCGAACCTGCCGACGTGGTGCGCGCCATGTTCTACGGTCTGGGCGCGGACGGCACGGTGGGCGCCAACAAGAACTCGATCAAGATCATCGGCGAAGAGACGCCCAACTTTGCGCAGGGCTACTTCGTGTACGACTCCAAGAAGTCCGGCTCGCTCACG
>Ga0335084_10007259_pt1 | contig 11033 bp, 11 predicted proteins | sample Lox_Sample_44_FD_206721 | JGI IMG/M metagenome (GOLD analysis project Ga0335084, IMG submission 206721) | Soil microbial communities from Loxahatchee National Wildlife Refuge, Florida, United States - Lox_Sample_4.4 | ecosystem: Environmental > Terrestrial > Soil > Wetlands | place: USA...
AGTACTGAACACGAACGATTCTACCGGCTGATCGAGACCTGCCGTCAAACTGTAGATGAAATGCAAGAGCAGACGCGTGTAGCGCTCCATCGAGCCGCTGATGTCGGCGATGACGATCAAGGGACGTGGTTTGACCTTGGGTTCGCGGTAGGCCCATTCGATCACTTCGCCGCCATACTTAAGATTGTAACGCAAGGTGCGGCGCAGATCGAGCAGCGGCCCGCGCCCGGCCCGCTTCCGCCGCGTGCGTCGCTTGCCGAACTGCCAGACGAGCTCGGCCATCAATTCTTTGATTGCCTCTAATTCGGTGCTGGTCAACTCGGCGAAGTCTTTGTGACGCAGCACCTCGCGCACACTGTAAGTCAATGTGACTTGGACAACCGGAGGTTCGTCGCTTGAAGGTTGGCGATCTTGACTTTCGGACGCTGCTGGCGGCTGTCGCAATGGCGGCCAACTGAACAACGGCCGGCGCAAGCGGCGGCGCTCGCCCATCGCGCGCAGGTCGAGCGTTGTCCAACCGTCTGCCGGCTTGCGCCAGAACGCTTCAAAGGCTTCATCAAAGAGGGGAATGTCCTCGCGGCGATGGACGAGCAGACTGCGCACGGTATTGTAAAAGTCCGCTTTGCGCCCAACTTCGATATAATCGAGCGCATGCACCAAGTCGATCATGCGGCCCAGATTGACATCCAGGCCCAGGCCGCGCAACAAACGCCCAAACAGCAGAAGGTTGTGAAGCAGATGGCCATTCTCCACTCTAGCTCATTACTCTCACTCTCTCCAGGATCGCCTTGGCGTTTTCACCTCTGATCTTCTCCACATCATCCTGGTATTTGAGGATGGCACCCAGGGTATCTTCGACAACATCAGGATTCAGGGCTTGTCGGTCAAGGGCGACGAGGGCCGCCGTCCAATCGAGCGTTTCGGCCACCCCGGGAATCTTGTACAGATCGATGCGCCGCAGTTCCTGAACGAAACCGGTGACCTGACGCGCCAGCTGGGCTGGCGCCTGCGGAATTTTGGCGCGCACAATCTCGAATTCTTTTTCGAACGTCGGATAATCGATCCAATAGTACAGGCAGCGACGTTTCAGCGCATCGTGCACCTCACGCGTACGATTCGATGTGATGATGACAACCGGCGGGTGGTTGGCGCTGATCGTGCCGAGCTCCGGGATCGTAATCTGAAAATCCGACAGGACTTCAAGCAAGAAGGCTTCGAATTCTTCATCACTGCGATCGATCTCGTCCACTAGCAACACCGGAGGCTTGTCACGTGAATTTTCGATCGCCTGCAGTAGAGGTCGGCGCAGGAGGAAATCGGGGCCAAAGAGTTCGGCTGCGTTGGTATGCTCGCCACGGGCTTCCATCATCCGGATGTGAAGCATTTGCCGCGTATAATTCCATTCATACACCGCGTGGTTCACATCCAGCCCCTCGTAGCACTGCAGACGGATCAGATCGGTGTCGAGCAAGCGAGTGATAACTTTAGCCACCTCAGTTTTGCCGACACCGGCTTCGCCTTCCAGAAACAGCGGACGATTCAATTTGAGCGCCAGGTAGATGGATGTCGCCAGCCCGCGATCGGCAATGTAGAGGTGTTCACGCAAAGCGGCCTGCAATTCGTCGATCGATTCAATAGTCACTGTGGCCATCTCACTCGTGTGTCTGTAGACTAATTCTATCATGCTGGCGAATTCAGCCGATCGACAGAGACCTCCACGGCCATCGGAAGTCTCTGCATCTCTTGAGGAAGAGCTGGAGTTATTCAGGTTAGCGAGTTGCGCGGCATAGGCCGTTCCGGCGCATCTTCCAACAACCCGCCGTGACCCAGCGACACAATGTCGGCGCGTGTCAAGCGGTCGCCGACCAATAAACGCGGCAGCACCCCATCGATCACATTGATCTTGCGGCTGCGCGCACAGCCGGGTGCGCCCAGTACGGGAATATCATCCAGGTAAGCGATCATCAACAGGTTACCGGGATCGACTGGCGCGCCGATCGATTCGATACAGCCTCCGGCGCGTTCGACGGCCCGCGGCACGCTATCATAGCGATCCATGATCGCCGTTTCGCCGGCAAGGATGATCAAGCGCGCGCCAGCCGCTCGTTGGTGGATCAGCGCTTCAGCCAACAGCGCTTCATCCAATTCATCTTCCAGCGAGACGTATTCTGTGTGCGTCACCTGTGAGCCGAGGGCCGTCACTCGCTCACTCAATGGCGCAAAATCCTGTGCAAGCTTATCGCGTATGGAGGCTGAACCGGTCAAAATCAAACTGACTGACTGCGCGGTCAGTTCTTCGACTATCAACAGTGGACTACCTTCCGCCGCGATCTTCTCGACTTCATGAATCAACACCGCCGGAACGGCAAACGGAATGATCTTGGCAGTAGCAACAATCTGTCGCGCATGGACAGTAGTGTGAGATGCCAGAGTCGCCAGGGTCAAGCCATTGGATTGATTGATGCGCGCCAGTCGATCGATGTCCACGCGCAATACGCCCACACTATGGCCACTAGATTGACACGCCCTGATGCCGGACCAGAGGGGCGCAGACCATCTCCCATCACGACCTCGGCCACTCGACGAGCAGCGACATCCTCGCTCAAATCATCGGCGGCCAGTTTAGCCACATAGACCGACTTGCGGCCGAGCTGTTCCAGCAAGCCAACGTCATCGCACGTCAACGGCTTCCCCTTACGCAGCACCCGCCGTCCATCCAACCCGGCGATATTGTGTCCCAGAATTTTGCCCTCAGCCTGATCGAGTGGGACCGGTCCAAACTTCATGCCTGTGTCACATCTTAAGTAACGGTGTCCGTGACTTCAATCTTGCTCTTGATGCACTTAAACAACGTGCCGACCAGCAGGTTGGTCACCGGCTGCATGAGCCGCGCTGCTACGCTGGCAATCGTGCCCAACACTACGACCTCTGCGCTCCAATGGAGATCCGTCGCTCCATCTGCTCCATCACTGAGGATCATCTCACTGGTCATATCCATCGCGCTGCCCGGAGCCGTGCCATGCACTTTCATCGATGCGCGAGTTGGCGTATCCAGTTCCAGCCATTCCACGTCGGTCTTGAACGTGACCTTGATCGATCCAAACCCGGCACCGGCCACCGCTCGAAATTTTTTATTCGGCTCGATGACGTCCATCGATTCCAGTCCCGGCGCGCATTGACTGACAAAGTATGGATCGGTGAGAGAGTCCCAGACTTTTTGCCGCGGCGCACCGATGGATACGGTTCCTTCAAGATGCATGAGCCTGCTCCTTTACTAGATACCGGTCGGGTTCTTTCTCAAATGATCGTTGGCAGCTGGCATTACAAAAATAATAGCTTTGGCCGGCGTAATCCGTCACGTAACGTGCGGTCGCAATATTCACGGTCATGCCGCATACCGGATCGATGGCCTCGGCGATTTCGGCGGGAGACGGACTATCGACGCTGGATAGCTGGTGCTGACGGCGCAGCTGCACGATTTCGGCGAAGATACTCACTGCGATCTCATCCGGCGTCACTGCCCCAATATCAAGTCCGGCTGGATACTTAAGGCGCACCAGCTGTTCTTCGGGCAAACCGGCCTCGCCCAGATACTCCATGATCGCGGCCGAACGTTTCTTGCTGGCGACCAGTGCGATATAGGGCGCCGTTGTTTTGAGCGCACCGGCCAGCGCGGCTTCATCATAATTGCCATGACTCGCGACGACGATGAACGTATGCGGCACGTTACCGTGCCGTGCTGATCGGATCTGCGCAAAATCGAGATGAACACACCCCCGATCGGCTGTCGGAAACCGATCGGGGGTGACATCCCAGCCCATCACGACGACCTCATAGCCGAGCGCGCTACCCAGAGTAGCTAGTGCCTCCGCAATCGGCAAATGACCCATCACGACGAGTTGCGGTCGCGGCACATGCGGCTCGATGTAAACTTCCAAAGTTCCTCCGTTAGCACACCTCATGACGGTTTCGATCACGCCAGCCTGCGGCAGTTGTCCCATTCTTTCAGGCGGGCATAAGCGCAGCAAACGTGGCTCGCCGTCCTGCAAAGCCTTCAGCGCTTGACGAATCACGGTGGGCTGTGAGCAGCTGCCGCCGACCCAGCCAGTGAGCGTGCCGTCGGTGGTGATGATGGCATTCGCGCCCGGCTTTGCCGATGTCGGTTTCTCGGCACGTACCACAGTGGCCAACGCATACGCCACGCTGTTGTCTGCTAATTCAGCAGCGCGATTCAGCACATCGTTCTGCATACTCTCACTCTCACTCCTCCAACGCCGCGCCTTTATCATGTAAGATCTGCCATACTTTCGGCGCCGTCATCGGAATGTCGATGTGGCGCACACCCAGATGCCACAGTGCATCGACGACGGCATTGACGATCGCGGCCGGTGCGCCAACGGTCGCCGATTCGCCGACACCTTTCGCTCCGATCGGATGATGCGGTGACGGCGTGACGGTCGCGCCCGTTTCCCACCGCGGCGTCTCGACCGCCGTCGGCACCATGTAATCCATGAACGTCGCGCCATAGATGTTGCCATTCTCGTCGTATTGAATCTCCTCCATCAAAGCCGGAGCGAACCCCATCGTTAAGCCGCCATGGATCTGCCCTTCGACGATCATGGGATTGATGCGCGTGCCGCAATCGTCGACGGCGACGAAGCGGCGGACCTTCACCTGGCCCGTGCCACGATCGATGTCGACCACACAGATGTAGGAACCGAAAGGATAGGTGAGGTTAGGTGGATCATAGTAGTTGACGGCTTCAAGTCCCGCTTCCATGCCCTGCGGATGATTGGTGTAAGCCGCAAAGGCGATATCTTGAATTGTCTTGGCCCGATCGGGCGAGCCTTTAACGTAGAACTTGCCTTGTTCCCACACGAGATCTTCTTCGGCCGCTTCGAGCAGATGGGCCGCGATCTTCTTCGCCTTATCGCGGATCTTGCGTGACGCGATCGCGGCTGCGGCCCCGGCGGTTGGCGTCGAACGACTGGCATACGTGCCGAGGCCATAGGGCGCCGTATCGGTGTCGCCTTCTTCGACCTTGATGTGTTCAGCGGGAATGCCGAGCTCTTCGGCGATGATCTGCGCGTAGGTCGTCTCGTGCCCCTGCCCTTGTGACTTCGTCCCGAAGCGGGCAATGGCTTTGCCGGTGGGATGCACGCGAATCTCGCATGAGTCGAACATCTTGAGACCGAGAATGTCGAAGGTATGCGATGGCCCCGCGCCGACGATCTCGGTAAACGACGAAATGCCGATGCCCATCAATTCGCCGCGTGCGCGTTTCTCGGCTTGCTCTTTGCGCAATTCTTCGTAGCCGATCATATCCATCGCCTTACGCAGCGCGCCCGCGTAGTTACCGCTGTCATATTCCCAACCCAATGCCGATTTGTAGGGAAACTGATCGGGCTTGATGAAGTTCTTCAAGCGGAAATCTGCCGGATCCATGCCGAGCTCGTGCGCCATGAGATCGGCCATGCGCTCGATCGTGTGGACTGCTTCGGTAACACGGAACGAGCAGCGATAGGCAATGCCGCCCAGTGGTTTGTTGGTGTAGACGCCATCCACTTCGACAAACGCATGTTTGAGATCATACGAGCCAGTGCAGATGTGGAATAAGCCCGCTGGGAATTTGGAAGGGTTCGCCGCTGCATCGGTGTAACCGTGATCGGCGATGGTCTTGATCTTCAGCGCCGTCAACGTGCCATCTTTCTTCGCGCCGAGTTCGGCCGCGATGTGATAATCACGCGCAAAGGAATCGGCGGCCAGGTTCCCGGTTCGATCCTCGATCCATTTGACGGGTACACCGGTCACGATCGAGGCGGCGACGGCGATCACGTAACCGGGGTACGCCGGCACCTTGCCGCCAAAGTCGCCGCCGATATCGGGCGAGATGATGCGAATCTTTTCCTCCGATAGACCGAGGTGCGCCGTGATGAGGGCAACCACAGTGCGGATGGCATGCGGAGCCTGCGTCGTCATGTATAACGTGAGATGACCTTCGATCGAGTTCCACTGTGCCACGCAGCCGCACGTCTCGATCGAGGAGACGTGGATGCGGGGAATGTAAATGTTTTCTTTGACGATGACATCGGCCGCTGCATAGCGATCGGTGGCGAGCACCCCCGCTACTTCCTGGTATTGATATTTCACTTTATCGATCGGCAAGACCATCTGCGTATCGCTCATCAACGTCGGCATGTTGTGGACATTGTACTTTTGCAGCGGCGGGCCGTCGATCACGGCCAGCACGCCGGGAGTGGTGAGCGCCTTATCCGTCTTGGTGCTCAGGATTTTCGCGTGGGCGTAGGGACTCCGCACGATGTCGAGATACAACATGCCCGGCAGCTTGAGATCATCGATATAGTTGCCCTTGCCTCGGAGGAAGCGTGCGTCTTCGACCCGTTTTCGACTGTGACCTAATCCATGAACTTCAGCCATGTTAGCCTCCCGTCTACATCTTCTCTGCCGCGTATTGCACGACCTTCACGATGTTGACGTAGCCGGTGCAGCGACACAAGATCCCCGAGATGGCCCAACGAATTTCTTCCTCCGTAGGATTCGGATTCTGTTTGAGGAAGGCCGATGTGGTCATCATCATGCCCGGTGTGCAGAAGCCGCACTGCAAGCCATACTCTTCATGGAACCTTTCCTGAATGGGATGCAGATGGCCGTTCTGGGCGAGACCCTCGACAGTCATCACTTCGCCGCCATCGGCCTGCACGGCCAACACAGTGCACGATTTGACCGGCTTGCCATTCAAGACGACCGTGTACGCCCCACACGACGTAGTGTCACAACCGATATGTGTGCCGGTGAGATTTAGATTCTCGCGGAGGAAGTGAACGAGCAGCAAGCGTGGTTCAACATTGGCTTCGCGTGTTACACCGTTGATCGCAAGTTTGATATGATGCATGCTCATGTCTAACCTCCCTTAGCCCGTTCCACTGCCTTACGAAGAGTACGAACGGTCAATGTCTTGATCAGCGCGCGTTTATATTCTTCTGAGCCGCGCGGATCACCGATCGGTTGTGCGGCATCCGCCGCTAACTGTACCGCCACTTTGATGCTCGCCTCATCCGGCTTCTTGCCCTTGAGCGCGGCCTCGGCCTCCTTCGCCTTGATGGCGGTCAGACCGACGTTGGTCAACCCAATCCCGATGGCCGCGCAATTGCCATTCTGATCGAGGGTCAGCTGCACAGCGACGGCCGCCGTCGCAAAATCGCCGACCTTGCGCTCAACTTTGAAATAGGCTCCGCCGCTCATTGGCTTCCACGCCGGAATACGAATTCGGAAATGCTCTTCAGGACGTAGCCATGCGCGCCAGCGCGGAGAGCACCCGTCACGTACTCCCGATCATCGAATGAGGTCAACATCAGAATTTTAGCATCGGGCGCCGTCTGTTGCAGGCGTCTGATCAGATCGATGCCGGTTTCGCCGGGCATCCGAATATCAAGCAGGATGACGTTAGGCAGCAACTCAGGAGCGTGCTGCAGCGCCGCCGAACCATTCTCCGCTTCCCCGACGATTTCGAGGTCGGCATAGTTGGACAACAGGCTGCGCACCCCCTGTCGTACGATGGGATGATCGTCAATGACCATGACACGGATAGTTGGCATGGTGCGCTCCGCGATCGCAAGCGATATATCAAGTGAAGACGGCGGCCGATTCGACTAGCGGTACGACGCGCGCTGCTACTCCACCGACCGCGACGCGATATGGGATCATCAGTGCGACATGTGTGCCCTCTCCAGGAGACGTCTAGATCGCCAGTTGACCGCCCAAACTTTCTGCTCGTTCCTGCATTCCCATGACACCCAGATGCCCAATGTGATTTTTCTGAACGGCGACGAGATCGAACCCCTGCCCGTTATCGGCGACGACCAGCGACACACTTTCAGCCGAAAACGTGAGCCGCACTTCGGCGCTCGTTGCCGCAGCGTGAGCGCTCACGTTTTGCAGCGCCTCCTACATGATGCGATAAATTCCGATCTCAACGTCTGCTGGCAATCGATAGGGCACACCATCCACTCGTATCTCACACGCGATTCCGGCATACTGCTGGAAACGTTCGACGTAACCGCGCAGCGACGGCGGTAGACCTAAAGCATCCAGTGTGGGCGGACGCAGATCGTAAACGATCTGCCTTAAATCGCGCTCGATGCGATCGAGTACGTCTTTAATCCGGAGCAGCGAGAACTCGGCCGCAGCACGATCGTCGGCACTTATTCGCTCGCGCGCAGATTTGAGTTCGAGCTTGGCGCCGATCACCAGTTGATTGAGTCCATCATGCATGTCGTGCGCGATGCGTTGCCGTTCGCGCTCCTGCACACCGACGGTTTCGGTAAGCAGCCGCTGCAGTTGTTCGGCTTTCTGCACCAACGCTTCTTTGGCCTCCTGCAATTCCCGGGTGCGTAGTTTGACTTCGATTTCCAGCCGGTCGTTGGCCGTCGTCAGCTCTTCGTCGAGCTGCGCGTTGTGGATGGCGATCGCGACCTGCGCAGCATAGGTGACCAGCAGCTTCTCGTGATCATTGCTGTAGGGCGTGGGCCGATTGGCGACACCGATCATGCCGATCGGCTCGTCGCGCACCAGCAGTGGGACACCCCAAAAAGCACGCACATGTGGATGACCGCGTGGCTGACCGATTCGTGTCGGATCGGTCAGCGCATCATCCGATCGGATGGGATGGTTTTCCAGCACGACGCGCGCAAAGATGTTGGGACGCAGTGGAATCAGGTGAAAGTGTTCGTAAAATTCTGGAGAGGGATGAGAGCCCTCGATCGCGGCAACGTCCATCGCTGATCCATCGGGCATGGTAAGGCCGATAACGCCGAAGCGCGACTCGGTCAGTTCGAGGCACTGGCGCAGAGCCGTGTTCAATACCGCTTGCAAGTCGCGCAGCGCGGATAGCTCGACTGCGAGACGATATAACGCCTGTAGCCGTTCGCGCTGGCGCATGTCTCGAATCAAAATCGGTTCGTTAATCAGACCAGTCATATTCACCTCCCCGGCTATATGATCGGTCTTAGATTCATTGTACCTGATCTGGATTCGGACGCATACACCTGCAACGAGCACCCCAGCCCGCTTGTTTCAGAACTATCAGACAGCACCCCGCCTGGAAAGTAATCGATCACGTTTTCAGTGGAGCGCAGGCACAGGCAGCACGAGGCTCATTGCTTCTACCGGCATAGCATATCCTGCACTCCAGCCCTTGCTGAATTGCGCACTCTCCAAGTGAGATTGTGCAACCGATATAAAATGTTCGTGCATATGTTGGTCGGCTGACGACACGAGTATGTTCAGCGACATGCGCAACCGATCCGCTAATCCAAACAACGGCACCGCGCCAGCATACTCGCCGCGCATAACATTGGCACCAGCCAAACCTTCCAGACAAGTCGCGACTCCCCAGTCATTATTGAGCTCACGAAAGATAGCGAGACCTTCAGTGAAGACTTTGATAGCACGCTGCGCATCATCTTGTTGCACCGCGAAGCAACCTATGTCATACAAGAGCATCGCTCCGCGCCCGCGTGCGTTCATTTCGCGATAGAGGTCAAGGCTCTCTGCATATAAGTTTTCAGTTTGAAGGACCTGTTTTTCAGAGCACGCCACGTGGCCCAATCCGCCGAGAACTTGGGCAATCAAGCACCGATCACCAACCGTTCGAGATTCCTGTAACGCATGTTCCAGCCAAACACGCGCCAAGGCATTGTCCCCATTACAGTGCGCCCACGCCCCAAGACCATATTCTGCTAACGCCACACCACACCTATCACCGATAGATTCAAACAGAGTGAGGCTTTCGCTTAACAGGGCTTTCGCCGTGGCGGGCATCTGAGGGACTGTAGCACCATCACCCAGGAAGCACAGCGCCATGGCCATTCCCCAGCGATCGTCATTGGTATGACAAAGTGAGATGCTTTCTTCCAGCGCCGCAGCCGCTACTTCATAATCGCGCAGATAGCCAGCCGCAATGCCCAGCACGATCAAAGCGTGAGCCAAACCCAACCGATCGGCCAAAGCTTGCCACAAGAGCACACTCTGCTCAGCAAACTGGCGTGCCGCAACAAAGTCGCCCTGTGACCAAGCTAGGTAGGCTGCACCAGTCAAAGCCATCGCCCGCGCTCGCCTACAGGCTCTATCTTCGGTTGCTTTCAATGCTTGCTCCAGCCACCAGCGTCCTTCAGTCAAATACCCTCGCCTTTGCCAGTAGCGCCAGAGCCCGCCAGCTATCTCTAGTGCAGCCTCAGGCTGAGCCACAATCGACCAGTGCAGGGCAAATCTCAGATTCTCCAGCTCGGCATCAAGTTGCAACATCCACCGGGTATCATCGACTCCAGTCAAGTGGAGCGCCGCGAGCGCACTTTGCCCACGATAATAGGCGCAGTGTCGCAGGCACGTGTGAGCGACCTCGCTTGTAGAGCGCCGCTGTGCTTCAGCATACTGTCGAATCATCTCATGCATGATGAAACGGCCGTTGGCAACAGCCTGCAACAGCGACTTGTCTCGCAACGCCAGCAACATCGACGCCGTGGTTTCCGCGACTCGCTCGGCGGCTGTTAAATCGAAACTGCCGCGAAATACTGCAAGTGCCTGCATTGCCTCGTGTTCAAGCGGTGACAGCAAACGCCATGACTGCTCGAACACCGCGCGCAGACTGCGATGGCGCGGCGGTAAATCGAGCAGGGATACAGTCAGTGAATCGAAGCTGTGTTCAAGTTCAACGGCGATCTCTGCAAACGAGCGATGGTATGACCTCGACGCTGCCAGCTCAAGTGCGAGGGGCAACCCGGACAACATGCGGCAGATATGAACGATATGCTGCCAATCCTCCGGCGACAAGACCGTTGGCCCCCGCACTCGCTCGACACGACTGACAAACAGTTGAATCGCACCTTGACTCATGGGATCAATAACGCGATCGTCGGCCGGCACACTCAGGCCGTGGATCTCAATGATCCATTCCTCGCGCAGATTCAACCGCTCGCGCGAAGTGATCAGGAAGATGACGAGTGGTGCCCGGGCCA
>Ga0335084_10007260_pt1 | contig 11033 bp, 10 predicted proteins | sample Lox_Sample_44_FD_206721 | JGI IMG/M metagenome (GOLD analysis project Ga0335084, IMG submission 206721) | Soil microbial communities from Loxahatchee National Wildlife Refuge, Florida, United States - Lox_Sample_4.4 | ecosystem: Environmental > Terrestrial > Soil > Wetlands | place: USA...
GCGGCCTTATACGGATGGACTTGTATTCAGAGTTCATCCGTTTTTCTTTTAGTCAGTTGCCGTGTTGAGGGGTTTGTTGAGGGGTGTCAGTGTAGCTTGGGTTAACTCATTTTTGGAGGATTCAATGACACCCCAGATGCAAATCACTGCATTCTTTATGCAGCTAGCGGCTTGGTTTCATCGCCATCCAGTCGTTGTCCGGCTGGCCATCGTTATTGCCGCGCTATTGGCCCTAACCATTTGGTCGTATTCGGTCACTTATGCGAATCCGTTAGGGACAGGAGGGGGAGGCTGTTGTTAAGAGAGGAGGCTCATGTCAATTCGGGGATTGCAATTCATGGTTGGCCGGGCGGTCATCAGCGAAGAATATCGCGCCGGCATACTCAACGGCCACAAGGCCGAGCTGATTCGTGATCTCGACCTGGAGCCTGGAGAAACTGCTCAGGTGATGGCCATTCGCGCGACATCGCTCGCCGAGTTTGCGGCCGAAGTCGAGCGGATTGTGCAGGCGCAGCTGCGCACGGCATCGCATGTCTCCCACGCGCTTGGCTCACACGAGCATCAGCGCTGGGTCTAGCATCGAGTGCTGAACCGCGCCAGATCGCGGCATGCCAACCCTGCCCAGCGAGCTTGATTGTTGGATGTCGGTCGGCATCGCCGCAAATAAGGAACTGTGACAACATATATGTCTTGGGTGGTTGCTTTTCAAACTGAGCAGCAGACATATGCCCTGCAGGTTGATCGAGTCGTCCGAATTATCTATATGGCAGCTCTGACTCCGTTACTAGGAGTAGAGCAAGCTGTCGTCGGAGCGCTCAACGTGCAGGGCAATATCGTGCCCATTGTTGACCTGCGCCGTCACTTGAGTTTGCCGGCCAAAGTATGGAAGCGGCACACTCCCATTATCTTGGTGTCGCTGGGCAATCAGACCATCGGCTTGATCGTGGATACTGTATCCGCGGTGCTTCAGCTGGATGCCAGTCAGATTCTGAGTGCGGCCGATGTTCTACCTGCCGATTGGCCAGAGGTGCCCTTGTTGCAAGGGCTTGTGCGCGTTTCCGCTGGAGATTTGTGGCTGTTGCTCAATCTCGATCATTTATTCCAGCCCGATCAGGTCCAGGCAATGCTGAGCGCTTGCGATCAGATCATGCATGCTCAAGCCGGCACCATCTGCTCAGCTGCCGGGGTACAAGCATGAGCGGCAGGAACCCGCCCGATCGGCTTATTCGATCGCTCTCGGATAGCGACTACTTACGTTTCTGCGATCTATTGTCCAGAGCGTGCGGGCTGTATTTCTCCAACCATCGCCGCAGCGAACTCGAACATGGGATCGGGCACGCCTTTGCCGCCTCCACCTGTACCTCGCTCGATGAGTATTACCACGCTTTGACCGACCCTCATCCGGACACTGTCGAACTCGATCGGTTGATCAACGCCGTCACGGTGAATGAGACTCATTTCTTCCGTGATGAAGGGCAGTTCAATGCGCTCTACACCTATGTGCTGCCCCAGTTGATCGAGCAGCAACGCGCGACGCGGACCCTGCGAATCTGGAGTGCTGGCTGCGCCAGCGGAGAAGAGCCTTACTCAGTTGCCATGCTGGTGCGCGAATTACTACCTGATGTGGATCAATGGTCGATCACGATTCTAGGAACAGACATTAACACCGAGGCGTTGAATCGCGCCCGGCAAGGGATCTATGGCGAATGGGCCTTTCGAGAGAACCGCGCGCGCCAGTGGCGCGGCCGTTACTTTCAGCAAACGGCGGCCAATCGCTATGAGTTGATTCCCGCTGTGCGGAATATGGTTACTTTCGCTCGGTTAAATTTAGCCGAGCCTTGTTATCCTGCCTTTGAGACGAACACCGCGTCGCTGAATTTGATCCTGTGCCGCAACGTGACGATCTACTTTGGCAAAGAAGTCACGACGAGCGTTGTCGCACGCTTTCATCAGGCGCTGGTGGAAGGTGGCTGGCTGGTAGCAGGACATGCCGAATATTCGCTGGAAACTTTTCGCAATTTTCACGCACGGACTTATGCCGATGCCATTTTGTATCAGCGCGATGGGCAAGTCCCCGCCTTGCCAATTGCTCAAGCTTGGTCCGTAACACCAGTGCCTAGTATCAAAGTTAGCGTCGGGTGGATGTCTGATGCACCATCTGCCACAGCGCGGCCAGTTCCCAGTCCACACGACACATCCACTGTGCCAACTGCCCCGTTACCAACAGTGGCGGTCGATCCGATCGAACGCGCGCGCGAGCTGTTGGACTACGGTCAGGCAGAACAAGCCTGCGCCATTCTGCGTGAGCAAGTGCGTCTACATCCAAATCATGTGGAAGCCTGCACTTTGTTGGGTCAAGCCTACGCCAATTTGGGGGCCTGGGCCGAGGCCGAGCATTGGTGTCGACGTGCTACGCAAAATGATCTGCTGGCTTCGGACGCACATTATACGCTGGCCCTGGTCTTGCAGCATCAACAGAAATTTGATCTGGCGATCGAGTCCATGCGCCGCGTGGTGTATCTCAATCACCTCAATGTACTAGGGCACTACGGTCTGGCCAACCTCTATCATGCCAATAGACAGCATGCGTTGGCTCACAAATCTCTGGCTAATACCCGGCGTTTGTTGGAAGGTCGTGCTGCTGAAGAAATGATTCCCGAGTCGGGCGGTATCACCGTGGGGCGCTTGCGCGAAGCGATCGCGCGTCAACAACAACAATGGCACACGACTCAACCCATCAACAAGAATGCCTGACGGATGCCTAGCCTATGCCTGAGTCAAGCCATAGTCTTCGTCTAAAAAGGCAGTTGCAACGCACTCGACGCGCGGATGTTACGCCTGCGCCTCGCCAGTTTGATTGGGAGGCCGTTCGAAAACAGATTGGACTGAACCAGGCCGCGCTAGCCTCATTGGATAACGACACACCCGAGGCGCTGGCGCTCGTGTGGCAGCGACGCGCCGCCCAGCTGGCGCAAACTCCTGCGCCGGAAGCAAGCGGTGAACAGTTGTCTGTCGTCGTGATCCGCTTGCAGCGCGAGTTCTATGGGCTTGAAGTGCAGTATGTGCGTGATGTCGTGCAAGTCCGCGCCATCACGCGAGTGCCACGGGTTCCGCCGTGGGTCGTCGGCGTTGTCACGCAGCGGGGACATGTCGTATCTGTCATCGATCTTCAACAGTTCATTGGCGCGGAAATTCAGCAGCCTCGCGATAGCGTACCGACGGCCGGAGCTTACCTCGTCAACGTCCAGGTAGGCGACATGGAAGTTGCGCTGCTTGTCGACGAGATCCTGGTGTTAGACGTCATCCCGATCGATCAGCTGCACCCGATCGAAAGTGCTCCGCGCAATTTCCGCACCGAGTTCGTGCGGGGTATCAGCCAGCGTAGGGAAGATCATGCTACGGACTTGTTGATTGTCTTGAATTCACCGGCTTTGTTGACCGACAAACGCTTAATTGTCAATGAAGTTCTATAGCACCTTTTATTGGCAGGTGTGTTAGGAGTAATTTATGAGCGACTTCAACCAGGAGGTAATTCAGCTGCTCACTGAACTTGATCAACCGGCTATGTCCAGTACGGCCTATGACACAGCTTGGTTGGCACGCGTTCCAGGTGAAGCTCATTGGACTCAGCGTGCTTTCCCTGAGGCGTTAGAGTGGCTGCGCTGCCACCAACATGCCGATGGCAGTTGGGGGAGTCAACTGGTGCACTATCACGATCGCGTGATCTGCACCCTAAACGCGTTGATTGCTCTGGCCGAGTATGGAATCGAAAGCGCCGATCGCGCCGCCATCCGGCGAGGCGAAACCTATCTGCACCATGCCGCGTTGCACCTGGCTTGTGATGCCCATGACACCGTCGGGTTTGAGTTGATCGTGCCGACCTTGCTGGAACAGGCTCGACAGCTTAATCTGCATATACCGTATGCACAGCTCGATCGCTATCAAGCCATCCGCGAAGAGAAACTGCGCTTGATCCCTCGTTCGCTGATCTATTCGCGGCAGGTGACGACGGCCCATTCGCTGGAGTTCATGGGGGATGACCTTGAGTTCCGGCGCATCGATCAACTGCAAGAAGCCAACGGCTCGTTGGGACATTCTCCCTCGGCCACGGCTTATCTGGTACACAAACGCCCGTTCAACACAGCCGCCCGGCAATATCTGGTGGAGGTCAGTCAACTCGCCGCAGGAGCCGCCATGCCCGCTCATCCGGTGGAAATATTCGACACGAGCTGGGCACTCTACAACTTGGAACTGGCGCAGTACTATGCCAGTTTGAACGGTCCGCTCACAGCCCGCCTGCGCAGCCTGCTACAGGCGTGGGATATGTGCGCTGGCCTCGGATTCTCACACGATTATTCTGTGCCGGATCTGGATGATACGGCAGTCGTGTTCAAACTTTTGGCGCGCGCGGGGCTTGCTCTAGATCCGACGGTTTTTCAAGCCTATGAACGTGATACCCATTTCGTGTGTTATCAATTCGAGCGCAATCCATCCGTGGGTGCGCACATCCATTTACTAGAAGCGCTGGACACATGTGCGCCCACCCCTGAAGTAACCCGCATGACGATTAAGGCCCTGAACTTTTTGCGCCGTAGTCGAGTGAATGATGCCTACTGGTTCGACAAATGGCATATCTCGCCCTACTACATCACCAGTCACGCCATCATCGCCACGCTCTGTCTTGATCAGGGATTAGCACGCGATGCGATGACGTGGATGCTAGGCACTCAAAATAAAGATGGCAGCTGGGGGTTCTGCCAGCCGACGGCAGAGGAGACCGCCTATTGTTTGCAGGCGCTGTTAGCCTATCACAACGAAGTCAAACCGATCGAGCTGGCCGTGCTCGATCGGGCGGCCGAGTACGTTTATCGTCACTATCAAGATGCAGAGTATCCGGCGATGTGGATCGAGAAAGCTCTATACACACCGGAGCATATCGTTACGTCAGCCTTGATCAGCGCGCTCAGTATGTATGAAGCCACTCGAGCAACCCAGGTTCGGTGAGGCGCGAATGACGGGAGGGTTTTTCGCCACGCTGAACGCCGAAGAAAAACGGCAGATTGCTGAAACAACGGACACTCTTGTGAAGCTGTTGAAGGACTGGGTGCCCCACTATCCTATCCTGCGGCCAACCCGCATCCCCATGGCGGCACTCTCGACGGCTATGGCTTTTGCCTCGGCTGTGCCGCGTTTGCCCGCGGCCGAGTATTTGCCGCTCTCAAAAATGACACTGTGGATCTTTGGAGTTGACGACATCACCGATGAACGATCGGTTAGTCTGTCAGAGATTCAGCGCAAAGCCGACAACTGGTATTCGATCGCCCGAGACGGAACGCGTCTCAGAAGGAAACCGGAGGGTCGCGACGAATTGACGACGATCCTACGGGAGATAAGAGATGAGCTGGCAAAAGCGCAGCTCTTTGAACCCCTGCACGAACAGTGGGCGTCCAGTCTGCGCGACGTGCTCGAAGGTATCCTTCGGGAATATCGATATGGACAGGCTTACACGGCACACGGGGCACAGACCTTACCGATCCTCGATGAATACGTGCACTACGGCCGCTGCAGTATCGGGGTTCCGTTGTGGGGCTTAACGGTGTTGATCATTCAGGGTGATCCGGCGGCTAAAGAGAATTTTGAGTTGGCTAGCGAGGCGATCCACTATGCAGGCGCAGCCATTCGTCTTTACAACGATTTGCAATCGTATGGCAAAGAAGTACTGGAAGGCAACATCAATTCCGTGATCATCATCGAGAATCAGCTGCGCGCGAAAAAAGATCCACCGGCGACTGCGGCTGGTGTTTTGGCGGAAGCCAAACAAGTGGTCTTGCAGCTAGCCGATTTCTACGCGCAAAAATGTTACGACCTGACCGAACAAGTTCAAGCGGGGAGCAGACAATTTCAAGAAGCGATCGCGCGCACGGTTGCTTTTCACGCCTATTTTTACCAGGCGCACGATTATCATCTGACGTCATTGGCTGACATCTATACCATGTTTGACGGCCAGCGCCCTTAGCCTGGTCGTGAGCTCGAATCCGTTGCTGGTTCAGGAGGAAATATCGTGGCCACTCTCCAACTTGGAATCGAAGAAGAAAAACTGCTCGCCGCTCAACTCAATGCGCGTCGGGCCCAGTCCGCTTTGACGATCACGCGGCTGGTGGCTGCCGGGACCGCTGTCTTTACGGTGGTGCTCGTGATGATGGCCTTATTGCTGCCCCAATATCCGCAGCTGTGGATCATGACGATCGTTGATGTGCAGCTCGCCGTCGTGTCCTTCTTATATCCTATTTTTCAGCGCCGGGGACAAGTTGCCGTCGGGGTTCGGCTTTTCCTTCTATCGATCTTGCTGGTTGTCGCGGTCGCACTGCTCGCTATGCCTGAAGCAATCCTGCCCGTGACCATCGGCTATATCCTCATTATCGTTTTAGGCAACCTGCTGCTCGGCAACAAGAACAGCCGTTGGCTGACGGGTGTTTGCATCATTGTCTTTGGCGTGAGCGCCTTTTTGACTGAAGTTATGGAGTTTCACTGGTTCAAACCTTTGGATCCAACGACCGGTGCGATTATCAACGTGCTGTTCGGCGTGTTCGCTTTGCTCGTGGTGGCGGTCATTACCCATCAGATTATTGCGAGTCAGGAGACCGCCGTTCATCAATCACAACGAGCCAATCTAGAAATCGAAAAACAAACCATGGCCGAGCGGCAACAGCGTGAGCACTTACAAATAACGATCACTCACTACGTGGATTACATGGCCTTGGTGCGGCAGGGCGATTTGACGGCACGCTTAAGCCTCAATGGTCATGGCGCAGACAGTGATCCGTTGCAAGTACTGGGTAAAAATCTGAACGATATGACCGGCAGTTTGCAGCTGATGATCAACCAGATTCGTGAAGTGGCGACGAACCTTAGCTCGGCCGCCGCTGAGATTCTGGCCGCAACTACGCAGCAAGTCGCCGGGGCCAGTGAACAGTCGGCCGCCATCTCACAGACCACCACCACCGTCGACGAAGTCAAGACGATTTCCGAGCAAGCAATTCTGCGCTTACAGGAAGTAGCGAACGTCTCTCAGCGTACTGTCGACGTATCACGCACTGGACAGCAAACCGTGCAAGACATGATCGACGGCATGACTCAGATCAAAGAGCGCGTAGAAGGCATCGCCGAAAACATTCTAGCGTTGTCCGAGCAGACACAGCAGATCGGCGAGATCATCGCGACCGTCGGCGATCTGGCCGCCCAGTCGAATATCCTGGCGCTCAACGCTTCGATCGAAGCGGCGCGGGCCGGCGAGAACGGCAAGAGCTTCGGTGTGGTCGCCGTCGAAGTGCGCAACCTTGCTGAACAATCACGCCAGGCTACTGCGCAAGTCCGTGCGATTCTGTCAGAGATTCAACAAGCCACCAACTCAGCCGTGATGGCCACGGAAGAGGGCACGAAAGAAGTCGATCGCCGGATTCAGCAAGCCGCCGAGGCGCGTTTAGCGATCGAACAACTCGCGACTGTCATCACCGAATCGGCACAGACCGCCGTGCAGGTGGTGGCCGGGGGTCGGCAACAAGCTGCCGGAGTCGAGCAGATTGCCATGGCGATGCAAAACATCAACCAGGCCACGGTGCAAAGTCTGGCCAGCACTCGTCAGACCGAGCGCGCCGCGCAAAACTTGAATCAATTAGCGGGAAGCCTGACAACCACTGTCGGGCAATACCAATCATGATGAAGGCGGAGGGCTTGTGTCGCTGAGTGAAGAAGTTCGCGCGCGGTTGTTGGCCAGCTTCCGCGCCGAGCTGGCCGAGCATATTCAAATGATCACCGACGGGCTGTTGGCGTTGGAACAACAGACCGTGCCCACTGATCAACGCCCTGCTCTGCTGGAAGATATCTTCCGCGCAGCGCACAGCTTAAAAGGTGCCGCGCGCGCGATGGGCATCACCGCCATCGAACAGTTGGCCCACGCCTTGGAAGATGTCTTGAGCGCTTTGCAGAAAAATACCCTGACGCTCAGCAGCGCATTATTCACGGCTTGTTATCAAGCGCTGGATGCGATCAAGCTGGTGCAGGCCGCATTTGAGACAGATTCATCGACACCACCGCCCGAAGTGCTGCACGCTCTTTCGACTTTGGCGACCTTCAAGCCCGGTGTTCGACCATCGGAAGAACACAGCACGGCGCAGACCGATCAAGCCCCGGGTGTGGTCGATGAGCCGCTCTCGATCGAACCGGCGCGCGAAATGACGACGGCCAATATCGCGATCGATCTGTCATCGTCCAGCGATGAAACTGTTCGCATCAACGCCCGCCGTCTGGACGATCTCATGGCCGATCTTGGCGAGCTGCTGATCTCCAAGATCAACGCCGAACAGCGCCGCCTTCAGATTCAACAAGCGCTGGCATTGATCGCCGATCGCCGCAAAAGCCGCGATGCCATCCGCCGAGCTTACAATCGCCTCGCGCATGATCACCATACCCAAGGTAGCGCGGAGTTATCACGGCAAACAGCGAAAGACGTCCATCGCCTGCTGAGCTATCTAGAAGACGACTGGCAGTGCTGGCATGAACTAGATACGCTGTTGTCGGCGATGACGCGCAACGCCTCCGATGACCTGCTGCATATGACGTTGACCATCGATAACGTGGAGCAAAGCGTTAAGCGTGCCCGCCTGCTACCCTTAAGCACGATCACTACATCCTTTGGGCGGATGGTCCGCGATCTGGCTCAAGCGACGGGCAAAGAAGCCGTGCTGCATATGAGCGGCACCGAAATTGAATTAGACAAGCATCTCCTAGAACAGATCAAAGATCCGCTCATTCATCTGCTGCGCAATGCGGTCGATCACGGCTTGGAGACTCCAGCGGAACGAAGCCGGCAGGGCAAACCGACGACCGGCATCATCACTCTCAAAGCGACACCACTCGATCGGGTTGCCGTGATTGAAGTCACCGATGATGGCGCTGGCTTAAATCTGTCAGCCATCCGCCAGGTCGCGCAGCGCCGCGGGCAGCGATCGACTACCGAAAAACTCGACGAAGCCGAGATAGCTGATCTGATCTTTGCGCCGGGTCTGTCAACCAGTGCGACAATCACCAATACCTCTGGACGCGGCTTTGGCTTGGACATCGTGCGCCGCAACATCGAGGCGTTGAACGGCCAGATTGCTGTCGATTGGACGGCGGGACGTGGTACGCGGTTCGGCCTGACGATTCCCTTGACGGTTGTGAGCTCACGCGGCCTGGTCGTGCGTGCTTCCGGCGAAACCTTTACCATCCCGCTGAGTGTGATTGAAAACGTGCAGCGCATCACACCGCAGCAGATCACCTCGGCGGGCGGACGCGATGCGCTGTCCTGGCAAGGGCGCACGCTCATGTTGGTTCATCTCGGCGATGTGCTTGATCTTCCGCGGGTGCCATCCAAACCCGATCGGCAACACCTCCCCGTCGTGATCGTCGCCGCAGCCGAGCGGCGGTTGGCTCTGGTCGTCGACGAGCTGATCGGCGAGCAGGAAATCGTCAGCCGTGGGATGGGCACCCAGCTCATTCGCGTGGGCGGCATCCTGGGGGCCAGCGTGACGGCCAGTGGTGACGCACTGCTGATCCTCAACGCGGCCGATCTGATCAAGCTCGCCACGGGAATTGGGCCGCGCTCTCTCCTTGAGACCGAGACCGAAGTGAGTGCACCCGCGCCGCGTCGCCATATCCTGGTCGTCGACGATTCGATCACGACGCGTACCTTGGAGAAAAATATTCTGGAAGCCGCCGGCTATACCGTCGATTTAGCCGTCGATGGCATGGAGGCCCTGAGCCTATTGGCCAATAGCATGCCGGATCTCGTCATTTCCGACATCAGCATGCCGCGACTGGATGGCCTGGGGCTAGCTCAGCGGATCAAGACCAACGAGCAGACCCAGCAACTGCCCATCATTCTCGTCACATCGTTGGACTCACCTGAAGACAAAGCGCGCGGCATCGAGGTCGGGGCTGATGCTTACATCGTCAAGAGCGGATTTGATCAAGCCAATCTATTGGAGACGATCGAGCAGTTGATCTAGAACCCGATCGCGCTTCAAGTGATTTCAAAGTGTTGCCGGTGCAGTCCTATGTTCGACACGCATAAGACGATTTTGATCATCGAAGACAGCGCCACACAAGCGCTCGCGCTGCAGTCACGCCTGCGGAAAGAAGGCGTTGAAGCGATCTGTGCGTGGGACGGCCTAGTCGGCGTCAATATGGCTTATCAGGTGCGGCCTGACTTGATCGTGTTGGATATTCAGCTGCCCCGGCTCAGTGGCGTCGAGGTGTGCCGCAAGGTTCGCGACACGCCGGAGATTAGTCACATCCCGATTATTGTACTGTCGAGCAACAACGAGCCGGAAATGGTAGCGAACTGCAAGGAAGCAGGCGCAACCGATTACATTCACAAAGATGATCTGGCTTTCACCGTGCTCGTCGAAGTGCTCAAACACATGGGCCTATGCTCCACTGGTGGCCAGGCCACGCACTGAGCGATTCATGAAAGACACGATTCACGTTCTGGTTGTCGATGACTCACCCACGGTGCGCGAAACGCTGGTGGCGATTCTTCAGACCGACCCCGGTATGCAGATTGTGGGTCAGGCCCGTGATGGAGAGGAAGCGGCACAGCTCGCCGCGCGGTTGCGGCCCGACGTGATCACCATGGACATTCGCATGCCACGCGTGGATGGGCTGGAAGCCACCCGCCGGATCATGAGCAGCGCACCAACGCCGATCGTCGTGGTGGCGAATCATGTCTATGAGCGCGATCTGAATATCGCCTTCAATGCGATTGCGGCCGGCGCTTTGACAGTGGTCGAGAAACCACAAGGGCTGACGACAGCTGACTTGGCCGCGGTGCGCGATCAGCTGGTGACCGCGGTGCGGTTGATGTCAGACGTGCCGGTGGTTCATCACTGGCAGCATCGGACACCTCACTCTGCGGTGACGATCAACGCGAAATTACCAATCCCTAATCGTCCCCGGCATCGCCTGGAGATTATTGGGATTGCTTGTTCCACCGG
>Ga0335084_10007262_pt1 | contig 11032 bp, 10 predicted proteins | sample Lox_Sample_44_FD_206721 | JGI IMG/M metagenome (GOLD analysis project Ga0335084, IMG submission 206721) | Soil microbial communities from Loxahatchee National Wildlife Refuge, Florida, United States - Lox_Sample_4.4 | ecosystem: Environmental > Terrestrial > Soil > Wetlands | place: USA...
CCGCGCGACGACGGCACACGCGACGTCGCTGTGCACGCCGCGACGCCACGCGGCGTTGAACTGCTCGCATGACGCCCTCGCATCCCACCCGGCGTGCCTGGCTGCAGCAAGGCGGCACGCTGGTGCTCCTGCTGTCGGCGCGGCACCTGGCGTGGGGCGCCAGCATCGTCGCGGTGCGCGTGTGGCCGGCCGAGGACTACACCCGCGTCACGATCGAGTCGGACCAGGCGCTGGCGGCCAGGCATTTCATGACCGACAACCCGCCGCGGCTGGTGGTCGACATCGACCAGCTCGAGCTGAGCCCGACGCTGCGCGAACTGGTCGGCAAGGTGCGCAGCGACGACCCCTACATCGCCGGCGTGCGCGTCGGCCAGAACCAGCCGCGTCTGGTGCGGCTGGTGGTCGACCTCAAGCAGTCGGTGCAGCCGCAGCAGTTCACGCTGGCTCCGGTGGCCGCGTACGGCCACCGCCTGGTGTTCGACCTCTACCCGCTGCAGGAGCGCGACCCGCTGCTGGAGATCATTCGCGAGAAGGACCGCGCCGACAAGCGCGCCGAGCAGGCCGTGCGCGACTCGCTCGGCGAGCTGATCGGCCGCATCGACCGCCCGGCGTCGGCCCCCGCCCCGGTGGCGCGCGCCTCGGCGGCGATGTCGCCGGCGCCCGAGCCGGCGCCGAGCCTGCGCGCGCGGCGCGAGGTCGAGCGCCTCATCATCGTGGCGATCGACCCCGGCCACGGCGGCGAGGATCCCGGCGCCATCGGGCCCAGCGGCCTGCGCGAGAAGGACGTCGTGCTCGCGGTGGCGCTGCGCTTGCGCGACCGCCTGAACTCGCTGCAGGGCATGCGCGCGATGCTGACGCGCGACGGCGACTTCTTCGTGCCGCTGCACGACCGCGTGCGCAAGGCGCGCCGCGTGCAGGCCGACCTGTTCGTGTCGATCCATGCCGACGCGTTCATGACGCCGCAGGCGCGCGGCGCGTCGGTGTTCGCGCTGTCGTCCGGCGGCGCCACCAGCGCCGCCGCTCGCTGGATGGCCGACAAGGAGAACGAGGCCGACCTCGTCGGCGGCGTCAATCAGCGCGCCGTCAAGGACGCGCAGGTGTTGCGCGCGATGCTCGACATGAGCACCGCCGCCCAGATCAAGGACAGCCTGCGGGTCGGCGACGAGGTGCTGCAGCACATCGGGCGCGTCGGCCATCTGCACAGGGGCCGCGTCGAGCAGGCCGGCTTCGCGGTGCTGAAGGCGCCCGACATCCCGTCGATCCTGGTGGAGACCGCCTTCATCTCCAACCCCGACGAAGAGAAGCTGCTGCGCAGCGCCAAGTACCAGGACAAGCTGGTCGACGCCCTGGTCACCGGCATGCGGCGCTACTTCATCAGGCACCCGCCGCAGGTGCGGCAGCGCGTGCTGTAGGCGGCTCAGACCCGCGCCTGCGCCACCTTGCGCCGCGTGCGCCAGGCGCCGAACAGCGCGAGCAGGCCCGGCACGACGATCATCGCCCAGATGATCTTGCTCATGTGGGTCTGCACCCATTCGAGGTTGCCGAACAGATAGCCGGCGGTGACGATCGACACCACCCACAGCGTGCCGCCGGTCACGTCGTAGAGCGTGAACTTGGCGCGCGTCATCTGCGCCACGCCGGCGACGAACGGCGCGAAGGTGCGCAGGAACGGCAGGAATCGCGCCGCCACCAGCGTGATGCCGCCGTAATCCTCGTAGAACGCATGGGCGCGCTCGAAAGCGTGCTTGTTGAACAGCCGCGAGTGCTCCCAGTGGAACACGCGCGGGCCGATCTTCGAGCCGATCGTGTAGTTGGTCTGGTTGCCGCTCACCGCGGCGGCGATCAGCAGCAGCACCGACAGCGAATAGTCCATCAGCCCGAGGCCGCACAGCGCGCCGACGATGAACAGCAGCGAGTCGCCGGGCAGGAACGGCATCACCACCAGCCCGGTCTCGACGAACACGATCAGGAACAGCAGCGCGTACACCCAGGCGCCGTACTGCTCGACGAACTGCCGCAGGTGCACGTCGACGTGCAGCACGAAGTCGAGCAGGAAGCCGACGATCTCCACGCGGGCATTATCCAGGCGGCGATGAATGCCGCCTGAAGGCCGCTTCTACAATCGCCCGGCCATGCAAGCCACGTTGGACAGCGTCGCACGGCGGCCGATCCGCGAACTGCCGGCCGAGCTGATCAGCCAGATCGCCGCCGGCGAGGTGGTCGAGCGCCCCGCTTCGGTGGTGCGCGAGCTGGTCGACAACGCGCTCGACGCCGGCGCCACGCACGTGGTCGTGCGGCTGCGCAGTGGCGGCGTGCGCGCCGTCGTCGTCGAGGACGACGGCGGCGGCATCGCCGGCGACGAGCTGGCGCTCGCGCTGCGGCGCCATGCGACCAGCAAGATCGCCAGCCTCGACGACCTCGAGCAGGTGGCGACGATGGGCTTTCGCGGCGAGGCGCTGGCGGCCATCGCGTCGGTGTCGGAACTGACACTGGCCAGCCGCGCCGAGGGCTCCGCACACGCGTTTCGCCTGCACGGCGCCTCGGGCGAGCTGGTGCCGGCGGCGCGCACTCGCGGCACCACGGTCGAGGTCGGCGAGCTGTTCTTCAACACGCCGGCGCGGCGCAAGTTCCTGAAGAGCGAGGGCACCGAGCTCGCGCATTGCACCGAGGCGCTGCGCCGCCATGCGCTGGCGCGGCCCGACGTCGAGTTCGAGCTCTGGCACGAGGGCCGGCTGCTGCACCGGTGGCGTACCGCGACGCCGGAGCAGCGGCTGCGCGACGTGCTCGGCGACGACTTCATCGCCGCCAGCCGGGTGCTGGCGAGCGTTGCCGGCCCGCTCGCGCTGCACGGCCGCGTCGGCCTGCCCGATGCGGCGCGCGCGCGCGCCGATCTGCAGTACCTGTTCGTCAACGGCCGGCACGTGCGGGACCGGCTGGTGGCGCACGCGGTGCGCGCCGCCTACGAAGACGTGCTGCACGGCCATCGGCAGCCCGCCTACGCGCTGTTCCTGCGAATCGCGCCGTCGCTGGTCGACGTCAACGTGCATCCCACCAAGATCGAGGTGCGCTTCCGCGACGGTCGCGCGCTGCACCGGGCGGTACTGCACGCGGTGGAGTCGACACTGGCGCTGCCGCGCAGCGACGTCCCTGCGCCGCCGCCGTACCCCGCCACCGCGGCTGCGACGACGCGCGACGGCACGCCCGGCGCCGGCTTCGGCCAGAGCAGGTTGCCGCTGGCCACTCGCCTGCAGGCTTTCGAGCCCCTGGCGCCCTGGCAGACGACGGCGGAGCCGGCGGCGACGCCGACCGCCGACGACGCGAGCGGCTGGCCGCTGGGTCGGGCGCTCGCGCAACTCGGCGGCGCTTACGTGCTGGCCGAGAACGCGCTCGGGCTGGTGATCGTCGACATGCACGCCGCGCACGAGCGCATCGTCTACGAGCAGCTGAAGGCGCGCGGTGCGGCCGATCTGCAGGCGCAGCCGCTGCTGGTGCCGGTGATCTTCGCCGCGTCGCCGGCCGAGATGGCGACCGCGCAGGCCCATGCCGCGACCCTGGCGGCCGTGGGGCTCGACGTGACGCCGCTGGCCGCGCAGACGCTGGCCGTGCGCAGCCGCCCCGCCGCGCTGCCCGACGCCGATCTGGTCGAGTTGACGCGCGCAGTGCTGGCCGACCTCGAGCAGACCGACTCCAGCCGCGTCGTGCAGCGCGCGCGCGACGAGCTGCTGGCCACGATGGCGTGCCACGGTGCCGTGCGTGCCAACCGGCGGCTGAGCGTCGACGAGATGAACGCGCTGCTGCGCCAGATGGAGGCCACCGAGCGTGCGGATCAGTGCAACCACGGTCGTCCGACCTGGCGTCAGGTGACGTTGAAGGAGCTCGACGCGCTCTTTCTGCGCGGTCGGTGAGTCGCGGAGGCAGCGTGCGGATGAAGCCGATGGGGTGGGTCGCTGGTTGCGTGGCTGCGCTGGCGCTGGCGTTGGCCGGCTGCGCGACACTCGACGAGCAGCAGCGCAAGTGGATCTTCCAGCCGAGCAAGAGCGAGTGGTACGGCGCCTCGGCCGACGGCATGGAAGAGCGCTGGATCGAGTTCACGCCGCCCGGTGCCGACGTGCCGGTCAAGCTGCACGCGCTGTGGCTGCCGCAGGACGATCCCGAGGCGCCGGTGATGCTGTACCTGCACGGCGCGCGCTGGGGCGTGACGAGCAGCTCGTTCCGCATGCGCCGCCTGCACGCGCTGGGCGTGTCGGTGCTCGGCGTCGACTACCGCGGCTTCGGCCGCAGCACCGACGAGCTGCCGTCGGAGACCACCGCCTACCAGGACGCGCGGGCGGCCTGGGACTGGCTGCGCGCGCAGCACCCGGCGCAGGCACGCCTGATCTACGGCCACTCGCTCGGCGGCGCCATCGCGGTCCAGCTGGCATCGGAGGTCGACGACGAAGCGGGCTTGGTGGTCGAAGGCGGCTTCACCTCGGTGCCCGACGTGTTCGCGACCATGCGCTTCGGCTGGCTGCCGCTGCAGCCGCTGATCACGCAGCGCTTCGACGCCGCGCAGCGCATCGCGCAGGTCGGCTCGCCGGTCCTGGTGGTGCACGGCGCGAACGACCGCATGATCCAGCCGGCGCTCGGGCGCGCCCTGTACGAGCGCGCGCGCGAGCCCAAGCGATTCATCCTGGCCGAGAACGGCACCCACCACAACGCGCAGGCGACAGTCAGCGACCAGGTGCGCGAGGCCCTGCATTCGCTGTTCGGACTGCCCGCCGACTCGGCACCTGCCGAGTGACGCGGCGCCCGCTCAGTGGCGCGCGCTCGGCTGGCCGCCGGGAGGCGATGCGTGCGCGTGCAGCGCCGCCAGATCGTCGAGGGTGTCGATGTCGATCAGCACGCCGGGGTCGTCGACCTCGACGCCGAACGACGGGTAGCGTGCCACGAGTCGCCGCGCTCCCTCGTCGCCCGCCAGCTGCACCAGCTCGGAGTAGAGCTCGGACGAAAAGCCCACCGGGTGCCCGCGGCGCCCGATATGCTGCGCGTAGACCACCGCATGCTGCGGCAGCTCGGCCGCCACCGCCAGCAGGCTGGCCGGCTTGATCGACGGCATGTCACCGGGCAGGATCAGCCAACCGCTGGCGTCGGCGCTGGCCGCCACGCCGCTGGCGATCGAGAAGCCCATGCCGAGCGTCTCACCGCTGTGGCCGGTGACCGCGGGCAGCTCGACGATGTCGCGCTGGGCGACGTGGCGACGAGCCTCTGCGCTGACCGCCGCCGTGGTGACCACGCGCAGCTGCAGTCCCGTCTCGATCGCGTGCTCGAGCGCGGTGCCCAGCACGGTGGACGAACCGAAGGGCTGCAGCAGCTTGTGATCGGGCGCCTTGAATCGGCTGCCGCGGCCGGCGGCCAGCACGATGACGGTTGGGGACTTCTTCATGCGCGTCGCCTCGCGACCGCGCCGGCCCTTCCCCACCTGTGGCCGGCACAGTCTGCAGACGCCCACAGCATCGTGTCGTGCCCGACATCGAAACAGTGGGAGCTTCACTTAGGGCGTTCCACGTAAGGTGCAGTCCCGACGCGAGGCCAGCGTGCATACTCCCCTCATGGACAAGGCGGGCCTGGCCGAGTTGCGCAAGAGCTACGAGCGCGACGAGCTCGACGAAGCATCGTGCGCCGACGACCCGCTGCGGCAGTTCGAGACCTGGCTCGAGCAGGCGATCAAGGCGCAGTTGCCAGAGCCCAACGCCATGACGTTGGCCACCGTCGGGCCAGAGGGCCGGCCGTCGACGCGCATCGTGCTCATCAAGGGGCTCGATGCCCGCGGTGTGGTCTGGTACACCAACTACGACAGCCGCAAGGGCCGCGAGCTGGCGGGCAACCCGCACGCCGCGCTGCAGTTCCACTGGGTCGAGCTCGAGCGGGTCGTGCGCATCGAGGGTGGCGTCGAGAAGGTCAGCGCGGCGGAGTCCGACGGCTATTTCGCGTCGCGTCCACTCGACTCACGCATCGGGGCCTGGGCCTCTCCGCAAAGCCAGCCGATTGCCTCGCGCGCCGTGCTGGTGGCCAACGCGGCCAAGGTCGCCGCGCGGCACGGCCTGAGCCCGCCGCGGCCGCCCCACTGGGGTGGCTATCGGCTGGTTCCGGATCGCTGGGAGTTCTGGCAGGGCCGGCCGAGCCGTCTGCACGACCGCGTACGCTACTCGCTGGAGGCCGGGCGCTGGGTACGGCAGCGGCTCGCGCCGTGAGGCGCCGGGCCCCTAACCCCGGCGCAGGCGGGCGCTGAAGGTCTTGCGAAACTTGGCAACCTTGGGGGCAACGACGAAGGCGCAGTAGCCCTGGTTGGGGTTGCGCTCGAAGTAGTGCTGGTGGTAGTCCTCGGCCGGCCAGTAGTTGTCGACCGGCTTCAGCTCGGTGACGACCCGGCCCTTCAGCTCGACATTGGCCTCGTCGATGACCGCCTGCGCGACCTCTCGCTGCGGCGCATCGTGGTAGTAGATGCCCGAGCGGTACTGCGGGCCGACGTCGTTGCCTTGTCGGTTCAGCGTGGTCGGGTCGTGGATCGCGAAGAAGATCTCCAGCAATTCGCGCAACGAGATCGTCGCGTTGTCGAATTGCACGCGTACGACCTCGGCATGCCCGGTGTCGCCGGCGCAGACCTGCTGGTAGCTCGGCTCGCGCGCGTGGCCATTGCTGTATCCCGACTGCACTGACTGCACGCCGTCGACCTGCTCGTACACCGCCTCCAGGCACCAGAAACAGCCGCCGCCCAGCGTGATGGTCTCGATCGTCACGTCTGCCTCCGAGGTGTGCCTGCCAGGAGCCTCAGTCGCCGCGCGATGGGCCTACAGACACGGTTGGCATTGTGCCGGCGGCCCGGTCGCCCGCACCGCCGCAGGGTGGCCTCGGCAACACCCCGACCAGAGATCAGCCAGCGGTAACAGCGGGTTTCGGGGCGGTCAAATTGCACGAGTCGCGACCGCGGCTGCAGCGCAGAATCGCCCCTCACACCTGCGCTTCAACCGTGAACGACCTGCTCGTCCTGCTTGGGATTCAATCGTGGAAGCCGATGCTTGCCGCACTGGCCTTGCCGCCCGTGCCCTGGCTGCTGGTGATCATGATGGGTGCGCGCATGATGTACTGGCGGCGCACGGTGTCGTGGCTGGTGATCCTGCTCGGCGCCGCAGGCCTGTGGCTGTGCTGCACCACGGCCGTCGGCAGTTGGCTCGAGGAGGTGGCACTGAGGCCGCCGCCGCCGATCAGCCCGGAACGGATCGCCGAGGTCAAGCGCCTCGCCGCCGCAGGCCCCAACAAGGTGGCCATCGTGGTGCTCGGAGGTGGCCGCCAGGCGCTGGCGCCGGAGTACGGCGGCTCGAACCTGACGGACCTCTCGCTGCAGCGCCTGCACTACGGCGTCTGGTTGTCGCGACAGACCGGCGCACCGCTGATGTTCTCCGGCGGCGTCGGCCACGGTGACAGCGTTGGTACCACCGAAGCCGAAGCCGCTGCGCGGATCGCCGAGCGCGATTACGGCAGGCCGTTGACGTGGAGCGAGGGCGAGTCGCGCGACACGCGCGAGAACGCGGCCCGCAGCGTCGCGATGCTCAAGGCCGCCGGCGTCACCGACCTCGTGCTGGTGACGCACGGCTATCACATGCCGCGCGCCGTGCGTGCGTTTCAGGCGGCGGCCCAGCGCGCGGAGTCGCCGTTGCGGGTGTGGTCCGCGCCGATGGGCTTGGCTCAACCGAGTGAGCGCATGGTGCTGCGCTGGTTGCCGTCGAACGAAGGCTTCCGCCGAGTGCGCATGGTGCTGCATGAACTCGGCGGGCTGCTGGTCGGCGCCTGAGGCTGCGCTGACCGAAAAACGAAACCCCTCCACGCCACGAGGACGGGAGGGGTGGGTGACTCAGGTCACCGGGCGAGGCTCCAGAGGTTTTCGGTCCGGGGCCCCTATCGCGCAGAGACTGCGCCGACTTTCGATTTGCCTGCAACCAGGCGACCCGACAATACACCCGCCTCGGCCGAAGTTCAAGCTGGCGAAGCACCCGATTGGCGAGCGATCAGACGGTCGTACAGCTCGCTCATGCGACGCAGGGTCTCGGCGTCGTGCGTGATCGGCCTGCCCCAGGGGCGGCTGGTCTCTCCCGGCCACTTGGCCGTGGCGTCGATTCCCATCTTGCTGCCCAGCCCAGCGACCGGGGACGCGAAGTCGAGGTAGTCGATCGGCGTGTGGTCGACCATCGTGGTGTCGCGCACCGGGTCGCAGCGCGTCGTGATGGCCCACACCACCTCCTTCCAGTCTCGGATGTCGACGTCGTCGTCGCTGACGACGATGAACTTGGTGTACATGAACTGCCGCAGGAAGCTCCATAGACCGAACATCAGGCGCTTGGCGTGGCCCGGGTATCCCTTGCGGATCGAGATCACGGCGAGGCGGTAGCTGCATCCTTCGGGCGGCAGATAGAAATCCACGATCTCGGGAAACTGCCGCTGCAGGATCGGCACGAACACCTCGTTCAACGCAACACCGAGCACAGCCGGCTCGTCGGGCGGCTTGCCGGTGTAGGTGGAGTGATAGATCGGGTCGCGGCGATGCGTGATGCGATCGATCCGGAAGACCGGGAACCACTCCTGCTCGTTGTAGTAGCCGGTGTGGTCGCCGAACGGCCCCTCGAGCGCGTGCAGGTAACCGTCGACTGCCTTGCAAGGGACGCCGTGTTCGCTGCGCCCCGAGTAGCCTGCTTCGACGGGCGGCACATGGCCCTCGAGCACGACTTCGGCCAACGCCGGCACCTGCAGCGGATGCTTCGGCGTTTCGCCGACCGCGGTGTCGACCAGCTCGGTGGGTGAGCCGCGCAGCAGCCCGGCAAATTGATACTCCGACAGCGTGTCGGGAACCGGCGTGACAGCGCCCAGCATCGTGGCGGGGTCGGCCCCCACAGCCACCGCCACTGGGAACGGTCGCCCCGGGTTGGCCCGCACGAAGTCGCGGAAGTCTTGCGCGCCACCGCGGTGAGGCAGCCAGCGCAAGACGGTCTCGCGGCGCCCGATCACCTGCTGCCGATAGATGCCGAGGTTCTGGCGCAGCCGCGGCTGCGGCACGCCCTGGGGCCCGCGCGTGATGACCAGGCCCCACGTGATCAGCGGTCCCGCATCGTCGGGCCAGCACGTCTGAACCGGCCAGCGCGACAAATCGACATCACCGGCGTCTAGGCACACGTCGCGGCATGGACCGCTGGAGCGGACCGTCGGCTTCATGTTCCACAGCGACTTGGCCATTTCCATCAGCCGTCCGGCATCCGCGAGACGGCGCGGCGGCTCGGGCTCACGAAGCGAAGCGAGCAGCGCACCAAGTTGGCGCAGTTCGCCGGTGTCGGCGACCCCCATGCCGAGGGCCACGCGTTTTGGCGTCCCGAACAAATTGACCAAGACCTTTGCATCGAATCCGGGAACCTTTCCGAATAGCAGCGCCGGCCCCATCCGCCTCAGCGCCACGTCTGCAAAGGCCGTCAATTCGAGCTTTGGCGAGATTTCCGAGTCGATCCGGACCAGTTCACGGGCACTTTCGAGCCCCGCCAGGAACTGCCGTAGGTCTCTGTATTGCATGTTCTGGATATTAAGTTCTTGCTTTTAATAATTGACTGGTTATTTGAGGCGTCCCTAGAATTCGACCGCTTCACTCGCCGAGGGGAAACCCGAGGCGCTGCCAAGCATGAATGCTCCGAATTCGTTCACCGCAATCTACCAAGCCTGCTCGAGTTCCGCCGGCACCTTCGCGCGCGACGTCGGCATCGGCATGCTCGAGGTCAGCCACAACACGCTGGCGCTGCTCGGGCTGTCGGTGGTTTGTGGCGTTGTTCTCTTTTCCGCGGCCCATCCCGAACTGCGCGAGGGCGCTGAGCAACGAGCGCTGGGCTGGTTGTTGGCTCGCCAGGAGGCGCGGTTGGCCAGCGAGTCGGCGCCGGAGCCGCCGATCCCCGACGCTGTGGCGCGCGTCACTGCGGCGGACCCGGCGACACTGTCGAAGCAACAGGCCTCCGTGGCGACCTGGCTGGCTCGCCGTTACCGGGTGGCGCTCGAGCCCGTGAGCCGCCTGGTGCAGGAAGCCTGGGAGAGCGGGCGCCGGTCGGGCCTGGACCCGACGCTGATCCTCGCGGTCATGGCGATCGAGTCCAGCTTCAACCCGTTCGCCCAGAGCTCGATGGGCGCGCAGGGCCTGATGCAGGTGATGACCCGCGTGCACGACGACAAGTACGAGCCGTACGGCGGCGTGCGAGCGGCGTTCGACCCGGTCACCAATCTCCGTGTCGGCGTGCAGGTGCTGAAGGAATGCATCGGCCGCGCCGGCAGCCTCGAGGCGGGGCTCAAGTACTACGTCGGCGCGGCCAATCTCACCGACGACGGCGGCTATGTCGTGAAGGTTCTCGCCGAGCAGTCGAACCTGAGGCGAGTGGCCGAAGGCAAGTGGGTCTCGGTAACGGCAGCGCTTCCTGGCTTGCCTGCGGGTGCAGCAACGACCAAGACCTCCAGCCTGCCGGAGGACGGCATGCTCGCGACTGCCTCGGATACCCCCCAGACCCGGCGCGTGGCCTGGGTCGCGCCGACCCGCTGATCGCGCCGGCGCTCCGCTAGACTTTCGGCTGCGCGCGACTGGCGATAGGGCCCGCCTCGGGTCCAAGGTGGACGACCACCGGGGAGCGCGGCCTGCAGCCTTGTGGACTGCGGGGTTCGCCGTTCGCCTGGGCAGCTGTGGGATTGGGCCGGCATCGGAGCCGCGTCACGATCCCCTGCGTCGGTGACGAAGGGATCGCCAGCCATGTTCGACTTCTCGACCCAGACCCTGGCCGCCGTGGACCCCGAACTGTGGTCCAGCATCCAGGCCGAGAACCAGCGGCAGGAACAGCACATCGAGCTGATCGCGTCGGAGAACTACGCATCGCCGGCCGTGATGGCGGCCCAGGGCAGCCAACTCACGAACAAGTACGCCGAAGGCTACCCCGGCAAGCGCTACTACGGCGGCTGCGAGTTCGTCGACCAGGTCGAGGCGCTG
>Ga0335084_10007265_pt1 | contig 11030 bp, 9 predicted proteins | sample Lox_Sample_44_FD_206721 | JGI IMG/M metagenome (GOLD analysis project Ga0335084, IMG submission 206721) | Soil microbial communities from Loxahatchee National Wildlife Refuge, Florida, United States - Lox_Sample_4.4 | ecosystem: Environmental > Terrestrial > Soil > Wetlands | place: USA: Florida...
ATGTCCGACGCGACCCCCGAGGATCTGATGGCCGGGCTCGACGCCCTCGGGGCAGGCGGGGAGATGGCGGCGGCGCTGGCCCGGAGCCTGCGCGGCTTCCTCGCGCGCGGGCGGCTCCAGCCCTTCGTGCACTGGCACTACGGCACCAGCCTGTTCTACTTCCAGCTGCCCGACGACCTGCACGGGATCCTCGCCGGGATGGATCTGGTGATCTTCAAGGGTGACGCCAATTACCGGCGCCTGCTGGGGGACGCTCACTGGCCACCCACGGCCTCCTTCCAGGAGGCGACGGGCTACTTCCCGGCGCCCCTGGCGGCGCTACGCACCCTGAAGGCGGAGATCATCGTGGGTCTGAAGCCGGGCCAGACCGAGCAGCTGGGCGCAGAGGACGCCGGCTGGCTGATCACTGGCAAGCGAGGCGTGGTGCAGGCGAGACTGTAGCGGGCGGCGCGGCTGGGGCATGGAGCAGCCGGCCATCGTCGGCCAGGAGAATGAAGCGGGGCGCCCGGTCATCCAGGCGCCCTGCTTGACTTCGACGGCTCAACTCCGAGAGGACCGCTATTTCGGCGACTGCTTCAACAGATCACGGATCTCGGTGAGCAAGCTCTCCGTCGGCGTCGGCGGGGCCGGCGGTGGGGCGGGCGGCTCCTTGGCCAGCCGGGCCATGAAGGTGTTGAAGGGCACGATGATGAAGAAGTACAGGGCGGCGGCGACCAGCAGGAAGCTGATGATGCTGTTGAGGAAGTTTCCCACCCCGATCCCGGCCGGCTTGATGGCGGAGAAATCCGGCTGCCCGCCCACCAGGCCGAGGATGGGCGTGATGATGTCCTTCACCAGGGAGTTCACGATCGCCGTGAAGGCGGCCCCGATGATGATCCCGACGGCCAGGTCCATGACGTTGCCGCGCATAATGAACTTCTTGAACCCCTCGATCATGACTGACCTCCTTTCCGCGCCCAGTTCTCCACAGTCACCACATCACCGGACACCGCCCGGGGGGAACGCTACTAAGGAAGCCCACGGCTGTCAAGGGCCGGTTACGGGGGAGACGGCCGCCGGGCGGGAGCGGCTCACCCCGGGCCCTGTTGCTTTTCCGGTCGAATGCTGCAGGGTCGCTTGACAGCCGGGAGGGCTTGCAGGACCATGCAGTGTGGTCCGGATTCTTTTCGGTTCATGCGATCGAGCCAGCAGGACAACAGGGAGGACCGCCATGCCAGCCACGATAGCAGCCTTCAGGATTCCCGCGCAGGTGCTCCTCGGAGCCGGAGCCGCCGAGGCCGTCGGCGCCGAGGTGAAGCGATTGGGAGGGACGCACGCCTTCGTCCTGAGCGATCCCAATCTGAAAAAAATCGGCCTAATCGATCCGATCGTGGCCTCGATCTCCGGGCAGGGGGCCAAGGTCACCCTGTACACGGACATCGAGTTCGAGCCCTCGGTCCAGAGCATCGCGCCGGCGATCGCGGCGGCGCGAACCGCCGGCGCGGATCTGGTAGTCGGCTTTGGCGGCGGGAGCACCCTGGATACGGCCAAGGCGGTGGCGCTCCTCACCCGGAACGAGGGGGGTGTGGAGGACTACCTGGGGATCGGCTTGGTCAAGCGCCGGGGGGTGCCATCGGTCCTGGTGCCGACCACCGCCGGGACGGGCGCCGAGATCACGCCCAACGCCCTGTTCTACGTGCCGGCGGTCCGTGAGAAGCGGGCCGTCGTCAGCCCCCACATCATCCCAGACGTGGCCATCGTGGACCCACTGGTGACCCTGACGGTGCCCCCCGCCGTGTCGGCGGCGACCGGCATCGATGCCCTCAGCCACGCGGTGGAATCCTTCACCTCGCTCAACGCCTCGCCGATGACCGACCTGTACGCGCTGGAGGCCATCCGGCTGATCGGGGCCCACATGCGGACAGCCGTGGCCAACGGCAAGGACCTGGCGGCGCGCGACGGCATGGCCAGGGCGAGCCTGTACGCCGGGATCGGGATCGGGAACGCTGGCACCAACATCGTACACGCCTTGGCCTATCCCCTCCAGGGCCAGCACCGGATCACCCACGGGGTGGCGAACTCGCTGCTGCTCCCCTACGGGATGGCGTTCAACGCCCTCAGCAACCTGACCAAGTTCGGGATCGTTGCCGAGGCGCTGGGCGAGCCGGTGGCCGGGCTCTCGCCCCGGGCCGCCGCGGCGAAGAGCGCCGAGGCCTGCCGCCTGCTCTCCGCCGACGTGGGCATCCCCGAGAAGATGTCCGAGGTGGGTATCAAGGAAGAGCACGTCGAGGACTTGGTCGAGGGCGCGATGCGGATGACGCGCCTCTGGGCCAACAACCCGCGGGCAGTGAGCCGCGCGGATGCGCGCGCCATCTTCGAGAAGGCACTCTAGCCCGGATTATTCACGAAAAAGCTGTGAATAATCCGCGCTTAATGACCACATCCCAATTCTCAAGGACCAAACTGGATCGCAGGGCGAGGAGGGGTGCCATGGAGACCGGGACGGGTGTCGCCAAGGATGCCATGACCGCCGATTTGCTGGCTGCCGCCGCGCTGTACCTGCCGGGCGGCTCCGTCTGGCAGTGGACGCTGCCGGCGGATTTCGCCTTCATCGTCGACCGGGGGGAGGGGAGCCGGATCCACAGCACCCAGGGTCGGTCGTTCATCGACTACGTCATGAGCTCGGGCCCCCTCCTGCTCGGCCACGCGCATCCGGCCATTGTCCGGGCGGCGCAGGAGCAGGTGACGAAGGGCACCGCGTACCACTGGCTCAGCGTGCCCACTGTCCGGCTGGCGGAGGAGCTCTGCAAGGCGGTCCCCTGCGCGGAGAAGGTCCGGTTCGTCAGCACCGGGACCGAGGCGACGATGTTCGCCATGCGCATGGCCCGCGTGTTCACCCGGCGGGAGCGGATCCTGAAGTTCGAGGGGGGATTCCACGGGTTGCACGACTACGCCATGGTGAGCAACATGCGGGCCGGGCAGGCCCCCTTTCCCACGCCGATCCCCGACATCGGCGGCATCCCCAAGGGCAGCTTGGACAGCGTGCTGGTCGCCCCCTTCAACGATCTCCCGGCCACGGAGGACATCCTCGCCCGTTACGCGCAGGAGATCGCGGCGGTCATCGTGGAACCCCTGCAGCGAACGATCCGCCCCGAGCCGGGCTTCCTGGCCGGCCTGCGGGAGCTGACGCGTCGCCACGGTATCGTGCTGATCTTCGACGAGGTGGTGACCGGGTTCCGGTTGGCCCACGGGGGCGCCCAGGAGTTCTACGGGGTGGTGCCGGATCTCGCCACCTACGGCAAGGCCCTCACCTGCGGGTTCCCGCTGGCCGCCATCGCCGGGAAGGCGGACCTGATGGAGACGGCCAATCCGGGGCTGAAGGGGACGATGGATTACGCCTGCCTGAGCGGCACGCTCAGCGGCAACCCCATCGCCTGCGCAGCCGGTCTGGCCGCGCTGGCGGAGCTCGCCAAGCCCGGCGTCTACGACCGCTTGGCTCTCATCGGGCGGCGCCTCCGCGAGGGCATGGCCGAGATCGGCGCCCGCCAGAGGGTCCCCATGCAGGTGCTGGGCGAGGGGCCGATCGCCCAGCCCTACTTCATGGATCCGGGGATCCGGGTGCGACAGGAGAGCGACCTGAGGACGGCGGATGGAAAGCGTGCCGTGCGGCTGGGCCTCGAGCTGATCAAGCGCGGGATCTTCGTGGTGCCGGGAGCCAAGATGTACCTGTCGCTGGCGCACAGCGATGCAGACCTGAACCAGACGCTGGGCGCCTTCGCCGAGGCGCTGAAAGCGAGCGCGTGACGGAAAGAGACGCCCCGCAGGCCCTTTGCCACGTAGCACCCGCAGGGCGGTCCGGACCTGCCTCCCGGTGTCCCCGGTGCCGCGCTTAGCCTGGAGCATCCACGGGCATTTTCGTGGATGCTCCAGGCTAGTAGACCGGCATCACCCAGTGCTTGTACTTCGGCATCCGTCCGCGGATCACGTCCTGATAGACCTGGCGGAGCTTCCGGGTCACCGGGCCGATGCTGCCGTCGCCCACCGGGTAGCGGTCCACGGAGGTGATCGGCGTGATCTCCCAGGCCGAGCCGCAGAAGAAGGCCTCGTCGGCCACGTACAGCTCGGTCCGGTCGATCTCCCGCTCTACCATGTCCAGGTGCATCTCCGTTTTGAGCAGCTCGACCAGGGTAGCCCGCGTGATGCTCTCGAGGACTCCGGCGGTGACCGGCGGCATGATCGGCCGGCCGTCCCGCACCATCATCAGGCACGCCCCCGGCCCCTCCGCGACCTTGTCCTGGGCGTTCAGGATGATGGCGCCATCGTAGCCGTCCACGCTGGCCTGGACCTGGACCAGCCGGCTCTGGTGGTAGTTGGCGCCGCACTTGACGCGCGGGGGCATGACGTTGTCGCCAAGCCGGCGCCAGGCGCTGACGCAGCAGGCGATTCCCTTCTCGTCATCCAGGGTGCAGCGGCGGGGGACCGCGACGATGAAGGCCCCCGTCTTGATCTTGTCGGCCGCGAAGGCGTACAACGGCCCCTCGCCGAAGTAGACGGCGGCCCGAATCTGCAGGTCCTCTCGGAACTCGTTCTTCGCCGCCAGCCCCGTGACGGCCGCCGCGAGCTCTTCCTTTGAAAACGGCGGGGTCATCCGCATGACCTTCATGCCCTGCTGGAGGCGGCTCAGGTGCTCCATCAGCCGGAACACGTACAGTTGCCGCTGGTCCGGATTGTAGTAGGCCCGGAGCCCCTCGAAGATGTTCTCCCCCGTGAGGACTGCCACCGTGTTGACGTGGATCTTGGCCGCGGGCCACTCGACGGCGTTGCCATCCAACCAGATGTATTTTGCAGGGTAACCGGCCATGACGCTGCCTCCTTCCTCGGTCGACCTGGCGAGGGGTTAACCCTCAGAACTGTGGGAATGCCTGGCTTATATCAGGAAACGGTGCCGGCAACAAGGGGTGAACTCGCCGCCATAATCTCCGGCTAAGGACGGCTTGGCCTCCGGGACGGCGACACCTTCTGGGTGCACGGCCGTCGAGGGGTAGCTCCCCTTAGCCGGAGATCTGAGTCGCCGGTGGATGCCCTTCGGATTCTTGACACCGAGATGTCTCCTCCAATACCATCCCGCTCGCCTGCCCTGCGAGGGGAGGCAGACCATGCCCCTGGACCCCAGGTGGCCGACCGTGCTTCCGCCTGCGCAGGAGTCTCTTCACAGCTCATGCCGATAGTCGGCACGGGGGGGCCGTGAGACTCTGGCGCGCCTTCCTGGATCGCATCGCACCCATCTCCCATTCTCGCTCCCGTGTCCATGGAGCAACTGGACCAACGGCCGAGCCCGCGACATCGCCACGGCTGATCCGCGCAGCCGGCGGCATCGTCTGGCGGCGGCAGGAAGTCGCGATCATCCACCGGAGTCGGTATGGCGACTGGACGCTTCCCAAGGGCAAGGTGCGCGAGGATGAATCGCTCCGGGATGCCGCCTTGCGCGAGGTCAAGGAAGAAACCGGATGCGAGGCGACCATCCGCGAGCTTGCCGGCGTGACTCGCTACGAGGTCAAGGGCGTCCCCAAGGTTGTGGTCTTCTGGAACATGGACCTCGCCAAGGAGGGTCCGTTCCGGCCGGACGAAGAGGTTGATCAGCTCGAGTGGCTGACCCCCGAGAAAGCCCTGGCCGTGCTGGATTACCCCGCGGAAAGGGATTTGCTAGCCCGGCAAGTCCCTGGGGCGCAGGCGGCCCGAAAGGCGAGGGCGTACTGCCTCTGGCGTGGAGTGCTCAGATGCTGGTACGGGCTGCGAAGGCTCTTCTAGCCCCGCGCCTACCAGAGGCTCACGGCTGCGCCCGGTGGGCCGCGGGCCGGGTAGAGGCGCGGGCGCTTCGATCTGTCGGCTGATGCAGCGAGCGAGGGCCGACTCGATATTGGGTGGCGGTACCTTCAGGAGACCTTCCGGCTTTCCGGGATCGAGGAGGTTCTGAGGAGGTTACGCCGGTACTCGGAGGGCAGCTGCCCGGTAATCCTGCGAAAGACGCGGCTGAAGTGGCTCAGGTCCTTGAAGCCGACGTCGAGATAGACCTCGCTCACGTTCCGTTCTCCGGTCCGGAGTAGCTCCAGGGCCCGCTGGATCCGGCGACGGGCCAGGTAGGATCGGAACGTCTGCCCCGTGACTTCCTTGAAGTACCGGCAGAAGCGGAACTTGCTCATGCCGGCCTCTCGCGATACCCGCTCGAGGGAAATAGGCTTGTTCAGCTGCTTGTCAATGAAGGCCATAGCAGCCTCCAGGCCCTTCAAATGCGAGCGGGCGCCGGGGGGCGGCTCCGTCGTGTCGCGGCGCATGGGGGCGGACGGGGACTCCGGCCGGGATCGCAAAGCCAGCTCGATCCGGGCGCGGAGCTCGCGCAGGTCGATGGGCTTCTTCAGATAGTCCCGTACCCCACCCCGGAATGCCCGGACTGCCAGCTCCTCGGAGCCATACCCGGTGATCAGGATGACGCTGGTGCTCGGGGACATCTGGTTGATCAAGTGCAAGATGGTCAGGCCCGGAATATCCGGCAGGCGGTGGTCCAGCAGGACGAGATCCGGGGAGGCTCCGGTGAAGGTCTCGAGGGCCGAGAGGCCAGTTGACGCCGTGAACACCTCCCAGGTGGATTGAAGCGCGAGCTGCAGGCCCTCGAGGAGGGCCGGGTCATCGTCCACGATCATGATCCGGTTCGCGGCATGCATCTCCAGCCCCTGCGAGATGAAATCACCTCCCTCTCCTGCGGGTCAGGATCGGGGGAACCATGCAGCGTTGTACCAGATGTCAGAACGTCTATCATATCTTCCGACTTCCCCGCAAGGGGGGAGCAGGCCGGATCCCCTCGACGCGCCGGCGTGGAGTGCGGACATCCGGCGAAAGGACTGCGGGAGGACGTCGGGCGTCCGCCCTTATGGGTCATTTGATCCGGATAACCCACGAACGGTGTCGTGGATTACCCGGATCAAGCCCTCAACTATCCTGGCAGCTACTTCGGATACACCGACGCGGCAAACGCGTAGTCCTTCTTGTCGATGTCCTTCCCGCCGATGATGGGCTTGCCGTCCTTCGTGATCGTGCCGGGAATCTGGTAGCACATGATTGAGCGCGGGTCGGCATGCGGGGTGCCCAAGAGCGAGGAATCTTCTATCGGCGTGAGCACCTGCTGGCGCACTTGGGTCGCGCTCCATCCCTGGGTGGCGCGGAAATACTTGATCGCCTTGGCTCGGTCGATCTTGTTCACCAGCTCGCGCCGCATGTGCTCGTGCGGAAAGCCCAGCGTGTGACCGGTCTCGTGCCGCACCACCCGGTGGAATTCGGACTCGGGCGTGTTCATGGTGAAGGACTCGAGGTTCATGGTCGGCTCCTTGGCAGGGATGCCGAGGATATCCGTGCCGACATAGGACCAGTAGCCGGCCACCTCCGGGGGCGAGGCGAGCCGGGTGATCCGCACCTGGGGATTGGTCTTGGTCTCCACGAATTGTACGTTGGCGGTCTTGGCCCACGCGTTCATGTGGGAGAGGATGCGGGCGCGGAGGTCGGCCGGCGGATTGTCCATGAAGCCCACCGTCAGCCGCACCCCGCCGGCTGGCCAGCGCTTCCCGACCATCACGGCGATACGCTCGGCAGTGGGGGCCATGCCCGCCAACGCCCGCACGATATGCTCGGTCTGCGGGTGATTGGCCGGGTTGACCTTCACTGCCCTCTGGGCGGCCGCCACCCATTTGCTACGGGGCAAGGACTTGGGTGTGCACACGATGTAATTGGCCATGTGATGTCCCCCTCTCCTCGGGTTGATGGTCGGATGATGTGGCACCGGTGGAGAACATTCCACATCATAGAAATACTGCCGGAACAAGTCTACATCCACTGGCGGCCCGCTAGAAGACGGCGGCCCAAGCCGTGGCCGGTGCGGTGCAAGAATAATCGAGCAACGATCACCCGTCGAATAGTTTCGGGTGCCCAACACCTTCCAGCCCGAAGGCCTCCAGATCTGGTCGTGGAATGCAGGTAAGGGGACGTAGGGTACTTATAATACTTATTCAAGGGCGTCCCACACAATTGACGTCTCAATTGAAATCTATGAAAGCGGCTCTGACCGAATGTCTGCGGGAGGAGGATCGGTCTCCGAGCTTGACGGGGGATGCGGTTCTTGGCATGCTCTGTTGCCGCGCGGGGGCAGGGTGGGGGGGGCAGGTTCAGCACGCCAAAGGCGAGAGAAGCCATGGACAGTCGCGAGCGGGTCTTTCGGGCGCTGGAGCGGACGGGACCGGATCGGCTGCCGATCTTCCAGCAGCTGCTACCGGGGGCGAAGCTGAAGTACGGGAGGCGGCTGGAGGAGCTGCTGCGCCGGTATCCGAGCGACTTCAGCGACGCCGGCTACTACGGGGACACGGAGTACGGGCCGGCCGCCGGCGTGGGGCACGTGGATGCCTGGGGGGCGGTATGGACGCGGGTCAGCGACGACTACAAGGGGCTGGTGACGGTCCATCCGCTAGCCGACTGGGCCGCGCTGGAGACCTACCGGTTCCCGGATCCGACGCAGGTCGGGGATTTCAGCCGCGTCATCGAGACGGTCCGGACCAATCCCGGCCGCAGGTACCTGCTGGTGGACGGGGACACGCTCTTCCAGCGGATGTTCTACCTGCGGGGATTTGAGAATCTCCTCATCGATCTGGCAGAGCGCCGCCCCGAGGTCTTCGTCCTGCGGGATCGCATCCTGGCATTCCTGATGAAGCGGGTCGAGGTCTGGCTGGGATACGGCGTGGACGGCCTGTTCTTCCGCGACGACTGGGGCACGCAGCTGGAGCTGATGATCCGCCCGGCCCTCTGGCGGGAATTCTTCAAGCCGGCCTACGCCCGGCTGTTCGCGGCGGTGCGCGCGGGCGGCAAGCACGTCTTCTTCCACAGTGATGGCGTGATCACGGACATCATCCCGGACCTGATCGAGATCGGGGTCGAGGCGCTGAACGCCCAGATCCCCTGCATGGATGCGGCCCAGCTGTCCCGGGACTTCAGCGACCGGCTCTGCTTCGTGGCCGGCGCGGACCGCCAGCAGGTCCTGCCCTTCGGCACGCCGGCGGAGGTCGAGGCACACTGCCTGGCGCTGGCGGATGCATTCGGCCGGAAGAGCGGGGGATACATCGGCGGCGGCGAGGTCGGGGCGGACGTCCCCCTGGCCAACGCCGAGGCGATGCTACGCTCCTTCGCCGGCTACGCCTATCCGAGAGCGTGAGGGTCGGTTCGACCGAGCGGGAGGCGCGAGGGTCCGATCTCTCCCGGCTATCCCGGCTGGGACCTGGTCCTTGATTACGCCACGCGCTTGCGAAAGCTCAGGACCGCCCAGCACACGAAGAACACGACAAACCCGGAGAGGATGGCGAGGTCTCTCCAGACCAGAGCGAGGTCGGCCCCACGAAGCGTCACCGCGCGGACTGCCCGGCAGAAGTACATCAGGGGGAACAGATAGGAGATCGGCCGGATGTACTCCGGAATGGCCTCGATGGGACTATAGGCACCGGAGAGGATGAAGACCGGCAGGACGTAGAAGACGGCGATCTGAACCGCCTGGAACTGAGAGTGAGACACGGCCGAGATGAGCAGTCCCGTCGCCAGGGACGACAGCACGAAGAGGCCGCACAGGGACACTAAGAGCGGAAGATTCCTGTCCATCGGAACGTCGTACCAGCGATCGGCGACGAGGAGGATCGTGGCCACGTTGATCAGCGAGATGCCGAAGTATGGCAGGAGCTTTCCCAGGATCAGCTCGGCCCGGCCGATGGGAGACGCCATGAGCTGATCCAATGTCCCTCGCTCTCGCTCCCGCGGAATGCTCGTGGCCATCAGCATCACGGTGAGCAGCTGCAGGGTGAGGCCGATGACGCCAGGCATGGCAAAGCTCAGATACTGCAAGCCGGGGTTGTATTGAATATCGGTCTGAACGTACACCGGCTGAATCAGTCGAAGCCCCTGATCTGGACGGACTCCCCGCTTCCACAACCCACTGATCGCGCGCTCGGTGTTGTACTGCTGGATCACCCGCTGGGCCACTCCTCCCACGATCGGCGCAGAGGTCTTGTCGGTTCCGTCCAAGAGAACCTGAAGCCGCGCGTCCTCGCCCGCCTCGATCGTCCGCATGAATCCCTTGGGTATGATGATGGCGGCCCTGATCTTGCCACGCGCGAGGAGGTCTTGGGCCTGCTCCGGCGTGGCGGCGCTCTCCTGGATCCGGACCTCGTCGAAGGTGGTGAAGGCTGTCGCAATGACGTTCGACTCTGGCGATTCGTCCAGATTGACAATCGCCAACGGAATCTGACGGAGGCCGCCAGTTTCGAGCGCCTTGCCGAACAGGAATGTGAGGACGATCGGCATCACCAGAATCAAGACGAGGGTCTGCCGGTCGCGCAGGATCTGGCGAAGCTCCTTCATGGTTATGTGGCCGATAGTGGTCAGCATGCAGGCGATCCCAGCGGGACCTCTGGTGCGATTCACGTCCGTCCCCGGATGCCCTCGTGGAGCGTTGACGGGCCGGACCGACGGGTCAGGGTCGTCGTTTATGAGGCCAGAGCGACATCCAGGCTACAGCTCCGCGAAGGGTGACACACATCCGGTGATCCGTGACGGGCACCCCTCCTTATACTGGAGCGGCGGGAGGGGTGTCAACCCTTGGTTGCGGGGGTCGTATTGATTTCCAGCCTTGTGCCAGGCGCCGCGAGCAGGGTGGGCTGCGCTGGTCGCCGCCGTCTGCTTCCTCAAGAGCCCGGACGGCTGACCACGAGCCGTTGCGGAGCGGGTCGTGCGGCGGCGACAGCCCGAGGCGGTGCCGCGCGAGGACCATACGACAGAGCCTGTCGGTGGGTCTCGTATTCGAGGTGTGGCGCCAGGGCCGCGGCTGCCACCCCGCCGTCGGACGGGATGAGCACATTCGCCTCACGGTAGAAGACGAGCACCAGCGCGATCAGCAGCATCGCCAGGGTCGAGACCAGGCCGGCCGCCCGGGCAGCGGGCGGCCTCAGGCGCAGCTCCAGCAGCCGGGCGCA
>Ga0335084_10007266_pt1 | contig 11029 bp, 7 predicted proteins | sample Lox_Sample_44_FD_206721 | JGI IMG/M metagenome (GOLD analysis project Ga0335084, IMG submission 206721) | Soil microbial communities from Loxahatchee National Wildlife Refuge, Florida, United States - Lox_Sample_4.4 | ecosystem: Environmental > Terrestrial > Soil > Wetlands | place: USA: Florida...
ATGAGGAATGGGCGGTCAAGGTGCCCGACCACCTGTCGTGGGAGGAAGCCGCCACGCTTCCGTGCGCCGGCGTCACCGCGTGGAACTCGATCGTCGGCCCCGAGCCAGCGATCGCGGGCCAGACGGTTCTCACGCTCGGTTCGGGCGGTGTTTCGCTGTTCGCGCTGCAGTTCGCCAAGGCGCTCGGCGCGCGCGTGATCGTGACGACGTCGAGCCCGCAGAAAGTGCAGCGCTTGCTCGACCTCGGCGCCGATGCCGTCATCGACTCGCGCAGGAATCCCGAGTGGGGCAAGGCGGTGCGCGATGCGACCGGCGGCAGAGGCGCCGACCTCATCGTCGAGACGATGGGACCGGACACGATCGAACAATCGATGCGCGCGGTCGGCTTGCACGGCCAGGTGATGCTGCTGATCGCTCGCGGCGTGCACAAGCCCGATATCCAGATCTCGGCGCAAGCCTACGGTGCGACGATGGCGACCATCCGGCGCGTCTTCGTCGGCAGCCGCGACAGCTTCGAAGCGATGAACCGCGCGATCGCACAGCACCGCATCCGCCCCGTCATCGATCGCGTGTTTCCGTTTTCGGCCGTCCACGATGCGTTCGAGTACTTCATGCGCGGCAATTCGTTCGGCAAGGTCGTCGTCACCGGAGTGTGAGAAACAAGGAGGTAGTCATGGAACAGCAGCAACTCGACGGTTTCATCGCGCGCTACGTCGGCATGTGGCACGAGCCGGATGCCCAACGGCGTCGCGCGATCGTGCAGGACCTTTGGGCAGCCGACGGCGAGAACCGCTCGCGGCGCTTCGCGATTCAGGGGCACGAGGCGATCGTCGCGCGTGTCGCGCGCGCGCACGACGACTGGGTCGCAAAGAAGGGCTTCGTCTTCCGCCCGGCCGGCAACGCCGATGCGCTCGGCAACGTCGTCAAGTTCCTCTGGGAGATGGTGCCGAAGGGCGGCGGCGCGCGGGAGGCGCTCGGCCTCGACATCTTCCTGCTGCACCCCGACGGTCGGATTCGCGCGCTGTATCAGTTCGCCGAACCGCTGCCGGCGTAGCGCTAGCCGAGTCCGAGTTTCTGCGCCAGCCCGATCCGCTGCAACTTGCCCGTCGCGCCCTTGGGGATCTCCGCGAGGATCAGGATCTTCCGCGGGACCTTGAAGTCGGCCAGTCGCGTCGTCACGAACTGCTGCAACTCCTTCTCGGTCGTCGCCGCGCCCTCGCGCAGCACGACCGCGGCCGCGACCTCTTCGCCGAGCTTGTCGTGCGGCATCGCGAAGGTCACGCATTGCGCGACGGCCGCGTGATCCATCAGCACCTCGTCGACTTCGCGCGGGGAGATCTTCTCGCCGCCGCGGTTGATGATCTCCTTCAGGCGGCCGGTGATGCTGATGTACCCCTCGGCATCCATCACGCCCTGATCGCCCGTGCGGAACCAGCCATTGGTGAACGCTTCGCCGTTCGCTTTCGGATTGTTCTCGTAGCCGCGCATCACGTTGTCTCCGCGGATGCCGATCTCGCCCGTGACACCGGCCGCGACCGGTTGGCCGTCGAGATCGATGATCGCCACCTGCGGGCCGGCAGCGCGTCCGACGGTGCCCGGCTTGCGCACCGCGGGTGGGAGCGGATTGCTTGCCATCTGGTGCGCGGCCTCCGTCATGCCATAGGCCTCGATCACCGGCGCGCCGAACGCCCGTTCGAGTTCACGAATCACTTGCGGCGGCAGCGACGACGACGACGAGCGGATCAGGCGCAGCGGATTCGCCTTGATCACCTCGGCGTTCTTGCCGGCGCGCGCGACGATAGCCTGATGCATCGTAGGCACCGCCGTGTACCAGGTCGGATGCGCCTCGGCCATCCAGCCGAAGAATTTGAGCGCGTTGAAGCCCGGCGTGCAGCACACTTCGCTGCCGACAGAGAGCGGCGCGCAAATGCCCGCGATCAGGCCGTGGATGTGAAACAGCGGCATGATGTTCAGGCCGCGGTCCTTCGCGGTGAACCCCGTGCTCGCGGCGACGTTGCGCGCCGACGCGGTCACGTTGCGCTGTGACAGCGGCACGATTTTCGGCCGCGACGTCGTGCCGGATGTGTGCAGCACCAGCGCCACGTCATCGGGCTGCGCCACACCGGGATTCGCCGCGCCGGCCTTCTTCAGCTCCGCAGGAAATTCGAGCGTGAAACTTCCCGCGCCCGCCTGCGGCGTCGGCACCAGACGCACCACCGGAACCTTGAGCTTGCGCGCCACCTCGATCGCAGGGGATTCCTTGCCCTGTTCGACGACGAGCACGCGCGCATTCAGGTCGGTGAGATAGAACTCGAACTCGTCGGCGCGGTAAGCGGGGTTCAGGGGCGCCGACGTCGTGCCCGAAGCGATCGCCATGAACGCAGCGGCCATTTCCGGCCCGTTGTCGAGCACGATCGCGACGCGGTCGTTGCGACCGACACCATGCGCATTGAGCGCTGCGCGCGTGTCCGCGGCAAGCTTGCGGAGGGCCGCGTACGTCAGCGGAACGCCGCCCGGCGCGCTCAACGCATTCGCGCCGTCGGCGCCGGTCGCCAGCAGTTCGTGGATCGTCGTCGCTCCGGTGCTCATTGCTTTCCTCAACTGGTGATGCGCAGCTTGCCATGCTGCTTGTTCAGCGTCTGCGCGAGCATGCTGACGCACGCATAGATGGCGCGAATGTTCGGTGTCGGTACCTTGAGCAGGTCGCTCAGCTCGATCACCGCGCCGACCAGCGCATCGAGCTCGAGCGGCCGTCCCAGCTCGACGTCCTGCAGCGTCGACGGCTTGTGCGCGCCGACCGCTTCGGCGCCGGCGATGCGCTTTTCGATGCTGATCTTGAATTGCACCCCGAGCGCGTTGGCGACGGCCTCGGCCTCGGCCATCATCGCGGCGATCAGCGCGCGCGTCGGCAGGAAGCGGCACACGTCTTCGAGCGTCGCGTGTGTGAGTGCGCAGACCGGATTCAGGCTGGTGTTGCCCCACAGCTTCAGCCAGATCTCGGCGCGAATGTCGCGCGCGATCGGTGTGCGGAAGCCGGCCTTGATCAGCGCGCCCGCGATGGCCTGCAGCCGCGGTGTCGTCGTGCCGTCGAGCTCGCCGAGGCTGAAGCGATTGCCCTCGACCACCTCGACCACACCAGGCAACACGAGATTCGCCGCGGGATACACGACGCTGCCGATCACCCGCGCAGGATCGAGATGCGCGGCAATCTTGCCGTCGGGATCGCTCGATTTGAGCTTGGTGCCTTCGAGCGCGCCACCGTGCTTGTAGAAGTACCACCACGGGATGCCGTTCTGCATCGTCACGATCGCGGTGTCGTCGTGGCACAGGTACGCGAGATCGGCCGCGATGGCGCCGACCTGGTGCGCCTTCAACGTCAGCAACACGAAGTCCTGCTTGCCCGCATCGCGCATCTTCTCGAACGCGCCCACGCCCTTGGCGTGAATCTCGGTTCCGTCTTCGAGACGCAGGCGCATTCCGTTGGCCTGGATCGCTGCGAGGTTCGGACCGCGGGCGATGAACGTCACCTCTTCGCCGCTGTCGGCGAGACGGGCCCCGAGGTATCCGCCGATGGCACCGGCGCCGACGATGGCGATCTTCATCCGACGGTCAGAGTGATGAGTCGATGTTCAAGCGCCGGGAAGGAACGCAGCGCTGCTGCGCCACCCGCGGCGGCGCAGCAGAAAAGATACGCGCAATTGGCTGTCAGGTGGCTGTGCCCCGCATCCTGGCGCGCATCGGCCGCAGCGCGACCAGCGCGAGGATCGCGGCGACGAAGTTCAGCGCGCTGGCAACCCAGAACACGGCGTGCCAGCCGCCGCTTGCGGCGAGAACGCTGCTCAACGGCACCAGCAGCGACGCGGTGCCTTTGGCGGTGTAGAGCAGACCTGCATTGGCCGCCGCGTAGCGCGAACCGTACGTGTCGCCGCACGTGGCTGGGAACAGGCTGTAAATCTCGCCCCAGGCGAAGAACACGAGGCCGGTGAGGATCACGAACATGAACGGATCGTGACCGTAGTTGCCGAGCAGCAGGATGCCGACGCCTTCCGCGAAAAACGCGAGGAACATGGTGAGCTCGCGACCAATGCGATCCGAGACCCAGCCGAAGAACGGCCGCGTGACGCCATTCAGCACCCGGTCGATCGACAGCGCGAATGTCAGCGCGGGCAGCGTGAGGCCGAGAATGCTCACGGGCACGTCGGCGATCTTGAAGTCCTTCGCGATGGGCGCGAGTTGCGCGGTCGCCATCAACCCGCCCGCGGCCATCATCACGAACATCGCGTACATCACCCAGAACACCGGGGTCGCGACCATCTGCATCGTCGTGTACTCGCGGCGCGTCGCGGCCGCTGCGACCGCGCTATCGGGCGCCGGCATGCGCGCCGGCTTGAACGATGTATCGGGCGCGCGCATGAACCAGGCGAGCACGAACACCACGATGCCTTGTGCCAGCCCGAAGTACAGGAACGTCTGCTGGTATCCGCTCGACTTGATCATTGCCGCGATCGGGATCACGGTAAGCGCCGAGCCCGCGCCGAATCCCATTGCAGTGAGCCCCGCGGCAAGGCCGCGCCGGTCCGGGAACCACTTGAGCGCGTTGCCGACGCAGGTGCCGTACACGGCGCCGGCGCCAATGCCGCCGATTGCCGCAGCGATGTAGAGGAGCCACAGCGAATCGGCGATCGAGTTCATCGCCCAGGAGATGCCAACCAGGATGCCGCCGGCGAGCATCACGGGCCGCGGGCCATAGCGGTCTACCAGCCATCCCTCGATCGGCACGAGCCAGGTTTCGGCGAGGACGAAGATCGTGAACGCGACCTGGATCGCCGCCCGTCCCCATTGGAATTTGTCATTGATCGGATTGACGAACAGCGTCCAGCCGTATTGCAGGTTGGCGATCATCGACATGCAAATGATGCCGATCAGGAGCTGCCACCAGCGTCCGGCGCTGATGCCTAGCGACTGAGTCGCACTCGGTGCGGAAGCGGCCATCGTCAGAGTCTCCTTGGTCGGATCGCGCGCTTGTGCGCCGATCCATCTTCATGGTCAGCGATAGACCAGTACTGGAATCTTCGAGTTCGCGAGGACCTTCTGAGTTTCACTTCCCAGCACTAGCGCCTTCATGCCTTCGCGCCCATGCGAGGCCATCAGAATCAGGTCGCAGCCGCGCGCGGTGGCCTCGGCGATGATCACTTCATGAGGGGAGCTGCCTTGGCGAACGACTCGCTCGAAGGGCACGTCGCTTGCCCGCGCGGCCGCCTCGGCTTCGGCGAGGAAGACGTCGATCTCCTTCTTCACCTGCGCCTCGAAGTCCTCGGGCGATGTCTGCTCGACGAACATGCCGCCCTCGCCGCCGAAAAAACTGGCCGGGCGCTCCGGCAGTACATGCAGGAACGTGATCCACGCGCCTTCCCTGCGCGCCAGTTCGACTGCACGCAGCGTGGCGGTACGCGAGAGCTCCGTGCCGTCCGTCGGTACCAGGATGTTGCGAAACATCGATTTCCTCCCGCCGCCCCGCCTGGGCGACTGGAGGCGCCGCTTGCTCACTGCATAAAGCGCTGCGCCTCCTCCCGAACACATCATGCGCGAATGCCGGCGCCTCGGCAACGGCGGTCGCAAGGGATTCTCGCTTTGCGCACAACGGGCGCCGATGAACGGCAAGGTGCGCGTGGAAACGAGGCACGCGGGCGGCAACCGGAGCAAAGCCGCACGGGCGCGCAACATCGGGCAAGGCGCATGATCGCGTCCATCACGAATGGCGGGCCGGTCAACTCAAGAGGAGGGAATCGGATGCCGAGGCTCAAACCCGAAGAACTGCGCAGCTTCCGCTGGTTCGGTCGCGAAGCCATGCGTACGTTCAACCACCGTTCGCGTGTCGCCCAGATGGGCTACGACCGCCGCGAGTACGCGGGCAAGCCGGTGATCGCGATTCTCAACACGTGGAGCGACATCAACCCCTGTCATACGCACTTCAAGCAGCGCGTCGAGGAGATCAAGCGCGGGGTGTGGCAGTCCGGAGGTTTCCCGCTCGAGATGCCGGCGATGTCGGTGTCCGAGCCGTTCCAGAAACCGAGCCCTCTTTTGTATCGGAACCTGCTCGCGATGGAGGTGGAAGAACTGCTGCGTTCGCATCCGGTCGACGGTGCGGTCCTGATGGGCGGCTGCGACAAGACCACGCCCGGACTCATCATGGGTGCGACGTCGATGCGCATCCCGTTCATCTACATGCCCGCGGGACCGATGCTGAAGGGCAACGCGAGCGGCCGGACGCTCGGCTCCGGCAGCGACATGTTCAAGTTTTGGAACGAGCTGCGCGCGGGGACGATCGGCATGCAGCAATGGGAGGACGTGCTGTCCGGCATCGCGCGCTCGCCCGGCCATTGCATGACGATGGGCACCGCTTCGACGATGACCAGCGCGGCCGAAGCGCTGGGACTCACGCTGCCGGGCGCCGCCTCGATCCCGGCGCCCGACTCGCGCCACGCGCAGATGGCGGTGCTTACCGGCATGCGCATCGTCGAGATGGTGTGGGAAGACCTGCGCCCGGCGCGCATTCTCAGTGCCGAGTCGTTCGACAACGCCATCACCACCGTGCTCGCGCTGGGAGGCTCGACCAATGCACTCGTGCACCTGCTCGCGATGGCACGCCGTGCCGGCATCGCGCTGACGCTCGACCGCTTCGATCAGCTCGCGCAACGCACGCCGCTGATTGCCAACGTGCGGCCCGCGGGCGCATTCCTGATGGAAGATTTCTACTACGCGGGCGGCCTGCCGGCACTGCTCGAACGCGTGCGCGACCTGGTGCACGTCGATGCGCCGACGGCGAACGGGCACACGCTCGGGGAGAACATCGCCGGTGCGCGGGTGTTCAACGACGAGGTGATCCTGCCGCGCGAGAAGGCGCTGGTGCAGGGCGGCAGCCTGGCGATACTGCGCGGCAATCTGGCACCCGACGGCGCCGTGATCAAGCCGGCTGCCGCTGACGCGCGCCTGCATCGGCACACGGGTCGCGCAGTCGTCTTCAACGACTATCACGACCTGTCGGCGCGCATCGACGATCCGGCACTTGCGGTCGACGAGAACAGCGTGCTGGTGCTGCAAAACGCCGGGCCGCTCGGTGGACCCGGCATGCCCGAGTGGGGACAACTGCCGATTCCGAAGAAGCTTCTGCAGGCGGGCGTGCGCGACATGGTGCGCATCTCGGATGCGCGCATGAGCGGAACGAGCTTCGGTGCGTGCGTGCTGCACGTGGCGCCGGAGAGCTTCATCGGTGGACCGCTCGCACTGGTGCGCGACGGCGACCTGATCGAGCTCGACATTCCCGCGCGCAGCCTGCAGTTGAAAGTCGATGCGGCCGAGCTCGAGCGCCGGCGCGCGCAGTGGCAGGCGCCCGAGCCGAGGTATCGCCGCGGATACGGGGCGCTGTTCGCGCAGCACGTGACGCAGGCCAACGATGGCTGCGACTTCGCGTTCCTCGCTGATCAGTCGGCGGTTCCGGAGCCGGACATCTTCTAGGCAGGACTACCACGGCAAAGCAGGTTGGTAAGTTGTGAAGTTCCCCTGCGGTCACGACGTGATGGTCGGCATGCCCGGCCAGCTCGCAGAAACACTCGTTGCGTCGGCCTGACGCCTCGGTGCTCGAACGCGACTTCTGCCGTTGGATCGGCACCTCGCCGCGCCACCTCGGGCAGGTCGCGCAGGCGGGACCTTTATCTCTGAACGGGATGCCACGGCGCAGCGATGCGCCACAATGTCCGATTCGAGGCCAGCGAGGCACGCGACATGACCGTGGAGATCCGCATCATTTCGTCGATGGCCACGCGCCAGTTGCTGGTGGATCTCGTCGCGCGCTTCGAAGCCTCCTCGCCGCAGCGCGTCCTGGTCGAATCCGTAGGCGGCGTCGATGCGGCGAAACGCGTCAAGGCGGGCGAGGCGTTCGACGCAGTGGTGCTCGCGGCCGGCGCCATCGACGAGTTGATCGCTGCCGGACGGGTCCTGGCCGGATCACGCGTCGACCTCGTGAAGTCCGGCGTCGCGATCGCGGTGCGAGCAGGTGCAGCGCGTCCCGACGTGGGAAGCGAAGACGCCGTCAAGCGCGCCGTTCTCGCGGCACGCAACCTCGGTTACTCGACCGGACCCAGCGGTGTGCAACTCGCAAAACTTTTCGAGCGCTGGGGCATCGCGGAGGAACTGAAGAGCCGCATCGTCCAGGCACCGCCCGGCGTGCCGGTCGGCACGCTGGTCGCGCGCGGCGAAGTCGAGCTCGGGTTTCAGCAGTTGAGCGAGCTCATGAATCTGCCCGGCATCGATGTCGTGGGTCCATTGCCGCCGGCAATCCAGATCACTACGACATTCTCGGGCGGCGTGGCGCAGACGTCGGCACGGCCCGACGCTGCGCGCGCACTGCTCGCTTTCATGGCCGCGCCGGACAATGCGGCGATCAAGAGGAAGAACGGGATGGAAGCGGCGTAAGCCGCCCCCACCCTCACCCTCCCCCGCAGGCGGGGCGTTGAGGTGGGGGTGAACGACTACACTTTCCCGTTGACGATCGGGTTGTTGACCCGCTGCCAGTGCAGGTCGAGCCCGAACATTTCGGCCGCGCGCTTTTGCAGTGCTGGAATGTCGAGACTCACGTTGCGGCCGTCACCCGCGCCGGTCCAATGATGCGCCGTCATCTGTTCCGAGACCCACTTCCTCGCCTCCTGATAGCGGCGGCGATATTCCCCCGCGGTCATGTCGACCCGGCCGTTCACCGTGTTGACGCGAAACACCTCGTCGTCGCGCGGGATGCGCACCGGTGCGATCGGACCCGGTTGGAGACGCGGCGCCGGTCGATCGCGCTGTATGCGCGCCGCCTGCGCCTCAGGTGAGTTCGTATCGATCGTCCCGCCGCCGGTGTTGACCGTCTTCGGACCCATGTCGCCGGTCGAGCCGTTCGTGTCGAACTTGTTGGACGGCGCGAGTGGATCGCCGCCGTTGTCGCCTTTTTGGCCCGAGGCTCCAGGTGCGCGGTATTGCCCTGTGGGCGCTTCGTCAGACACATCGCCCGCGGGAGCGGCCGCGCGATAGCGGCCAGTCGGAGCATCGTCGCCCGGTTGCGGCGTGCGGTCGTAGACACGCGTCGGCGCGCGCTCGAAGTCATCCGCACCCGAAGGACGCCTGTCGCCGAGGATGCTCACTTCTCTCTTTGCGAGCTCCCCGGCGACATGCGCACCGTGCTCCTCGGAGAGCGATCGATATGCGCGCAACGCATCGTCATAGCGCCTCTGCGCTGCCTGCATCCGGCCTGCGGCAGCCGCCTCGTTCGGTGTACCGATCTGTCGCGCATAGTCTCTCGCGACGCGATCGCGTTCCGCCACGGCATCCCGGTACTCGGCCATGACCTGCTTGCGGGTGTCGCCCTGCTTGTTCGCCCATCGGCCGTAGACACTGTCGTAGTTCTGGCGTGCGACAGCGGCTCTCGATGACGCGAGGTCGATTCCGCGGCCCGCCGCCTGCTCCGCGACGGCCCAGTTCGCAAGCCGATCCGACACGCCGCCGCTGCTGCCGCGCCCCATCAGGGACACGATCTCCGCGGCACTCCGTCCCTGGGCCGCGAGGACGCGTGCCATATCCGTCCACTGCGCGACGTGCTCGATCTCGTGACGCAGCGAGTCGGTGAGGCGCGCGACGTCCTCGCGCGTGAGCGCGGGCTTTGTGAGCAATGCTTCGCTGATCGCGATCTCGTGCTGGCGAACCGTGTATTGACCGGCAGACACGTTGCCAGCGCCCTGAAGGGCCACCATCCCCACCTCGGGAACTCCGTACTGCTGCAGCCGCAGATTGACGGCGTGGCGCAGGAACGCGAGCCGCTCTTCGACGCTCGTGAGCGACGGCCACATCTCCTGAGCGTGCAGCACGTCGCGCGGAATGCCGCCGATCTGTGCGATCTCATCGGCCACCTGCAGCCGGTACGAGCGCTGCGGCCCGGCGCCCGAAGACGGCAGCGACTGCGGCGGTTCGATTTCCTGCGCGAGATGCTCGGCCGTCTGCCGCGTCGTTGCGCCGGCGCCAGCAGCGCTATGCGCGTCGGGTACGTTCGGCTTCTCGGCACCCGCCAGCAGGCCGTTGGTCGTCGCAAGCGCTTCCGCGTACATCGCGGTCTTCTCTGCAGCAACGAGTTCGCGCGCGCGTTCCTGCGGCACGCCTTGCTTGACCATCTCGGCCTCGAGGCGGCCGTAGTAGGCGTCGATCTCGCGCACGTAGGTCTGCGGCGTGCCGTGCGCCGGCGGTTCGATGCCGACGCGGCCGCGTGCTGCATCGAGCGTGAGCGTGTCAGCCAGTTTGGCGCGCGCGTCCGCACCAAGCTCCTTGAACCGCGCGTCGACAACCTGCCCGACACGCTCACGCAACGGGACTGCGGCACCGCCCTCGGTGGTGCCGCTCGCGGATCTCATCGCCTCGCCGGTCACCGCGTTCGCCTTGGCGGCGTCGATTCCGAACTCGTGGACCATGACGCCTGAGGCGCGCGGCGTGGCGCTGGCGTTTGTGATGGTTCCGATCACGGTGGGCAGGAAGATCCCGACGGCGGTGCCGAGTTGTTCCGCGGTGTCGCGCGATGCGCCGAGTTGCTCGGCCACGATCGGCGTCGAGCCCATCGTCAGGCCCAGCGCGGTCTGAAAGGCGATGCCCTGGCGCATGGCGACTGCAGAGCCCACGCCGAGTTGCAGACCGCCACCCACGACGGCGAACGCCTTCGCTCCGAGCGTGTTCTCGCCGAAGATGCCGACGCCGACCGAGGAGACGATCTTGCCGGTCAGCATGCCGAGGCCGGCTTCGCCCGCATTGATGCCCGCGAGCATCGCGATCTTCGCCGGTCCCGACAGCCCCATGGCAACCGCGCGTGCCGCCATGAACTTCTGCGGAATCGTCGTGGCGGCGGCGACGCGCGCGAACACGCCCGCGAACGTTACCGAAGTAGCAGCGGTGAGCATGACCTGGTCGAGCACTTGGCCGAGCGCCGCATAGGGCTTGAAGCGCTCCCAATCAC
>Ga0335084_10007267_pt1 | contig 11028 bp, 11 predicted proteins | sample Lox_Sample_44_FD_206721 | JGI IMG/M metagenome (GOLD analysis project Ga0335084, IMG submission 206721) | Soil microbial communities from Loxahatchee National Wildlife Refuge, Florida, United States - Lox_Sample_4.4 | ecosystem: Environmental > Terrestrial > Soil > Wetlands | place: USA...
GCGCTTCAAGGATTTCATCTCGACGCCGAAGCCGAATAACTATCAGTCGCTGCACACCGGCATCATCGGCCCCCATCGCCTCCGGATCGAGATCCAGATCCGCACCCGCAAGATGCACGAGGTCGCCGAGATGGGCGTCGCCGCGCATTGGGGCTACAAGCAGGGCATGGAGCGGATCGACGGCCGGCAGTATCGCTGGCTCCGGGAGCTCCTCGACATCCTGGAGCACGCCTCCGGGCCGGAGGAGTTCCTCGAGCACACCAAGCTCGAGATGTTCCAGGACCAGGTGTTCTGCTTCACGCCGAAGGGCGACTTGATCGCCCTGCCGCGCGGCGCCTGCCCGGTCGACTTCGCCTATGCGGTGCACTCCGAAGTCGGCGACCGTTGCGTCGGCGCCAAGATCAACGGCCGCATCGTGCCGCTCCGGACGGCGCTCACCAACGGCGACCAGGTGGAGATCGTCACCTCGCGCGCGCAGACGCCGTCGCCCACCTGGGAGCGCTTCGTCGTCACCGGCAAGGCCAGGGCCTGCATCCGCCGCTTCATCCGCACCCAGCAGCGCAACCAGTACATCGAGCTCGGGCGCGCGCTGCTCTCCAAGGAGTTCCAGCACGGCGGCTATGAATATTCCGACAAGTCGCTGGACGGCGTCCTGAAGAAGTACAAGGTCGAGGACTCCGAGGACCTGATCGCCCAGGTGGGCGAGGGCCTCGTCACCGCGCGCGACGTGATGGTGGCGGTGTTCCCGGGCTCGCGCACGCCGGCCTCGCCGACCGACAAGGTCATCCCCCTCGCGCGCCAGCGCCAGAAGCAGAAGGGCGGCGCCTTCGCGGTGCCGATCCGCGGCCTCATTCCCGGCATGGCGGTGCATTTCGCCGGCTGCTGCCATCCGCTGCCCGGCGACCGCATCGTCGGCATCGTCACGACGGGTAAGGGCGTCACCATCCACACCATCGACTGCGAGACCCTGGAAGGCTTCGCCGACACGCCGGAGCGCTGGATCGACGTCTCCTGGGAGAAGGATTCCGAGGGCGACGAGCAGCTCCACACCGGCCGCCTGAACGTGGTGATCGCCAATCAGCTGGGATCGCTTGGCTCGTTGACCACGATCATCGGAAAGAACAACGGCAACATCATGAATCTGAAGATCGTCAACCGCTCTTCGGACTTCTTCGAGATCATCATCGACGTCGAGGTGAAGGACGTGAAGCACCTCACCAACATCATCGCCGCCCTCCGCGCCACCCCCAGCATCAACTCGGTCGAGCGCGCCCGCGGTTAGCGCGACGTCGCCCGCATTTTCCTTTTCCTCCCCCTTCAGGGGGAGGGTAGGGTGGGGGCACATGCAGCCGTGGCGCACCGGATCGAGCGCCAGGTCCCGACCATAGCTCTCCAGGAGACTCTCACCATGCAGCATCGCCCCTTCGGCCGCACCGGCTGGCAGGTCAATCCGATCGGCTTCGGCGCCTGGGCGATCGGCGCCGATTGGGGTGAGGTCTCCGACCGCGACGCCGAGGCGGCGCTCAACACCGCGCTCGACGGCGGCGTCAACTTCATCGACACCGCCGACGTCTACGGCATGGGCCGCTCCGAGAAGCTGATCGCCCGCGTGCTCAAGTCACGAGGCGGCAAGGGCGACATCGTCGTCGCCACCAAGGCCGGCCGCAAGCTCAGCCCGCATGTCGCCGAGGCCTATACCGTCGCGGCCATCACCGGCTTTATCGAGCAGTCATTGAAGAATCTCGCGGTCGATGCCCTGGACGTGCTCCAGCTGCACTGCCCGCCGACCCCGGTCTATGCCAACGACGCGCTGTTCGCCGGGCTCGACAAGCTGGTGCAGGCCGGAAAGCTCAAGCATTACGGCGTCAGCGTCCAGACCGTGGACGAGGCGGTGAAAGCGATGGACTATCCCATCGTCAGCATCCAGATCATCTTCAACATGCTGCGGCAGAAGCCGATCGAGAAGCTGTTCGATCTTACGAAGAAGAACCGGGTCGCGATCATCGCCCGCGTGCCCCTGGCGAGCGGCCTCCTCACCGGAAAGATGAGGCCCGACACCGCGTTCGGCAAGGACGATCACCGCAACTACAACATCCACGGCGAGGCCTTCGACGTCGGCGAGACCTTCTCCGGCGTCCCTTATGACGTCGGTTTGAAGGCGGTCGATAAGCTGAAGCCGCTGGTGCCCAAGGAATCCAATGGGGGATCTGCAACCTTGGCCGCTTTGGCCCTGCGCTGGATCCTGATGTTCGACGCCGTCACCGTCGCCATCCCGGGCGCGAAGAACGCCGCCCAGGCGAAAAGCAACGCCGCCGCCGGCGACCTCCCGGCGCTCACCGAGGCCCAGATGGCGGCGGTGAGGCAGGTCTACGACGCCGACATCCGCCCGCTGGTGCATCATCGCTGGTGAGGCGCCGCCCATGATCATCGGTATCGGCAACGACATCATCGACATCCGGCGCATCGAGAAGACCATCGCGCGCTTCGGCGACAAGTTCATCCAGCGCATCTTCACCGAGGTCGAGCAGAAGAAGTCCGACCGCCGCGCCAACCGCGCCGCCTCCTACGCGAAGCGCTATGCCGCCAAGGAAGCCTGCTCGAAGGCGCTCGGCACCGGTTTTCGCGCCGGCGTGTTCTGGCGCGACATGGGCGTCGTCAACCTCCCCAGCGGCAAGCCCACGATGGCGCTGACCGGCGGCGCGCTGGAGCGCCTGAAGGCCATCACCCCGCCCGGCATGGTGCCGCAGATCGACGTCTCGATCACCGACGAGGAGGAGATGGCCTATGTGATCGTGATCATCTCCGCCAACCCGGCCTAGGCGAACAGCGCCCGCGCTACCGCCAGCGCCACGAAGATCGCGACGATCGACCCGCCGACCGAAACTCCGAGATAGAGCAACGCCGGCGTCATCGCGCCGCGCTCCCACAAGGTCGCGAAATCGAGCGAGAAGGCGGAGAAGGTGGTGAAGCCGCCGAGGATGCCGGTGGTGAGGAAGAGCCGCCAGTGCTGGCCCATCTGTCCGAAGAGCCCGGTGCCGCCGCGGAAGGTGAAGTAGCCGGCGATGAGGCCCATCGCCAGCGATCCCAGAATGTTGATCGCCATGGTGCCATAGGGAAAGTTCGGCCCCGCCAGCCGCAGCGCCAGGGTGTTGACGCCATGGCGCAGGGCGCCGCCGATCCCGGCGCCGACGAACACGATCACGTAAAGCATCGATCTCAACTCCCGCTTTGGAACCCACCTCTGCAACCGCAGGAAATCGCGGCTGGAATTCGACAGTGCGGGCGAGGAGGTGCGGGGAGATTTCGGACAGACTCCCACCGTGCCAAGCTCGCCCGGTAGGAGCCATCAGCCTCGATCCCGTCGTTCGACGGAAGATCGCGGCGGTTCGGCCGGATTCGACGATTCGGCCCGGGAGACTCCATCCCCGCGCCCGTATGAAGCGGGCAGGCGGCCACGCTATCGAAGCCATGCAACGCTGTCAAAGCGGCCGCGCTGGCCCGCGGCAGCGGCGCGATCCCGCGCTGCTTGACTTTCATGGGGGCGGATGGCTTGATCCCGCGAGACCGCCCAGGAGCCCTCGGCGCATGGAAAAACCCGAACGGAAACAATCAGTTATGGCGAAACCCTCGACCGGCGACATTCGCGAGCTCTGGGAGCTCGCCAAGACGCTGATCTGGGCGGTGCTGATCGCGATCCTGGTCAGGACCTTCGCCTTCGAGCCCTTCAACATCCCCTCGGGCTCGATGATCCCGACGCTCTTGATCGGCGACTATCTCTTCGTCTCGAAGACCGCCTACGGCTACAGCCGCTATTCCTTCCCCTGGGGCCTGGCACCATTTCACGGCCGGATCTGGGAAGGCAGCCCGAAGCGCGGCGACGTCGTCGTGTTCCGTCCGCCGGGAGATCCCGAGACCGATTTCATCAAGCGCGTGATCGGACTCCCCGGCGACAAGGTCCAGCTGAAGGAAGGCCGCCTCTACATCAACGGCGCCGAAGTCGAGCGCAAGCCGATCGAGGACTTCCAGTACACCACGCCCGACGATCCCGTCGGCCATCCGGTGGCGCAATATCTGGAGACGCTGCCCGGCGGCGTCACGCATCGCATCATCGAGACCTCGGGCGACACCGGCCAGCTCGACAACACGCCGGTCTATGTCGTGCCGCAGGGCGATTACTTCATGATGGGCGACAACCGCGACAACTCCAACGACAGCCGGGTCTGGAAGGGCTTCTTGGATCTGCCGGCCGACCAGGAGATCACCGATCCCGCCCTGCTCGACAAGGTCGGCTTCGTGCCGTCGGAGAACCTGATCGGCCCGGCGAAGATCCTGTTCTGGTCCTACGGCGACGATTTCCGCGCCACCAACCCGGTGACCTGGGTGACGGCGCTCCGCTGGCAGCGCCTGCTGAACTTCATCGACTGAGTCGGCGGACGAGGCGGATGAGCAGGGGGGCGTCGCCGAAGCGGGAGAAGGAGATCGATCTCCAGGCCTTGATGGCCGCGCTCGGCTTCGCCTTCAAGGACGTCGATCTGCTGAAGACGGCGCTCACCCATCCCAGCGCGGTTTCCACCAGCCGCGCCGCCCGCAAGCGGCCGGCCAAGTCCCCGTCGACGAAATCCCCGACGACGAAATCCCCGACGACGAAATCTCTCGCGCCGAAGGGCGAGTCGAGCGCCGACAACCAGCGCCTCGAATTCCTCGGCGACCGCGTGCTCGGCATCGCCGTCGCCGAGATGCTGTTCCGGGCCTTCCCCGAAGAGGACGAAGGCGCGCTGGCGCGGCGCCTCGCCGCTTTGGTGCGCCAGGACAGCCTCGATGCCGTCGCCCGCGAGATCGGCCTCGGCCGCTATCTCGTCATCTCCAAGGGCGAGGAGGAGGGCGGCGGCCGCGACAATCCGGCGATGCTCGCCGATGCCTGCGAGGCGCTGATCGGCGCGATCTATCTCGACGGCGGGCTCGAGGTCGCGAGGACCTTCGTCGAGACCCACTGGCGGCCGAAGATGGACGCCGAGGCGAAGCCGCCGCAGGACGCGAAGACCGCGTTGCAGGAATGGGCCCAGGCCGCCGGCCTCGCTCTGCCGCTCTACACCGTGGTGAAGAGCGAGGGACCGCCGCACGATCCCGTCTTCGAGGTCGCGGTGACCGTCGCCGGCCAGCAGCCGGAGAGCGCCCGCGGCCGCTCCAAGCGCGCGGCGGAGCAGGCCGCCGCACGTCGCCTCCTCGACCGCGTCGGCGTGTGAGCGCGATCTTGGGCGATCCCATGACCCGCTGCGGCTTCGTCGCCGTGCTCGGCGCGCCCAATGCCGGCAAGTCCACCCTGGTCAATCGCGCGGTCGGGCAGAAGGTCTCGATCGTCAGCCCGAAGGTGCAGACCACGCGCAATCGCGTGCTCGGCATCGTCAATCGCGACACTGCACAGATCGTCCTCATGGACACGCCCGGCATCTTCACGCCGAAGCGGCGCCTGGACCGCGCCATGGTGGCGGCGGCCTGGGGCGGGGCGGCGGATGCCGATGCCGTCGTCCTCATCGTCGATGCGGCGCGGAAATCCTTCGACGAGGAGACCCGCGCCATCATCGCCGGCCTCAAACAGCAGAAGCGCCCGGCGATCCTGGTCCTCAACAAGATCGATATCGTGAAGCCCGAGCGCCTGCTGGCCCTGACGGCGGAACTGAACGCCGAGGGCGACTTCACCGACACCTTCATGATCTCCGCCGAGAGCGGTGACGGGGTCGACGACCTGCTCGACGCCCTGGCGGAGCGCATGCCGGAGGGCCCGCATCATTTCCCGGAAGACCAGGTGACCGACGCGCCCATGCGCCTGCTCGCCGCCGAGATCACCCGCGAGCATCTCTTCCGGCAGCTCCGCCAGGAGCTCCCCTATGCGCTCACCGTCGAGACCGATTCCTGGGAGGAGTTCGACGACGGCAGCGCCAAGATCCAGCAGACCATCTTCGTCGCGCGCGACAGCCAGAAGGCGATCGTGGTGGGGAAGGGCGGCGAGCGCATCCGCAGCGTGCGCGAGGCGGCGCAGCATGAATTGCAGGGGCTGATGGAGCGCAAGGTCCATCTCTTCCTGTTCGTGAAGGTGCGCGAGAACTGGGCCGAAGACCCCGAACGCTACCGCGCCATCGGCCTCGAATGGGAGAAGTGAGCGGCGTCGCGAGACTCCGCCGTTAATCTCTCCTAACGCGCTCGCGGCCGCGTTGCCGCATCCCCTTCCAAACACGGCCGCAGCGCTTATATTTCCTCTCGGAGGAAGTGTATCATGGCAGTCCAAGCAATCGGCGCCGCCAGCACGGCCAGTTCGGTTTCCCGGTTCGGTCTGACGCCGGTCGGGAAGAGCTATGGCGTCACCGCTCAGGCGACCTCCGCCCTCTCCACCATCGTCGTCAGCAAGCGCACTGTCACCAATTCGGACGGTTCGATCACGACCATCATCACCTATGCCGACGGCCACACCGAAACCGAGACCACGCTGGCGAAGCAGAGCAGCGCCGGCAGCGGTGCGGGCAATGCGGGTGGCCAGTCCGGCGGCGCGCCGCAATCGGCTCCGAATGCCAACGGCCCGCAGACGGGCTCCCAAGGCGGCTCTCAAGCCGGCACGACCGGAACTAGGGTCAATCTCCTGGTCTGAAGTTCTTCAAGAGAGTGGTGGTTCTCTCCATCCCCCGCCCCAAGATGGGGGCGGGTAGGGGTGGGGGTTGACCTCTCCGCGTGACGGCTGGTGCCAGGTGCACTTCATCTCGCGCACAGCCATCAGTGATCTCAGTTATCAGGATGCCGCGCGCACTTTTCCCGCCGCGGCCTTGCGGAAGTCGGTCGGATCCTTGCCGTAGGTGCGTTGGAACGCGCGGAAGAAGCTGGAGCGGCTGCTGTATCCCACGGCCCGTGCGATTTGCTCCATCGAAAGGATATCCGTCTTCAGAAGGTTGGCGGCGTGGCGCATGCGCAACTGGCGCAACGCCACCATCGGCGCGCTCCCGAAAGCGGTGGAAAAGCGCGACATGAACACCGACCGGCTGAGGCAGGCAGCTTCCGCGAGAGACGCCACGGTGTGAGGCGCTCCGGGTCGCGCCACCATGCTTGCCAATGCGCGGGCGACTTGCCGATCGCTGAGGGTGGCAAATCGCTCCAGCCACAATTCGGTGGAGCTCAGCGATCGGCGCAGGAGCGTAATCAGCACCTGCTTCATCAAGGTCGCCGTCATCGCGCCGACGCCGACCTGCTGCGCGCCGATCTCGGCCAACGCCGCCTTCAACTTGTGATCCAGCTCGTCCCTGGGGTCGAAGCGCTCGACGATCGGCGTCGATAGCGACTGAAAGAGGTTGATCGACGTGCCGTAGGATGCGCGGAAGTAGCCGCAGATCAGCATCACCTCCGAATCGCCGCTGCCGGCGACAAAGCGATGGGCCGAACCCGAAAAATCGTCGGGCGACAATTGCGGCGCCACCTGCTTCAGCCCTGCCGCCGATCCATCGCTCGTGCCGGGGAGGACGTCGATTCGGAACGGCTGGCCCGGCGGCGTGATGACGAGCGTGTGCGGCGCCAACGGGATTCGGTGCTCGCCGCCGACGACCATCTCTCCTATCCCGCTGAGATTGTAGTGAATCGCCGGCATGCCGAAGCCGGGAAAGGAAAGCCGCCATCCGGCTTCGACGAGGCATTCCGCCAACAGAACGATATCGACCTCGAGCGTCATCATCAGGACTTCGAGCTCAGCGCATGCAACCTGGATTTTCGGACGATTGGACACGGAATCAGGACCTCTTGATCTCCTCGTCGGCCTAAATATCGGGCCGGCCCGCCTCCCGGCAGAACCGGGGAGGGGGTCAATCTGTTCCCAAGACCGATGAGGTCAAGGAGAAATAGCCATGATGAAGAAGATGAAGGCAATCGTCGTGACCGATCAGGCCGCGGGAACGGCCGGAATGAAGCCGGCCGAGCGAGCCGAGCCGCAGGCGGCGATCAACGATGTCGTCGTTCAGATTCATGCATCGGGATTCGTCCCGACCGAGATGGAGTGGCCCTCGACCTGGACTGATCGCCGCGACCGCGAGCGCACGCCGTCGATCCCGGGCCATGAGCTCGCCGGAGTGGTCACGGCGCTCGGCTACGGCACGACGGGACTGTCGGTGGGACAGCGGGTGTTCGGCCTCGCTGATTGGTATCGCGACGGCACGCTGGCGGAGTATGTCGCCATCGAGGCGCGCAATCTCGCGCCCTTGCCGGGCGACGTGGACTTCACGGTGGGCGCGAGCCTGCCGATTTCCGGCCTCACCGCATGGCAGGGACTGTTCCAGCACGGCCGCCTTCAGGCGGGGCAGAGCGTCCTCGCGCACGGCGCGGCGGGTGCCGTCGGCACGATGGTGACGCAGCTGGCGCGCGAGGCCGGTGCCTATGTCATCGGCACCGGACGCGCGGCGGACCGTCAGAAGGCGCTCGACTTCGGCGCGCATGAGTTCGTCGATCTCGGCAACGACAAGCTGGAGGACGTCCGCGGCGTCGATCTGGTGCTCGATGTCATCGGCGGCGAGATCCAGAAGCGGTCCGCGCGCCTGATCCGACCGGGAGGAACGCTGGTGTCCATCGTCGGGCCGGTCGAGGCAAGGCCGACCGACGGCCTGGCGATCGACTTCGTCGTCGAGGCCGATCGTGCCCAGCTGATCGAGATCGTTCAGCGGGTGCGCGACGGACGCCTGCGGCCCAACATCGGCGACACCTCGACCTTCGACGATGCCGTCGCTGCCTTGAACCCGGCCGGGCGACGCATGGGAAAGACGATCATCCGCATTCGTCCGTAAACGACGACACACGCCTCTCGATGCAGCCGGTCGGCCCGCGCCGCCCGGATCGGCCAGCTGCGCCCTATCGGACCCCCATCAACTCGACGTTCGCCGCTCTCGTGACCATCACCCCCGTGAACCAGAACAAGGAAGCACAACCATGACCAGGAGACTCGACCACGACCAGATCGCCGCCAATGAAGCGAAGGCGCCGGGGATTACGCCCGGAATCACCCTGACCAATCCCGTCATCGAATCCATCCTGAGCCGTACCGCCGCGAAGTACTACGACCCTGCGGCCACGTTGAGCGACGACCAGATCCGCGAGCTGGTGCGGATCGGCACCACCGCGCCGACATCCTTCCACTTGCAGAACTGGCGCTTCATCGCCGTGCGCACGCCTGAAGCCAAGGCCCGGCTGCGTCCGATCGCCTGGGACCAGCCGGCGACTACCGAAGCCGCCGTCACCTTCATCGTCTGCGGCCAGTTGGCCGATTCCAGCGTGATCCCGCAGCGCCTGGCGCCGCTGGTGGAAGCGGGCATCATGCCGGCCACGATGGTGCCGGAATGGGAAGTCCCGGCCCGCGATCTCTATATGGACTACCCGCAGCGCCGGCGCGACGAAGCGGTGCGCACCGCGACCTTCGGCGCGGCGGCGATGATCTATGCGGCCCGTTCGCTGGGCTGGGGTTCGACGCCGATGATTGGCTTCGATGCCGAAGCCGTGCACCGCGAGTTCGGACTGGCCGAAGACGAAGTGCCGGTCATGCTGTTGTCCATCGGGCCGGAGCGCCCGGGGAACTGGGCGCAGAAGCCGCGCCTGCCGGTGGCCGACGTCCTGGAACTCGTCTGAATTCAGCAAGTCCGATGAATTGTGGAGATTGCGATGCCGAGAAGTGCAGCACTAAGGCCGGAACAGGTGCCGGCCGAATCCAAGCCGACCCTCGATGCCTTCACCAAGAACATCGGGTTCACGCCGAACATGTTGGCGACCTTCGCGCAGAGTCCGATCGCGTTCAATGCATGGGCCGCGCTGCTCGGCTCCCTGAGCAGGGCGCTCGACGTGAAGACCCGTGACAGCATCGGCCTCGCCGTCTCCGAAGTGAACGGCTGCAACTACTGCCTGTCGATTCACAGCTTCACGGCCGCGAACATGGCCAAGCTGCCGGCCGATGAAATCGTTCTCGCCCGGAAGGGTCGTGCCAGCGACCCGAAGCGGGACGCCGCCGTCCAGTTCGCGCGCAAAGTCATCGGGACCCGCGGCAAGGTGAGCGACGCCGATGTCAAAAGCGTCCGCGATGCTGGCTATACGGATGCGAACGTCATGGAGATCGTCGCGCTGGTCGCGATGTACTCCCTGACGAACTTCTTCAACAACGTGTTCGATCCCGAGCGGGACTTTCCCGCCGTTGCGCCGGCGGCCTGAGCTCTCTCCATCCCCCGCCCCCAAGATGGGGCGGGTCGGGGTGGGGGTTGACTTCTCCGCGTGACGGATGCGGCCGTCGTCAGCGCCGCCCCTTCGGCCGGTTCGCCTTCCCCTTCCGCTGCCCGATCCCGTAGAGGAAGTTGAGCGCCAGCATCGCGCCGGTGTTCGCCGTCATGTCGTTGACGTCGAGCGGCGGGGAGATCTCGACGATATCCAAGCCGATGGTCTTCGGATGGCCGGCGATCTTGCGGAGTGCGCGCTGCACGTCGCGGGCGTCGAGGCCGCTGGCGTTGGGGGCGGCGGTCCCCGGCGCCTGGCTGTGGTCGAGGCTGTCGATGTCGACCGAGACATAGAGCGCATCGACGCCCTTCGCCGCGCGGGCGATCGCCTCATCGACCACCTTGTCGATGCCGCGCTCCCGCACCTCGAGATTGGAATAGACCCGGATGCCCTCGTCCTTGGCGTAGTTGTAATGCGCCGGCGCGTTGCAGAAATCGGCGATGCCGATCTGCACCAGGTTCTTTCCCGCGATCGGGTCGTCCTTGAAGTTGAGCGCCTTCCGGAACGGCACGCCGCTCGATTCCGCGCCGAAATGCGCCTCGCGGAGATCGTGATGCGCGTCGAAATGGATCACGCCGACATTGCCGTTGGCGCCGCCCTTGCCATAGGCCTGGGTCGCCGCTTCCAGGATCGGCCAGGCGATCGAATGGTCGCCGCCGATCGTCACCGGCACGATGCCGTGGCGGAAGATCCAGCCCATCACCGCGGTCAGCCGCGCGAAGCTTTCGCCCCTGTTGGTGGCGATGACGGCGA
>Ga0335084_10007269_pt1 | contig 11027 bp, 9 predicted proteins | sample Lox_Sample_44_FD_206721 | JGI IMG/M metagenome (GOLD analysis project Ga0335084, IMG submission 206721) | Soil microbial communities from Loxahatchee National Wildlife Refuge, Florida, United States - Lox_Sample_4.4 | ecosystem: Environmental > Terrestrial > Soil > Wetlands | place: USA: Florida...
CGTCGGTCGTTCCGCCGCCGCGAAGGCCGGCACCCAGCCGAGTGCGGCGCCGACGCGAAACATCGCCGCCGATCCGCCGGCTGCGCCGACGTTCATCAACAACCGTCGCCGCGACCACCCCGGACGAGCCGGGCGAGTGTCCGTCATCGAGAACCGTCCGAACCCGTGGAGACGACGAGCGTACACGAGCGCGGCGACGCTGCCGACCGTCCGCGCGTGCCGATCGCCGCCGGCGTGTCATATAAACGCCGCCGAGGGGGCACTCAGAGACAATCGCCGATTCAGCGACCATGAACGATGGCCTCGAACGCAATCCGCTCGTGTCGCGCCGCGCGCTCGTCGCGCACCACGCCGATGCATTCGCGTGGGCGCTGTCGCTCACGGCTTACGACGCCGCGGCGGCCGCCGACGTGATGCAGCAGAGTTACCTCGTCATCGTCGACGGCAGCGCGCGATTCGATGCCCGATCGAGCTTGAAGACGTGGCTCTTCGGCGTCGTGCGCCGTTGCGCGCATCGTTCGTACCGGCGGCTGCGGCGCGACGCTGCGTTCGTCGGACGCGTCGCCGCCGAGCCGCGCGACGACGGCGCGACCGCCGACGAGCCGCGCCGCACCGACATCGGCGCCGCGCTTGCGACACTGTCGCGCCGTCAGCGCGACGTGCTCGAGCTCGTCGTATTCTCGGAATTCACCGTCGAGGAAGCGGCCGCCGTGCTGGACATCTCGATCGGCAGCGCACGGACGCACTATCACCGGGCGAAGGCGGCGTTGCGCGAACGCTTGGGTGACGACGGTGACTGATCGATCGCTCGACGAACGATTGCGCGAGCACTTCGGCGAGGTCGCGACGCGTCACGCCGTGCCCGATTTCGAGGCGATGCTCGCGAACGCCGAGTCGAATCACCCGTTGCGGCGGACCGGCGCCCGCTATGCGGGGCTCGTCGCGTTGGCCGCTGCGGTCGTTGCCGTGGTGTGGCTGTGGCGTTCGTCGGCGCCGCCCATGCCCGAGGCTCCGGCCGGCGACGCGGCATTGCTCGCGCAACTGAGCTCGACCACGTATTGGCGGGCGCCGAGCGATCGATGGCTCGCGCGGCCTCGCTCGGATCTGTTGGATTTGCCGCGGTTCGACGGCGTCGAACCGCCGGAGGAGATCGAAACATGGTTCTGATGAAGCGTGGGTTGTTGGCGGTCGCGCTGTTCGCGACGTTCGCGGGCAACGCGGCGGCGGCCGATCCCGATCCGTTCGGCGGCCGTTTGCTGCCGGTCGAACTCGTGATGGCGTTCCGCAAGCAGATCGATCTGACGAACGAACAGAACAAGAAGATCGGCGCGTTGGTGGTCGAGTTGCAGCAGAGCGTGGCAGGCAAGCAATGGGAGATGCAGACGACCTTCACCGATCTGCTCGAACGGCTCGATCAGAATCCCGTCGACGAAGCGGCGGCACTCGACCTCGCGAAGCACGCGATCGACGTCGAGAATCAGATCAAGATCGAGCAGATGCGGATGTTGATTCGTTTGCGGAACCTTCTCACCGACAGCCAGGTTGCGTTCTTGCGCGCCCGCCTCGCGGCGGGTTGGAAGAAGGAGTAGGCGATGCGCCTGCGTGACCTCGTCATCGCGAGCTGCCTGATCACCGTCGCGAGCTGCGGCGGCGGCAGCGGCGGAGGCGGCAGCGCGCCGCCGCCGCCGAGCGGACCGACCGGCGCACAGCTGCAAGCGGCCGCGCGGCTGCTCGACACCACCACGTTCGGCGCCGACTACGCGACCATCGACGCGGTCGCGCGCGACGGCAATGCGGCGTGGCTCGATCGTCAGTTCGCGCTGCCGCCGAGCACTCACCTGCCGATCGTCGTGCGGTATCTGAACCAATACGGCTTCGACATCAACGCGAACCCGCCGCCGGGGACGTTCCGACGCTTCGCGTGGTGGGAACAGACGCTGACGGCGCCGGACCAGCTGCGCCAACGCGTCGCGTATGCGCTGACGCAGATCTTCGTCGTCTCCGACAACGTCGACGCGATCTTCATCGATCCGACGGCGCTGTCGAGCTACTACGACATGCTGCTCGCGAACGCATTCGGCAACTTCCGCGACCTCTTGCGCGCAGTGACGCTGCATCCGGTGATGGGCGTGTACTTGAGCCACGTCAACAACGCGAAGGCGAATCCGGCGCTCAATACGTTTCCGGACGAGAACTACGCGCGCGAGGTGATGCAGCTCTTCACGATCGGTCTCTTCGAGCTCAATAGCGACGGCACGCAGAAGAAGGACGGCAGCGGCAACCCGATTCCGACGTACGACAACGCCGACATCCAGGAATTCGCGAAGATCTTCACGGGGTTGAGCTATGGGCCGGGCCAATCGGGCGTCGCGTTCTTCGGCAATACGAACCCGGTGATGTACGTGCCGATGCAGATGTTCGACGCGTTCCACGATCCAGGCCCGAAGCATCTGCTGAACGGCGTCGACGTGCCGGCCGGCCAGACCGGCATGCAGGACATCGACGCGGCGGTCGACGATCTCTTCAATCATCCGAACACCGGGCCGTTCATCGGACGGCTATTGATCCAACGGCTCGTCACGTCGAACCCGTCGCCGGCCTACATCGCGCGCGTCGCGGCAGCCTTCGCCGGCGGCAACGGTCGGCCGCGGGGCGACATGCCCGCGGTGTTGCGCGCGGTGCTGCTCGATCCGGAGGCGGCGACCGCGATCCATCTGCGCGAGCCGTTCCTGCGCTACGTCGCGCTCAATCGCATCCTGCACGCGACGAGCGACGACGGCACGTACCCGGGGTTGGGCTACATCGCGCAGTTCTTGCTGCAGCAACACGTGCTGTCGGCGCCGAGCGTGTTCAATTTCTATTCGCCGAACTTCTCGCCCCCGGGCGAACTCGGCGCCGGCGGCAAGGTTTCGCCGGAAATGCAGATCACCACCGACTCGACGATCGTCGGGCTCTCCGATCTGGTCGCGTTCACGCTGTACGGCACCCAGTCGATCGACACGCCGAGCGGATTCACGACGATTCGGCTGGATCTCTCCGATCTCGAGGCGCTCGCCGACGATGCCGACGCGCTGATCGATCGGATCGATCTCGAATTCACCTCGGGACGCATGGACGCCGCGACGAAATCGGCGATTCGCGGGGCGATCGCGCCGATCACGAACGACGCGGCGGGGCGCACGAAGCTCGCGCTGTATCTCGCATTGATTTCACCCGCGTACGCGGTCGACGGTTGAAGGAGACCACGATGCAAACGTATTCCCGTCGCCGCTTCTTGCGCCATTCCGTGGCCGTTGGGATCGGTGCCGCCGCGCAGATGAACGTGCTCGGTCGGGTCGCGCACGCGGCCGGCGGCGGCGACTACAAGGCGCTCGTCTGTATCCTGCTCGGCGGCGGCGCAGACTCGTTCAACATGTTGGTGCCGTACGACGCAAGCCGGTACGCCGATTACGTCGCGTTCCGCGCCGACCTCGCGCTGGCGCACGCCGATCTGCTGGCGCTGTCGTACACCGGCGCGCAGGGACAGACGTTCGCCGTGCATCCGGGCTGGGGCCCGGTGAGGACGCTCTTCGAACAAGGCGATCTCGCATTCGTCGCGAACGTCGGCACGCTCGCCGAACCGACCGACAAGACCGCGTACACGAACGGCACGGTGCGGTTGCCGCTCGGCCTCTTCTCGCACGCCGACCAGATCTCGCAGTGGCAGACCTCGGTGCCCGATCGGCGCATCGCGACCGGCGTCGGGGGACGCATCGCCGACGTCGTCACCGCGGCGACGCCGTCGGCGTCGCCGATCTCGATGAACATCTCGGTGTCCGGCACGAACGTGTTTCAAACGGGGCAGACCGTCACCGACTACGCGCTCGATCCGACCGACGGCGTACGCCTGCTCGCGGGCTACGGCCCCGGCGGCAGCGCCGCGTTCACGCAAGCGGTCGATGCGATGCTCGCGCAGAGCTACGGCGATCCGTTCCGCCGCACGTACGCCGCGAAGCTGCGCACCGCGATCGATAGCGGTGCGACGTTCAAGGCGACGCTCGACGCGGCGCCGACTTTGGCGACGACGTTTTCGGCAGCGCCGATTTCGACCGCGCTCGCGCAGATCGCGAAGGTGATCAGCGTGCGCGACGCGCTGTCGGCGACGCGGCAGACGTTCTTCGTGTCGTTCGGCGGTTGGGATCACCACGACAACGTGTTGACGCTGCAAGCGCAGATGCTGCCGGCGCTCGCGGCGGGCCTGTCCGAGTTTCAACAAGCGATGGTCGAACTCGGCGTCGCCGACGCGGTCACCACGTTCACGATTTCGGACTTCGGCCGCACGCTGACGTCGAACGGCAAAGGCTCCGACCACGGTTGGGGCGGCCATCAACTGGTGATGGGCGGCGCGGTCGCCGGAAAGGCGGTCTACGGCGCCTATCCCGTGCTGATCCCCGACAACGCGCTCGACGTCGGTCGCGGCCGCTACATTCCGACGACGAGCGTCGATGCCTTCTATGCGGAGCTCGCGCTGTGGTTCGGCGTCGCGCCGAGCGAACTCGACGTGGTGTTGCCGAACGTGCGGCGCTTCTATACGCCGGAGTCCGGCGCGCCGCCGGTCGGGTTCATGGCGTAGCTCGCGCCAGCGCGCACTCGTGTCGGCTTCCCAACGAGCTCGAAGGGGCGCGGTCGGCACAACTTGCGGTGCGACATTTTGTCGCAGGGCCCTGCGACCCCAAATCGATAGACTCGCACGCCAATCGTCCGTGAGATCGTTACCGCGTGCGAAGCGTCGTTTGCGTCGGATGGGTGTCGTACGTCGGTCTGCTGTGCGCGCTGGCAGCGAGCGAGTCGTCGGCCAGCGGAGACAATGAGGCGACCACGCGGACCAGCGATTCGTCGATCGAAACGATTCCCGTTTACGGCAGCCGCCTCGACTACCTCGTTGTCGACACGAGTGCGGCGACGAAGACGCCGACGCCGATCATGCAGACGCCGATCTCCGTGCAGGTCGTTCCGCAACAGGTGTTGGCGGACCAGCAGGTCACGCGCCTCGAGGAGGCCGTTAGGAACGTGAGTGGCGTGTACGGAAACAACAGCTACTTCGGACAATTCGCCGACGACTTCACGATACGGGGTTTCCCCAGCGGTCAAATCGTGTACCGCGACGGATTCAGGATGGACACGCTGTCGGGCAAATACGACGTCGCCACCGTCGAGCGCGTCGAAGTCGTGAAGGGGCCGGCGTCGGTCCTGTACGGCCGCATGGAACCCGGCGGCATGGTGAACTACGTGACGAAGCAGCCGCTCGACGCGCCGTATTACGCGTTGACGCAGCAGGTCGGGTCGTTTCAGACGCGTCGCACGACCGCCGATCTCGCAGGTCCGCTCGCCGCGGACGGTGACGTGGCGTACCGGATCAACGCGGAATACGAGAATTCCGGGTCGTTCCGCCAGTTCGTCGACGCAAAGCGGACACTGTTCGCGCCGACCGTGCGCTGGCGAATCGACCCGCAGACGACGCTCGCGTTCGGGTACGAATATTTCGACAACCAGACGACGCCGGACAACATCGGTCTGATTGCGTTCGACGACCGACCGCTCGACATGCCAATCCGGCGCAACCTTGCCGAGCCGACCGACTTCCAGGATGCGACGAAGAGCACGTTCGATTCGACGCTGACGCATGAATGGGACGCGGCGTGGCGGTCGGTGCTGCATGTCAACTACGTAAACAATCACGAAAAGGACGGCGGCGCGTGGGGCGACTATGTTGACGATGTCGCGATTCTCGCCGACCTGCTGCCGCGCGCGATCGAGGGAAGCAACATTGGACTTGCCGAGACGGTCGATCAGCACGCGTTGTCGTGGACGCTCGACACTACCGCACAAATGTCGTGGTTTGGAACGCGCCATACGCTGCTCTTCGGCGTGGACCAGCGAGACGTCGACGGCGAGACGCTCTGCTGCACGATGCAGGGGTTCATGCTCGACGACATCAGCATCTCGGCGCCGGTGCACCGAGTGACCCTGGGTCCGGCGGTGTTCTCGGACTATTCGTCGTCGAACGAAGAGATCTGGGACGGCTACTACGTACAGAATCAAATCGAGTTGCCGCACGGTGTCTTCGTGCTGATCGGTGGTCGCTACGACTCGGTCGGCAATCACGACAAGTATGCGAACACGCACAACAGTGAGGGCGGTACGACGCCGCGCCTGGGAGTGCTGTGGCAGCCGCGCAACGACGTCTCGCTGTACGCGAGCTACGTCGAGAATTTCGGCCAGAGCAACGCCTGGGCGTACGATGCCGACGGGCATCCGCTCGATCCGGAGAGTGCGCAGCAGACCGAAGTCGGCGCGAAATACCAGTGGCTCGAACGGCTGGTCGCGACCGTGTCGCTGTACACGCTGACGAAGAAGAACATCGTGGCCGACGACACGACGACCATCGACCCATACGACGCCGTACTAATCGGCAAAGTGCGCAGCCGGGGAGTCGAGGTCGATGTCACCGGCGAACTCGCCGCGGGATGGGACGTCATCGTCGCGTATGCGTACACCCAGACCAAACTGCTCAACGACAGCTCGCTCGGCACGAAAGGTAACGACATGATGGATGTGCCGAAGCATGGTGGACGCGTGTGGACGACGTACTCTTTCGGCGACGTGCCGTTGAGCGGGCTGACTGTCGGCGGCGGCGTCACGGCGCGGGGTTCGCGCGAGGGTGACTATGCCAACGACTTCGTTCTGCCGGGATTCGCAACGGTCGATCTGATGGCGGCGTACGCGTTTGCGTTCGGCCGCTCGCACTACACGCTCCAAGTCAACGTCGATAACGTGTTCGATCGCGAATATTTCGATTCGAGCGGCGGTGGTCGCGCGCGCATCATGCCGGGGACCCCACGCGCAGTACTCGGGGCGCTGCGCGTCGAGTTCTGATGCGATCGCGGCGCGCGTTCTGGGTCGTCGCGCATCGTTGGATCGGCCTGACGACGGCGTTACTCCTCATCATTGTCGGCGTGACGGGATCGCTGCTTGCGTACTACGGCGAGCTCGATCGCGCGCTGAATCCGGAACTGCTGACGGTGACGCCGCGCGGAGCGATGATCGACCCGTTCACGCTGCGTGATCGGGTGGCTGCGCTCGAACCGCATGGCGACGTGGATGTGATCGACCTCGAGCCGGTGCCCGATAAGGCGTACCAGTTACTCGTGACGCCCCACGAGGACCCGAGTACCGGCCGGCCGTACGATCTCGGTTACGACGTGATGTTCGTCGATCCGTACAGCGGCGCGCGGTTGGGTGAGCGACGCTGGGGCGAGGCATCGATGGCGCGCAAGAACCTCATGCCTTTCGTGTACAAGGTGCACTACGCGCTGGGGCTACCGGCGCCGCTGTTCATGTTCGGCATCTATCTGCTGGGTGTCGTCGCGTTGGCATGGACGGTCGACTGTTTCGTTGCCCTGTATCTGACGCTACCGAGTGGACGGCGCGGCGCGTCGTCGCGGCGCAGCTATCTGCAGAGACTCCGACCGGCGTGGTGGCCGAAGTGGCGGGCCGGCCCGTTCAGGCTCTGGTACGACTTGCATCGCGCTGCGGGGCTGTGGGCGTGGGCGATGCTCTTCGTGCTCGCGTGGTCGAGCGTTGCACTGAATTTCACCGAGGTCTACGAGCCCGTCACGAGGGCGCTTCTGGGGCCGATCACGCCGGCGGAGGTCGCGCCACGGCGTTCGTCCGGCGCGGTGCTCGCGTGGCGCGATGCCTATGCGCGTGGTCGCGAACTGATGGCGGAGGCGGCGCGCCGGCACGACTTCCACGTGTTGCGCGAGTCGGCGCTCAGTCTCGATCGGGACGTCGGCGTCTACCGCTACGTCGTGCACGGCACCGCCGACACCCATGCGAACGGCTACACTGCGACAACGTTCGATGCGAAGACGGGCGAGTTTGTGCGGCTCGAGTGGGCCGGCTCGCAGACCGCGTCCGACGTCGTGACGAGTTGGCTGATCGCGTTGCACACGGCGCGCGTGTTCGGCGCACCGATGCATGCGTTCGTCTGCGCGATGGGATTGGTGATTGCGATGCTCGCCGCGTCGGGCGTCTACGTTTGGTGGGTCAAACGCCGACGCCGCGCGCGGATGCGCGGCGTCGTTGCATGAGTCGACTGTCGGCCGGAACGGCGCGTTACTGAAACGGCGTGTCCGGGAACGCGATTTTCACCGGTGAACCCGCGAGCGTCGTGTGCAAGTGCACCAAGAAGCTCCCGACGCCCGCGGCGCCCTGCATGTAGCCGGTCTGCGCCTGGATGAACTTCGGCCGTTCGCGATGCTCGGCCTGCGGCCAACAGCAGCCGTCGCCGATGCGCTCGCGGCGCGCGGTCAAGAGCGCCGCTTCGCGGCGCGCGAGATCGAGATAGCGCGCATCGTTCGAGACGCGAAAGTAGTTCACCGCGTAGTCGCCGACGCCGGCGTCGCCGCAGCATTGGCCGACATTGTTCCAGAAGCCGTCGGAACGGCGCTCCGGCGCGCCCGTCGCGAGCAAGCCGCGCAACGCGCCGTCGTTCCACGTCGCATAGCGCGCCTCGCCGGTGATTCGCTGCAGCAGATGGAACAGCCGCGTCGTTCCCGGCGGTCCGTGACACGCAGATAGGTAGTAGAGCTTCTCGCCGTCGCCGTCGTGGTGGTGCACGAGGTGACCGTCGCCGACGCGGTGCGCGATGTGCATCAGATGCGCAGCGGCGCCGCGCGCGGCGTCGAGGTAGCGCGGTTCGCCGGTCGCTTCGTACAACGACGCCATGAAGGCGCCGACGCCGGCACCGCCGTGCGCGAAGTTCGATGGATTCCACGGAAACGGCATGTCGGACATCAGCGCCCAGTTGAGTCCGCCTTCGGTTCTTTGCGCCACATCGAGCAGGCGGTCGCCGACCTCGGTCGCCCACTCGAGCGCGTGCGGATGGAGGTTCGACCGTGCCGCGTACAACAACACGAAGCCGGCGCCTGCCGCGCCGACCGACGCGTCGTAGATTTCGCGATCGCCTTTGAAGCCGTGGATGTCCGAGAACGGCATCGGTTCGATCCAGCCGATGCCGCTGCCGAGGCGCTGCGCGCTAGCGTGCAATCGATCGAGGCACGCAGAGGCGGCCCCGGCGTAGCGGCGCTCGTCGGTGTGCCGCGCCGCTTCGGCGAGCGCGAACGCGAGCCCGGGCCAGCCGGTGTACATCGCGCACGATTGCTTCGAAGTCGTCTGCGCGTAGGCGGCCAAGTCGTCGGCGCCGGTGCGCGCGAGGTCGAGGAAACGCCGCTGGCCCGTCGCGGCGTGCAACTCGAGATAGAAGACGACGATGCCGGCGCTGCCGTTGTACAGCGTGTGCGACACGACATCGGGCCGCTCCCGGCTGTGTCCCCAGGCGACGCCGTGCTCCGTCGAGCGCGCGAGCGAGGCGATCCAACGTTCCGCTTCGAGTGCCGTATCGAGTTCGTTCATCATTGGCTCACGGATTGGCGTACGCCTTGATCAACTGATCGAGGAACGTGCGGCCTTCGTACAACGACTGCACTTTGACGCGCTCGTTGAGACCGTGCGCGTTGGTCGTTGCGGGATCGGCGAAGATACCGCTGACGCCGTACGTCGGGATGCCGTTCGGCGTCAGAAACCGGCCGTCGGTGGCGCCGGCCGCCATCGTCGGTACGACCGGCACACCGGGCCACATCTTCTGCGTGATCTTCTCGATCGGCGCCAGCACCGCCTTCGTCAGCGGCGGCGGCGGGGACACCTTTTCCGGCGGATCCTTCAGCGTGATCTTGATTTGCAGATCCGCGACGATTTGCTCGAGCGTCTTGCGAACGTCTTCCTGCGTCGTGCCGGGGAAGATGCGGCAATTCACGTTCGCGCCGGCGCGCTGCGGCAAGCCGTTCGGCGCGTGGCCGCCGTCGAGCATCGTCGCGACGCAGGTCGTGTGCAGGATCGAGTTGTAGTTCGGGTCGGCCAGCAAGCGCGCCAGCGCCGGCTCGTTGGGAGGCGTCGCGAGGATCGCTCGCATGTCCGCTGCCACCTGGCCGTGCTCGAGCTTCGACATTGCAGCGAAGTAGCCGCGCGTCGCGTCGTTGAACTGGATCGGGAACGAGAACTGCGACAAGCGCACCAGCCCGCCGGCGAGTTGGTAGATCGCGTTGTCCTTGACCGGGCGCGACGAATGGCCCCCGGGATTCGTCACTTCGAGGCGATAGTCCTGATACACCTTCTCGCCGGCCTGCACGCCGTTGTAGATACGTTTGCCGTCGGGGTCGAGACGGCCGCCGGCACCCTCGTTGATCGCGAGCGCGGCGTCGATCAGGTCCTTGTGGTTCTCGACGAGGTATCGGGCGCCGTCGAAATCGTTCGGCGTCTCCTCGCCGCACGTCAGCGCGATCTTGATGTCGTGCTTCGGCCGGTAGTTCGCTTTTTTGTAGCGCACCATCGCATCGACGAAGATCGCCGCCATCGCCTTGTCGTCGGCCGTGCCGCGGCCGTAGAAGTAGCCGTCTTCCTCCACGAGCGTGAACGGATCGCGTACCCAGTCCGCGCGTTTCGCTTCGACGACGTCGATGTGCGCGAGCAAGAGCAACCCCTTTGCCTTCTTGTCGGAGCCGTGCAAGACGGCGACGAGGTTGCTCTTCGTCGGCCGATCCGGCGGCGCGATCAGATGGACGTCGGCATCCGGATAGCCGGCGGATTTCAATCGCGCGGCCATCGCATTCGTGGCGCCGTTGCAGTCGTTCGCCGACAACGTCGTGTTGATCTCGACCAGTTGCTTGTAGATGTCGCGGAACGCCTGCTCGTCGGACGTCGACGGTGCGGCGATCGCGCCGGTCGCGGATGCGATCGCGAGAAGGCAGAGTGCGGTCGTCTTCATGAGGTTCCCCGGTGTGTCGGGGCCAGCATCGCCCAGAAACGAAAACGGCGCCACGCGGCGCCGTTTCGGGCGAGACTCGAAGCGCGGATCAGCTGAGTTTGCGACGACGGATCAAACCGAGGCCGATCAGCCCGGCGCCGATCAATCCCAGCGTACCGGGCTC
>Ga0335084_10007270_pt1 | contig 11027 bp, 9 predicted proteins | sample Lox_Sample_44_FD_206721 | JGI IMG/M metagenome (GOLD analysis project Ga0335084, IMG submission 206721) | Soil microbial communities from Loxahatchee National Wildlife Refuge, Florida, United States - Lox_Sample_4.4 | ecosystem: Environmental > Terrestrial > Soil > Wetlands | place: USA: Florida...
TCACCGCGCGCGTGCTCGGCGGGCTGCTGCGCCGCTTCGACCAGCCCTCCGTGATCGGCGAGCTCGCGGCCGGGGTGCTGCTCGGGCCGAGCGTGCTCGGCCACCTCGCCCCGGACCTCCACGCGTGGCTGTTCCCGGCCGATCCCCTCCAGCGGGCCCTGCTCGCGGGGCCAGCGTGGATCGGCGTCTTCCTGCTGCTGATCCTCACCGGCCTCGAGACCGATCTCGTGCTGATCCGCCGCCTCGGCACCGCGAGCGCCCGCATCACCCTCGGCAGCCTGGTGATCCCCGTGCTCGCGGGCGTCGGCCTCGGCGCCGTGCTGCCGGCGACGTTCGTCGGGGAGGGGACGGAGCGCCTCGTGTTCGCGCTGTTCATGGGCACGGCGCTCGGGATCTCCGCGCTGCCGGTGATCGCGAAGATCCTCTCCGACCTCGACCTGATGCGGCGCAACATCGCGCAGCTGCTCCTCGCCGCCGCGATGACCGACGACATCGCCGGCTGGATCCTGCTCGGCGTGGTGGCGAGCCTCGCGCGCTCGGGCGCCATCGACGCGGGGCGGCTGGTCGTGACGGTCGGCGGGCTCGCGCTGTTCCTCGGCCTCGCCTTCACGGTCGGGCAGCGCGCGGTCGACGCGCTGCTGCGCGGCGTGATGGTCCGGCGCTGGGGCACCTCGGGCGCGCTCACCACGGTGCTGCTCGTGGCGCTCGCGAGCGGCGCCGCCACCCACTCGATCGGGCTCGAGGCGGTGTTCGGCGCGTTCATCGCCGGCATCGTGCTCGGCCGCTCGCGCTTCCACGACGCCGAGATCTTCCCCAGCCTCGACGGCATCACGCGCGCGTTCTTCGCGCCGCTCTTCTTCGCCACCGCCGGACTGCGCGTGGACCTCGGCCTGCTGCGCGATCCTGCGGTCCTCGGCTGGGGACTCGCGGTGCTCGCGGTGGCCAGCGTGTCGAAGGCGGGCGGCGCGTACCTCGGCTCGCAGCTCGCCGGCTTGCCGCGGCGCGAGGGCCTCGCCCTCGGCGTCGGCCTCAACGCGCGCGGCGCCGTCGAGATCGTGGTGGCGACCGTGGGCCTCTCGATCGGCGTGCTGAACGCGGCCTCGTACGCGGTGGTCGTGCTGCTCGCGATCGTGACGTCGATGATGGCGCCGCCGCTGCTGCGGCTCGTGCTGCGCGATTGGCGCGGCTCGGAGGAGGAGCAGGCGCGCCTCGCGCGGGAGCGCCAGCTCGGCGGCAACGTGCTCGTGCGCGGGAGCCGGGTGCTGCTCCCGAGCCACGGCGGCCCGAACTCGGTGCTCGCCGCCCAGATCGTCGATCTCGCCTGGCCGGAAGGCGCCGAGGTGACGCTGCTCGCCGCGGGCCGCGACGTGCCCGCCGAGGACCTCGAACGCGTGCGTGCGGCCGTCGGCGCGCGCACGCTCGAGTACCGCCACGAGCCGAGCAAGGAGCCGCTCGCCGCGATCCTCGAGCAGGCGAACCTCGGACACGACGCGATCGCCGTGGGCGCCACCGACGAACGCATCGCGGGCACGCTCGTCTCGCCCGTGGTCGACGAGCTGCTCGCGTCGAGCCCGCTGCCGGTGCTGATGGTGCGCCGCGGACGGCGCCTCGAACCGGGCGCGGCGCCGCGCTTCCGGCGCGTGCTCGTGCCGGCGGTGGGAACGCGGCAAGGGCGCGCCGCGCAGGAGATCGCGTATGGCGTCGCGAAGCGGCAGGACGCGCGCGTGCTGCTCGCGCACGTCGTGACGACGCCCTCGATCGGGCAGTCGTTCGGCTATCGCTACGAGGGCAACGAGGCCAGCCGCGTCGACGTGGCGGAGCGCGTGCTCGCCGAGGCGAGCGCGCTCGCGGCCGAGGTGGGCGTGCGCGTCGAGCCGCTCGTGCGTACGGGCGTGTCCGCGGCCGAGGAGATCCTCGCCCTCGCGCGCGAGAGCCACGCCGACCTGCTCGTGCTCGCCGCGAACCTGCGCCAGTTCACCGGCCGCCCCTTCCTCGGCCACGGCGTCGAGTTCCTGCTCGAGCAGGCCGAGGCCACGGTGGTCGTGGTGACGGCGCCGCCCGGCTGGGGCGCGGCGGCCGCGCGCGGGCGGTGAGAGGCCTCTCGCGAGGCCCGGCCTTCTGCGGCAGAGTGCGCGCGTCCGCAGGAGGAGACGCGTGGCCGCGGCGCGACGCTGGGAGACGCTCGAGCTGGAGCGCGCGGGGCCGCTGCTCTTCGTCTGGCTCGCACGTCCCGAGAAGCTCAACGCGCTGAACGGGACGTCGCTCGCCGAGATCGAGGCGCTCTTCGGCGAGCTGCAGACGGACTTCGCGACGCGCGTCGTCGTGCTCGGCGGCCGCGGCCGCTCGTTCTGCGCGGGCGCCGACCGCGACGATCCGCCCGGCAGCCGGCGCATGCGGAGCGGCGAAGGCGCGAGCGAGCGCGAGCGCCGCTACACGGCGCAGCTCGGCCGCCGCGCCTGCGCCGCGATCGAGGCGCTCGAAGCGATCACCATCGCGCGCCTGCACGGCCACGTGCTCGGCGGGGGCCTCGCGCTGGCCCTCGCCTGCGACTTCCGTCTCGCGGCCGACGATGCGCGCCTCGCGCTGCCCGAGGTCGACCTCGGCGTGCCGCTCACGTGGGGCGCCGTCGCCCGGCTGATCCACGAGATCGGCGCCGCGCGGGCCCGCGAGCTGCTCCTGCTCTGCGACGCGCTCGACGCCGCGCACGCCGAGCGGGTCGGCCTCGTGCATCGCGCCGTCCCGGCGGCCGACCTCGACGCCACGGTGCGCGCATGGGCCGAGCGGCTCGCCGCGAAGCCCGAGATCGCGGTGCACATGACGAAGACCCAGCTGCGCGCCTATGCCCAGCGTGCGAAGCTCGGCGACGTCTCCGAGGGCGACGCCGACCTGCTGCTCGGCGCCTCCCGCGTCGGCGTCGCGCGCTCCGCCTTCCGCCGCCGGGAGTGAAGCGAGGAAGCGCCCCCAAGTGAAGCGGGGACGTTCTTCAAGAAGTTCAAGTCCTCCGGGGAACGACTTGAAAGTCTTGAAGAACGTCCCCGCCTAGCTGCCACCGTCGCGGCGGCGCAGCACCTGGCGCAGCTCCGCTTCGAGCAGCGGGGCGAGGCCTGCGGCGTAGACGCGGTGGCCGAGCGCGTTGAAGTGGGAGTCGTTGCGGAAGCGGAGCTGGCTCGGCTGGAGCGCGGGCGGAAGCGCGACCGAGTGCGGCTCGATCTGGTCGGCGGCGAGCGCGCGGCCGTCGAGGCGGTCCCAGTGGCGCGGCGTGACCAAGAACAGGAAGCGCGCGCCGCTTGCGCGCACCTCGCGCGCCAGCGCCTGGAGCAGAGCCGTGGTGAGGACCGCGGCGTGGTCGGCGCGCGGCGCCGCCGCGTCCGCGCCCGGCACGCCTGCGTGGCGGCGCCCCGCCGGCGGCCACGGCAGCAGCGACGCCTCGGCGCCGCCCTCGCCGCCGGCGGCGCCGTTCAGCAGCTGGACGACGCCGGGGATCCGCCCGAGCGCCATGGCGACGAAGGTGAACAGCGCCGAGTGGTCGGCGAAGCGCGTCTCGACGAAGCAGCCCGCACGCGAGAGCGGGCCGTCGACGCGCTCCGGCTCGTAGCTCGCGCCGAGCACCCACACGGAGCAGAGCTCGTAGCGAGGCACCGGCACGCCGACGAGCTCGAGCGCGCCGGTCGGGCGCAACGCGAAGGCGCCCTTCCCGAACGGCCGGCGCGCGCGGTGCAGGGTCACGTTGTCGTCGAAGTCGTTCGCGCTGAACACGAGCGCGACGACGTCGGGAGCGAGCGCGCGCCCGTGATCGCGATACCAGAGCAGGCTCTGATCCGTCCCGTAGCCCCGCACGCCCGCATTGATCACCCGCACCGGCCGCGCGAAGCGCCGCTGCAGCTCCTGCTCGAGCAACGCGACGAAGGTCTGCGCCTCCTCCACCTCGAAGCCCGCCACCACCGAGTCGCCGAGGAAGAGCACGCGCAGCTCGCCGGCGGCGCGCGGCGCGATCTCCGGCCCGCGCAGACCGAGCGAGTTGATCGCGATCTCGCTGTCGAACTCGATCGGGAAAGGGCGCGGGCCGACGTAGCGCCCGCGCGAGCCCGGCTCGAGCGACCAGCCGAGCCGGTCGTCGTGCTTCCAGAACAGCTCGGGCCGCGAGTAGACGTCGTAGAGCGGCGCGTAGCCGGCGAAGCGCAGCGCCAGCTCGGCCGCGCCCGCGGCCAGGCCGAGCGAGGCCAGCAGCAACAGCAGACTGCCGAGGCGACCGTTGCGAAGCATGCGGCGCCGGCTCGGTTAGCAGGCGGCCCGCGGCGTCGCCAATCGCGCCCTACTTCGCGCCCGTGAGCGGGAGCCGCCAGACGAAGCGCGCGCCGCCGAGCGCCGAGCGCTCGAGCGTGAGGTCGCCGCCGAGCAGCCGCGCCACGGACCGCGCCAGCGCGAGACCGAGGCCGCCCGCCGTGCCGCGCCGCGTGCGGTCGAGACGCACGAAGCGCTCGAACACCCGCTCGTGCTCGCGCTCCGGGATGCCGGGCCCCGAGTCGTCGAGCGAGATCGCGAGGTCGTGCTCGTCGCGCGCGGCCTCGAGCTCGACCTTCACGCCGGCGCCGCCGTGGCGCACGGCGTTGTCGAGCAGGTTCGAGAGCACGCGATCGAGCAGCGCGCGATCGGCGTCGATCGTCCCGCCCCTGGAGTGCACGACGAGCGTCGAGCCTCGCTCCTCGAACGCGGGCGCCCACACCTCGGCGGCGTGGCGCAGCCACTCGTCCACGTCGACGCTCTCGAGCTTGAGCGGCACGCGCCGGTCGTCGACCTCGGCGATCAGCAGCAGCGCGTCGACCATGCGCGCGAGCTCGTCGACGCTGCCCTGGATGCGCTCGAGAGCGGCGACCAGGTCCTGCTCGCGCCCGTGCGCCAGCGCGACGTCGGCCACGTTGCGCATGCGGTTGAGCGGCGTGCGGAGCTCGTGCGCGACGTCGCTGCCGAACGCGCGCAAGCGCGAGAACGACGCCTCGATGCCGCCGAGCACGCGGTTGAGCGTCTCCGCGTGCCGGTCCACCGGGTCGCCGGTCGCGCGCGTGGGCAGCCGCGCGCCGAGGTGACGGGCATCGATGCCTTCGAGCAGCACCGTGCTCTCGCGCAGCGGCGCGAACGCGCTCCGCGTGGCGAAGCGCGCCACCGCGAACGCGGCGACGCTCGACACGAGCACGACCAGCGTGAGCAGGCGCGCGATCTCGTACGTCTCGTTCGCGAAGCGCTTGAGCGGGAGCGCGATCTCGAGCCGCGCGCCGCCGGCGAGCGGCACCGAGTCGACGAGGAAGGAGTCGACGTCCACCGCCCGCGTCGAGTGGAGCGAGCGGTTCGGGTCGCCGTCGAGGCGCGGCGGGATGAGGTGGCTCGACTCGGGCCAGTCGCCCGCGCTGTGCGCGAGCTGGTCGCCGTGCCACAGCCGGACGGCGCGGCGCCCGCCCGGCAGCGCCGCGAAGGTGACGTCGACGAGCGAGTCGTCGGAAACGCCCTCCTCGGCGAGTGAGGCCGCGAGCTCGCGCGTCTGGAGCAGCCAGTGATCCGCTTGCTCGAGCTCCTCGATCGCCGTGAAGGAGTAGAGCCAGAACGCCTGGAGCGTGAGGACGAGGACGAGGCCGCTCCCGATGGCGGCGGCCGCACGCGTGTCGGTGCGGCGCCAGGAGCGCCGCCAGCGCTCAACCGGCCGCATAGCCCTGGCCGCGCACGGTGCGGACGACGGACGTCATGCCCGCGTCCTCGAGCTTGCGCCGCAGCCGGTTCACGTGCACGTCCACCACGTTCGTGCCGGGGTCGAAGGACAGGTTCCAGACGTCGCGCAGCAGGTCGCGGCGGCTCACCACCTCGCCCGCGGCGCGAAGCAGCGCCGCGAGCAGCGAGAACTCGATCTGCGTGAGGTCGAGGCGCACGCCGTTGGCGATCGCGTGCCGGCGCAGCAGGTCGAGCTCGAGCGCGCCCGCCCGCAGGCGGGTCGGCGCCTCCGCGCCGCGCCGCCCGAGGGCGCGCAGGCGGGCCGCGAGCTCCGAGAAGGAGAACGGCTTCACCAGGTAGTCGTCCGCGCCGCGGTCGAGGCCGTGTACGCGCTCCTCGACGGTGCCGCGGGCGGTCAGCACCAGCACGGGCACGTGCGCCTCGCCGCGACGGAGCGCCTCGAGCACGTCATAGCCCGAGCCGCCGGGCACCATCAGGTCGAGGATGGCGGCGTCGAAGCGCGTGTCCGCGACCCGGGCCAGCGCGCTCGGCACGTCGCGCGCCACGGAGACCTCGTGGCCCTCCTGCCCGAGGCCCTTGGCGAGGGTCTCGGCGGTCTCCTGGTCGTCCTCGAGCAGCAGGATCTGCACGAAGCGCAGGCTAGCGAAGGGCAAAAACCGCGCGGTGGGAGCGGAGTGACGGCTCGGTCATGGCTGCCACGTGACGATCGCTTCATGCGGAAGCCCCCAGCTTGTTGGGGCCGGGGGAGTCGCGGAAGTTCAGCCCCCGCCTCGGAAAGGGGAGCCCGCTGCCGCCGTCCGCTGAGAGCCCCGAGGACAGCTTCGCCGCCCGCTTCGAGGCGCTCGTGTTCGCGCAGCGGAACGTGCTCGCCGCGGTCCCGGTGGTGCTCGCCTGGCTCGCCATGGATCTGCCCCTGCACGGGGCCGACCTCGCCCTCGCGGTGGTGCTCGTGCTGCTCGGCTGCGCCCTCCGCGCCTGGAGCACGCTCTACAACCGCTACGCCCAGGGCGAGCGCAAGTCGCTCGCGACGGGCGGCCCGTACTCGTGGATGCGGAACCCGCTCTACGTGGCGAACTCGCTGGTGCTGATCGGCGGCTTCGTGGCGTCGGGCCTCTGGCTCTGGCTGCCGGTCGCGCTGGTCTGGTTCGCTCTCGTCTACACGCTCACGATCCGCCACGAGGAGCGGCGCCTGCGCGAGAAGTACGGCGAGAGCTACGCCGCCTACTGCGCGAGCGTCGGGCGCTGGCTGCCCCGGCGGCGCGGCGAGCCTCCGTCGGTGCCGGCGCGCGCCTTCCTCGGCGCGCTCGCCGTGCAGTCGCGCTCGCTCTTGATCCTCGCGCCGTTCGTGATCCGCAGCGCGCTCTGAGCCGCGCGCCGGGGGCTCTGGTACGGTGGGTGGTCCCGGAGGCCGCCATGCCCGCACCGCTCTTCGAGCGCTATCGCGTGATCGACATCGACACCCACATCACCGAGCCGGCCGACGTCTGGACCCGCCGGCTCCCGCGCAAATGGGGCGACCAGGTGCCGCACGTGAAGCGCGTGAACGGCGCCGACCTGTGGTTCATCGGTCAGACGCCGTGCGGGATGCCGGGGGCGTACTCGGCCGCGGGCCACACGGGCTCGTTCCCCGACATGCGGAAGACCTACGACGACATCCCGCCCGCGATGTACGACGCGAAGGCGCGCCTCGCCTTCATGGACGAGGAGAAGATCTACGCGAACGTGCTCTATCCCAACGTGGGCGGCTTCGGCGCGGGCGGCTTCCTGCGCATCCAGGATCCCGAGCTGGTGCTCGCGTGCCTGCGCGCGTACAACGACTGGCTGCTCGAGTGGTGCAGCACCGATCCGAAGCGCCTCGTGCCGGTGATGGCGACGCCGTTCTGGGACGTCGCTGCGGCGGTGAAGGAGATCGAGCGCTGCGCCGGCCTCGGCTACCACGCCCTGCTCTTCTGCAACCAGCCGCAGGACCACGGCCAGCCGTCGCTCCGCGCGCCGCACTGGGATCCGATCTGGGCGGCGGCGCAGGACGCGGGCATGTCGGTGAGCTTCCACGTCGGCGGCGGCGACCTCGGCGGCCAGGCGATGAACTCCGAGCACATCGGGATCAAGGCGAACTTCGCGCGCATCTCGACGCTCGCGTTCCTCGACAACGGGCGCTGCCTCGCCGACCTGATCCTCTCGGGCATCCCGCACCGCTTCCCGCACCTGCCGCTCGTCTCCGTCGAGAGCGGAGTCGGCTGGATCCCGTTCGTGCTCGAGGCGCTCGACTGGCAGTGGAAGAACAACGGCGTGACGCAGGATCACCCGGAGTGGAACCTGCTGCCGAGCGAGTACTTCCAGCGCCAGATCTACGCGAGCTTCTGGTTCGAAGAAGACGGCGTCGCCAAGGCGCTCGAGCTGTATCCCGACAACATCCTGTTCGAGACCGACTACCCGCACCCGACCTGCCAGGCGCCCGGTCCGGCCAGCGCGGGCACGCACCCGCACGTCTACGCGGAGCGCGCGCTCGCCGGCGTGCCCGAGCCGGTGGTGAAGAAGGTGCTCCAGGACACGGCGCTGAAGCTCTATCGCCTCGGCTAGACCGGCATCACGTTGCCGCCGTCGACGCACAGCAGCTGGCCGTTCACGCAGCGCGCGTCGTCGCTCGCGAAGAACACGGCGGTCCCGACCATGTCTTCGGCCTGGAGGTTCGTCCGCATCGCGGACATCTGCGCGAACATTCGCCTCCTTCAGATCTTCGAGTAGCCCGAGCCGCCGCGCTCGGCGCCGATGCCGCGCGCGCGCTCGAGCTCGCCGTGCTCCGCCAGCAGCTCCTGGCTGTACGTGACGCGGCCCGAGATCTTCTCGCACGGTTCGGTCGCGAGCAGCAACGCCGCCCGCGCCATGTACGCGACGGGCTCGCCGCGCGGGTCGTGCTCGTCCTTCACCAGGCGGTGGTGGACGGCGCCCGGCGTCGCCACCACCTGCGACGGGCTCACGCACGTGACCGAGACGTTCTGCGCGAACACCTCGGCCGCGAGCCCCTGCGTGAAGCGCTCGAGCGCCGCCTTCTCCGCCCCGTAGAGCGTGGCGCCGCGCAGGAAGTTCTGGACCTCGACGCTGTACGGCCCGCGCCCCGGCCCGATCGCCGCGCCGCTCGAGATGTTCACGATCGCGCCGCTCTTCCTGGGCAGCATGTCCTCGAGCGCGAGCTTTGCGAGGTAGAACGGCGCGTTGAAGTTCACCGCCAGGGAGCGGTGCCACTTCGCGAGCGGGTAGTCGGCGATCGGGACGAAGTACGTGAGCGCCGCGTTGTTCACGAGCACGTCGAGCGGGCCGAACGCGCGCCGCACCTCGTGGACGGCCCGCTCGCAGTTCTCGTACTCCGACACGTCGCACGGGATCGCGAGCGCCTCGCCGCCCGCCGCGCGGATGCGCAGGGCGGTGCGCGCGAGCGAGCCCTCGAGCAGCTTGTGCCCGCCTTCCTCGAGCGTCCGCGCGGTGCACGCCACGCGCGCGCCCTCCGCGGCGAAGAGCTCGGCGATCGCCTGGCCGATGCCGCGGCTCGCGCCCGTGACGAGCACGACCTTGCCCGCGAGCTTGCCCATGCCTCGCCGCGGAGCCGGCTACTTCACGTGCGCGGGCTTCGCGTCGAGGATCAGGGTCTTCGTCTCGAGGAAGGGGTGGAGCCCCTCGACGCCACCCTCGCGACCGATGCCCGACTGCTTGAAGCCGCCGAACGCGATGTTGAAGTCGGTGCGGAACGAGTTGTGCCCGACGGTGCCGGAGCGCAGCTCGCGCGCGGTCGCGTAGGCGCGCTCGATGTCGTTCGTGAACACCGACGCGTTGAGCCCGTAGATCGAGTCGTTCGCGATGTCGACCGCGGCGGCCTCGCTCTCGGCCGGGATCACGCTGAGGACCGGCCCGAAGATCTCCTCGCGCGCGATGGTCGAGTGGTTGTCGACGTTCCCGAACACGGTCGGCTCGATGAAGTAGCCGCGCGGCAGGTTCTTCGGCCGCCCGCCGCCGGTCGCGAGCTTCGCGCCCTCGGCCTTGCCCTTCGCGATGTAGCCCTCGACGCGGTCGCGCTGGCGGCTCATCGCGAGCGGGCCCATCGCGGTGGTGGCCGCGAACGGATCGCCCACCTTCACCTGGCGGAAGCAGGCGCTGAGCGCCTCGACCAGCGCGTCGTGGCGCTGCTTCGAGACGACGATGCGCGTCAGCGACGAGCACACCTGTCCGGTCAGGAACGGCGCGTAGCCGGCGATCGTCGCCGCGGCGCGGCCGATGTCGAAGTCGTCGAGGATCACGGCGGCCGACTTGCCGCCCAGCTCGAGCGTGCAGCGTGCGATCCGTTCGCCGCAGATCGAGGCGATCTTGCGCCCCGCCGCCGTCGAGCCGGTGAAGGTCACCTTGTCGACGCCGGGGCTGCGGACGAGCAGCTCCGACACCTCGCGGTTCGCGGTGAGGATGTTGAGCACGCCCTTCGGGAGCCCGACGGCCTCGCACACCTCGGCGAGGATGTACGCCGCGCCTGGCGCCTCGGGCGAGGCCTTGAGGATGATCGTGCAGCCCGCGAGCAGCGCGGGCGCGCACTTGTACGCGATCAGCGAGGCCGGCGCGTTCCAGGGGATGATCGCGGCGACCACGCCGACCGGCTCGCGCACGATGAGCCCGACGTTGCCGCTGCCGGGCCCGGGCTGGCGCTGCTCTTCGAACGGGAACGTGTCCGCGAGGCCGGCGTAGTACTCGTAGATGCCGCCGAGGCCGAGCGAGCCGCCTTTCGCGATGGCGTGGACGACGCCCGACTCCGTCGTCCAGATCTGCGCGAGATCGTCGGCGCGCGAGCCGAGCTCGCGCGCGATCGCGCGCAGGTACTTCGCACGCTCCGCATGCTTCATGCGCGGCCACGGGCCGCGGTCGAACGCGGTGCGCGCCGCGGCCACCGCGCGATCGACGTCCGCCGCCTGCGCTTCGGCGACGCGGACGAACAGCTCCTCGGTGCCGCTGTTGATCACGTCGATCTTCGCCGTGCTCGACGGCGCGGCCCAGCTGCCGTCGATGAAGAAGCGGTCGGGGTGCTTGATCGGCGCGGACGCGGCGGGCTGGCTCACGGCGGTCTCCTGGTGGGGGCGCCGGGGGTCGGCGCCGAGGCCGCGAGCGTACGGCGGTGGTGGGAGACCGTCGAGGGCGCGCGCCGCCTCACAGCTCGATCAGCGTCGGCGCCGTGCGCGTGGCGAGGAGCCGCCTTCCCACGTCCACGGCGATCTCGTCGGCCGAGCCCCAGAGCCCTTCGAGCAGCAGCGTCCGCTTCGCGAAGCGCTGGAAGG
>Ga0335084_10007271_pt1 | contig 11026 bp, 9 predicted proteins | sample Lox_Sample_44_FD_206721 | JGI IMG/M metagenome (GOLD analysis project Ga0335084, IMG submission 206721) | Soil microbial communities from Loxahatchee National Wildlife Refuge, Florida, United States - Lox_Sample_4.4 | ecosystem: Environmental > Terrestrial > Soil > Wetlands | place: USA: Florida...
TTTCCAAAATGAGGTTTCTCCACCTGCCTCTTGACTCCTGTTCCGAAGGATGCGGCGGGACCAAAGTCATTTTGAGCCTTCGTTGTTCTAATCACTGGGCGCCCACCTTGCCAATCTGACCTCCTTGCTCGCCAGCACCGCCCGAGATCCTGATGCCTCCTCAAATGGTTCCCCTCAAAGAGAAAGAGGGTGGAATCTTCGGAACTAGCCGTAGTAAAATAATGCTTGAACTGGAACCTGCTTCATCCTAAGCAGGAGCAAACCGATTTTTACAGCTTCGGAGGCAGGGAATTTTACAAAAGAAAGAAGGAGAAGGAGATGGTGAAAGAACTGAAGAGGACCCCACTCCATGCGTGGCATCGTGAGCACGGCGGGCAGATGGTCGAGTTTGGCGGGTGGGAGATGCCGATTTCTTACAAAAAGGGGATCATCGAAGAGCATCTGGGGACGAGGAAAAGTGGAGGACTCTTCGATATTTCTCACATGGGCCGTTTCTTGATATCCGGTAAGGATGCTATTCCTTTCTTGCAGCATGTTTTGACGAATAACGTACTTGCCCTCGACCCTGGGATGGCCCAGTACACGCTCATTCCTGATGAGAAAGGGGGTGCCCTCGACGATGCCTACCTCTACCGGTTGGATGAAGAGGATTCCGGCCCGTGGAGTTATCTTCTTGTGGTAAACGCTGCTCCTCGAGAGAAGGATTGGAATTGGCTCGTCGAGCAGAAAAAAAGGTTCGCGGATGTGGTCGTCGAGGACAAGACAGAAGAGATCGGGATGATGGCTTTTCAGGGGCCCCGGACCAAGAAAGTTCTTGAAAAAATTCTCAAGCTCCCTGACCCGTGGAGAAATCGTTTGAGGGTGGGCCGGATGGACGGTACCTGGGTCATGATTTCGAGAACGGGTTACACGGGTGAACCCATCTGCTTTGAAATCTTCATCGCGAAAGAGAGGCTGGAATTCCTCTGGCAAAGGATTCTCTCAGAGGGTGAGAATGAAGGAATTGTCCCTGCAGGGTTGGGGGCAAGAGACAGCCTCCGGCTGGAGGCAGGTCTTGTTCTGTACGGAAACGAGCTGGGCCTCGACAAAGAGGGAAAGGAAATCCCGATCTACGCCATGCTTCCCGCGGCAAGAGTAACGGTCAGTTTTTCTTCCTTGAAAGGAGAATTCATCGGCAAAAGGGCTCTAAGGGCCCAGTTCGAAGAGGTGAATGCAAGAGAGAACGATTATCCTCTTCCGCCAAAGGAAAAACGAGTCGTCCCCAGGAACATGATGCCTTTTCTCATCACCGGCCAGGGGATTGCCAGAAGAGGACAGGAGGTCTTTGTAAACGGCAAACCGGTCGGTCATGTGACCAGCGGAACAATGGTTCCTTACTGGGTCTTTAGCGAGGCTGGAATCCTCGGAAAGGTTACGGATGAAAAAAGGATGAGGCCCATCGGGCTCGCTTACATCGACGCGGACCTCGAAGAGGGGCAGAAGATTGAGATTCAATCCAGGGCAAAGAGCCTCCAGGGGTTGATCGTTGAGAAGAATCTATCTTCCGAGGCCCCACCTTATGTCCATCCCTTCTTTGTTTTACAGGAGCCGGTGAAGAGAAGATTGGGACAAAGTTTGAAAGACCTGGCCGCGGAACTCGTATCCAAGGCAGTCCAAAACACTCATTGGAGGCAAAAAGAATCTTTTAACCTCATTCCGTCTGAGCAGACTCCTTCGCTTCTGGTCAAGCTCTTCTCCATGATGGACCCCTCCGGTCGATATGCGGAACACCGTAAATTCGAGGCCTTTGAGGATAAGGAGATTTTTTACTACCAGGGGACAAAGTTGATCGAAGAAGTCGAAGGACTGGTGATGGAAGAGTTTCAGAATTTCCTCGGATGTTGGGAGGTAGAGACGAGGGCGATCAGCGGTCAGATGGCCAACACGACCGTCTTCAGCGGTTTGATGGATTATCTCAACCGGTTTTATCGAAAGAGCGACCCCCGCAGGATTCGGAAGGTGATGAACCATCATCTTACCAGGGGAGGGCACCTCAGCGCCCAGCCCATGGGTGCTTTGAGAGACTATGTTGCGGTCGATCCTTTGATGGAAAGGGCAGCTGTCATCGAATTTCCGGTATTAGAGAACGATCCTTATCAGATTGATCTCGAAGAAACAAAAGACCTCATCGCGCTTCACAAACCAGAGCTCATCGTTTTGGGAAAGAGCATGATGATTTATCGGGAACCTCTCAAAGAGCTTGCCCAGATGATTTCAGGAATGCATCCCAAACCGATCATCCTTTATGATATGGCCCACGTTCTTGGCCTGGCGGGCCCGTACTATCAAGAACCGTTCAAGGAGGGTGCGGACATTGTGACGAGTTCCACCCACAAGACTTTTTTCGGCACCCAGAGAGGGATCATCGCCAGCAATATGGCTGAAGGAACGGAGTATGAAGATCTCTGGGAAGCGGTCTTAAAACGAGTCTTTCCGGGAAGCGTCAGCAACCATCATTTGGGAACGCTCATGGGTCTTCTCATGGCAGCCTATGAAATGAATGCTTTTAAGGAGGAATATCAGAAGGCAGTTATTTCCAATGCGAAGGCCTTTGCAAAGGCGTTAAAGGGTCGGGGTTTGACGGTCGAAGGGAATCCAGCGCATGGATACACGGAGACACACCAGGTGATCGTGAGACTAGGGTACGGAAACGGGCCGGTCATGGCCCATCGTCTCGAAGAGAACAATATCATCGTCAATTACCAGGGAGCGCCCGATGACGAGGGATTTACGGCTGCGAGTTGCTTGCGAATGGGGGTTCAGGAGATGACCCGGTTCGGGATGAAGGAAGACGATTTTGGCGAACTGGCAGATTACATCGGTCAAGTCGTCCTTCGAGGTCAATCCATGGCTAAAGAAGTCTCTCAATACAGAGAACGATTCACGGAGATGAAATACTGCCTGCAGGCCGAAGAGGCAGGTCCGCTGATAGAAAAGTTGTGGGGATCGATTCGGTAATCACCAAACCGTCAAGGGCAGAGAGTAATAACCATTATCTAAAGCGCCAGTCGACCCTTGACCGGTTAGTATACCTACCTTCGAGGAATGTGAGCGAAATCAACTGAAGATTTACGATCGAAATCAACAGCAGAGGCAGGGCCATTTCTGACCCTGCCTCGGGTTCTATCCTTGAAAGAAACCTGAGAGTTTGGTGGAGATTTTTATCACGCAATCGTGTATCTTGTGCCCACCGTGTTAAGAATGAACTTATCGGGCATCTCCCTCGCAAAAGCTGATACAGCCTCAAAGCCAGTGCAATGCGTGGGGACAATGTATTCGGGATTCATCGCCTTAATGCCCGCAACCGTCTGTTGAATCACCTCTGCTTTCGCATTCGTCAAGTGGAAACCTCCCATAACGGCGTACACTTTTTCAATACCTGTCAACTTCTGGGCTTGTTTTACAGCATTCACGATCCCCCTGTGGGCACAGCCGGACAGCACAACTAAACCTTTTCCTTTGGCATTCAGGATAATAGCCTGTTCTCCGATAAACGTCTCCTGCACGAATTCGCCTCCTTTTTTGGCCAGGAAACTCGGAGCCACCTTTTCGTAATCCGTAACCTGTTCGACTCTCCCTGGCAAATATACCCCGGGAATGATTGGAGTAGGATGTTTTATCTCTACGATTTTTACGAAGCCTAATCCCTCGATGTCCTCTCTCTTCAGAACGTTTATCTGAGTTATACTACCGTTCGGGCGTTTACTGTAGGTTCCCACGAAAAACTCCTCTCCGATATAAAGGGGGATGCCTCTTGAAAAATCTTCTTTCTTTGCTTTCAGGATCTCAACAAGTGCAGCCTCATGGTCCCAGTGGTCGTGGCTTAGTGCGATGGCTTCCACCTTCTTGCAGTCAATTTTCAGTAGACCCATGTTTCTTATCATTCCCCTGGGGTCCGATCCAAAATCAAAAAGGCAGGTATGCGGTTCGCCATTGACCACTGTCTCAATTTGATAGGCCAACCCATGTTCACCATGCAGGGCAGAATCAAGGGGGTCTGAAATATAAGTTTGTCTCTTCGCAATCTTATAATCTAATCGTGTAGCATCAGCCAAATTGTCTGTAATCATTGTAATAATGATTTTTTCAGCCTCCGGAATGTTTGCTACTCCCTCGGCCATTGAGGTTCCCGGGAGGAAATCCCCGCTCATAAGAACAGCACCCGTAGCAGCCGCTGTCTTTAAGAACTCTCTGCGTTTAAATCCCTTTTCCATAAACGCCTCCTTTCTTGATTGGACAAAGACTTCTTAAAGTCTTGTCCTTTTTGAGTACCAAACCAAGTAAGCCCTCAAGAAGACATAAAAGTCTCCCTTGAGGGCTTCACATGAGTACCTTCCGGAAATTCTTTCTCATGACTTCCTCCAGAAGGGGGGAAGTTAGGGAGGCGTTTGGAAAATGCCTCGGTTCCCTATTCCGCCCGTTCGAATGTAAGAATCCTCCGTTGCATCCCCTTTTCCGGCCAGTTGGGATGAACTCCCCATGTAGTGAGGACATGAAGACGGTCGCCGTCCAGCTTGAAAAAACGGGTCTGTTCGGTGCCTACGAAATCAGGGCTCCAGGCAACATCGACCTTGGTAATCCACTTATCTCCTTCTAAGCGATACATACCCGTGTAACTAATCAGGCTGTTCAGCAGGTCCGCACGTTCCTGAACGGTTTTCGCCGGCTTCCGCCCTTCTCCCGTCAGGATGAAAAACGCTCGCCCCTCCGGTGCGAAGATCACGTATCCCGTCGGCTTTTGTCCCATAACGGGCTCCTTTTGCCCTGTTGCTTGAATCTCAGCTTCGAAAGAAACCAATTTCCATATGCCGACAATTTTGGGATTATCAGCAGCGTAACCAAACTGCACTAAAATGAGAAACCAAATCAAAGCAACCAACCACCTCATCCTAGACATGGTATCCTCCTTTCTGTTGACTTATAAGAATTAAATCAAGAAGGCCGCCAATGGGATAAAATTATCCTTTGGAGGCTTCATATTGGCCACTTCCAGAAACCCCTTCTCATAAGTTACCCCGAAATGTTAAAGGTTAAGTTGTAAGGTTAATTAGGGTCAGGCGGGAAAAGACGATTAGACAATACTCTTAAATACGTTGACTGTCAAGAAAGAATTTGTTTGGGGAATCCAGCCCTATTGCTAATTTGTGATTGAAATATTGCATCGGAGGGTAGAAATTCAAAAACAACATTACAGCTTACTATAGGGAAGTGGAGAGAGACATGGTAATCTCCGTCTGTTAAAGTTGAATTGTCCAGAAACAACAAAACAGAAAGGAGAAATTACCATGTCTGAGAGAGATTATAGCAAGCAGGTGGCGAGGCGTCAAAGGATAGGGAGCAGGACCTTGGTGGTAGGGGTGGATGTAGGCAAGGCGTACAATGCGGTGGGGTTTATGAATAAAGAGGGCAAGGTATTGGGTAGTTGTGGTAAGGTAGACAACAGCCGTGAGGGGTTCGAGCAGTTTCTGAAGATGGTGGAGGATCTGAAGACACGGTATGGGTTGAAAGATGTTCTTATGGGGATGGAGCCGACCGGGCATTACTGGAGGAAGCTTGCCTACTTTGCAAAAGAGCAGGGTTATGAGGTTCGGTTTATCAGGACGACGGCTTTGAAGCACCACCGAGAGCTGGATGAGAGTGCCTCAGCAAAGAGCGATCAAAGAGATGCCTTAACCATAACGAACATCATCCGCGAGGGCAAATACATCGATACGGTGGTCGAAGATGGCGGGATGAGGCACTTGAGGACACTGGTGAAGGTACGGGAGAAGATCCAGAAACGCAATGCGAGTGCCGAAAACTCCTTGCATGCGGCGCTGGATGATTATTTTCCTGAGTTGAAGGAAATCTTTTGGTCGATGCATTCCAGGGGGTTATGGGCCCTCTTGCAGAGATATCCTTTCCCGACGGATGTCGTGCCGATTAAGGTATCGGTGCTCCAGGAGATCATCGGGCGGGCATCCCGGAGGAGGGCAGAAGCTTCTCAGAAGGCGATGGCGGTATCTCGGGCGGCCAAGAGGAGTATTGGACTGAAGCAGATTGGCAGCGCGGATCGATATCGGCTCAAGATGTGTCTTGACGAAGTCAAACGGACGGAGCTGATGATCAAAGACATGGAGCGGGAGATCAAGAGGATGTTAAAGGATATTCCTGAGGCGGAGTATCTGTTATCTATCCCTGGCATCGGGGCTATTTCAGCCGCTGTCTTTTTAGGGGAGTTAGGGAATCCTTCCTACTTTCAGGGGGCTAGGCAGATCGTCAAATATGCGGGATATGATCCTCAGGAGAGTGATTCCGGGAACCGGGTCAGCCGGAGGTTCATCTCGAAAAAAGGGCGGTGGCTCTTGAGGAAGCATCTTTTCTTGATGAGTATGAGGGTAGTCGTCCTCAGCAGATACTTCCAAGAATACTATCAGAGGAAATTGCAGACCAAGAACCGGTTTGGCCAACTGCCACGGAAAAAGGAGATTCTGTGCGCGGTGGCGATCAAGTTAATCAAGGTGATCTTTGCGCTCTTGAGAGACAAGCGGAACTTTGAGGATACGGTAGCCTGTGAATGAGTGAAAGCAAAAAATGGTTGTGGTGGGAGAAGGACCGCATTTCTTCGTAGGCAAGAAGGCTTGCAGGATACAGCTTGGTCAACTTCCACCATCCTTTCGACCTGTATAAAGTAAGTTGAGCATAGAGGCTCGTAGAACAAAAGAGGTTAGGTGAAAAGGGAAAAGGGTTGAAGTAACACCACAACCATGACAGCTTTAACAGGCCATTACCAATAAAAGTATTGACAACTTCCTTAGAAGAGGAAGTTATCAGTAACTTAAGTAGAGTTTTGGGCGCTTAATCGCCTTCCCAAATGCGGGCATTGTGCTAATCCCGAATGGAAGTCTATAAGGTCCGTTTTCTCTTCGATTAACGAGAGAACGGATAAAATCTAACGCCCGTATTTTCCTGTAATGGTAACCGACCCCAGCGTCTTCCCTTCCAAAGCCTTGTTAAAGGCGGAAAGCGAGGTGCTTGCTCCAAGCTCAAGCTTGTCCACTTTTAAGGCATAAAGGGTGAACACATAAGGATGATCGCCGGTCCCTTTCGGAGGTTGGGGGCCTCCGTAACCGGTATCTCCAAACGAGTTCTTCAACTCGACGGATCCAGGAGGCATCTTCTTTCTTGATGCTCCCTCTTCGAAAGAAGCTACATTCGCTGGAAGATTGATCACTAGCCAATGGACCCAGTTCTGTGCGACCGGATGGGGATCGACCATCGAAAGGGCAAACGATTTTGTTCCAGGGGGAGCGTTCTTCCAAGAAAGGGGAACCGAAATATTCTTTCCTCCCGCTCCGGGCATGACATGTTGAATGGGAATCTTTTCTCCGTCGTTAAACGCAGTCGATGTAATCTCCATATTACCCCCTCCCAAGACGTATTCCGGTTGAAGAAATAATATAACCGTAAGAATCAGCAGCAACGTCCGTGAATATCTCAAGTTCATCACAGCCATAAAGCCATTTTACTCCTGACAAGGGGGCACGTCAACCATCCTCTCGAATAGGGTCACCTCCTACAAACGTGGATAAAAGAAAAAAGGGAGGGGGAGAGTACGCAGCTATGCCCTAAAAATTCATTCCTTCAAGAAGTTGAGGATGGCCTGGTCGCGCTTTGTGTTGGGCTGAAACAGAATTGAATAGTGATTGGCGCTTTCCACATCCACCCTCTTAGCATCCGGGATCTCACGGACCATTTGTCCTACCACGTCTTCGGGAAGCAAGAGGTCATCCTCGGCCAGCATCCCTCTCGTGGCCCGTAAGATCAGCGTGGGAACTTCTATCCTCTTATAGAACTTCGTCGGGTCTACTTTCCGCAAGTTCTTGGCTTCTTCTTCAATATGTTTTGGATGAACGCGAGATCGGACCCCACCTTTCACTTTCTCTAACTCGTACCGGAAATAAGCCTCCATATATGAATTCCAGGGTTGTAAATAGGGGGCTTGCCTCATCTGGGAGAGATAGGTTTTTAATGAAGAAAAGGTCTTCCCCAAACGGTCCAGAGAGGGTTTAATTCCAGCAAACACTTTGGCCATCTGAATTTCGGACAGTCTTCCACCCCCATCCACTAGGATCAGGCGATCCAAACTTTCAGGAAACTGGGCCGCGAAGACGAGGGAGATGAATGCTCCCAGGGAATGACCCATCAGCACGGGCCGTTCCAGGCCCTTGTCGTCTATCAGGGCGGCGATATCCTTGCAATGGTGCTTGATGGAATAGCCTGTAGGAGGTTTATCCGAAAGCCCTCTTCCCCGGAGATCCATGGCGATCACCTTGTGCCGGGGGGCAAGAGCCAAGGCCAAACAATCCCAGAATCGGCAGTTCGCCGTAATGCCGTGGACACAAAGAATCTGTTTTTCCTTTCCCTGCCAGACTGCCAGTTGAATCTTGACGCCATCTCCTTTGGCTTTTATCATAATCGGTCTTAGCATCCTACACTCCTCTTACAATCCCAGATAAGATCTCCGGATGTGATCATCTCCCGTCAGATCCTTGGCGCCCTTTTCCATGACGATCCGGCCATTTTCGATGACGTAGCCCCGGTCGATGGCTTTCAAACATTGGCGCACGTTTTGTTCGGCAATTAGGAGAGAAACCTTTGCTTTGATCTCCTTGAGCTGGTGGAAAAGCTCAGACACGATGGAAGGCTGCAGTCCACAGGAGGGCTCATCTAAGATAAGCATCTTCGGGTCGGCCATGAGGGCTCGCCCGATAGCCAGCATTCGCTGTCCTCCACCGCTCAATGTTCCGGCCGGCTGTTTTATTCGATCCTTAAGCGGGGGGAAAACCCCAAAAACAAAATCCATGGTTTCCCGGACCTTCTCTCTGGCTCCGGGAATATAAGCTGCTCCGGCTCGCAGATTTTCCATGACCGTCATCTCTGGAAAGAGCTCCCTTTCTTGAGGCACAACAGAGATCCCTCGACGAATCCTCTCGTAGGTTTCCAGGGAGAGCAGAGATCCGCCGTCAAATTGAATCTCCCCGTTTGCTGGTCTAACAAGACCCAGGACGGCATTGATTAAGGTTGTCTTTCCGGCTCCATTCGGCCCGAACAACCCGACGGATTCTCTCCCCACTTCAAGGGATAAATCCCAGAGAATCTGCAGTTTCCCGTAAAAAAGGTTTATATTTCTTAGCGAAAGCATCAGGCTTCCTCACCCAGGTAGGCGGCAATCACCCTGGGGTCATTCGACACCTTTTCGTAGGGACCTTCAGCGATGACTTCTCCCCAATCCAGGACAACAACCCGGTGCGTCAATTCCCTGATCACTCTCATCACGTGTTCCACAATGCCGATCGTAATGCCTTGGCTATGAATCTTTTTAACCAAGTCTATCAGCTCCATCGTCTCGTCACTGCTCAAGCCGGCCATTACCTCATCGAGAAAAAGAAGCTTGGGTTGCGTCGCCAGGGCATGAGCAATCTCCATTTTCTTAATCTCAAGGGCTGTCATTCTGGTTATATCCCGGGAGAGATCAGAAAGTCCCAAAAATTCGCACAATTCCTTAGCTTTCGTTTGGGCTTCCCTTTGACTGAGTCCCTTTCCAAAAAGGGATCCAACCATAACATTTTCAAGTAGGCTTAATCCCTGAAGCGGTCTCACCAATTGGAACGTCCTTCCGATACCCAGTCTGCACCGCATGTGGGCCGGTCGTTCGCTTATATCCTGATCATTGAAAAAGATTTTACCCTGGGTGGGAAGGTAGATTCCGGCAATGACATTGATGAACGTCGTCTTCCCGGCTCCATTGGGTCCGATAATCCCCAGAATCTCGTTTTCCCGGAACTCCATATTCACGCGGGCGAGGGCGGCCAAGCCGCCAAAATATCTGGTCAGGTTTTCCGTTTTCAAAACTGCCATGAAGTAATCCTATTCCGCGCTTCTCTTCAATCTTTGTCCAAGGGTTCCAACGATCCCTTGGGGGAAGAACAAAATGGCGATGACGATAATAAGCCCGTAAACCAGAAGATGGCCGTAAGGAATCCGCAGCTTCAGGAACTCGGAGACCACGCCTAAGAGCACCGCCCCGACGACAGGCCCCCAGGTTGAGTGCATCCCTCCGAGGAGGGCCATGGCAATGGGCAGAAGAGTAAAGTCTAAGGAAAAGCTCCCTTCCGGAGAGACGAAACCGTAGATGTGGGCATAAGCTCCACCCACAATTCCCTGAATGGCGGAGGTGATGACAAAGATCAGCACCAGATACTTGAACACGTCGATCCCGCTCGACTTGGCAACAACCTCATCGTTGCGGATGGATGTGAGAGCAAAATGAATCCGGGTCCGACGGAAGATTTCGGAAGCGGCGATACTTAAGACCGCTACAGTGAGAACCAGCCAATAGGTCTTGGCAGAATTTCCGGCGAAGATTGCCGACGGAAGAATGGTTCCTTCCGGACCTCCGGTTAGGTTGGGCAAATTTCTGACAATCACTCGGAATATTTCTGCCAAAGCCAAGGTGACGATTGCAAAATACATTCCCCTGAGCTGAAGAACTGCCATACCGATGAGACAGGCGAGAACTCCGGCTGCCAAACCTCCCAGGAAAATACTGGATAAAGGATTCACCCCCGCGTTTAAGTGTACCAGGGCGGCGGCATAACCGCCCACCCCGAAGAAGCCAGCCATGCCGAAAGAGATCTGTCCGGATCGGAGCAGCATATCCCAGCTCAGAGCCAAGGCCAGATAGATTAGAATCATATCCGTCACATTCAGCAGATAGACCCCGGTATAGAGGGGTAGGGTAAAGAGAATGATCAAAATAAGGATATAGAGAGAGTATCTTGATTTTATCATTTCACCCGTCTCTGGCGAGAACGGACCATGATCACCAGAACGATAAGGGCAAAGAAAAGAATGTCAGCCCAGCCCGCGTATCCGCGGAAGGAGAGGACGAAATTCTCCGCCACCCCCAGAATCAAGCTGCACCAAAGGATCCCCATCAGGTTTC
>Ga0335084_10007272_pt1 | contig 11025 bp, 10 predicted proteins | sample Lox_Sample_44_FD_206721 | JGI IMG/M metagenome (GOLD analysis project Ga0335084, IMG submission 206721) | Soil microbial communities from Loxahatchee National Wildlife Refuge, Florida, United States - Lox_Sample_4.4 | ecosystem: Environmental > Terrestrial > Soil > Wetlands | place: USA...
CTCAGTTCCCAGTTCCCAGTAAAATCGCGGCAGGGGCGTCGCCCGGTACGGGCATGAACAACTTGGACAAACTCGCTGACCATCCTCGCGCCCGCATCCGGAGCGGCGGTCTGCCCGATCCCGAGGGGCGCTGCGTTGTGTTCTGGATGCAACGGTCGCAACGGGGCGTGGACAATCCGGCGCTCGACGTTGCCGTGGAAGCGGCGAACGCGCTGGCCAAACCGGTGGTAGTGTTCTTCGCGCCGGTGCCGTTCTATCCGAATGCGAATCTGCGGCACTATGAGTTTTTGGCCGAAGGAATCCCGGACATTGCCGCCACCCTCGAACAGCGCGGCGTTGGCTTCGTGCTGCGGCGCTATCCGGAACACAGCCTGCTGAAATTCTGCGATGAAGTGCGGCCGGCACTCGTCGTGGGCGATGAAAATCCCATGCGCCAACCGTCGCACTGGCGCGAGGTGGCGGCCTCGAAACTGCGTGTGCCGTTCTGGACGGTCGACTCCGACGTGATCGTGCCCTCCCGCCTGATCGAGAAGGAGCAGTATGCGGCACACATCATCCGCAAGAAGCTGCACGCCCAGGTTGACCGCTATCTCGTCAGGCCGAAAAATCCGCGGCCGAATATCGCGTGGAAAAAGCCGCGCGGATTGCAATCTTTGCTGCCGGATTTCGACATCTTGCAGGGCTGGGAACTCGACCGGTCTGTCTCACCGGTGCGCACGTTCCGCGGCGGAACGGCGGAGGGGATGCGGCTGCTGCGCCAGTTCGTGAAGAAAAAGCTGTCGCGGTATGCGGCGCAGAGAAATCATCCGGAGATTGATGGAACGTCGCAGTTATCGCCGTATCTGCACTTCGGGCACATCAGCCCGCTGACGGTCGTCCTGGCGGTGCGCGAAGCCGATGCGCCGGCCTCAGCGAAAGAGGCGTTCCTCAACCAGTTGCTGGTCTGGCGAGAACTGTCGATCAATTTCGTTACATACAACCCGAACTATGACAACTTTGAAAGCGGCGAAAACTGGGCGCATCGGACGCTGGCGAAGCATGCAAGCGATCCGCGGCCGGTGGTGTACAGCGAACGACAGATGGAAAACGCGGAGACGCACGATCCGCTGTGGAACGCGGCGCAGCGACAGATGGTGAGCACGGGCTGGATGCACAACTACGTCCGCATGTATTGGGCGAAGAAGATTCTGGAGTGGAGCAGGACTCCAGCCGAGGCCTTTCGCGTTGCCGTCGCGCTCAATGACAAGTACGAACTCGACGGCCGCGACCCGAACGGGTATGCGGGGATTGCGTGGTCGATTATGGGGAAGTTCGATCGTCCCTGGTTCGAGCGGCCCATCTTCGGCCAGATTCGCTACATGTCTGGCGCGAGCACAGGCAAAAAGTTCGACAGCCGGAGATACATCGAGCAGCAGAGCAAGCCGCCGCGGCTCTAAACGCTTTCCAGGTGCGGAATTGGCCGTTGACAGGCGTTTTCGGGACGGATACGCTCATCGCGCGTAATTCGGCGGAACCTGTCCCGTTCCTGCCCGCAGCAAATCCTGCAATCCAGAGGTTGTCAGCAATGCGAAGCCTGGTGGTTTACCTGTATCTCCTATTGCTGCTAGTAGGTTTCGCGCTTCAGCCTGCTCCAGCTTCCGCGCAAGTCAGCCTGGTACAGCTCAGCGAAGATACGTTTACGAACACTTCCAGCCAGCACATGACGGAAGTGGAGCCGGGTGCGTTCACCTGGGGGTCGACGATCGTGACGGCATTCCAGGTGGCGAGAATCTTCGGCGGGGGCGGAGCAGATGTTGGTTTCGCGACCTCGACCGACGGAGGCGTGCACTGGACGAACGGATACTTGCCGGGAATCACGATCTTTCAGGGGGCCGGGACTTACCAGGCGGCGAGCGACGCGGCGGTTGCCTATGACGCGCTGCATGGAGTGTGGCTGATCTCGACGCTGCCGATTGGGAGCGCAACGGCGGTGGCCGTGAGCCGGTCAACAGACGGCATCCATTGGGGCAATCCGTTTTTCGTAACCAAGGCGGGAAGCCCTGATAAGAACTGGATCGTGTGCGACAACACGGCCACGAGCAAGTTCTACGGGCATTGTTATTCGGAATGGGACAACACGAACTCGGGCGACCTGATCCAGATGAGTACTTCGACGGACGGAGGAATCACCTGGAGCACGCCCGTGGCCACACAGGGGCGCGATGTCGGCATCGGTGGACTGCCACTGGTGAAGCCGAACGGCAAAGTGATCGTGCCCATCCTGGCGTTTGACGGATTCGTCAAAGCCTTCTCATCGGTCAACGGCGGGCAAGGCTGGACGGCGGCGGTGAATGTCGGGCAGTTCATTAACCATGCGGAGGCCGGGGACATTCGCAGCGCGGGACTGCCTTCGGCGGCGATCGACGCGAAGGGCAAAGTCTTCGTGGCCTGGCCGGATTGCCGTTTCCGCGCGAGCTGCGCTGCCAACGACATCGTGTTCAGCAAGTCGGGAAGCGGGACCACGTGGAGCGCGGTGAAGCGCGTGCCCATCGATCCGGTGTCGAGCACGGTGGACCATTTCATCACGGGCATGGCAATCGAGCCGAGCACCTACGGCACGACCGCGCACATTGGACTGGCCTACTACTACTATCCTGTCTCGAACTGTGGCAACAGCTGCCAACTTTATGCGGGGTTCATCCAGTCGTCAAACGGCGGCGGCAAGTGGAGCGCGCCGGTGACGTTGGGCGGGCCGATGAGTCTGGCATGGTTGCCGGATACGTTCTCGGGCCGGATGGTTGCCGACTACATCGCGGTGGGATTCGGCGGCGGGAAGGCGTTTCCGGTCTTCGCACTGGCGCAGGCGCCGGCGGGATCGCTCATGCAAGAGGCGATCTACACGACAGCGGCAGGCTTGTCGGCGGCTCCGCCGGAGATGGAATTGTTGAGCGCGGCGGAGGATCGCCCGGTGCCGGACGCGAAGTCGGATCATCCAATGAGAGTGTTGGTGGATAATGAGGTGCCGCCGGAGAGGGAATGAGGTCCCTTTGCTGTCGCGCGTGCGTCATGGGAAGAATTCCTCGGTGCGATATTGCGACGGTGAAGATACAGGGGTCCTTCGACTGCGGTTGCCGCTCACGACGTGAGCGGCAATCCTCGCTCAGGATGACACTCGTTTGAGGTTAGGAAACAACTAGAAGGATCTTCCTGAGTCCAGCAGGATCGTGACCGGGCCTTCGTTTGCCAGTTCCACTTTCATCATTTCCTGAAAGCGTCCGGTTTCGCAGCGGAGGCCGGCTGCGCGAATCTTCTCAACAAAATATTCATAAAGTTCGTGGGCCTGCTGGGGTGGAGCGGCAGCGTCGAAGGATGGACGCTTGCCGCGGCGTACGTCGCCGTAGAGGGTGAATTGCGATACGGCGAGGATGGCACCTTTGACATCGACGACAGAGAGATTCATTTTGCCGCCGTCGTCTTCGAAGATGCGGAGGCCGATGATCTTATCGGCGAGATAGTCGGCATCGGACTTTGTATCTCCGGTTCCAACTCCCAAGAGCACGAGCAAGCCGGGACCGATTTCTCCTGTGACTCCGCCGTTGACGGTGACTTTGGCGCGGCTGACGCGTTGGATGACGGCGCGCATCAGCGATGGGCCTCGCTAAGCAGAGACTCGTGACCGGCCAGGGCCTGCCAGCGTCCGTCGCGGTAGACGAAGATGTCGGTGAAGCGGACGCGGGCGACGACCTTGCCGTCGGTGTCGAGAATCTCGTTCAGCCCACGCGTGTAGCCCATGTTGCCTTCGATGTGGGCACGGAGGTCGGTGAGGCGGTTGGTGCGGTCGGGCTTGCGGTTAGGGATTTTGGCGAGAGTTTCGGCGCGCGTGTGGAGGGAGCCGTCGACGTCGGCGTCTTCGAATTCGTCCGCGAGAAGGCAGGCGATGGTGTCGGCGTTCTTGTGGTTGAGCGCGTCGGCCCAAGAGCGCTCAAGGGCGATGAGGGCGGCTTCGGACTTGGGTTGATTGTTGAGACAGTCGGCGGCGAGGGCAGGCAAAGAAAGAAGCAGCGCGACCACGATCAGGGATTTCACGCTCAAATCGTCACATGAGTCACGGCGGCGGGACAAGGACAAGTTCGTAAACCGACCACCGGAGCGGACAAAGCGACACTCAACCCAACTTCGACAGATATTGGTCTTGCCAGCGCAACCATCCCTCCTGCTCACAGGTCACAGACAAAGCCGGCATTCCATCGGAAAATCAGACGGCTTAGCCAGGCAAGGCTGGAATCGAGTTCTTGAAATTCCGGGGACGCGTATGAAGAGAATTCTCATCTTGTCAGCCCTATTGATTGCACTCCTTGTGCTCGCCGCTACGCCGGCGGTTTCACAGGAGCGAAAGCCGGTGAAGGTGAATCGGACGGTGGTCGTGACGGGCGTCGTCATCGTAGACGTTCTGAAAACGGACGGGAAGAAGGCGCAATTGCAATGCAATCAGGATTCATCCGGTTGCACGCAATTGAAGAGCGGCAATTACCTGATGGCCGAGCTTCCCGAGAACTCCGGGAAGTATGACTGCAAGAACGTCGAGATTTACGACGAGAGCAAGCAAAACGACGATGAAGCCCAGCCGCTGGGTTATTACTGTCTGATTGAGAAGTGAGGTAGAACTGCGCCGGTTCTTGCGGCGGCGTTTTGATCGCCTAACCTCAGCCCCCGATGTGAGGCCTCGCTGTAATGCCATGCCTAGCCGCGTGTCTGTCGAGCTTCAGCTTGAGCTGCAAGGGATTCCACAAGGGGTGATCGAAGCGCAAAGTGTAAATCGTCTTGCCGCGTTGGGTGGAAAAGTGAAAATGGCCCTTGGCATCGGTTTTCGTCGAACGTAGTATTGCCGACCCATCTTCGGTTCGGTCGGTCACCGTCATGCCCGGGATCGGCTCGTCCTGAATATCAAGAACGACACCCTCGACGCGCTGGGCAGGTTGGGGTTCTTCGATAATCACGAGTTCCCGAACCGCATTCGCAGATGCGGCGAGGAACAGACACGCGAGCACAACTGCCACTGGCCGGAACATGCAGAGAATTATCCGTTCTCAAATAGCAAGAAGCAACAACCGGGTTACCGCAGATTACAGGCACTCCATCGCCTAAATGGTACGCCGCGTTGACCCCCACGGCTTCGTCCTCCTACAATCCAAACTCTCCGTAATACCCGAGGATTCATCGCATGCGACGAACAATTCGTGTCAAGACTGCTATTGGGGCCGACGGATATGCCCCTCAGGGGCTGAAGCCCGCATTTCTGTCGATGCTGAACGGCACGGCTGAAAGCCGTGCCCTGCCCAAAACCCATTCTGCGAGCCGTTGGAGACAGTTTGTTTTGTTGTTGGCCTGCGTCATCGCGATGCTGCCTTGCTCGTTCAGCCAAGCGGCTTCGCCCAAGGGGCACGACGTCCTCATCAAGAACGCCACGGTGATGACCGTGACCCACGGCAACATCAAGGGCGGGTCGATCTACGTCAAGGACGGCAAGATCGCAGCGGTGGGCGAGAAGGTGAACGCGCCGGCGGGCACGCCGGTCATCGACGCAGGCGGAAAATACGTCACGCCGGGGATCGTCGACTCGCACTCGCACATCGCGCTCGACGACGACGTGAACGAGGCGACCAGCCCGATCACGCCGCACATGATGATGAAGGACGCCTTCGACTATCAGGACAAGGCGATCTACCGCGCGCTGGCCGGAGGAGTGACGACGTCGCTGCTCCTGCACGGGTCGGCCAACATGATTGGCGGGCAGGCGATCGTCATCAAGCACAAGTACGGCCTGGGGCGCGACGAACTGCTGTTCCCCAACGCACCGCGGTCGATCAAATTTGCCAGCGGGGAGAATCCGAAGCGCGTGTATGGCGGGCGCGATCAGTTGCCGTCGACACGCATGGGGAATTTTGCCGTACAGCGCGAGGCGCTGGTGCAGGCGCAGGACTACATGAAGGATTGGGATGCGTACAACGAGAAGATCAAGCGCGGCGACAAGGACGCGACTGCTCCCAAGCGCGACCTCAAACTGGAGGCGCTGGCCGATATCCTGCGCGGCAAGCTGATGGTGCAGATTCACTGCTATCGCGCTGACGAATTTCTGAACGAGATCGCGATGGCGCACGAATTCGGGTACAAGATCCGGGCGTTTCATCACGCGCTCGAGGCCTACAAGGTGCCCGAGGACCTGGCCAAAGACAACATCGGCATTGCGACCTTCGCCGACTGGTGGGGTTACAAGCAGGAGGCGTGGGATGCGATTCCGTGGAACGCGGTGATCGCGATGCGCAAAGGCGTGAAAGTGGCGATCAAAAGCGACTCGGAGGACTACACGCGACGCCTGAATCAGGAAGCTGCGAAGACGATGCGCTACGGCGGGGCGACGGAGGAAGAGGCGCTGAAGATGATTACGCTGAATGCAGCCTGGATTGTCGGCGTGGATGATCGTGTCGGGTCGATCGACGTGGGCAAAGACGCGGACCTCGTGATCTGGGACGGGTATCCACTGTCGAGCTACGGAGTGCCGGACAAAGTGCTGATCGATGGCGAAGTGTTCTTTGACCGGTCTTTGCCTGGGCTGGGGATGACGAAGTATCGGGAGGGACAATGAGAAACCAGTGGCTAGTGGTCAGTGGTCGGTGGCCAGTGAAGCTCTCAGCTGTCAGCTCTCAGCTCGCAGCTAAATGCAGATCCCTCGCTGCGCTCGGGATGACAATCCTGATGGGTGCCGTCGTTTTGATTGCGCAGGAGAAGCCGGTCGTGCTCAAGGGCGGCAGGCTGCTGACGGTCACGCACGGCGTCATCGAGAACGGTGTGGTGGTCATGCAGGGCGGGAAGATCACCGCGGTCGGGGCGGCGAGTACCGTCAATGTGCCTTCCGGTGCGCAGATTGTCGATGCGACGGGGATGACGGTTTATCCCGGGTTGATCGACTCGGAGAGCCAACTTGGGCTGACGGAAATCTCAGCCGAGGCGATGACCAACGATCTGGTCGAGATGAGCGACGAGATCATGCCGCACATGCATACAGCGGAAGCGTTTCATGCCGAGTCAGCGCTGATTCCCGTGGCGCGGCTGAACGGCATCACCAACGCCATCATTGCGCCAGAGAGCGGCGACACGCTACCCGGGCAGGACTCGTTCATTCAACTGGCGGGAGCCTCAGCAAACGAAATGCTGATGATTCGCGATCTCGCCATGCCGCTGAACTTCACGGGCGGGGAACGACGCAACCGGGGCGGATTCGAGAAGCAAAAATTTCCCGCCACGCGCATGGGACTGGCAGCACAACTGCGGCAGGCGTTCCTGGATGCGCAGGACTACAAGGCGAAGCTCGCCGACTATGAACGCAAAAAAGCGGACGCCGAGCGCGACAAGAAGGCGCCGCCACTGGCTCCCAAGCGCGATCTGAAGCTCGAAGCCTTGCTGCCCTACCTCGACGGCAAGAAGACGATCGTGCTCGCAGCCGAGAGTCCGAGCGATCTTGAGACGGCCGTCAATCTGGCGAACGAGTTCAAGCTGAAGTTTGTGCTGAATCACATCAGCCATTCGCAGCCGGTGCTGGACTATGTGGCCAGCCTGAAGGTGCCGGTGATCATAGGGCCGATCTACCAGGCTCCGAAGGACGACGAGCGCTACGACACGGTGTATAGCCTTCCGGCGGAACTGTACAAACGCGGAGTGAAAATCGTATTTGCGTCGTACTCGGCGCACAACGTCCGCAACCTGCCTGATCAAGCCGGATACGCGACCGCGTTCGGCTTGCCCTACGACGAGGCACTGAAGGCGATCACGCTCAATGCTGCCGAGGTGTGGGGTGTCGCGGACAGACTGGGGTCGCTCGATGCAGGCAAGACGGCGAACGTCGTTGTGGCGAACGGCGATCCACTGGATGTCAAGACCGATGTAAAGCAGGTGTATATCGAGGGACGAGCCATGCCGATGACGAGCCGGCAGACATGGCTGCGGGATCAGTATTCGAAATAGAGTTTTCCGTTCCCGGTTCTTAGTCAAAGGGGATACGTTCGGCGGACGCCATCATTTCACCTATTCAAGAATCCCCACCCTGTCGCAAAGAACGCGACAAGGGTGGGGCACCCCGCTTGCTCCCCGGGAGTAGAATGGCCGCCGGAATTTAAAGGAGGCACTATGTCTCTGGGAAAGCGGGCAACGGCGGAGTTTTTCGGCACGTTCTGGCTGGTGTTTGGCGGATGCGGAAGCGCGGTATTGGCCGCGGCATTCCCGCAATTGGGCATCGGATTCGCCGGAGTAGCCCTGGCGTTCGGCTTGACCGTACTGACCATGGCGTTCGCCATCGGTCACATTTCCGGATGTCATCTGAATCCAGCTGTCTCCGTAGGGCTGGTCGTGGGCAAGCGCTTTCCTGTCTCCGACCTCGTGCCCTATGTCGTTGCGCAGGTACTGGGCGGGATCGCAGGCGCCGGCACGCTCGATCTGATTGCCCGCGGGAAGGCGGGCTTCGAACTCAGCGGAGGCTTTGCGTCGAACGGCTACGGCGCGCACTCCCCAGGAGGGTATTCGTTGACGGCGTGCCTGGTGGCGGAAGTCGTGCTGACCTTCTTCTTCCTGCTGATCATCATGGGAGCCACGGACAAGCGGGCGGCGGCAGGCTTCGCGCCCATCGCCATCGGACTGGGACTCACGCTGATTCATTTGATTGGAATTCCGGTCACGAATCTGTCGGTCAACCCGGCGCGCAGCACCGGCCCAGCAGTTTTCGTCGGCGGATGGGCGGTCAGCCAGCTCTGGCTATTCTGGGTGGCACCGATCGCCGGAGCGGCCATTTCGGGCGGACTGTACCGAGCGGTGTTCGAGGATTGAGGCGAAGGATTTCCGGCTCAATCGCAGGGCTCGCCAACCGAATGTCCGGTTTGGGTCGTGGGCAGGGACTGCGAGTTGTATCGCGCTTCCTTTACATACGCTCGTCCTCCCTTTTAGACTACTAATTTCGTTTTGCAGCAGATTTCTCCAGGACTACATCCGGAGAAACGAGGAGCGTTCGCAGTCCGGCGCGCGGTCGCAGGCGAAGAGCGCTACTCCTGGTGTGCAGCACTGATTCAGCAGAACCCCGGCCCGAAACGGCCTGGACGATCCCCAGAATTCAGAAACGAGGAGACACATGGCAGCCGTTGACGAAAAAGTGAAGCAGATTATTGTGGAGCAGTTGGGCGTGGACGAGGGCGAGGTGACAGCGAGTGCTTCGTTTGTGGACGATCTGGGAGCGGATTCGCTCGACACGGTGGAACTGGTGATGGCGTTCGAAGAAGCCTTTGATATCGAGATTCCTGACGAAGACGCGGAGAAGATCCGCACCGTATCCGACGCCGTCGACTACATCGGAAAACACGCGAAAGCGGGCAAATAGCTTGGCGCGACGGGTAGTCATCACGGGGCTGGGATTAATCTGTGCGCTGGGGAACACGACGGCAGAGGTGTGGCAAGCGCTGCTGGCGGGCAAGAGCGGCGTAAGCCGCATTACCGGGTTTGACGCCGCCAACTTTGCCTGCCAGATTGCCGCCGAGGTCAAGAACTTCGATCCGCTGCAGTTTGTAGAGAAGAAGGAAGTCAAGAAGATGGGGCGCTTCATCCACTTCGCGCTGGCGGCGTCGGAGGAGGCGCTGAAGATGTCGGGGCTCGAGATCACGCCGGAGAACGCGGAGCAAGTCGGCGTGCATATCGGGTCCGGTATCGGCGGATTCGACGTCATCGAGCGCGAACACACGGCGCTGATGGAAGGCGGCCCGCGCAAGATCTCTCCTTTCTTCATTCCGGCGGCGATCATCAATCTGGCAGCCGGACATGTCTCGATGAAATTCGGGGCGAAAGGCCCGAACGAGGCGACCGCGACCGCGTGCACAACGAGCGCGCACTCGGTCGGCGATTCGTTCCGCATCATTCAGCACGGCGATGCCGATGTGATGATCGCGGGCGGGGCCGAAGCCGCAATTACGCCGATGGGAGTGGGTGGATTTGCGGCGATGCGCGCGCTTTCGACACGTAACGACGATCCGTCGCGGGCGAGCCGGCCGTGGGACAAGGATCGCGATGGCTTCGTGATCGGGGAAGGCGCCGGCATCCTGATCATGGAAGAACTGGAGCACGCGCGGAAGCGGGGCGCGCCGATCCTGGCGGAAATTGTGGGATACGGGATGAGTTCCGATGCCTATCACATGACGCAGCCGGCACCGGAACATGAGGGCGGATTCCGCGTAATGCGGAACGCATTGCGCGACGCCGGACTGGAGGCCAGCTCCGTGAGGTATGTGAATGCTCACGGCACGTCAACGCCGATTGGCGACACGCTGGAGGCGCATGCGATCCGCAACCTGTTCGGGAAGCAGATTCCGGTCAGTTCGACGAAGTCGATGACCGGTCATTTACTCGGCGGGGCGGGGGGGCTAGAGGCGGGTATCACAGTTCTGGCGCTACGCGATCAGGTGATGCCGCCCACGATCAATCTCGAGAATCAGGATCCTGGCACGGAAGGGATGGATTTCGTCCCGAACCAGGCGCGCAAAGCGCAGTTCGAATACGCCATGTCGAATTCATTCGGCTTCGGTGGGACGAACGGGGCGTTATTGTTCAGGAAGTGGAGCGGGTAGGCTGAATTTAAGTCAGAAGGCAAAAGTCAGATTGCAGAAGTGAGAGCCTCATCAACGGAAACGGCATGAAGAGGTCTTCAGTTCTGCAATCTGACTTTTAGTTTTGACTTTCTCTATTGCCGCTTCATGGCGTCGATCGTCGCGAACAACTGGCTCTTGTCCTTGACCTCGACGAAAGGCGTTCCCGTCTTGCGGTCGCTGACGACGTAGATCGTCGGCGTGTGGTCGAGGTTCAGGCTCTTCCCCAGGTCTCTAGAGGCGTTCACTTCCGCCTGCAATTTTCCGTCGGGATCCACAACAAAAGGCAGCGAGATCTTGTGATCGGCGGCGAACTTTTCGGCAAAGGAGCGCAGATTGCCGGGGAAAATTTCCATCTGGTGCTCGAAGATGT